>Ga0136622_10000076_pt1 | contig 33556 bp, 37 predicted proteins | sample AntDrymUQ4482106_2_FD_104803 | JGI IMG/M metagenome (GOLD analysis project Ga0136622, IMG submission 104803) | Polar desert sand microbial communities from Dry Valleys, Antarctica - metaG UQ448 (21.06) | ecosystem: Environmental > Terrestrial > Soil > Desert | place: Antarctica: Dry Valley...
CGCCGACCGGGACCCAGCCGTGTTCGCCGATCCGGACCGGTTGGATGTCGGGCGCACCGACAACCCGCACATCGGCTTCGGCGCCGGTATCCACTTCTGCATCGGCGCTCCGCTGGCGCGGATGGAGCTGCAGGCCTCCCTCCACACCCTTGTCACCCGGTTCCCCGGCCTGGCGCTGGCCGGCGAGCCGGAACGCCGGCCGGAGTTCGTGATCCGCGGACTGCGCTCGCTGCCGGTGTCCCTGCGTGCGTGATGCTGGCAGAGTGACCGGATGCAGGCACTCATTCAGGACTATCCGCTGACCGTCGACTCGATCTTCCGGCGGGCGGAGAAGCTCTTTCCCGACAAGTCGATCGTCACCGGGCCACCGGACCGGGCACAGCGGACGACGTACGGCGAATGGGCCGAGCGGACCAGGCGGCTCGGCGGTGTACTGGACGAGCTCGGCATCTCCGCCGACGGCCGGGTCGGGACGTTCGGGTGGAACTCCGCCCGTCACCTGGAGCTGTACTTCGCCGTCCCGAGCAGCGGCCGGATCCTGCACACGCTGAACATCCGGCTGTTCCCCGACCAGCTGACCTACATCGCCAACCATGCCGAGGACGAGGCGATCTTCGTCGACCGATCGCTGCTGGGGCTGCTGTGGCCACTGATCGACACCATGACGACGGTCAAGCAGGTCGTCGTCATGGACGACAGCCGGGCCGACGTTCCCGACGATCCGCGCATCCGCAACTACGAGGAGCTGCTCGCCGCGGCGAAACCGGTCGACTTCCGTGTCACCGACGAGAATCGGGCCGCCGCGATGTGCTACACGAGCGGGACGACCGGGCACCCGAAGGGCGTCGTCTACTCGCACCGCTCGACCTGGCTGCACTCGATGGCCGCCACGACGACCTCCTGCCTGGGGATCAGCGAGAGCGACACCGTGATGCCGGTCGTGCCGATGTTCCACGCAAACGCCTGGGGGATCGCCCAGGCGGCTCCCATGGCCGGCGCCGCACTCGTCTTCCCGGGACCCGACATGTCACCGGCGGCTATCGGGCGGCTGCTGCAGGACGAGAAGGTCACCGTCACAGCCGGCGTACCGACGATCTGGCAGGGGCTGTTGCCGCTGCTCGACGACCTCGACCTGTCGTCGCTGCGAAGCCTGATCTGCGGCGGATCCGCTGTGCCTGCTGCGCTGTCCGAGGCCTATCGGGAGAAGACCGGCAAGCCGATCCTGCACGCCTGGGGGATGACCGAGACCCATCCGCTCGGATCGGTCTGCCGAGTCCAGTCACGGGATCACGGCGCATCCGACAGCGACCTCGTCGCCATCCGCGCGAGGCAGGGTACGCCGATGGCCGGCGTCGAGCTGCGAATCGTCGAGACCGACACCATCGACGAGCTGCCATGGGACGACGAGGCAACCGGTGAGCTGCAGGTCCGCGGCGCCTGGGTGGCCCGCGACTACTACGACCCCGACGACGAGGTTGAGCTGTCCACTGCGGACGGTTGGATGAAGACAGGTGACGTGGCGGCGATCGACCGGTTCGGATCGATCCGGTTGGTCGACCGGACCAAGGACCTGGTGAAGTCCGGAGGCGAGTGGATCAGCTCGGTGGAGTTGGAGAACCTGCTCATGGGCCACCCCGCCGTGGCCGAGGCCGCGGTGATCGGGATCCCGCACCCGAAGTGGGACGAGCGGCCGTTGGCCTGCGTCGTACTCAACGAAGGGCAGACCGCGACGGCCGAGGAGTTGCTCGACCATCTGCGGCCACTGGTTGCCAAGTGGTGGCTGCCCGAGGCGGTCGAGTTCATCGACGAGGTGCCGAAGACCAGCGTCGGCAAGTTCTCCAAGAAAGATCTGCGCAGCCGCTTCACCGACTACCGCTTCCCCGACACGAAGGGCTGACGCGCTATGGATTGGAAATTGGAAGTCGTGGTCGTTCCGGTCTCGGACGTGGACCGGGCGACACGCTTCTATGCCGAGCAAGTCGGCTTCGTCGTCGACCACGACACGCGGATCGACGACGACACGCACATCGTGCAGCTGACCCCTCCGGGGTCGGCATGCTCGATCGTCGTGGGAGCCGGGATAGTCGAGTCGACGCCGGGTTCGGCCAAGGGCTTGCAGCTTGTCGTGTCCGACATCGAGGCCGCCCGGGCTGAACTCGTCGAGCGGGGCGTGGAGACGGGACCGATCGTGCACTATGACGGCGCTGACCAGGTGGAGGGGCGAGGCGAAGCCTGGAACTCCTTCATCTACTTCAGCGACCCCGACGGGAACAGTTGGGCGGTGCAGGAGCGGCCTGCCGTGGATGCGGGCTGAATGCGCCCCGGCTCACCAGACGGTGAGGGCGAGCGACTCGCGGGCAAATGTGGGTGGCGCTTGGCGGGTCGGTGAAACGGTCCGCCGAACCACCGGGCCATGGACACCGCGCGAGGTACGGACATACCTGCCAGGCCGCGTCATCGACAGCGACATCGAGATGCTCACAGAAATACAGTTGCGCTCGGTCGTGAGCTGGACCCGGTGCTTTCACGAAGCGGTCGAAGGCTTCGCCCATAGCGGGCCGTGGCGGTTCTTCGACGTCGGTGCGCCCACGTTGATTGCGCACAACGACATCGCGCCCTACAACATCTGCTTTGACGGCGACTCACTTGTCGGGGTGTTCGACTGGGATCTCGCCGGCCCGTCGACTCCGTTGCTGGAGCTGGCGTTCATCGCCTGGAACTGTGTGCCTTTGTGGAGCGACATCGGCACCGAGTACGCCGCCGCGCGACTTCACGTCATAGCGTCCACCTACGGTGCTGACAGTGCCCGCGACATCTTGTCCGCCGTCCCGTATCGGATTCAGTTGATGTTGGACGGGATTCCGGTCGCCGCTGCGGCCGGTGACGAGGGAATGGCGAACCTGATGGCCGGAGGTGAGCCGCCGCGTTCCGAGCGGCCCCTCGCCGAGCTGGTCAGCCGCATCCCGTCGATCGCCGCCCACCTGGACTGAACCCGTCGGCCACGGGTTGCCGTCGCCAGCGCGGATGATGTGCGAGCTGTTGCCGGTTGATCCGGCGCTGGATCGCACCCAGAGCCACCGCCGGCCGGTCGGAAGTGCGGGTCGTTGGCCAGCGCCGAGTAGGCCGCCAGGGCGCGGCCGGCCGAGTCGTCCCCGGCACCACCGGGGGCATCGACTTGGTATGACTCCCTGAGCGGGTTCCTGTCGTTGGACACATCGAAATAGCTGAAGAGCTTTATCATTGGCAGCTCCTTCAGAGCCGCTTGAGCATTGCCATACCATTCGGCCCGGGATGGGCTCCGGTTCGGATAGGATGACTGCGGCTGAATGCCGATCTCACTCACGGTCATTGGCTTGCCGCGCGGGGCGTACGTGGCATACCAGTCGACCAGCTGAGTCGGCGGAAGGAAGACGTCGCGAAGATACACCATCCGGTTGCTTGTGTAGCTGTCGATACCGATCCAGTCAACGTACTGATCGCCGGGATAGTACGGCCGATAGTCCTCGCTCACTCCGTCCACGATTATGTTGGGCCGGGCCGCACCGGGCGTCCAGGAGAAGCGCACGTTGGCGGCGTCAACAGGGCTGCCGCGGATATTCATCGCTCGCCACGTTGCAGCGTCACCAAAGAAGATCGCGTGGGTACGCTGCCAGGCTTTGATGAACTGCCCGTGGTCACCCCCGTAGTTGGCAGCGCCCAGACCGTTGTCGGCGTGGTTGAACTCCCAGAAGGGTCGCAGTATCACCCGGCCGTCGAGAGCCTTGATTCTGGCGGCGGTTATCGCGATTTCCTGGTCATAGTTTCCCGAAGCTACTTGCGGGATGAAGTCCGGGTTCGACGGCATACGCTGCGGCCACGACAGTGTCACCAGCGGGGTTTCGTTTTCGTCGATCGCCCAGCGAACATTTTCCAGCTGGACATCAGGTACCGCCAGCCCGTACAGATAATAGTGCAGGTTGTCGAACTTGCGGCAGAGCTGACTCTGTCGAGTGACAACGTCCCGAGGATTGCCTGACGCCTCGTTGTCCCTCTCGGAATCCAGGTTGACCGCCCCTCCGAACCAGGCTCCGGTCTTCGGCGAGAAGTCGTCGCGGATGGTAGCCGGTCGAGTCACCAGGACGAAGCCGAGCACGACCAGAAGCCCGCTTATCACAACGGCTACCAGAATCTGGAGTCGCCTCGCCCGAAGTCGTCGGAGTCGAGGTCGGGTCATGGCCGGAGAGTCATTCGGCTTCAAGGATCGGTGCGACGCTGTCCGCGTTGCCGCCGAGGTCGACGACGAGCTGGGCCCACATCCGGTCCGTCTCGGTCGGGGGCTCGCCGTCGCAGTAGGGCTTGGCGCCGTTCGAGACGTAGTACCGCAGCACGGCCAGGATCGCGGCAGTGTCGCCGTTCTCCCCGCCGGTGTACGCCGTGCCGGGTTCCTCGGTCTGATGCTCCATGCAGGAGATCTCCCCGGACCCGCCCGGGTCGAAGCGGCCGTCGTCGCTGCTGCAACCGGTCAGCGGCAGCAGCAGCAGCAAGGCGGCCCCAAGGGCGGTACATCGCCAGGTAGGCACTGCGGTCTCCGATCCGAGGTGTCTAGACGGGTGAGAGGACGCCGCGCAGGGCCAAGGCTGCGCCGACGATTAAGACCAGGAGGGCAGTGAGCACGGGTAGGGCAGCCGCGACAGCGGCGGCGGACTGCCCAAGCCGCCCGCCGGAAGCCCGGACGGCCAACCGAGCGCGCATCCGGACCAACAGCAGACCCACTGCGGTCAGCGTCCCAGCCATCCCGAGGCCGTAGGCGAACACCAGTCCGACACCGAACGCCGTACGCCCGAGCCCGATCGATGCCAGGAGCACGACCAAGGCGGACGGGCTCGGCACCAGACCACCGGCAATGCCCATGCCGATCAGCCCGGCCCGGCTGTACCCGCCACTCGGGGCGTGCGAATGGAACTGCCCGAAACCGTGGCTATGGGAGTGCCCGAAGCCAGCCGCATGGGTGTGCCCAGGATCGTGTCCGTGGTCACCCGCGTGATCGTGATCGTGATCGTGGGAGTGGTCGTGCGGATGGCCGTGCTCGGTCGAGCTCCCACCGAGGTCCCGCACCGGCGCTGACTCCTCGAGGCCGCCCGCACCGACCAGGACCGCAGCCTCGGACAGTTCCGCTGCCCGCGCCCGCCGCGACCGCAGCGCGGAGCGCAACAGGGCCACACCGATGGCGGCGACCAGGATCCCGCTGAGCACGCCAAGCCACCGCAGCACCTGCTCGCCGGCGAGCGTGCTGGACACCGAGATGGCGATGCCGAGCACGAGCACCCCGGCGGTGTGTGTACCGGTCACCGTCGCACCCACGATGAGCGCATCCCGCCGCGACCCGCGTCGACCGGCCAGATAGGCCGCCATCACCGTCTTGCCGTGCCCCGGCAGCAACGCATGGCCGGCGCCGAGCAGAACCGCTAGCAGGACCGCCAGCACGCCCACCAGCGGTGTGAGTTCCGGGCCGATGAGCTCCTCGAGATAGGCGTCAGCGCCGGCGATGAGCCGGGTGAAGGGATCCGCCGAGGCCCCGGTCCGGAACTCCCCCGAGCCGGTCGACCCCTCACCAGGCTCCGTCCGCAACGTCACCGCGGCGATCTCCAGTGGCGAGAGCAGCAGATCCTCGGGGTAGGCGCGCAGCTCGTCGCTGATACTCACCGCCGGGACGGCGGGCCGCAGCAGCCGGACGCCGTCGCCCACCGCGGTGATCTCCCGCCAGCCGACCCGCCCCGCTCGGAACTCGTCGGCCAGCGTCACGGTGGACGGGCCGCTCAGATCCGCCGCCGCACTCAGCTTGCAGGTCAACCGCAGGGTGGGCAGGCCGGCGACGCCGGGGACGCTTTCCAGTGTCGGGTCGCTGATCGTCCATTCCAGCGCCGTACCGTCGACGTCGGCCGTGACGGCGGCCGCGACATCCTGGCACTGGTCCTCGGCGTAGGACGCCAGCTCCGCATCGGACAGCGTGCCGGAGTCGTCGGTGTCGACTGCCGGGAACTCCTGCGCGGTCGGGATCTCGGCGGTGTCGACGACGGCGAGGACGTGGACCCGGCCGGGGAACAGTTCGATGCCGTTGTAGTGGTTGACCGTGAAGTTGCCGAGTGGGTGCGCCACAGCAGCCGTCGCCGGTACGGCGAGGATCGCGCCGACGGCGCACGCGAGGATCCCGAGCCGGGCGATCGGCCTCACAGCGGCCCGCCGAGGGCGGCGAGCGCCTCCTTCGCCTGCGGCGCGTGTAACGGGGAGAAGTACGGGTTGATGTCCAGCGCCGTGTCCAACGTCTGCCGAGCCTGCTCGGTAAGGCGCAGCGCCTGCTCGATGATCCCCCGGTGGTACAGGAACGCCGCGTTCCTGCCGCCGATCCCTGTCGCCTGCTGCGCATACGGCAGCGCCTCGGCATCGCGCCCGGCGCTATGCAGCGCCCACGCCAGCGCGTCGGCGGAGTCGACGTTCTCCCGCTGCGCCCACTCCGCCTCCCCCGCCGCCACCGCGGCAGCCGGGTCACCGTGGTCGGCTTCGACCAGAGCAAGGGTGAGGTTGTCCCGTACGCCGTTGCCCTCGAACAGCTGTTGGGTGGTCTCGAACAGGGCGAACTGCGAGTCCGCCTCCTCGGTCCGCCCAAGGGACAGCAGGTAGTCCCCGAACTCGACGAGGTACTCCGGCAACGGTCGAACAGCCACGACGTCCCCGTAGCCCCCCAGCGCGGCTTCCTCCTCGCCCCGGGCGGCCGCGACCCGCGCCTGCCCGATCAGCAGGGACGGCTCGCCCGGAGACTCCCGCAGACCGAGCTCGTACTGCTCGGCGGCGTCGTCGAGGTCGCCCTGCGAGAAGCTCAGCTGCCCCAGGTAGGTCCGGCAGAACGCGACGTCCGACGGCGAGAACGCCGTTTCCAGCGCCTGCTCCAACGCGCTGCGGGCACCGTCGATGTTGCCGTGCAACTCCAGGTCGTAGGACGCGCGGGTGAACGACGGGATTCCCGGCCGCAGGTCGAGCATCTGCTGGATCGCCTCGGTGGCGCCGTCGTAGTCACCCAGTTGGGTCAAGGCGTCGGCCAGTACGCCGTACGTCGTGGCCCCGGCGGGGTTGACCTGCAGCGCCTGGCGTGCCCAGTCCGCGGCGGCGGCAAACTCGTGCCGCGCGTTGGACAGCGCGCCCATTCCGGTCAGCGCGACGTCGTTCGCGGCGTCGTTCAGGTCCAGCGACGTCTCCAGCGCACCCTCGGATTTCGGGTAGTAGGACGGATCGGCGGTGACGCGGGCCTGTTCGACGTACGCCGATCCAAGCTCCGCCCAGGTCCGGTAGTCCTCGGGATTGCTCTGCAGTCGCTGCTGCGCGCGTGCGATCAGGCGGGACAGTTCGTCCTGGGCAACCGGCGTGGTCGCGGTGGGCGCCGCCCCGTCGTCCGCGCTGGTTGCCTCACACCCGACAACAGCGGTGAGGATCAGCACGAGCAATCCGGCGACCGCGGTGGGCCTGCGCATCGCGGTCACGCCGCCGTGTCGTGAAGCGCCGTTCCCGACACGACCAACGCCTCCCAGTTCGGTTCAGTCCGGCTCGCCGTCGGCGCACCCCAAGCTCATCCCCAGCGTACTCGGGAGGTGCACGCCGGGCGGCGGATTCGGTCAGGTCGGTAGCGCTCAGATCACGGTCGGTGGGGCACCGCTCTCGCTGACCATGGACCGACCGGCAGCGCTCCACGCCTGCATGCCACCGTCGAGGTTCGCCGCGTCGATGCCGATCTGCTGCAGGTACGCGGTCGCCCGTGCGGAGCGTCCACCGCCGCGACACGTCACGACGAGCGGGTCGGCATCGGGCAGCTCGGGCAGCCGGCCGGTCAGCTCGCCGAGCGGGATGTGGATCGCCCCGTCGATGTGACCGGCGGCCCACTCGTCGTCCTCACGGACGTCGAGCACCGTGGGCGAAGCCGGCAACTCCTCGACGCTGAGTTGCCGGATCGGAGGCATTCCTGGTGTCGTCACGCCTCCCATCCTCGCACTCAACCCCGGCGATACAGCCGGGTCGTCAGCGGCGCGAACACGGCGGTCAGCACGGCGGCCGTCGCCAGCACGATCCCGATGTCGGCTGCCGACGCGGTCCCTTCCATCAGCCCGCGTGACGCGTTCGCCAGGATCGAGATCGGGTTGACGTTCACGAACGCCTCGAGCCCGGCCGGCAACGTCGACGGGTCGACGAAGACGTTTGACAGGAAGGTCAACGGAAAGATGCCCATGAAGCCGGCGTTCATGACGGCGTTGGGAGAGCGCAACAGCAGCCCGAGGGTCGTGAAGACCCAGGACAGGCCAAAGGCGAAGACGACCACCAGCGCCAGCGCCGCAAGGACGCCCCCGACACCTGCGTCCGGCCGGTAGCCCAGGGCCACTCCCAGCACGATGATCACCGTTCCCGCGACCAGGTAGCGGACGCTGTCCCCGAGCAGCGATCCGACCAGCGGTGACGGGCGCCAGATCGGCAGCGAGCGAAACCTGTCGACGACGCCCTTCGTGAGGTCGGTGTTGAGCGCGACCCCCGAGTACACGGTGGTGAACAGCACGGACATCACCAGGACCCCGGGGAGGATGTAGTCGAGGTAGGCGCCCGTGGACCCGGCGACCGCCCCGCCGAACAGGTACGTGAACATCAGGACGAACATCACCGGCGTGATCGTGACGTCGAGGAGCTGCTCGGGGACGTGCTTGACCTTGAGCATCCCCCGCCAGCCGAAGGTGAAGGCTGCCGACAGCGGGCTGGCGGTCGGAGGTCGCGAAGTCGAGGAGATCGCCTTACGGACCGCTGCCTCGTCGGCCTCGGTCATCAGGCTGGCTTCAGTGGCTGGGGTACTCATGCTGGCTGCTCCTCCGCAATAGCGTCTGGTTGCTGATCTGAATCGTTCTCCGCCGGGTGGCCGGTCAGGGCCAGGAATACCTCGTCGAGGCTTGGCTGGCCCAGGGAAAAGTCGGCGACGCCGATACCCGAGCGAGACAGCTCGGCAACCGCCTCGGCCGCCCGGCCGGCGTCGGAGCACTGGACCGACAGTGCCGCCAGGTCGGGCTCCAGGTGCACGGCGCCGAGCGCGCGGCCGATCAGCTGCTCGGCCTGCGGCCGCTGCTCGGGGTCCAGTAGCCGAACGTGCAGCGCTCCGGTGCCCACCGACGCCTTGAGCTGCCCTGGCGTTCCTTCGGCGATCACCTTGCCGTGGTCGATCACGGCGATGCCGTCGGCGAGTTGGTCGGCCTCCTCGAGGTACTGGGTGCACAGCAGAATCGTGGTTCCCTCTGCGACGAGCGCGCGGATGATGCCCCAGACCTGGTTGCGGGAGCGCGGGTCGAGACCAGTCGTCGGCTCGTCCAGGAACATCAGCTGGGGCGTCACAACGATGCTCGCCGCGACATCGAGGCGTCGCCGCATGCCACCGGAGTAGTTCTTGACCATCCGCCCGGCGGCCTCGGCGAGCCCGAACGCTTCGAGCAGCTCCGCCGCGCGGGTCTTGGCCGCGTTTCGCCGGAGGCCGAGCAGCCGACCCAACAGGATCAGGTTCTCCCGCCCGGTCAGGTCCTCGTCAACGGAGGCGAGCTGGCCGGTGAGGCTGACCGCCCTGCGGACCGCGCCCGGCTCTTGCACGATGTCGTGCCCGAGGACCCGGGCGCTTCCCCCGTCCGGGCGAATCAACGTCGCCAGCATCCGGATCGTCGTGGTCTTGCCGGCGCCGTTGGGGCCGAGTACGCCGTACACCGAGCCGCTGCGAACGGCCAGATCGACGCCGTCGACGGCACGGGTGTCGCCGAAGACCTTGACCAAGCCGGTGGCCTCGATCGCGAGGGTGGACTGGGATGTCATGGGAACTCCTCAACTGTCGGGTCTCGCTACACCACAGACCGAGTGGAGCGCGCAAACTCATCGTCGGCAAGCCACTTATCTACACCGCTGCGGATGCGGCAGCCGAACCTGACACCATGCGGCGCATGAGCGAGCGTGCGTCGGCGTACGACCTGATAGTGCTGGGGGCTGGCGCGACCGGGCTGGGGGCGGCCACCACCGCACGGACCGCCGGGCACAGCGTGGCCCTCGTGGAGCCGAACCGACCGGGCGGTGACTGCACGCACTACGGCTGCGTGCCGAGCAAGACGCTGATCGAGTCCGCGCGCCGAGTCGCCGCCGCGCGGGACGGCGCGCGCTACGGCTTCACCGCCGACGTCAATGTCGACTTCGCCGCCGTGCTGAGTCGGGTGGCCGACGTCATAGCCCAGATCGAGAAGGATGAATCACCGGCGCTACTGAGGCGGCAGGGCATCGACCTGGTGGTGGGAGCCGGCCGGTTCGCCGACGACCGGACGGTGCTCGTCGGCGAGCAGACCCTGACCGCCCAGCGCGTCGTCATCGCCTCCGGCGCGGCACCGACGGTCCCTCCGGTACCCGGCTTGGAGCAGCTGGACTACCTGACGAACGAGACGGTGTTCTCCCTCACCGAGCAGCCCGAGCAGCTGCTGGTCCTCGGCGGCGGCCCGATCGGTTGCGAGCTCGCGCAGGCCTTCGCCCGGCTCGGGTCCGCGGTGACCATCGTGGAGGGCGCGGACCGACTCCTGCCACGGGACGAACCCGAGGCCAGCCGGGTTGTCGCAGCGGCGTTGACCGAGGACGGGGTCAGGCTGCAGCTGGGCCAGAACGTCGCCTCGGCCGCGAGCGGGCCGACCCTGACACTCGCCGATGGCGCGACCGTGTCCGGCTCGCACCTGCTCGTCGCGGTGGGCCGTTCGCCGCGCACCTCCGAGCTGAGCCTGAGCGCGGCAGCAGTCCGCACCAGCGAGGGCGGGCGCGTCGTCGTCGACCAGCACCTGGCCACGACCGCCGACGGCGTGTTCGCCGCCGGTGACGTCTGCTCGCCGCTGCAGTTCACCCACGTCGGGTACGAGCAGGGCAAGATCGCCGCCGGCAACGCCTTCGCCCGCGCCGGCCGCCCGGGAGCACTCGGCGGACGCAAGTCATGGGACCCGGCAGCTATCCCGTGGGTCACGTTCACCGACCCCGAGGTGGCACACGTCGGCCTGACCGAGGCGCAGGCCTATGAGCAGTACGGCGAACGCGCGCGGGTGAGCTACCTACTCGACAGCACCAGCGACAGGGCGCGTTGCGCCGGGGAGACCCGGGGGTTCGTCAAAGTCGTCGCGGTCACTCCTGGCGGCTTGCTCTCGGCCCGGGTGCTGCAGAAGATCATCGGAATGACTGTCGTCGGACCCGTGGCGGGAGAGCTCATCACGCAGGGCGTCCTCGCGATGAGTACCGGGATGCTGGCCGGGCGGATCGCGCAGAGCGTGCATGCCTACCCCACCTGGTCGATGTCGGTTCGGATCGCCGTGGCGCAGCTGTTCGGCGAGTTCGCCGGCCGCGGATCGCGGCCGGCCCGCCCGCCGTCGTGATCCGTTCGAAGGGTGGCCGACGCTTGGGCAACGGTTGCGGCACCCCGGACGGGGGCGGCTTGAACATGGACCACGGCGGCACCGGCGACCGGCCGATGGTGGTCCTGCTGCACGGCCTGGGCGGCAACAGCAGAGTCTGGTCGCGCCTGCTCCCGCTGCTGTCTGGGCGACGCTGGCTGACGGTCGACCTGCCCGGGCACGGCTGGTCCCCGGCGCTGCCGTCGTACACCTATGCCGACTGCGCGTCGCGGGTAGCCGGCACGCTGCGCGACAGGGACAGAGTTGTCGTGCTCGGTCACTCCTTCGGCGGTGCGGTCGGGCTGGCGCTGGCCGCGCTGCGGCCCGTCGACAGTGTCGTCACGGTCGGGATGCGCGCGGTCTGGCCGCCGGAGTTCACCGCCTCGCTTGACTCGTTGGCCGCCAAGCCGGCCCGCAGCTTCGACAGTCGCGAGGAAGCCGCCGCCTTTCTGCTGCGGGTCAACGGCCTCGGCGACTACCTGAGCCCTGACAGCGAGTTCGTCGAGCGGGGTCTGGCGCCGACCGGGTCGGGGTGGCAGCTGATGCAGGATCCGCGCTCGTTCGCGGTGGGCGTACCACCGTTCGACTACCTGTTCAGTGCCGCGGTGTCCGCGGGGACTGCGGTGACGGTCGCTCACGGCGAGCGGGACACAATGGTCGCCGTTGGGGAGTACGACGACTTCGCGGCGCGGTACGGCGTCGAGGTCGTGGTGCTGCCCGGCCTCGGACACAATGCCCACGTGGAGAGCCCGCCGGCCGTCGCCGAGCTGCTGCCCGCGTGACGTCACCTCGGGCGGCGCCCCGTACGCCGGCGTACCAGATCTCTCGCGGCGCGATCGGCCTGTGGACGCTGGAGGGGGCCATCTCCTCGCTCTTCCTGCTGGCGGCGGCGATCGTGGCGGCGGTGCTGGTCCCCTCCGCGGCTCCCGCGCCGCTGCGTTTCGCGGCCGCGGCGGCGCCGTACCTCGCTGGTGCGTACGCGGTCATCGCAGTGGCGATCCGGCCGCGGCTGCGCTATCGGGTGCACCGCTGGGAGGTGACCGAGGAGTCGGTGTTCACGCTGACCGGCTGGTTGACGCAGAACTGGACGATCATCCCGATCGCTCGGATCCAGACCGTCGACATCAACCGTGGGGCGATGCAGCGGCTGTTCGGGCTGGCCTCGGTGGCGCTGCTCACGGCCTCCTCGAAGGGAACGGTCGAGATCGTGCACCTCGACGCCGGTCTCGCCGGTGCGGTCGCGCCGGACCTGGCGCACCGAGCGGCGGCGATTCGCGACGAGGCGACATGACAACTGCCCCGCCCACCTCCGTCCAGTCCGCTCTCGTGCGCTCTGCGCAGGGTGGGCTCAGTGTGTGCTCCCGGACGGAGGCGGGCTCATGAACGCCCCGCCCACCTCCGGCCTGACCGAGCAGAGGCTGGACTGGCGGGTTCTCGTCGTACACACGGTCACCTTCCGGCAGGCCCGGGCGATCCTGTCCAGCGCCGGCCCGATCGCGGTGGTCGTCGCCGTACAGGGCAATCTGGGGTCGGTCGGTCTGATCGGCATCGCGGTAGCGGCCACCCTCGCGTCATTGGCCTTTTCGGTGTTGCGCTGGTGGCGGTTCAGCTACCAGATCGACGCTCAACGGCTGCTGGTCAGGCAGGGCCTGCTGACGCGCTCCGAGCGGGCAGTGCCGCTGGACCGGGTTCGCGGCGTGGACGTGGAGGCCTCTGCGCTGCACCGGCTGTTCCGGATCGCCGTCCTGCGGGTTGATGCCGCCGCGGGGACCGGCGGGAACGACGAGGCGGTGCTCGACGCGGTCTCCGCGACGGACGCCCGCCGCCTGCGCGAACTGCTCCTGGTGCAGCGGGCCGTGGGCGGTGGCCCCGCTGTTGCGCAGGCGCCCGAAGTTGCGGTCGCGCCCGATGTCGCAGCGGAGCGGGTCTTCGCGCGGTTGGACCCGCGGTGGCTGCTTTACGCGCCGCTCGTCGGCAGCTACCTCGCCGTACCGCTGGCTATCGGCGGGACGCTCCTGCGCGACGTGGGGAGCTTGCCGATCCCGACCGGGCTTCGAGACCTTGTGGAGATCCCCGAGGGGGCCGGCGCCGGCCGCATCGCGTTGAGCCTCATCGGTGCGCTGGCGGTCGTGGCGGTCGGCGCGCTGCTGGCCGGCGCGGTTGCGAACTGGGGCTTTGTGCTCGCCGCCCGCGGCAGCAACCTGGTCGCCGAGCGCGGCCTGCTCACCCGGCGGACGGTGTCCCTGGAGATCGACCGGATCCGCGGTTACGTGCTCTCGCAGGGGTTGGGTCTCCGGCTGGTCCGCGCGGCCCGGCTCACCGCGCTGGTGACCGGACTCGGCGACCAGAACCGGCGCGGGCAGCTGCTCCCGTTGGGCCCGCTGCGGGTCGCCGAGGACGTGGCGGCCTCCGCCGTGCGGCGCTTCGACACTCCGCTCCGGCCGCACCCGTCGGCGGCGTTGCGTCGCCGGCTGCTCCGAGCGGTCGGTCCGCCGGCGCTGATCGCCGTGGTCCTGCTCCTCGTCGACCTGCCGGTCGCCGCGACCGTCGCCGCGGTGGTGGCGGTGGCCGGCGTCGCGCTGGGCATAGACCGTTACCACGCTCTCGGTCATGCCGCCGACGCCGCCGCGCTCGCTGTCCGCTCGGGCTCGGTGCTCCGGCGCCGGGTCGTGCTGGAGCAGCGGGCGCTCGTCGGCTGGCGGGTGCGGCAGAGCTGGTTTCAGCGCCGCGCCGGGCTGGTCACGGTGATCGCCTGTGTGGGCGCCGGTGAGGGCGGCTACGACGTGCTGGACTGCGGCACCGGCCAGGGTCTCGATCTGGTGACCGCGGTCAGCCCCGGCTGGGCCGGCTCCCTCACCACCCACTGATCAACACAGTCCTCGTCGTAACCCTGTGGACAGCGGACTGCCGGTGTACGCAAACGGTGGGGTCAGTCGGTGAGCAAGCGCTCGAGCAGGCTGCGGGCGGCAGCCGGATGAGCCGCTCGGAGCAGTCCTACCGGGGCCAGCAGGAAGCCATCGTCGACCACCACCCGGGCCCGATCGAGAACAGCGCGGGCACCTCCTCGGTCTGCCCGCAACGACTCGACCACCGCGTCCCGACCGCTCGGGTCACGGTGCCGGAACACCCCACCGGAGAGCACCACGAGGGCCGCTCCCGAGGCGCTGACGCTGCCCTCGTCGTACGCGCTCTCCGCGCGAACGTGCCGGCGTAGCGCGATGGTCGCGGCCAACGCACCGAGCCGCGCGTCCACATCGCGGTCCGCCGCCGTCCTCGGCAGCAGATCGACGGTCGCGGAACGCCGAGCGGCCGGATCCGTCAGGCCGTGGACGTCGAGACGTTCGGCCGAACCCGCGGCCACCAGCGACGGAGCGCTCCAGCGCATCCCGAGATCACCCTCCACAGTGCGCCGATCCCACAGCGGTGCCACGGCGCTGCGGGCCTCTTCCGGCCTCAGCGCGGAGTACACGTCCGTCGTCGCACCGCCGACGTCGACGACCACGACTCCCTGCGCACCTGCATCGCGAGCGCGGACCATCTCGCCGAGCAGGCCCACACCCGAGAGAACCGCATCGGGTGTCACCGCACTCACGAGCCGGGCGAAGCGCGTCCCTCGGGAGAGCCCCTTGCCGCCGATGACGTGCTGGAGGAATACCTGCCGGATCGTCGCCCGCGCCGGGCCCGGGTCGATAGCCCCGATGTCGGGCAGCACGTTCGCCGTCGGCAGCACCACCCGGCCTCGTCCGGCGAACAGCTCCGCGGCCTCCGCACGCACCGTTGCGTTGCCGGCCAGTACGACCGGAATCCGCAGGCCGGCCAGCGCCGCGGCGTTGTGCAGCAACACGCTCTGCTCGCCGCCGTCGGTCCCGCCGGTCAGCAGCACCACGTCCGGCCGAGCGGCTCTCAACTCAGCTAGGGCGGCCCGATCCAGCCGGCCGGCACTCACGTGCACCACCCGGGCACCAGCCGACAGCGCCACCCGCCGACCGGCCTCGGCGCTGATCTCCCGCTCGTACCCGACCACCGCCAGCCGCAGCCCGCCACCAGCGCTGGAGCAGGCGAACGTCGGAACGTCCCCCGCCATACCCAGCGCTGCGCGCACAGCAGCGACTCCGTCGAGGACATCGGTGTCGGACGTGGTCCGGTGTTCGGCAGTCCCGACCAGCCGCCCGTTCCCGACGTCGACTGCCGCGCCCTTGGTGAATGTCGACCCGATGTCGAGACACAGCACGACCTCGGGCACCGCGCGAGGGTACGCCGCGGCCTGCGCTTCTCGGTCTATGCGCTCAGCTCAGGCGGAAAGCCGGTCCAGCGCAGTCAGCGCCGCATGGCAATGGTTCGTCCGGAAACTGGCTGCTGAACTCGGCGACCTCCGTCATGCGAACGGGAACATCGTGCAGCTGGTCTGCGATGAGCCGCGCAGTGTGGCTCGCTCGGACCGACGGACCAGGGTGCACGGCGTCCAGAGCGGCATCGCAGACGAGGTCGTCGCAATGGCAGACGGTTCACGCGTGGAAAGCGCCCCCTGCGTCTGTCGTTGACGATTCGCCGGGATCGCGATGCCGCGGCCGCGCCGGCCGACGAGGCTCCCGGTTGTTAAGTTGCAATCTATTTGCAATAAGATCGAGGGCATCGGCTGAAGAATGGGCGCTCGATGCAGGAGATCAACGCTGCCGCTGACAGCCGGGACAGAGCGTCGCAGCCGAAGCCACCAGCCGAAGACGGGCACCGCGGCACCCACGCCCACCTGTGGACACTTCCCGACGGCACCGGGCTGCATGCTCCCTACGGGCAGCTCGTCCGCGATCCGGAGACCGCGCGGGTCTGCTGTCACCTGTGCGGCCGGTGGTTCCGGTCGTTGGGCTCGCACCTGCGCCGGCACGGCTACACCGCGGCCGGGTACCGGGAGGCGTTGGGTCTGTGCCGGACCCGGCCGATGACCTCCGACGATGTGTCCGAGGCGATCTCGCGGCGGCAGGCGGAAGCCTACCGACATGGTCCCGAGGTACGCAGCAGGCTCGCCGAGGGGCAGCAGATGGCGCGTTCCGGTCAACTCGCCTGGCGAGCACGGGGTGCCGTCGGCCGGGAGCCTGCCCCCGAGCTCGCCGCCGTACGCCGCGAAGCACTGCGCCGGGGACGGCAGACGCTGGCCCGGGATTGCAACGACGTCGTGCAGGCCCGCCTGGCCGAGCTCGGCGGCAGCGACCTGGGCGAATACCTTCGTGCGACGTACGCTGCCGGCGCCGGCCTTGCCGATCTCCGCGCGGCCACCGGGCTCGGCACGCTCCGGCTGAGGGAGGCGATGACCGCGGCCGGCATCGTCATCCGCCGTCCCGGTGACACGACACCCGCCGGGCGACGCTCGCGAGCGCAGGCGTCCGAACGGCCGGCCGCCGCACGGGTCGGGACCGACGACATCACCGACTGGCTCGCCGAGCGGTACGCCGCTGGCTCGTCGCTGTCGGCGCTTGCCGAGGCGGTCGGCCACAGCTGGCACTGGGTGCGGTGGCGGCTGCCGGCCGCGGCGGGCCAATGAGCGCCCGCCGTGGTGACGTCCGAATAGGCGTGAGCTATTTCTCACCCCGGCTCGGACGTCCGGCCGGATGACTGCCGGAGCGACCGCGAACGCCGAGGTCGAGCCGTCCTTGCCGGTCGGCGACCTGCGGCGGCTGCTCGCCTTGGCCCGTCCGCAGCGCGCGGCGTTCACGCGTGCCGCGGCTGCCGCGTTCCTGGTCAGCGCGCTGTACCTCGCCGCAGCGGTGCTGCTCGCCCAGGCACTCGGTCGGCTGCTCTCCGAGCGCGGCGTGGCCAGCGCCCTGCCGCTGATCGTCGCGGCGGTGGCCGTGGCCGGCGTACGCGCGGTCGTCCTCTACCTGGGCGATATCGCGGCGGCCACCGCGGCCGCCGAGGTCAAGTCGGGGTTGCGTGCCCGACTGACGGCCAAGGTGCTCGACCTGGGGCCGGGCTGGCTCACGGCGACGCGCAGCGGCTGGGTGCAGAGCATGCTGGTCGACGGCGTCGAGCGGATGGAGAGCGTGTACAGCCGGCTGCTCACCCAGACCGGCGTCTCGTTCACCGTCGGCCTCGTCACCTGCGGCTTCGTCCTCAGTCTCGACCCGGTCGTGGGCGCGATCACCCTGGGCTGCCTGCTGCTGATGCCGGTGACCGTCGTACTGACCCGTTTTGCAATGCGCCGCACGGGGGCGGGGTGGTGGACGACGTACCGGGGGATGTTCGCGGAGTACCTCGACGCCATCCAGGGGATGCCCACGCTCAAGGTCGCCGGTGCCAGCCGCCGGCACGGCGCGGAACTCGGCGGGCGGGCGGATCGGCTGCGTGACCAGGCGGTGGCGCTGGCGACCCGCGAGATCCTGTTCGGTCTGATCGTCAACGCGGCCGTGGGGGTGGCGTCGGTGCTGGCGCTCGGCATCGGTGCGCTTCGAGTGGCCGGCGGTGACCTGGCACCGCAGGACCTGCTGTTGATCCTGCTGCTGGTCCGGGAGTGCTTCCGGCCGGTCGCCCAACTCCTGAACGGGTTCCACGCCGCCTACTACGGGCTGATTGCGGCCAGGCCGATGTTCGCGTTGCTCGACGAGCCGGCATTCGTGCCGGAGGTCGCGTCAGTCGAACGCCGGGCCGTGCCGCGGACTCGGCAACCACCACGACTTGCCTTTGAGGACGTCTCGTTCGGTTATCCCGGCCGGGCGACGCCTGCGCTTGACGGCCTCGACCTGACCGTCGAACCGGGGGAAGCCGTGGCGCTGGTCGGCGCATCCGGCGCGGGCAAGTCCACCGCCGCGTCACTGCTGCTGCGGTTCTGGGATCCGCAGGCTGGGCGGCTGACCCTCGACGGAGTCGACATCCACGAGCTGGCGCTCGTCGACCTCCGGAGCCAGATCGCGCTCGTCTCGCAGGACACCCACCTGCTGCACGGGACGGTGGCGCACAACCTGCGGCTCGCCCGGCCCGACGCCGACGACGACGCCCTCTGGCTGGCATTGGAGACCGCGGCCGCCGCAGACTTCGTCCACCGGCTCCCGGACGGGCTGGACTCGATCGTCGGCGAGCGCGGGATGCGGCTGTCCGGCGGCGAACGTCAGCGGGTGGCCATCGCGCGGGCGCTGCTCAAGGACGCGCCCGTGCTGATCCTGGACGAGGCGACGTCCAGCCTGGACGTTCGCAGCGAAGCGGTAGTGCAGGCCGGACTGGAGCGGCTGCGGCAAGGCCGTACGACGCTCGTGATCGCCCACCGGCTGTCCACGGTTGCCAGCGCCGACCGGATCCTCGTCCTGGACCGGGGCCGCGTGGTCGAGCAGGGCGCACCCGGCGAGCTTCGCGAAGCCGGCGGCCGGTTCGAACGTCTCGTCGCAGCGCAACGAGTCAGTAGATGACCGCCTTGGCGACGACCCCGCAGGCCACCGCCGGGTTGACGCAGACCGCTCGGGCGCTGCGCCCGCTGCTCGCCGTGTTGCGCCCGCACCTGCGGCTGCTCTCTGCCGCGCTGGCCTGCAGTGTGCTCGCCCAGGCCCTCCTCGTGGTCAACGGGGCGCTGGCCGCCTACCTCGTCGGGCGGGCGTTCGTCGGTGCCGGGGTGGCCGAGCTACGCCCGTACGTCGTCGTGCTCGTCGTCCTGGTGCTGGCCCAGGCAGGCTTCCTCTGCCTGGACAGCCTGCTCGCGCACATCGCCGCCTTCCGCGCGCTCGCCGACCTCCGGCGACGCTGCTACGACGCAGTCGAGCGGATCTCGCCGGGACATCTGAGCACCCAGCGCAGCGGCGACCTCGGCGCCACGGTCATGGACGACATCGAGATCCTCGAACTGTTCTTCGCCCACACCCTCGGCCCGCTCATCGCCGCCACCGTGATCCCGAGCCTGGCCGCCCTCCTGCTGCTGTTCCTGGCCTGGCCGGCGACGCTCGTCCTGCTGCCGTTCGTGGTGGCGGTGGCGAGCATCCCGCGCTGGCTGCGCCGGCAGGCCGACGAGGTGGCGCGAGCGGAGCGGGCGAACCTCGGCGCCCTGAACGCCGAGCTCGTCGACACCGTCCAGGGCGCCCGGGAGATCGCCGCGCTGGGCGCCGGGGACGAGCAGCTGGCCGCGCTGCACCACCGGGGCGGTCTGCTCCGGCAGGCGCAGTTGGCGCACGCCCGGCGTACCGGCGTCGAACGTGCGGCGGTCGACCTGCTGGCCGCGCTCGGCGTCGTCGCCGTCCTGATCGTGGCCGGGCTGCTCGTCGACGCCGATCGGCTGGGCCCGGCGCTGCTCCCGACCTGCGCGGTGCTCGCCGCCGGCGCGTTCGCACCCGTGGCGCTGTTCACCGAGTCGGCCAAGGAACTCGGCCGGATCGCCGCCGGGTCCGCCCGGGTCCACGTCCTGCTGAACCGCCCGCCGCTGGTGAGCGACGAGGGCGCCGAGTCGGTGCCGACGATCCCGCCGCGGGTCCGGTTCGCGGACGTGTCGTTTCGCTACGAGCCCGGCTTGCCGGCGGCGCTGCGGGGCGCGAGTTTCACGATCGAGCCGGGCGAGACCGTCGCGCTGGTCGGCGCGAGCGGCGCCGGCAAGTCCACGTGCGCGGCCCTGCTGCTGCGGCTGTACGACGTCGGTGGCGGCAGTGTGAGCATCGACGGCGTCGACGTGCGGGCGCTCCCGGTGTCTGAACTGCGCCGGCTGGTGAGCCTGGTCCCGCAGGACGTCTACCTGTTCTCCCGATCGGTCAGGGACAACCTGACCCTCGCCCGGCCGGACGCCGACGACGCGAGTGTCCAGGCCGCCGCCGATGCCGCGATCGTGACCGAATTCGTGGCGTCGATGCCCGACGGTTTCCAGACCCGGGTCGGCGAGCGTGGCGTGCGGCTGTCGGGAGGGCAGCGGCAGCGGCTGGCGGTCGGCCGCGCACTCGTGCAGGACACGCCGGTCCTCGTCTTCGACGAGGCGACCTCGAGCCTGGACGCCGAGAGCGAGGCGGCGATGCGTACGGCGATCGCGGCGGCCACCCGCGGCCGTACGACGCTGGTGATCGCGCACCGGCTGTCCACGATCCGAGCCGCCGACCGGCTCGTCGTCCTCGACCACGGCGAGGTCGTCGAGACCGGCACGTTCGACCAGTTGCTCACCGAGCGCGGCCACTTCGCCGCGCTGGTCGCGGCCGGCTTCGGTGGGCCGGACCGGTGAAGCGCCTCACCCGGCAACGTCAGAAACGGGGCGTCAGACATGACGCCTTGGGTCTGCCGTCAACGCGATTGCCGGGCGGCGGCCAGCTCCCGCAACCGGCGGAAGAGCGCGACGATCTCGCCGTCGGCGAAGCCCAGGACCTGGCGGCCAACACTCAGCTCGATCCGGGTCCGATCCGGAGCCGCTGTCGCCCATCGCCGGTCGAACAGCCAGACGTCGTCCTCCGCCGCGAGCTGGCTGCGTGCGCGGTCCAGCGCTTCCGGCGACCGGTCGACGACGACGTTGAAGATCGGCGTCTGCGGCGGATCGGGGAGTACCTCGATGCCGGGCTCTACGGCGAGCTCGGCGGCCAGGGCGACTGCCTGCTGGAGGCGGCTGGCCATCGCGGGCAGCTCGTGCTCCAGCCCGTGCAGGGCGTCGACGGCGTACGGCCACATCGCGAACATCAGCCCCCCGTGCCGGGTCCGCCACAGCCGTGCTTCCTCGACAATGTCGGCCGGCCCGGCCAGGGCACAGCCGCCGATGCCGCCGAGACCTTTGTAGAACGAGACGTACACGGTGTCGAACAGGGCGGCGATCTCGGCATGCGGCCGGTCGTAGAACGGCTGGGCCTCCCACAGTCGCGCCCCGTCCAGGTGTACGGCGGCGCCCAGCTCTCGGGCCCACGTCGTCTGGGCCATCAGCTCGGGCCAGGTCGGAAGTTGCGCGCCGATCATCCGCTGCGGCAGTTCGAGGACGAGTGCGGCGACCGGCTCGGTTATGGCCGCCAGGTCGGCAAGCTCGACCAGCCGGTTCTCCGAACCGGCCGGACGGCCGCGCAAGGCATGCAGATGCTCGAACGCACGCTCCTCGTTGCGCTCCAGATGGCACAGCGGGTGGAACACGACAGTCCGGGACTCGCGTCGGTCGGCATGGATGCGCAAGGCGATCTGCTGGGCCATCGTGCCGGTCGGCATGAACACGGCGGCGGGCTTGTCGAGCAGCCGTGCGACCTTGTCTTCGACGGCTCGCACCGCCCCGCCGTCGCCGTACACGTCCGCCTGGATCGAGATCGCGCCCCAGCGTTCGACCGCTGTCCGCGGCGCTCGATGCTGGGGGCCGTACAACGACAGGCTGCGAGCGCAGGTCGCCCGGAGGTCGGGTTCGGTCATCCCTTGTCCTCAGTCTCGGTTGACAGTCGGGGTCTAGCCTTGCAGGGAACGGATGGGGCGCCGGACAACGGAAGTGGTCGAGGGCCGATGCACGAGTTGTCGATCACCGAGAGCCTCGTCTCGGCGATCCTGGAGCGGGTCGACGGCCGGGTCCAGACCGTGACTCTGGTGATCGGGCGGCTGTCCGGTCTGGTTCCCGAATCGGTCAGATTCTGCTTCGACATCTGCACCCAAGGCACCCGGCTCGAGGGGGCAGCCCTGGACATCATCGAGCTTCCGGGCCGGGCGCGGTGTCTGGCCTGCGACCAGGAGTTCGAACTGCCCGATGCGATCCCGTTGTGTGCCTGCGGCAGCGCGAACCTGGAGATCATCAGCGGTCAGGAACTCAAGATCAAACATGTAGAGGTGGAGGTCTGAACATGTGCAGCACCTGCGGTTGTTCCGGCGACGGCGGGCCGGTGGTGACGGACCTGTCCGACGGTGGCAAGCACTCGCACAGCCACGAGCACGGGCCGGGGCACAGTCACGGGCACGATCACGGGCCGGGGCACAGCCACGACCACGATCACGATCACGATCACGATCACGATCACGATCACGCGACGACGGTGACGCATCAGCCAAGCACCCGGCTGGTCGACCTGGAAGTCGAGGTGCTGGCGAAGAACGACCTGTTGGCCGCCCGCAACCGGGGCTGGTTCGAGGGCCGGGGCATCCTGGCGTTGAACCTGATGAGTTCACCCGGCGCCGGCAAGACGAGCCTGCTGGAGCGCACGATCCGCGACCTGTCGTCGGAGCTGTCGTTGTCGGTGATCGAGGGCGACCAGGAGACGGTGCTGGATGCCGAGCGGATCCGGGCCACCGGCTGCCGGGTGGTCCAGATCAACACCGGCAGCGGCTGTCACCTCGACGCGGACATGTTGGCACGCGGGCTACGAACGCTCGACCCACCAGCGCAGTCCGTCGTGTTCATCGAGAACGTCGGGAATCTGGTCTGTCCCGCGCTGTTCGACCTCGGCGAAGCCAGCAAGGTCGTGATCATGTCGGTGACCGAAGGCGACGACAAGCCGCTGAAGTATCCACACATGTTCCGCGCCGCCGACGTACTGCTGCTCAACAAGCTCGACCTGCTGCCCTATGTGAACTTCGACGTGGAACGCTGCATCGGCTACGCCAAGCAGATCAACCCCGACATCGAGGTCCTCACCATGTCGGTGACCCGCGGCGACGACCTCGAGCGCTGGTACGACTGGCTGCGCCGGCAAGTGACGGCGGCCTGATTTGGAGTTCGCTGACCTGCTCTGCCGGCGCCGAATGGTGCGCCACTACCGGACTGATCCGGTCCCGTCGGACATCGTGCAGCGGATCGTGCGAGTCGTGCGCCGCGCGCCCAGCGCCGGGTTCAGCCAGGGACACCGCGTCGTGGTGGTCACCGAGCCCGACCTGCGCCAGCGGATCGCGGATCTGGGCGAGAGCTGGTACCTGGAGCGCGGATACGAGCCGTGGCTCTCGCAGGCCCCGGTGCACCTGATTCTCGGCATCCGGGAGGCCTCCTACCACGAGCGCTACCAGGAACCGGACAAGCTGGGGCCAGGCCGCTGAGATTCCCTGGCCCATACCTTTCTGGTGGTTCGACGCCGGCGCCCTCTTCATGCTGCTTCAGCTGGCTGCCATCAATGAAGGGCTCGCAGCCGGATTCGACAGTCCAGCCGATCCGGACGAGCTGCTTGCCCTGGGCCGGCTGGTGCACCTGCCTGACGACGTCGCGACCATCGGCGTACTCACCATCGGCTACTCAGCAGAGGATCCGACCACGCGCAACGCCCGCCTCGCACAGCGGCGCAAGCCGATCGACGAACTCGTTCGCTGGCAACGCTACTGACCCGAGTCGGCACCGGGGGGAGGGTGTGTACACTCCGCGTGTACAGGAGGTCGGATGCGGGTGGGTGTTGCGGCCGCCCGACAGCGGTTCAAAGAACTGCTGGACCGGGTGGCCACCGGACAGACCGTGGAAATCACCAGGCGGAACACTGTCGTCGCCGTGCTCGGACCGCCGGTCCCGCCGGCGCCGGACAGGTCCCTGGCGGAGGCGCTCGCGGATTGGCGACGAGACTGGGACGTCGACTCCTGGCCGGACGATGATCCCTTTGCCGACGTCCGCGACGCCTCTCCCGGTCGACGGCCCCCTTGGTGAGGATCCTGCTGCTGGACACCAACGTCGTCTCCGAGGCAGCCCGCCCGAATCCAGACACCCGTGTGCTCCGACACCTCGAGGAAACCCAGCAGACGGCGGCAGTGGCCGCCACCACCTGGCACGAGCTGCGATATGGCCTTGAACGACTGCCGAACGGGCATCGCCGCGATGCGCTGGCTGCCTTCCTCAACACAGTCATCCGGCGCTACCCGGTGCTGCCCTACGACAGCCGCGCAGCCGAGTGGCATGCGGTGCAGCGGGCCACCCTGGAACGGTCCGGCGTACAGACGTCCGCCGCCGACGGTCAGGTCGCCGCAACAGCGGTCACCCGGGGCCTCACCCTGATCACTCGAAATCTCAGCGACTTCGCTGCTTTCGAGGGGCTGACCGCGCGCAGCTGGTGGACCGACTGATCGCGCTCGAGGTGTACCGGAGCCCTGAATGGGTAATCGTCGCAACACCGCCGCAGACACCGGCTCCGAACCCGGCGAGGGGCGTGTGCACCCGGACGCCGACGAGGGCGTCGACCCGTCGCGGAGTGTCGAGCCGCACAACGAGGGCTTGGTCTAGCCGACTGGCTCTCGCTCACGCAGTGGCGTGAAGAACGCCAGTACGGCGTTGAGCAACGCAAACCCGGCGAGCACCAGGAATACGGTTCGCACGCCGCCGAGCGGGCCGACCAGCACACCGGCCAAGAGTGCTCCCGCTGGTGTTCCGCTGACGGCGACCGCCCGCGCGGTCGCGTTGACCCGGCCCTGCAGGCGGTCGGGCACGATACGTTGCCGGAGCGCCAGCAGGTTCACGAACATGACAGTGGACGCGGTCTCCTCCTTGTCCCTGGAGGTCCGACAACCATCGACCGGTAGCTCTCGATGATGTCCATGAACTCCTTGTGCTCCTGCTTCGGCACACCCACGTGGAACAGGGTCGCCGCAATCTCGGTGGTCACGATGTCGAACTCGAAATCGCTCACGTACAGGTGCGCGTGCGACTCCCGCATGTCACGACCCGGGTAGCACTTGGGCCCGCCGGTCTGCTCGATCGACCACGCGGTGACCAGGAATTGAACCCGGCATGGCCCTTCAATGCGTGAACGGCCTCGACGTGAGGGTTCTGGTCGGCCGACACGTTCCCGTAGAGCCGGTCGGCCAGGACATCCACGGCACCGGCGACGCCGTATGTGCCTCCCAGCCGCTCGTACAGCGAGGCGTTCGGGGCCGTCTGCGCTGCGGCGCCGACGCAGCCGATTGATCTACTCGCGGTTGTGGTCGCCGAATCGTACGAAACAGCGACCACAACCCCGAGTTGATCAATGCCGGACGGCGGCCTCTGCTCCGGCACCGGTCAGCGACCGGACCTCCAGCTCGGCGTACTTCGCCTCGTTCGGCTTCTCCTTGGACATGATGCTGCCGAGGTAGCCGAGCAGGAACGCCGCCGGGATCGAGACCAGGCCCGGGTTCTTGAGCGGGAACCAGGCGAAGTCGGTGTCCGGGAAGACCGCGGCGGGATCCCCTGACACGACCGGGGAGAAGATGATCAGCCCGACGCAGATGATCAAGCCGCCGTAGATGCTCCACACCGCGCCCTGGGTTGTGAACCGCTTCCAGAACAGGGTGTAGAGGATCGTAGGCAGGTTCGCCGACGCGGCGATGGCGAACGCCAGCGCCACCAGGAAGGCGATGTTGATGCCGGCACGGAGTACAAGAATGCCGAGCACGATCGCGATCGCACCGATGACGACCGCGGTGATGCGGGCGACTCTGACCTCGTCACGCTCGCTGGTCTCCGTCCGTGCCCCCTTCTTCAACACGGTCGCATAGATGTCGTGCGCGAACGACGCCGACGCGGTGATCGTCAGGCCGGCCACCACGGCCAGGATCGTCGCGAAGGCAACCGCGGAGATGACGCCGAGCAGGATCGTGCCGCCGAGTTCATAGGCGAGCAACGGCGCCGCTGAATTGACCGCGCCGGGAGAGGCCAGGATGGTCTCCGGGCCGACCAGCGCACCCGCGCCGTAGCCGAGCACCAGGCTCAGCAGGTAGAAGCCGCCGATCAGCCAGATCGCCCAGACCACGGACTTCCGGGCGTCCTTGGACGTCGGCACCGTGTAGAAGCGCATCAGGACGTGCGGCAGGCCGGCCGTGCCGAGAACCAGTGCAAGGGCGAGGGAGATGAAGTCCAGTTTCGTGGTGCCGTTCAGCCCGTACGCCGCGCCCGGCTCCAGCTCGCTGCCCGCCTCCGCGGCGCTGCCGAGAAGGGAGGACAGGTTGAAGTTGAACTTGGCCAGGACGAGAACCGTCATCACGAGCGCGCCGATGATGAGCAGGGTTGCCTTGACGATCTGCACCCAGGTGGTTCCGCGCATGCCGCCGATCAGCACGTAGGCGATCATCAACGCGCCAACGACGAACACGACCGCGGACTCCGCGACCGCGCCCGAGACGCCGAGAAGCAGCGCGACGAGGCCGCCGGCCCCGGCCATCTGCGCCAGCAGGTAGAAGATCGACACCACGAGTGTCGACGTGGCAGCGGCCATCCGGACCGGACCCTGCCGCATCCGGAAGCTCAGGACGTCGGCCATCGTGAAGCGGCCGGTGTTCCGCAGCAGCTCGGCGACCAGCAGCAAGGCAACGAGCCATGCCACCAGGAAACCGATGGAGAACAGGAAGCCGTCGTACCCGTTGACAGCGATGGCGCCGGCGATGCCGAGGAAGGACGCCGCGGACAGGTAGTCACCGGCGATAGCGGTGCCGTTCTGCGTTCCGGTGAAGGACCGGCCGGCCGCGTAGTAGTCCGCTGCCGTGGAATTGTTCCGGCTGGCCCGGAACGTGATGAACAGGGTCAGTACGACGAACGCGCCAAAGATGGCGATGTTGAGGACCGGCTCGCCGGGGGTCTCAGGCATTCTTGGCCCCCTTCTCGAGCCGGGCGCCCGCTGCATCGCCCTCGAGCTGCGCGCGCAGTTCGTCGGCGATGGGGTCGGTGTTCTTGTTGGAATGCCGCACGTACATCGCAGTGATGACGAACGTGGAGACGAACTGCAGCAATCCGAAGATCAGCCCGACGTTGATGTTGCCGAGGACCTTCGTGGACATGAAGTCGGTCGCGTACGCCGACATGAGGACGTACAGCAGGTACCACACGAGGAACACCACGGTCATCGGGAAGGCGAAAGCGCGGAAACGCTTGCGCAACTCCCCGAACTCCGTCGAGGACTGGACGCGCTCGTAGTCCTGCTGCGAGATCTCGCGTCGCGTGAGCTCGGCCACCGGCAACCTCCTGACGCAGCGCCGCGTGGGCAGGGGTGCGCCGCGCGGATGATGCGGTCACGGTAGGGCCGTCCCACGTGCGCCGCGACCGCTGACACGCCGGTCTCGCCCAGCGGCCCCGGCGGCGCGACTGACGGCCGCGCGGGCCGCGACCGGCAGCGACGAGCGGTCGGTTCGGACCTGTCAGTGGCATCCCGTCACCGACGGCGCGATTGCACTGACAACGTTCAACTGCATGGGCTCAGGTGGTACGACGGTGTACGCCGAGGCTCTCCGGTGCGTGCAACGCCACCATGATCCGGCCGATGTCGACCGGTACCCGTACGGCGGTGAGTCGGGAGACCACGATCATGACGGCGAACGCCACCGGGACGGTGAGCGCCGCCGGCTGGGCCAGCAGCACCCCCAGCCAGCCAGCGCGAGCACCGCCCAGCACAGTGATCAGCACCGCAGCGATGGACAGCAAGCCGCCGGCCAGCAGCCCAGCCGCCGCACCGACATCGGTCAGCCCGCGCCACCAGATGCCGAGCACGAGGAGCGGACAGAACGTCGACGCGGCGACCGCGAACGCCAGGCCGACGACCACCGAGACGTCCAGCGACACCACCTGGAGCGCGAGCACGAGCGGCACGATTCCGGCGACGGCAGCGGCCCCTCGAAACGCTGCGACCGACCCCCGCCCGACGACGTCGGTCGACAGCACACCGGCCACCGACACCAGCAGTCCGCTGGACGTGGACAGGAAGGCAGCGAACGCGCCTGCTGCGACGAGCGCCCCGAGCAGCTGCCCGCCGAGCCCGCCGATCGCCGCGCCAGGCAGCAGCAGGACGGCGGCGTCGGTCTGGCCGGTCAGCAGGAGCTGCGGGGTGTACAGCCGGCCCAGTGCGCCGTACACCGTCGGGAAGAGGTAGAAGACGCCGAGCAGCGCCAGCACGAGCAGCGTCGTACGCCGGGCTGCCCGGCCGTCGGGATTGGTGTAGAAGCGGACCAGCACGTGCGGCAGGCCCATGGTGCCGAGGAAGGTCGCCAGGATCAGCGAGTACGTCGCGAACAGCGGGAACTCCGGGTGCCCTCCGCCGGTGCCGAGCGGGGTGGCCCAGGTGTTGTTGCCGACCGCGTCGAGTTGGTCGGCGTGCGGGACCGGCGCGCCGGCCGGGAACCGTAGCTCGGCGCCTTGCGCGATGTCGTGCCGGCCCGATTCCCAGCGCAGCGGACCGTCCACCGCTGCACCGTCCACGACGCCAACGGCCACGAGCGAGACGGGCTCGAGCACGGAGACGGTCACGTCGACCTGGACGTCGACCGTCGTCTCGGCCGGGAACACCGGGACGTCGTCGGCGGTCAGCGAACCCGTCCCGCCGGCCTGCCAGACCAGTAGCAGGAAAAACGCCGGCACGGCCAGCGCGGTGAGCTTGAGCCAGTACTGGAACGCCTGGACGAACGTGATGCTGCGCATGCCGCCGGTCGCGACGTTCGCGGTCACCACGACCCCCACAACGACCGCGCCCAGCCAGTACGGCGCCCCCGTCACCGTCCCGAGCGTCAGCCCGGCACCCTGCAACTGCGGCACCAGGTACAGCCAGCCGATCAACACCACAAAGGCGGCGCACAGCAGCCGTATCCGGCCCGAGCCGAGCCGGGCCTCGGCGAAGTCCGGCAGAGTGAACGCCCCCGACCGGCGCAACGGAGCCGCGACGTACAGCAGCATCGCCAGGTAGCCAGCGGTGAAGCCGACCGGGTACCAGAGCACGTCGGCGCCGTACTTCATCACCAGCCCGGCAACGCCGAGGAAGCTCGCCGCGGAGAGGTACTCGCCGCTGATCGCCGAGGCGTTCCAGGCCGGGCTGACTGTGCGGGAGGCGACCAGGAAGTCACTCGTGGTACGGGCGAAACGGACGCCGTACGCACCGATCACGAGCGTGACGACGGTGACCAGAACGATCGCCGGAAGGGCGAACGCTGACTCCGTCATGAGGTCGGCTCCGGCCGGGAGCACACGCTGAGCACATCCTGTGCAGAGCACACGAGAGCGGACTGGACGGAGCCGACCGGGGTCACAGCCCCACTCACGTGCTGTCCACGAAGTCGGACAGGTCCTGCTCGTTGCGTTCGGCCTGCCGCACGTGAACCCACGCGACGGCGAACAAGAAGGGATAGGCCAGTACGCCGAGCAGCAGCCACGGCAGCCGGAGGCCGAAAACCGCGACCTCGGCCAGGCTCGGGGCGAGGGCGAACAGCAGCGGCAGCCCTCCGACGAGGACAGCGATCACCGCCGACAGCCGCAGCGCCAGGCTCAGCTGCGCGCGGATCAGGCCCTGGATGAGCACCTCCCCGACCCGGGTCTGCTCCTCGATCTCGCGCAGCGTGCGGTCGACCCGGACATGGCGTCGCGCGGCCAGGTCGATCCGCACTCGCGGCGACGGCTGCGGCTGCGGCTGCGGCTGCGGCTGCGGATCCTCGGTCACGAGCCGGTCTGCGTCCGGGAGCACACAACAGGAGCGCACCGGACGGAGACCGGCGGGGTCATTGTCACCGGCTCCAGCCGGCCTTGGCGGCGCGGACGAGCCGGTCTTTGAGCTCGCGGGTGTGCCGTCGGCTGACCGGGAGTTCGTGGTCATCGATCAGTACGACGTAACCGCTGCCTCCCAGCCGCAGCTCCGAGATGAGCCGCAACGACACCAGGTACGAGCGGTGGATCCGGACGAAGCCGGCTTCGGACCAGCGTTCCTCCAGCACCGACAACGGAACCCGCACCAAATGGCTGTCCTCCGCGGTGTGCAGCCGGGCGTAGTCGCCCTGCGCCTCGACCCAGCGCACGGCTGACCGGGCGAGCATCCGGGTTCGTCCGGCCAGCTCGACCGGGATCATCTCCTCGCCGACCGGACCCCTGGGCGGCGGCGTACCGGTCTGCGCGTCCCGGGCGGTGACGACCCGTCGGAGCGTCTCGCTCAACCGGTCCTGTCGAAGCGGCTTGAGCAGATAGTCGACGGCGCCCAGGTCGAAGGCGTCGACGGCCCGATCATCGTGTGCGGTGACGAACACGATCAGCGGGGGACTGGCGAACTTGGCCAGCACCCGCGCCAGCTCCAGGCCGTCCAGTCCGGGCATTCGGATGTCGAGGAAGACGACGTCGACCTGCCCGTCCCGCAGCGCCCGCAGCGCCGCGGTGGCGTCGGCTGCCGTACTCACCGCGGTAACCCGGCCATCTGCCCGCAGCAGGTAGGCAAGTTCGTCGAGCGCGGGCAGCTCGTCGTCGACTGCAAGAACCCGGAGGCCGGGCGCGGGCTGGCCCATCACGAGGCCCGACTGTGACACTGCTGCGCGCAGCTCACGATGCCCGCACACCGGCGGCGAACTTCGGGATGCGCATGCTCACCTTTGTCCCGGCGCCGAGCGCCGTCTCGACGACGAGGCCGTAATCATCCCCGAACACCGAGCGCAGCCGGTCGTTAACGTTCCCCAGGCCCATATGGTCCCGGTCGGCCTCGGCACCGGTCGCCATGTCGTTGCCCAAGAGCAGGTCGGGGTCCATTCCGACCCCGTCGTCCTCGACGCTGATGTGGCATTCGGCGCCCGCGTCGAGCGCGATGATGCTGATCGTGCCCACGCCGGTCTTGCCGGCCAGCCCGTGGCGGACCGCGTTCTCCACGAGCGGTTGCAAGGCGAGGAACGGTACGGCGACCGGCAACACCTCCGGAGCCACCTGCAGCCTGGCCTGCAGCCGGTCACCGAACCGGGCCCGCTCCAGCGTCAGGTATCGCTCGATGTTGTGCAGCTCCTCGGCCAGCGTGGTGAAGTCGCCCTGGGAGCGGAAGCTGTAGCGGGTGAACTCGGCGAACTCCAGCAGCAGCTCACGGGCACGTTCCGGTTCGGTGCGCACGAACGACGCGATCGCAGTGAGGGCGTTGTAGATGAAGTGCGGGCTGATCTGCGCGCGTAGCGCCCGCACCTCGGCCTGCGCGAGGGCCGCGCGGGAGCGGTCGAGCTCGGCAAGTTCGAGTTGGGTGGACACCCACCGCGCGGTCTCGGTGGCAGCCCGCAGCAGGCCGGTGCCAGGCTCCTGGCTCGTGGTGGCGATCAGTGTCCCGGCCACCCGTTCGTCGACAGCGATCGGTACGACGACCGCCCCACGCACCGGGCAGTCCGGGTCGCCGCAGGCCAGGTCGTTGACCACGGTGGGCCGCCCGGAGTGCAGCGGTCCTTGCGCGGCTTCGACCAGCGGCGCTGCGTGGTGCTCACCCGGGCCCTCCCAAGTGAGCAGGCCGTCCTCGTCGGTCAGCGCGATGGCCGGTGCCCCGAGCAACTCGCGCAGGTACTTGGCCGAGCGTCCGGCCGAGGCGCTGGTCAGCCCCATCCGCAGCGGCGGTGCAGCCTGGCTCGCTGTGTGCAGGGCCCGGAACGCGACCCGTTCGTCGATGGTGGAGAACCCGCGGCGCTGCACCCGACGGCCAACCGCCGCGGCGACCAGGCCGGCGATCAGCAGCAGAGCCAGCACGACTACCGCGGTCTGCATGCCTCAGATCGTGAGTGGTGCGATCCACAGAAGCAACTCCGCCAAGCCGGTGCCACGAGCGTCGGCGTTTCGGAGAGGCTCGCACGAGAGGCTGTGTACCAGCTCGTCGAAGAACGCTACGAGGTCAGAGACGTGCGACGCCTGCCCCTTGTAGGCGCAGTAGCTTTGCTTGTCGCTCGGGATCAGCTCGATGCGGATGTCCCCACGTAGTAGGTAGTACCGCGTCGGCAGCATGGTCTCGAACAACAGCGTCGGCCGGGAGGAATCGCGAGCACCGCACCATCGAGTTCGAGGCGGACGTGCCGGGAGCTGCTACCGCGATTCGGCTGACTCGGTCGGCCCTGGACGGATGCGCGCTGCTGGGCGACCGCCATCGAGAAGCCGCGCTGCACAACAACCTGGCCGACCTGCTGCACATCACCGGCGAGACCGACCAGGCGATGGAGCACCTCAAGCGCGCCGTGTCGCTCTTCGCCGATGTGGGCGCGGACGAGGGGCCGCAGCCCGAGGTCTGGAAGCTCGTCCAGTGGTGAGATCTGGTCAGCGGAGGAACTTCGACGTACGCCGGTCCGCCAGCGGTTTTCCTCCGGTCTGGCAGGCAGGGCAGTACTGCAGCGACCGGTCCGCGAACGAGACCTCCCGCACCGTGTCGCCGCATACCGGGCACGGCAGGCCGGTACGCGCGTGCACCCGCAGCCCGGAGCGTTTCTCGCTCTTCAGCCGGGCGGCGGCCTGGCCGATGGACCGCTCGACCGCGTCGGTCAGCGTTGTTCGCACTGCCACGTGCAGCGTCTCCACGTCGGTATCGCTGATGCTGTGGGTCTGCTTGAACGGCGACAACCGGGCGACGTGCAGGATCTCGTCGGAGTAGGCGTTGCCGATTCCGGCGATGAGCCGCTGGTCGGTCAGGGCGCCCTTGAGCTGACCACGATGACCGCGCAGGATCTCGGCCAGTTCCGGGGCGCTGAGCTGCATCGCGTCAGGCCCGAGCCGAGCGACGCCGGGCACGGTGGTGGGGTCGCGAACGACGTACACCGACAGGCCCTTCTTGGTGCCCTGCTCGGTGAGGTCGAAGCCGGCACCGTCATCCAGATGGACCCGCAGCGCAAGCGGACCGCGGCCAGGTTTCGGCGGCGCTGGCGGCAGCTGGTCCCGCCAGTGCAGCCAGCCGGCCCGGGCCAGGTGTACGACGAGGTGCAGCCCGCTGACGTCGAGGTCCAGGAACTTCCCGTGCCGCCCTGCCCCGGTGACCTCCAGCCCGGCCAGCGCGGTGTGCGGCGGGTCGAACGTCTTGATCGCCGACACCGCGCACAGGTCGACGCGGGTGAGAACATGCCCGACCGCGCGCTCGCGCAGGAACGCTGAGAGTGCTTCGACCTCGGGAAGTTCAGGCACGGCACCGATTGCACCACGAGAACCGCCGCCGCGGATGGAGTGGTCCGCAGAGTTGTTACGGATCACGGACGATGTGCTAAACCGGACCCGGTGGGGGCCTCCGGCTGCTTCGATGGGGACATGGCACCGGACGGCCAGCTGAAGACTGAACCCGCCACTCGGACGGATCGACTCCTGCCCGCTGCTCTTCGGATCACCGCGGGTCTGCTCTGGTTGTCCAATGTGGGCTGGAAGACGCCCCCCGGTTTCGGGCGATCCGACGACGGCTGCTCGGGTTTGTGCAGTTTCGTCGAGGTCGGCATCGACGACGCGGTCATCCCGCCGTGGTCCTGGGTGCTGGAGAACCTCGTCTCACCGAACCTGACCGCGTTCGGTTACCTCACGCTGGCGATGGAGTTCCTGCTCGCCGTTCTGC
>Ga0136622_10000077_pt1 | contig 33452 bp, 31 predicted proteins | sample AntDrymUQ4482106_2_FD_104803 | JGI IMG/M metagenome (GOLD analysis project Ga0136622, IMG submission 104803) | Polar desert sand microbial communities from Dry Valleys, Antarctica - metaG UQ448 (21.06) | ecosystem: Environmental > Terrestrial > Soil > Desert | place: Antarctica: Dry Valley...
GCCATCGTCGCCGCGGCGGTCTGCGTCGTCTGTGCCCTTCGAGTCGGGGCGGTGTCATCTGGCCCAGTCGCCGACGCCGGACAGGCGCGCGCCGTGGCTGCGGTCGAGATGATGCTGACCTCCGACCCCCGGATCGTCGACACACCGCACGGCGAGGTTGTCGTCGCGGACGGCACGGTGACCGAGCTGACCCTTCGTGGGTCTGGCGTCTCCGTCCGGGTCCCCGTCGTGGTGTGGGCCGACGACCTCTCCTGGGCCCAGCTCGACCTCGGCACCCACGTCGAAGCCGTTGGACGGTTCGGCCCCGCCGAGGACAGCAGCGTGGGAGCGTCCTTCGACGCACATCGACTCGTCGCGGACCGGCATGACCGGGCGTGGTGGTGGTCCGCCGCTGATGCTCTGCGGTCCACGGTGACCGAGGGGGTCGCCCCGCGCGGACCGGACGTGAGCGCGCTGGTCCCAGCCCTGGTGCACGGCGATGACCACGCGTTGAGCGACGACCTCTCCGACGACTTCCGTACCAGCGGGCTGACGCACCTGCTCGCCGTCTCCGGGACCAACCTCACCCTCGTCATCGGGTTTCTGCTCGCCATCGCCCGCAGCGTCGGTGTGCACGGCCGTACCCAGATCGTGCTGGCAGTCCTCGGCACCGTCGGATTCGTCATCCTGGCCCGCCCTGAGCCCAGCGTGGTCCGGGCCGCGTGCATGGGACTCATTGCCGTGGTCGGGCTCGGTACCGGCGGCCGTCGCCGGGGGATCCGCTGCCTCTCCTGGGCGGTGGTGATCCTGCTCCTCATCGACCCCTGGCTCGCCCGCTCGGCCGGCTTCGTGCTGTCAGCGTCGGCGACGGCCGGGATACTGGTCCTCGGCCCGCCATGGCGCGACGCCCTTGCCCGCTGGATGCCCGTCCCGCTCGCGGAGCTGCTCGCTGTCCCCATGGCTGCCCAGGTTGCGTGCACGCCCGCGGTCGCAGCGATCGCCGGACAGGTATCGATGGTCGCAGTCGTCGCCAACCTGCTCGTCGGTCCAGCCGTCGGTCCCGCGACTGTCCTGGGGCTGCTCGGCGGGCTCGTCGGGCTGGCCTCGACACCGGCAAGCCATCTCGTCGGGCTCGGTGCCGCAGCGTGCGCCGGCTGGATCGTGATCGTCGGCCGGCGGTCTGCACAGGTGCCGGGCGCCGCACTCGAATGGGGCAGCGGACCGATCGCCGTCGGCGTCCTGGTGCTCGTCTGCGTGCTGGTCGTCTTGCTCGCGGCACCCGTGCTCCGTCGGCCGTGGGCGTTCGCAGTAGCGGCGCTCGTGCTCGTGATAGCCCTGTGGCGGCCGGTGAGCTTGGGCTGGCCGCCGCCGGGATGGGTCATGGTGGCGTGCGACGTGGGGCAGGGTGATGCGACGGTCCTCAACGCCGGCGATGGTCACGCCATCGTGGTCGACGCCGGCCCCGACCCCGACGCCGTCGATCGCTGCTTGGACCGGTTGCGGGTCGACACGGTGCCGCTGGTGCTGCTGACACACGGCCACGCCGATCATGTCGACGGATTGCCCGGCGTCCTCCGGGGGCGCGAGGTGGCTCAGGTCGCCGTCGGTCCGAGCGGTGGCCCATCGGCGCCGGCCGGTACAGATCGGCGGACCGTACAGACCGGCGAACGGCAACGGGCCGGACACTTGTCGTGGACGGTCCTGGCTCCCACAGGGGCCATGGCCGACGTCGCCTCCACCGCGACTGGTGCCGGGGCCGTCGAGGGCTCAACCGCCAACAATGCCTCGGTCGTGCTGCTGGTCGAGGTCCGCGGCGTCTCGATCCTGATGGCCGGGGACATCGAACCGGAGGCGCAGGAGGCACTGCTGCGCAGCTATCCCACCTTGCGTGCCGACATTCTCAAGGTGCCCCACCACGGCAGCTCCTACCAAGATCCCGGGCTCTTCGAACACGTCGATGCACGCTTCGGCACGATCAGCGTCGGCGCGGACAACACCTATGGCCACCCCGGCACCGCGACGATCGCCCTGATGCAGCACACCGGCATCCAACCGCTGCGGACCGACCTGAGCGGTGACCTCGCGATCGTCGAGCACGACGGGACGATCGAGGCCGTCACCTCGGACCACTGACCACCGACCCGCCGACATTGGGGCCGCGCCACAGCCCCGCCTGTCGGAGGTCCGTGGCATGCTGACCGCGATGTCATCCCCATTCGGCAGGATCCTGCTGGTGACCGGCCCCGCTGAGTTCTTGGCCGAGCGCACCGTCCACCGGGCCATCGACGCCGTGCGCGAGGAGTCGCCCGAGGCCGAGATCGCGCAGGTCCAAGCCGCCGGGCTCGGCGCCGGTGACCTGCTCGCCCTCACCGGTGCCTCCTTGTTCTCCTCCTGTAGCGCCCTGGTCGTGCGCGGACTGGAGGATCTGCCGGACGGCGTGCACGACGACCTCCTCTCGTACGCACAGGAGCCGTCCCCCGACGTCGCGTGCGTGCTCGTGCATCCGGGCGGCAACAAGGGCAAGGGCGTGCTGGACAAGCTTCGCGCCTGTGCGGGCGTCAGCGAGGTGAAGTGCGTCCCACCGAACGCTTGGGAGCTCACCGCGTGGGTGATGGCAGAGGTGCGCCAGCTCGGTGGCTCCAGCACCGACGATGCCGCCGGGTTCCTGGTGACCGCCGTCGGTCAGGACCTGCGCGCGCTCGCCGGCGCGGCCGACCAGCTCATCAGCGCCGCGACGTCCGCCGACGGCCAGCGCCAACGGGTGACCATCGACCTGGTGCGCGAGTACTTCGGCGGTCGCGCCGAGGTCAAGGGTTTCGACATCGCCGACGCCGCCATCGAGGGGCGGGTAGCGCTCGCGCTCGAGCAGCTCCGCTGGGCGCTGGGCAACAGCGTCGCTCCCGTGCTCATCACCAGTGCCTTCGCCTCCGGGTTGCGCTCGTTGGCGCGGCTGCAGGCCGCACCACCGGGCCTGCGGGAAGCCGACCTCGCCCGCGAGGTTGGCGCGCCGCCGTTCCGGCTGAGAAGCCTGCGCCGCCAGCTGTCAGGCTGGGAGGACGCCGGCCTGTCCGCAGCTCTGTTGGCCGTGGCGCGTGCCGACCTCGACGTCAAGGGCGGCGCCGGCAGTACCGATCACGCCCTGGAGCAGATGGTGCTGACGATCGCCCAGAGTCGCCGCTGACCGGAGACCAAACTCAGAGACTGGCGGTCCGCTTGGCGATGGCCGACTTGCGGTTGGCGGCCTGATTCTTGTGGATCACACCGGCCGATGCGGCCTTGTCGAGCTTGCGGCTCGCCTCGCGGCCGGCGACCGCCGCTTCGTCGGAGTTTCCCGCGTCCGCGGCCTCGGTGAAGCGTCGTGTCGACGTCCGAAGAGCCGAGCGGACGGCCTTGTTGCGCTCGCGCGCACGCTCGTTCTGACGGTTGCGCTTGATCTGCGACTTGATGTTTGCCACGTGGCAAGCCTCATCGTTCTGTGGAGTACGGGTTGGCGACGCCCACCAGGTATGCGCCGACCACCGACCCTACCAGCCGGGCGACGACCCCCTCAAATCGTCGAAAAGCTGCTCGCCACTCCACCGACGACGGCGGGACAGCCACTGCCAAGTCACCTCCGCGTACCAGCGCTGGTGGGCGCGGAGGTGCGGCGAGCTCGGTGGCACCTCGTGCGACGACACCGTGATGAAGTACCCGGCGAGCAACGCCAGCACCGCGTCGATGTCGGTGTCAGCCAACGACGCCGTCAACGGGTTGGTCGCGAGCTCGGCGTCCGCGTCGAGCCCATCGCCGTACGCACTCACCAGCACCGAGAGGGTGTCGAACCACGTGACGCCCGCGCACACCCAGTTCCAGTCGCAGAGCCACACGCGCCCGGCGGGGTCGATGATGACGTTGTCGTCGCGCACATCGGTGTGCAGAGCGGAGTCACCGGCGCAGACGGCTACACCCAGCGCAGCCAGCTCCGCCGCCTCCTCGGCGTGTGGCAGATCGCTCAGCGCATCCCACATCCCCGCCAGGTGGCCGAACTCCGCGGCGAACGGCGGTGCGACCATCCTCGGCGGCACAGGTGTCATCGCCTCGGCGACCCTCCCCAGCGTGTGCAGCACCGCGGTCAGCTGTACTGGCTGCCAGGGGCGCACCGGGTGGCTCCCCGCGACGTCGTCGAAGCACAGGACGACCCAGCCGCCTGCGTCGTGGACCCAGCGCAGAGCGGGAGCCGGCACGTCCGCGGGCAACGCCGGGACGACGCTCCCCTCCTTGCGGTACGCAGTGGCAAACGGTCCCCGGGTCTCGTCGTCCGCGGCCTTGACGAAAACGCGCTCGCCGTCAGCCAGCAACAGTCGCGAGGCGAAGCCCGGCGTGAAGCCGCGGCCCTGGGACGTTGCCTCGACGACCGCGGCACCACAGCGCTGCTCGATCATCCTGCGCACGTCCTGCGGCAGTGCCGCCCACGCCGGCCGCACCGCGGTCGCACCGAGCGGGATCGTGACGGGGCGGTTCATGCGTACATCTCAGCAGAGGTTCCGGCGGGGTTCCACCTGCAGGGCGCGCGGCAAAGACGTCACCGTCCGCATGGGAGGATGTGACCACCATGAGCAAGACCCCTGATGCGGCACCGCGGCCCGGCTCGACCGACCCGGCACTGATCCGCAACTTCTGCATCATCGCGCACATCGACCACGGCAAGTCCACCCTCGCCGACCGGATGCTCCAGCACACCGGCGTCGTCGACGGGCGTGACATGCGTGCGCAGTACCTCGACCGCATGGACATCGAGCGCGAGCGCGGCATCACCATCAAGAGCCAGGCCGTACGACTGCCGTTCCACAAGTCCGCCGGTGACGACGCCGGTACGACGTACATCCTGAACCTCATCGACACCCCCGGCCACGTCGACTTCACGTACGAGGTGAGCCGCAGCCTCGAGGCGTGCGAGGGAGCGGTCCTGCTGGTCGACGCCGCGCAGGGCATCGAGGCCCAGACGCTCGCCAACCTCTACCTCGCGCTCGAGGCCGAACTGCAGATCATCCCGGTGCTCAACAAGATCGACCTCCCGGGCGCGCAACCGGAGAAGTACGCCGACGAGCTCGCCCACATCATCGGATGCGATGCCGACGACGTGCTGCGCGTCTCGGCCAAGACCGGTGCCGGCGTCGAGCATCTCCTCAACGTCATCGTCGACCAGGTCCCGCCGCCGACCGGCCAGTCCGACGCGCCCCCGCGGGCGCTGATCTTCGACTCCGTCTACGACACCTACCGCGGCGTCGTGACGTACGTCCGGGTCTTCGACGGCAAGCTCACGCACCGCGACCGGATCAAGATGATGTCGACCGGCGCCGTGCACGAGATGCTCGAGGTCGGCGTCATCTCACCCGACCCCCTCAAGTCCGCCGAGATCGGGGTCGGCGAGGTCGGCTACCTCATCACCGGCGTCAAGGAGGTGCGTCAGTCGCGGGTCGGCGACACCGTGACGTCGTCTGTCCGCGGTGCCACCGAGGCGCTCGGCGGCTACGGGCACCCCAACCCGATGGTCTTCGCCGGCCTGTACCCGATGGACGGCGACGACTACCCGACGCTGCGCGACGCCCTGGACAAGCTCCAGCTCAACGACGCCGCTCTGCAGTACGAGCCGGAGTCCTCCGGTGCTCTCGGGTTCGGTTTCCGGATCGGTTTCCTCGGGCTGCTGCACATGGAGATCGTGCGGGAGCGGCTCGAGCGCGAGTTCAACCTCGACCTGATCTCGACCGCGCCCAACGTCGTCTACCGCGTTGACATGGAGGACGGGACCGAGCACACCGTCACCAACCCCAGCGAGTACCCCGAGGGCAAGATCGCACAGGTTCTCGAGCCCGTCGTACGCGCCACCGTCCTGAGCCCCACCGACTACATCGGCACCATCATGGAGCTCTGCCAGTCGCGCCGCGGCGCCCTGCTGGGCATGGACTACCTGTCCGCGGACCGGGTCGAGCTGCGCTACAAGCTGCCGATGGGCGAGATCATGTTCGACTTCTTCGACGCGCTGAAGAGCCGCACCAAGGGGTACGCCTCGCTCGACTACGAGCCGACCGGCGAGCAGGCGGCCGACCTGGTCAAGGTCGACATCCTGCTGCAGGGCGAACCCGTCGACGCGTTCAGCGCGATCGTGCACCGCGACTCGGCCTATGCGTACGGTGTCTCGCTGGCCCAGAAGCTCAAGGAGTTGATCCCGCGCCAGCAGTACGAGGTGCCGATCCAGGCTGCGATCGGCGCACGCGTGATCGCGCGTGAGAACATTCGGGCCATCCGCAAGGACGTCCTCGCCAAGTGCTACGGCGGTGACATCACCCGCAAGCGCAAGCTGCTGGAGAAGCAGAAGGTGGGCAAGAAACGCATGAAGATGGTGGGCCGGGTGGAGGTGCCGCAGGAGGCGTTCATCGCTGCTCTCTCAACGACCGAGCCCGCGGACAAGTATGCCAAGAAGTAGCTCCGGACGTGCTGACTGGCTCGCAGCGTTTGCCGACAACTCTTGGTGGGTAATACGAGGCGTGTGAAGCTGCTTCCGGCGTCGCCCCAGACCCGGACGATGGCGTTGGCGACCCTCGTCTACACCGTCGGGCTCTGGTGTTCGCCGCGTTTGCCCCGGTGACGTCTTGGTGGCAGTTCGTCGTCGTCGTCTCGCTTGCCACGTCGCTCGACCGTGGCTCGGCGGCCGTCCGGTCCGGGCTCATCGCGAGCAGCGAACACGGCGCGGACCGCATCCGGGCCCGCGCCTACCTGCGCTCGATGACCAACATCGCCATGGCCGTCGGTGCGGTCTTGGCGGCACTGGCGTTGCACGTCGACACCCAGCGCGCGTATACCGTCGTCCTCCTCGCCAACGGCGCCTCCTGCCTGCTCGCGGCACTGCTCCTGTGCTCGTACCCGCACGTCCGGGCCGTGGCCGCGCGCGAGGGCGCGCCGATGACGCTCGTCTTCCGCGATCGGCCGTTTCTGGTGATGACTGCGCTGATGGCCGCGATGGCGGTCCAGTACTCGATCCTCGACATCGGCGTACCGCTGTGGCTGACCCACACAGACCTCGGCGCCGCGCGTCATGGGTGTCCGTGTTGTTCGTGATCAACACCACAGTCGTGGTCCTCTTCCAGGTCGCTGTAAGTCGCCGGGTCGAGACCATCGCGGTGGCCGCACGGGTGATCTCCTGGTACGGGCTGGTGTTCTTCGCCGCATGTGTAATGTTCGCTCTCGCCCAGGGACGCTCACCCCTTTGGGCGGCGGTGGTGTTCGTCGTCGCAGCGCTTGCGCACGTCCTTGGAGAGCTGCTCCAGGCTGCGGCGCAGTTCTGTCTCAGCCAGGAGCTCGCGATCGAGCGAGCGCAAGGTCAGTACCAAGGGCTCTCGAGCACCGGGTACTCACTCGCGGCCATGCTCGCGCCGTCGGTGATTGTGCTGCTGCCCATCCGTTACGGCGCCACCGGATGGGTGGTGCTCGGGCTGCTCTTCGCCGTGATCGGCCTGCTCGTACGTCCGGCCGTTGCCTGGACGGAGGCGACCAGATCGCGCTACGCCCTCATCTGACCCCACGCGTACCATAGCGAGACCCAGAACACTGAGCGCCGTGACTGTGAGGTACTGATGACGACACTTGACCAGGCCGACGAGGGAACCAGCCTGATCGACAACCGGGCGCGCAACGTGGGAGAGATGTTCTTCGACCGCGTGCGCGAAAGCCCCACGCATGAGGCCTTCCGCTACCCCGACGCCACCGCCGACGACGGCTGGCGCTCGCTGACCTGGCAGCAGACCGGCGACCGCGTCCGTGCCATCGCAGCCGGCTTGGTCGCGCTGGGCCTCGAGCGCGAGGAACGCGTGGCGATCGCCTCCGGGACCCGGGTCGAATGGATCCTCGCCGACCTCGCCGTGATGTCCGCCGGCGCTGCCACCACCACCGTCTATCCCTCCAGCCTCGGCGACGACGTGGCGTACATCCTCGCCGACTCCCAGAGCCGCGTGGTGTTCGCCGAGGACGACGACCAGGTCGCGAAGCTGCGCGACCGGCGCAGCGAGCTACCCGCGGTCTTCAAGGTTGTCCTCTTCGAGGGCACGCCCGACTCCGGTGACGACCCGTGGGTGATCGGGCTGGATCAGCTCGAGTCCATGGGGTCCGAGCACCTCGCCGCCAACCCCGATGTCGTGGACGGCCGCATCGCAGCGACCGAGTCCGACGACCTCGCCACCCTCATCTACACCTCCGGGACGACCGGCCGCCCCAAGGGGGTACGGCTCCGACACGACAGCTGGACGTACGAGGGCGCCGCTGTCGCCGCCGGTGGTTTCCTCAACCCAGATGACCTGCAGTACCTCTGGTTGCCGATGGCGCACTCCTTCGGCAAGGTGCTGCTGTCGACGCAGCTGCAGATCGGCTTCGCCACCGCCATCGACGGGCGGGTCGACAAGATTGTGGACAACCTCGCGGTCGTGCGGCCGACCTTCATGGGTGCCGCACCGCGCATCTTCGAGAAGGCCTACGGCCGGATCGTCACGATGGCACACGCCGAGGGCGGTGCCAAGGCAAAGATCTTCGACTGGGCCGTCGGCGTCGGGCTCGATGTATCCCGCCGGCGACGCGCCGGCGAGAAGGTTCCAGTGGCGCTCGCGGCCAAGCACAAGGTCGCCGACCGGCTGGTGTTCTCCAAGGTCCGCGACCGCTTCGGTGGGCGCATCCGGTTTTTCATCTCCGGTGCCGCGGCGCTGTCCGGTGAGGTCGCCGAATGGTTCCACGCCGCGGGGATCTTGATCCTCGAGGGCTACGGCCTCACCGAGACCTCGGCGGGAACGTTCGTCAACCACCCGGACAGCTTCCGCTTCGGCACAGTCGGGCACCCCATGCTGGGCAGCGAGGTCAAGATCGCCGCCGATGGGGAGGTGCTGCTCAAGGGGCCCGGCGTGATGCAGGGCTACCACAACATGGACAACGAGTCCGCCGCGGTGATCACCGATGACGGCTGGTTCGCCACCGGCGACATCGGCGAGACCGACGCCGACGGGTTCTTGAAGATCACCGACCGCAAGAAGGACCTCTTCAAGACCTCAGGAGGCAAGTACGTCGCCCCCTCGCACATCGAGGGCATGTTCAAGGGCGTGTGCCCGCTGGCGAGCCAGATGGTCGTGCACGGCAGTGAGCGCAACTTCTGCACGGCGCTGGTCACCCTCGACCCGGACGCCGTCGCCGGATGGGCAGAGCACAACGACATGGCCGGCCAGTCGTACGAGCAGGTGGTGACCTCTGATGCGATGTACGACGTCGTCTCCGGCTACGTCGATAAGCTCAACAGCCGACTCAACCGGTGGGAGACGATCAAGAAGTTCAAGATCCTCGGTCACGACCTGTCGGTCGAATCTGGGGAGATCACCCCGAGCCTGAAGGTCAAGCGCCGCGTCGTGGAGTCCAACTACCGCGACATCCTGGACGGCTTCTACTCCTAGTCCGTCCCTTGCGTCAGGTTGCGACAATGGTGCGGTGCCTTCGACGCTGCCTGCGGGCGCCCCCTTGCCCGCCGACGGCGCGCTCCCGCGCTCGTCGCTGCGCTCCCTGACCGAACGGCCCTTCGGCGCCTACGTCCACGTCCCGTTCTGCCGCGTGCGCTGCGGCTACTGCGACTTCAACACCTACACCGCCACCGAGCTCGGTCCTGGTGTGTCGCACGCCGCGTACGCCGATACCGTGATCGCCGAGATCGACCTCGCCGCTCGCGTGCTCGTCCCCGCCCCTCCTGTTGAGACCGTCTTCTTCGGCGGCGGCACGCCGACGCTGCTGCCAGCTGTCGACCTCGCGCGCATCCTGTCCAGGTTGCGGGACCGGTTCGGGCTCGTCGCGGGTGCTGAGGTGACGACCGAGGCCAACCCGGACAGCGTCGACGCGGACTCCCTCGCCCAGCTGCGCGAGGAAGGCGTCACCCGGATCTCCTTCGGCATGCAGTCGGCCGTCCCGGCGGTGCTGCGGACTCTTGACCGCACGCACGACCCCGAACGGGTGCCGCAGGCCGTGCAGTGGGCGCGCGCGGCCGGCTTCGAGCAGGTCAGCCTCGACCTCATCTACGGCACGCCGGGGGAGAGCGTCGAGCAGTGGCGTGTCTCTCTGGAGTCGGTCATCGCGCTGCGCCCGGACCACGTGAGCGCGTATGCGCTGATCGTCGAAGACGGCACTGCGCTCGCGCGCCAGGTCGCACGTGGCGAGGTCGTCGTGCCCGACGAGGACGAGACGGCCGACAAGTACGTCCTGGCCGACCGATTGCTACGCGAGGCCGGCTTGGACTGGTACGAGCTCTCCAACTGGGCCCGCGACGACGCCGCGCGCTGCCGCCACAACGAGCTGTACTGGACCGGTGCGAACTGGTGGGGGTTCGGTCCCGGCGCACACTCGCACGTCGGCAGCACCCGCTGGTGGAACGTCAAGCACCCCGCGGCGTACGCCGGCCGGCTCGCCGCAGGCGACACGCCAGCCCACGCCCATGAGGTCCTCGGTGCTGAGACCCGGCGCGTCGAACGAGTCTTGCTGGAGTCGCGGTTGCGCGACGGCCTCGCGGCCTCGGTGCTCGACCCACCCGGACGTTCCGCGGTTGCCCAGCTGGTCGCGGAAGGCTTGCTGGACCGCGCCGCGGCCGATCGCGATGCGGTTGTGCTCAGCGTCCGCGGGCGGTTGCTCGCCGACGCCGTGGTGCGTCGGCTGCTGCCCTGAGCGCGCCACCATCCACGGACCAGCGTCAGGTGTCGGCGGTGACGAAGTCGATGAGCTGTTCGACGGGGCCGAGCAGCGCTGGCTCCAGATCGGCGTAGCTCGTCACCGTGGACAGAATGCGCTGCCACGCCCGGGCGATGTCGGCCTGGTCGCCGTGCGGCCACCCCAGCGACCGGCACATCCCGTGCTTCCACTCCAGCGATCGCGAGATCGCTGGCCACGCGGTCATCCCGAGCCGGTCGGGTCTGACGCCCTGCCAGATGTCGACGAAAGGGTGGCCGACGACCAGGACGTGTTCGGCATGTGGGCTGCGGCGGACGTCGTCGGCGATCCGGCTCTCCTTCGACCCGACGACGAGGTGGTCCAGGAGCACACCGATCCTGCGCCCGGCTGCCGGTCTGAGCTCCGCGATCACCTCGGGAAGGTCGTCAACCCCGCCGAGCAGCTCCACGACGACCCCAGCGACACGCAGGTCGTCGCCCCACACCTTTTCCACCAGCTCGGCGTCGTGTCTGCCCTCCACGACGATGCGGCTAGCACGCGCTACGCGCGCCCTTGCGCCGGTGACGGTTACCGAGCCCGATGCCGTCCGCTCCCGACGCGGCGGTCCGCCGCGGACGGGGGCGTGCAGGATGACGGGGCGACCCTCGAGAAGGAAGCCCGTTCCGAGACCGAACGTGCGGCGGGCGCCACGGCGGTCCTCGAGCAACACCGTGTCGAGGTCGCGCTCGACTCGCACCACCGCACCGCAGAAGCTCGTGGTGACCTCTTCCACGACCACGCCAGTGGTCGCCGCACACGGTTGCGCGCGCCCACGCGGGGGAGCCCGCCAGTCCGTCGCCAAGACGTCGCGGTCGTACCGGTCGGGGGTCACGCGCTGACGCTAGCCAGTCACGGCGTCCAGTGCGCGTAGGCGCGCGCGATCGCGGGGCGCACCACCGCCTCGGGGTACGGCCATTGGCCGGCGTCGTAGGCGTCGTCGGCGTCGACGCCGGAGCGCGCCAAGACGTTGACCTGCTCGGCGACGGCCAGGATCGCGCGGCGCTGATCCTCCACGAACTCGCGGTCGACAGGCTCCCCGGCACCGGGTAGGAATCTCGTGGCAGCGGTCGTGGAGTCGATCACCATGTCGAGGGCGGCCGGCCACTCCAGCGGCCATGACGCGTCTGTGAACGCAGGTGGCCCAGGGTTTCGAACCATCGGGCCGGTGACGACGAGCTCATCGGCGGGCACCGCCACCACGAAGTCACTGCCGGTTGCCGCACGGCCGGGGAAGACCGCCTCGACGTAGCAGTCACCGAGGTCGTGCGCCCACACGGACGAGAAGACGATGTCGGCACCGGCGTCGGACTCGTGCCCGAGCCGCCGGGCTCCCGCGACGATGGCTCCGAGTCCGACGAATCGCACGGCCGGCACGGTCGCGAGCATGGGGGCGTCGTCCGGCCCGACATCTCCGAGTGCCAGCGACGCGTCGGTCCCGACGACCAGGACGCCGTTGTGCTGCACCCCGAGCGCCAGGTGGGTGTGCGCGCCGACACGGTGCCAAGCTTTCGTCCCTGTCTCCACGCTCGTTAGACTGGCACTCGCGGCAGTGGAGTGCCAACTCAGGTGACCGAAGGGGTGGACGCGATGTTGGACGAACGCAAGCTCGCAGTCCTCCGCGCCATCGTCGAGGACTACGTCGACACGCAGGAGCCGGTCGGCTCGCGGGCTCTCGTCGAGCGCCACCAGCTCGGCGTCTCCCCGGCAACGGTGCGCAACGACATGGCGGTCCTGGAGGAGGAGGGGTTCATCGCCCAGCCCCACACCAGCGCCGGCCGCATCCCCACCGACAAGGGCTACCGGCTCTTCGTCGACCGACTCGCGACCATCCGGGCACTGTCGGGTCCAGAGCGGCGAGCGATCGGGACGTTCCTGGACGGCGCCGTCGACGTCGAGGACATCGTACGTCGCAGCGTGCGCATGCTCGCCCAGCTCACCCACCAGGTGGCGATCGTCCAGTACCCCTCGATGACCCGCTCCACCGTGCGTCACATCGAGATGGTCCCGCTGGAGTCGGGGCGTCTCCTGCTGGTGATCATCACCAGCAGCGGGCGGGTGGAGCAGCGCATCGTCGAGCTGGTCGACGCCCCGACCGAGGAGCTCGTCGCCGACCTGCGCTCACGCGTCGCGAGTGCCGCGCTCGGCAGGCGCCTGCCTGAAGCCTCCTTGCTCCTGGCCGAGCTGATCGACACGTTCGGGCCGCAGGACCGGGCGGTCGTGGCGTCGGTCGTCACCACCCTCACCGAGGCCTTCTCCGACGAGCGCTCCGATGAGCGTATCGCCGTCGGCGGCACCTCCAACCTTGCCCGGTTCGGGGCCGACTTCGACACCTCGCTGCGCCCGATGCTGGAAGCGCTCGAGGAGCACGTGGTCCTGCTGAAGCTGCTGGGCGAGGCCACCTCGCCCAGTCTGCTGACCGTGCGCATCGGCAGCGAGGTGCCCTATGAGGAGTTGTCGACGGCCTCTGTCGTCACCACTGGCTACGGCGCTCAGCACGAACCCCTGGCCACGCTGGGGGTCGTCGGTCCTATGCGCATGGACTACCCAGGGACGATGGCGGCCGTACGCGCCGTCGCCCGCTACGTCGGGCGGACGCTGAGCGACAGCTGACCACCGCGACACCCAGCGACTTCCGCACAGACAGATAGGCAGGCATGAACCCGGACTACTACGAGCTTCTCGGTGTCTCACGTACCGCGACGCCCGAGGAGATCAAGAAGGCGTACCGCCGCCAGGCGCGGACGTTGCACCCCGACGTCAACCCTGACGCCGACCCGGACGAGTTCAAGATCGTCACCGCGGCGTACGAGGTCCTGTCGGATCCACAGAAGCGCGACTTCTACGACAGGGGCGGCGACCCGCTGTCCGCCAGTGGCGGTTTCGGAGGCTCAGGGCAGGGTTTCTCGTTCAACGACATCATGGACGCGTTCTTCGGACAGGGTGCGACCCGCGGCCCGCGTACCCGCAGCCGGCGCGGTCAGGACGCGCTGATCCGGATCAGCGTCGAGCTGGCAGAGGCGGCCTTCGGCACGTCCAGGGAGCTCAAGGTCGACACCGCGGTCCTGTGCACGACGTGCGACGGCTCCGGAGCCCGCGAGGGTTCCGAGCCCATCACCTGCGGCACCTGCCACGGTCGGGGGGAGGTCCAGCACGTCCAACGCTCCTTCCTCGGCGACATCCGGACCGCCCGTCCGTGTCCGACGTGCCACGGCCACGGCTCGGTCATCCCGGACCCGTGCCCGGAGTGCGCCGGTGACGGCCGCGTCCGTTCGCGACGGACGCTCTCGATAAAGGTTCCGCCGGGCGTCGACACCGGTACGCGCGTCCAGCTCGCAGGCGAGGGCGAGGTCGGCCCCGGCGGGGGGCCACCGGGGGACCTCTACGTCGAGATCAATGTCGCACCGCACCGGCTGTTCACCCGCGAGGGCGACGACCTGCTGTGCGATGTCACGATCCCGATGACCGCCGGCGCGCTGGGCACCCAGGTGCATCTGCCGACACTCGAGGCCGACACCGGTGCGCCTGACGTCGACCGCACGATCCCCCTTGAGATCAAGCCGGGTACGCAGTCCGGCGACCAGATCGTCGTCCGGGGTCGCGGCGTGTCACGGCTTCGCGGGGTCGGACGCGGCGACCTCAGCGTCTGCGTCGTCGTCGAGACCCCGCACCGGGTCGACGACGAGCAGCGGGCACTTCTGGAGCAGCTCGCCCGGATGCGCGGCGAGGATCGCGTGGAGGGGGACTTCAGCTCACCGCACACGTCGGTGTTCGGGCGGCTCAAGAACGCTTTCAACGCCCGATGACAGCGGACAAAACGCTCGCGGACGTCTGCGCGTCGTCGTACCATGACAGCAGGTGCTCGCGCACCGGCCCTGCCCCCGACGAAGCGGAGACGAGTCCCCAGCTGGGGCGCCAATGACTACCGAAGACCTTCCGAAGCACATCATCACGATCCCGACGAGCGTTCCCATGGTGGCGTTGCTGGGCCCCTCCGATGCTTTTCTGCGCGTGATCGAGGACAACGTCGACGCCGACATCCACGCCCGCGGCAACACGGTCACCGTGCGGGGGAGCGCTCCGGACGCGGCCCTCGTCGAACGACTGCTCGATGAGCTGGTCACGATCATCGGTACCGGGCAGGGACTCACGACCGAGACCGTCGAACGCTCCATCGCCATCTTGCGGGCCGAGACTCGTGAACGCCCGGCGGAGGTGTTGAGCCTCAACATCTTGTCCAACCGCGGCCGCACGATCCGTCCCAAGACCCTCAACCAGAAGCGCTACGTCGACGCCATCGACAAGCACACCCTGGTGTTCGGGATCGGTCCGGCGGGCACCGGCAAGACCTACCTCGCCATGGCCAAGGCCGTACAGGCGCTGCAGGCCAGGGAGGCCAACCGCATCATTCTGACCCGGCCTGCAGTCGAGGCCGGTGAGAATCTCGGGTTCCTGCCGGGCACGCTGAGTGAGAAGATCGACCCCTATCTCCGGCCGCTGTACGACGCGTTGCACGACATGCTCGACCCCGAGACGATCCCCAAGCTGCTCACCGCCGGCACCATCGAGGTCGCGCCGCTGGCGTACATGCGCGGCCGTACCCTCAACGACGCGTTCATCATCTTGGACGAGGCGCAGAACACCTCGCGGGAGCAGATGAAGATGTTTCTGACCCGGCTCGGCTTCGGGTCCAAGATGGTGGTCACCGGCGACGTCACCCAGGTCGATCTCCCCAATGGCAGGAACAGCGGCCTGCGGGTCATCCAGGACGTCCTGAGCGACGTCGAGGACATCCACTTCGCCCATCTCTCCAGCCAGGACGTGGTCCGCCACAAGCTGGTCGGCCGCATCGTCTCGGCGTACGACGACTACGAGGGTGCAGCCGGTGAACGTCGACGTTCTCAATGAGTCCGGCACCGACGTAGAGCTTGCCGCGCTGACGGCACTGTGTCGCTTCACCATGCGGCGGATGCGTCTGCATCCGGCCACCGAGCTGTGTCTGCGCCTGGTCGAGCCCGGCACCATCGCGACTCTCAACCGTCAGTGGATGGACAAGCAGGGCCCCACCGACGTGCTGTCCTTCCCGATGGACGAGCTGTCGCCGGGGCATGACGACGCCGAGGCGTCTGAGGGCTATCTCGGTGACATCGCGCTGTGCCCGCAGGTGGCGGCCAAGCAGGCCCTCGCCAACGAGCGGACGACGCCCGAGGAGATCGAGCTCCTCACTGTGCACGGCATCTTGCACCTCCTCGGCTACGACCACGGCGAGCCGGCGGAGCACACGGTGATGTTCGAGCTGCAGGACGAGCTGCTCGATGAGTGGCGCCAGGTCCAGGCCGGCCAGGACGTCGAGTCGACGGCGGAGCGCAGCTGATGTCCGGTGACGTCACCATGGTCGTCATCGCGGCAGTCCTGGCCTGCCTCGCCGGGCTGCTGGCCAGCATGGACGCGGCGCTGTCGAGCTTCTCCAAGGTGCGTGCGCAAGAGCTCGTCTCCGCGGGGCGCAGCGGCTCCGCTCGCTTGCTGACGATCCTGGCGGACCCAGCCGCTTACATCAACACGACCCTGCTCTTACGGATGGTCGCGGAGACCACCTCCGTCGTGCTCGTGGCGCTGGTCGTGGCCGACGCATTCGATGCCACCTGGCAGCGGGTGTGCCTCGCGGCCGGGGTGATGGTCCTGGTCTCCTACGTCGCGATCGGCGTCGGCCCACGCACGCTCGGCAGGCAACACGCCGAACGCATCGCGCTGGCCTCGGCCGTCCCGGTCAGCCTCGCCACCAAGATCCTCGGTCCAGTTCCGCAGGTGTTGATCCTCATCGCCAACGCGCTGACGCCGGGCAGAGGCTTCCGCGAGGGCCCGTTCGCCTCCGAGGCCGAGCTGCGCGAGCTGGTCGACCTCGCCGAGGCGAGCATGGTCATCGAGTCCGGTGAGCGCAAGATGATCCACTCCGTCTTCGAGCTGGGGGACACCGTCGCGCGCGAGGTCATGGTCCCACGTACCGACATCATCTTCATCGAGTCGACCAAGACGCTGCGCCAAGCGATGTCCCTGGCCCTGCGCAGCGGCTACTCCCGCATCCCGGCGATCGGTGAGAACCTCGATGACGTGATCGGCATGGTGTATCTCAAGGACGTGACCAAGCGGGTCTTCGACAACCACGATGCCGAGACGACAGAGCGGGTCGAGTCGGTCGTACGAGAATGCTTGTACGTCCCTGACTCCAAGCCGGCCGACGAGCTGTTGCGTGAGATGCAGGCCCAGCGGATGCACGTCGCGATCGTCATCGACGAGTACGGCGGTACGGCCGGCATGGCCACCATCGAGGACATCCTCGAGGAGATCGTGGGCGAGATCACCGACGAGTACGATGCTCCGCCGGACGTCGTCGAGCGGCTCGCGAGCGGCGCCGTGCGGCTCAGCGCGAGGTTCGACGTCGACGACCTCGAGGAGCTGTTCGGACACCCGGTCGAGGATGACGACGTCGACTCGATCGGCGGACTGATGGCCAAGCATCTCGGCAAGGTGCCCATACCGGGCAGCACGGTGCAGATCGACGGGCTGCAGTTCGAGGCCGAGTCACCCTCGGGTCGCCGCAACCGCATCGGCACTGTCGTCGTGACGCCCCTCGACCTGTCGGATCAGGAAGCGGTCGAGACCCCGCAGCGTGCCACCGCCGACGGTGGCTGAGCCGCTTCCCGCTGAGACTTACGGACATTCGTTCACAAGGCGGCGTGTCGCACCGAAACCGTAAGTGTCAGCGCCTGGGACGTAAGGCCCAGCGGGAACGACGCACAGCGATTGGATCACTCCGTATTCGGCGGTAGGGGAAGTGGCGCAGGTGAGTAGAGAACGTCGGCCGCTAGGTCGGGACGGTGCTTGGCGAGAAAGTCGGCATCGTTGGGCAGCCAGACCTGTTCCCACAGCTCGACCTGGGGATTGTCGAAGACGTGCTCGTCGCGCCACATCCCCATCTGAGTAGCGGACTCCAGGTCGACATCTATCCAGACCCGAAGATCGAAAGCTTCTGACAACCCGTCCTGGAACAGTCCGAGTCCTTCGACGATCACGACCTTCACCCCGTCGAGCGACACCCAGGGCCCGGGCCGGCCCTTCTCCCAGTCGTAGCTCTGATACCTGGCGATGTCTCCGCTCCGGACGGGTTCGAGCACCTGACCGCGCAACCGGTCGAAGTCCATGCACGACCAGTCTGACGATCGGTCGGTGCAAGGACGGGTGCGGATGAAGTCATCCCCGGCGATCAAAGCCGATCCAGGTAGCTGCCGCGCGAGGTCTGCGGCGAGCGTCGACTTCCCTGCCCCGCCGAAACCGGAGATACCGATGAGCAGTGAGCGTCCAGCGCCGTCGTTGAGCGCGGCCACGCAATCCAAGAGTTCGGCAACGCTGCCCGTCCGCTGCACCACAGATGGACTGTAGCCCGCCGCCTTCCTTGAGACTTACGGACACTCGTTCACAAGGCGGCGTGTCGCGCCGTAACGGTAAGTGCCAAGGACCGCGACGTAAGTCTCACCGATCGAAAAGGGGAGTGCGCCCCATTCAGCGGCTGGATTCAGTCCCGCCGTCGGTTCGCACCGCGCCGTTCCGCCTCGGTCTTGACAGAGCGGAAGGAGGAAGCGACGACCGACTCCCACTTGGGCGAAACGACGTCACCCCATCGCGCACCCGAGGCGCCACAGGTCGGTGCCCAGCTCACCGGTGTAGCTCAGCCAAGTCCGGTCGCCGTCTTGTTCGAGGGTGAACGTCTCGACGACGTAGGGGACCTGCCCGCGTACGAGTCGGAAGCCGATGCGGTGTGGCCGCTCGAAGTGGACGGTCTCCACGGTCGTGGCCTTGAGCCGACCCCGGATCGGCGTGTAGTGCGCTGCCAGCACCATGTCCTGACCGCGCTCGAGAACACGAACCTTTTCCAGGGCGGCGCGGGAGGTGCGCTCGGCGTACGGTTCGGCGATCACATCGAACACCAGGTCCCGCGGAGCGTCGATCTCGATGGACAACGGTCCCAGCGGCCGAAGCCGCCGACCGCCGCCGCGGCGACGTTCTTCACACTCGGCATGCGAGATCCAGGCGCAAGAAGTGTCCCATGCCGTCAACCGTACGTCCGGTGCCGATCTGGTCGGTGCACCGAAATCCCACCCCACCGATACGCTGGCGCCCATGCCGATCGTGCTCGACAATCCCGAAGATGCCAAGATCGTGACGCTCGCAAGGGCGACGCGGGTGCGTACCCAGGCGACAGAAGGTGCCGCTGTCCGCGACGTCGACGGACGCACCTACACCGCGGCGACCGTTGACCTGCCCTCGGTCCGGATCTCGGCCTTGACCCTCGCGGTCGCGATGGCAGCCACTTCCGGTGCGCACGGACTCGAGGCCGTGGCCCTCGCCGGCCCTGGAGGCGAGCCGACCGCTGCCGATCTGCAAGCGGTCAGGGATCTCGCCGGCGCCGGGGTCATGGTGATCTGTGCCGACACCGCTGGCATCGCCCAGAATGTGGTGCGTACGTGAGTCAGCCGTTCCGGTTTGGGTTCGCCTGCTTCGTCGGGCGTCCCAACACGGGCAAGTCGACGCTCACCAACGCTCTCGTCGGCGACAAGGTGGCGATCACCTCTTCTCGCCCGCAGACGACCCGCCATGTGATCCGTGGCCTCCTGCACCGTGCCGACGCGCAGCTTGTCCTGGTGGACACTCCTGGCCTGCACCGGCCCCGAACTCTCCTGGGAGAGCGTCTCAACGATCTCGTACGTGCGACCTGGGCTGAGGTCGATGTCGTCGGCGTGTGCCTACCGGCGGACGAAAAGATTGGTCCGGGCGACCGGTACCTCATCGGCGAGCTCGCGAGGCTGCGGCGTACGCCGATGTTCGCGATCGCGACCAAGACCGACCTGGTAGGGCCGGCGCGACTCGCCGAGCACCTGCACGGCATCGCCACCTCCGGTACCGATCTCGGCGTCGAGTGGCGCGAGGTCGTCCCGGTGTCCGCCAGGTCGGGCGACCAGGTCGACCTACTCGCCGACCTGCTGGTGCAGACGATGCCTGAGGGGCCGGCGATGTACCCCGAGGGTCAGCTGAGCGACGAGCCCGAGGAGACGCTGGTAGCCGAGCTCATCCGGGAGGCAGCGCTGGAGGGCGTACGCGACGAGCTACCGCACTCCCTCGCCGTGGTGATCGAGGAGATGGGTCCACGGTCGGATCGCCCCGTGGACCGGCCGCTGATCGACGTCCGCGCCAACCTGTTCGTCGAGCGCGACAGCCAGAAGGGCATCATCATCGGCGCCAAGGGCGCCCGGCTGCGCGAGATAGGGACCGCCTCCCGCGCGCAGATCGAGAAGATCCTCGGCACTCCGGTCTACCTCGACCTGCACGTCAAGGTCGCCAAGGACTGGCAGCGCAACCCCAAACAGCTTCGCCGACTCGGGTTCTGAGCCGCGCTCAGTTCGTCGTCTGCGCGAAGCACACGCCGAAACGGTCGCCGTACTTCCACAGTTCTTGAGTGGGAAGGATGTAGCCGTACTGGAAGGACAAGGTGGTGTTGAGGTAGTCGCGCACATCCGCGGAGCAGCGCGAACGCGCCCTGGCGGTCAGCCGGGCGCTGCTGGTGTAGCTCTTGTTCTGGCCGCCGAGCCGGAACGCCGATACCGCACGCCAATTGTGCCGTTGCTGGCAGGTGAAGCTGCCGTTGAAGGCGTTGGCGATGTTGGCCGCCCGGATGCAGCTTTGGTACTTGCGACCCTTAGCGCCGTTGAGCGCACCCTTGGTCGTCCTCGGCAGCGCCGCCAGCTGCGTGCGACCGTTGCGCAGCACCACGTCACAGCGCACCCAGTTGGCACCGGCGCTGATGTCCGTGCTGCCCGGCACACCCACGATGAACTCGAACTGCGACATCTGCTGCGTCTCCTCACCGACCCGCAGCCAGTTGGGCAGCGCGCCGTCGCAGGAGCCGCGCGCCGCGAGATAGATCTGCTTGGAGTTGTCGGCGTTGACGGCCTTCTTGACCCGGGCACTCATCTTCGTGACCTTGTACGTCTGCGCGTTGTGGCCGCGTGAGCAGGGGACGCCAGCGTTGTCAGTGGCGATGACGCGCAGGGTCGCGTCGAACCGGTTGACCTTGCGGCACTGACCGGGGGAGGGGCGGTCCACAGCAGGAGTCGGCTCGGCGGTGGGTTCGGATGTCGTCGGCGAGACCGGTGAGGTCGGCGACTCCGTCGGCGACGCAGTTGGCGACACTGTCGGCGACTCTGTCGCGGAGGTTGCCTCGGAGGTCGGTTCGGACTGCCCGGCCAGGTCCGCGGCCGATCCACAGGCAGCGAGTACGCCCACCAGCGCGCCGACGACCAGGAGCAGTGGGCCGGTCCGGACCCTGGAGGTGTTCACACGCTTCCCCGTTCGTCAGATCTTCTCGTTGTTCGCTGCCGCAGTCTATGACCCATCAGCGGTCAGCGGCCGCGTGACAACAGATGCCGTACCGGCGTCCGGGCCGGCTGGCCACCACGGGGCTGGAGCCGCCGGGCGCTCGCGCGGGCGCACTCCCCCACCGGTCCAGAGCGTCGTCAGCAAACCCTCGGCAGACCGGGGAAGTGGCGCGAGCACGGACGCCGTCGCGCGGACGACGGCGCCGATCCGGAGTCCGAGCCAGAGCAGCCGGCGACCGAGGCCAGTGCAAGCACCGTCAGGCAGGCACACGCACGCAACGACATCACCCGGCCATGGTACGAACGAAGCCACGGCATCGTCGGAGGGCTGCTGCTAGCATGGCCTCACCATGCGTCACGCGAGCCTCCTCCTTCGCTGCCGCGCCGAGGTCCTCGCCTAGCCGGAAGCCTCGTCGCGGTGTTCGTCATGACCGGCACCCGATCGACAGCCGCACTCGATCACCGCGTCCACGAAGCAGACGAGGAACACTGACCATGGTCATCTCATCCCAGCAGCCCAGCCCGATGCCGTACCGGCGCTATCGCGCCTTCACGCCGGTCGACCTGCCCGACCGCACCTGGCCCGGACGAACAGTCACCGCCGCCCCGCGTTGGCTCTCTACCGACCTGCGCGACGGCAACCAGGCGTTGATCGACCCGATGACGCCTGCGCGCAAACGCCGCATGTTCGACCTGCTGGTCCGGCTGGGCTACAAGGAGATCGAAGTCGGGTTCCCCTCCGCTAGCGAGACGGACTTCGCGTTCGTGCGCCACCTGATCGTCGACGACCTGATCCCGGGCGACGTCACGATCTCGGTGCTGACGCAGGCGCGGGAGGACCTGATCGAGAGGACCGCGCAGTCGTTGGTCGGAGCCGCGCGGGCCAACATCCACCTCTACAACGCCGTGGCACCGATGTTCCGCCGGGTCGTGTTCGGGGTTGACCGGGACGAGTGCCGGGCGATCGCCGTACGCGGCACCGACCTGGTGATGAAGTATGCCGAGCAGAACCTGCCCGGCACCGACTTCGGCTACCAGTACTCCCCAGAGATATTCACCGGCGCCGAGCTGGAGTTCTCCCTCGACGTGTGCGAGGCGGTGATGGACGTCTGGCAACCGGCAGACGGTCGCGAGATCATCCTCAACCTGCCGGCCACCGTCGAGATGGCAACGCCCAACACCTACGCCGACCAGATCGAGTGGTTCAGCCGGTCCGTCTCGCGTCGCGAGCACGTGGCCGTCTCGCTGCACCCGCACAACGACCGCGGCACCGCCGTCGCGGCGACCGAGCTGGCGATGATGGCCGGTGCAGACCGCGTCGAAGGGTGCCTGTTCGGCCACGGCGAGCGCACCGGCAACGTCGACCTGGTGACCCTGGCGATGAACCTGTACAGCCAGGGCATCGACCCGCAGGTCGACCTGTCCGACATCGACGAGGTACGCCGTACGGTCGAGTACTGCACCGGCCTGCCGGTGCATCCGCGGCACCCGTACGCCGGGGACCTCGTCTACACCGCGTTCTCCGGATCGCACCAGGACGCGATCAAGAAGGGTTTGGAAGACCTGGACCGCCGCGCGGCCGCGAGGGGCGTGTCGGTGTCCCAGATCGACTGGGAGGCGCCGTACCTGCCGATCGACCCGCACGACGTGGGCCGCTCGTACGAGGCGGTCATCCGGGTCAACAGCCAGTCCGGCAAGGGCGGCATCGCCTACATCATGAGGTCCGAGCACCACCTCGAGCTGCCGCGACGCCTGCAGATCGAGTTCAGCCGCGTCGTCCAGGGTCTGACCGAGGGTGAGGCGGGGGAGATCTCCGCGGAGCAGATCTGGGACACCTTCGCCGCCGAGTACCTCGACACCGAGGAGCCCTTCGCGCTCGAGTCGGTGCAGTCCTCGGCGTCGGGCGACAGTCACGACGAGCTTCTCGTCGATCTTCGTGTCCGGGGCGAGGTGGGCTCGTACAAGGGTGAGGGCAACGGGCCGGTGGCGGCGTTCGTGGACGCCGTTCGCGGTGCGGGCGCCGTCGTGCGGGTCCTGGACTATGCCGAGCACGCGCTGTCCTCAGGTGGTGACGCGCTTGCCGCGGCGTACGTCGAGTGTGAGATCGGTGAGGAGATCGTCTGGGGCGTCGGCATCCACCCCAACATCGTCACCGCGTCGTTGCGGGCCGTGCTCTCGGCGGCCAACCGCGCGGCGCGCTGACCCTCCCGACCGCCGGGGAGCGGCCTCGTAGGTGGTGCCGATCCGCGTGAAGCCGACCCGCTCGTACACCGCGGCCACGCGCTCATCGGTTGCCGAGAGCCAGACCGTACGCACTCCGCGTGCGCGGGCGTCAGCGGCGAGCACCGCCGTGATGGCGGCGCCGATGCCACGACCACGGGCTCGGGGCAGCACGGCGATCCCGGTCAGCTCGGCGACGTCGCCGCGAGCGGACGCGCTTCCGCCGCCGACGGCCGCGCCGGACGTATCGAACGCGCCGGCCACGCGAAGCAGCTCCTCTCGAGCGCGTTGGCGGATCGCCTCCAGGCCCGGCTCGGGACCTGGCGAGTCGGTCTCCTCGAAGCCACCGGCGACGGCCGAGCGTGCCGCACCGAACCGGTCGTCCTCCGGCTCCAGCATCACGATGTCCTCGACGGTTCCGGTGGATGGGATCTCCACGGTCTGCACCAGCAGCGGACGGGTGGTGACGTCGAGGCCGTGGGAGCCCGCAGCGGCTGCCAGCGCCGGTGCGAGCTCGTGCACCCACTCGAATGTCAGCGGGATGCCCAGCGCGCGTTGACGCTCCACGACGACTGCGATCTCGGCGACGTCGAACGCGTGGTCCGGCCGGAGGTCCACGGCGGGCCGGGCGTAGAACGGCCATCCGGTACGGGCCACAAAGAGCGTGAACGGCCCGATCGTCTCCGCGTTGGCCGTTGCGCGCGGAGCGGTGTCGCAGTACGTGTTGATCGTCGTCAGGTCATCAGGTGCGCGCACGCGGGGAGTCTGCCATGCTCGACGCCAGATCGAGGAGGAATCTTGTCACGAGAAGTTCAGGTCACCTTCGACTGTGCCGATCCGGCAACCTTGTCCGCGTTCTGGGCCGAAGTCCTCGGCTACAGGGTGCAACCGCCGCCGGAGCCCTTCGAGACGTGGGACGCCGCGCTCGAGGCGTGGGGTGTCCCGCCGGAGGCGCGCAACAGCCGCTCGGCGGTCGTCGATCCCGACGGCGACGGTCCCCGCCTGTTCTTCCAGCAGGTCCCGGAGGGCAAGACGGCAAAGAACCGTGTGCACCTGGACGTACGCGTTGCCCCCGACCTGCGCGGGGACGAGCGGATGTCGACGCTGGAGACCGAGGCAGAGCGGCTGGTGACGTTGGGCGCGACCCGTCGCGAGAGGTTCGAGCCGGGCGACATCGAGCTCGGATTCGTCGTGATGACCGACCCCGAGGGCAACGAGTTCTGCCTGGACTGAAGTCGTCCCGTGGCAGCGCGGCAGCAGTACGCCGCGCATCGCGTCACGGGACAAGTGGCGTGGTGGTGCCTGCGGTGACGACGTAGTGGTCGCCGGTGGGGCTGGTCCAGAGCCAGACTCCGGTGGTGACGGACTGGACTCGCCACCGGGCGAAGGTCTTGGCGCGGTGGTGGCGCCGGCACAACAGGTGGCCGTTGGTCTGGGTGGTCGGTCCGCGTGGGTACGGCTGTCGGTGGTCGTAGTCGCCGCCGGTGGCGGGTTGGTCGCAGTAGGGGAAGGTGCACAACCCGGCGTTCATCAGCGCGAGGTGTTCCTTGAGCCGGGGTGAGGCGACGTAGCCCGGGCACTGGATTGGTGCGGCGAGGTCGATCACGGGTTTGAGCGTGACGTGGGAGTGCCCGACCAGCTCCGCGGCCTGGTCGGCGCTGAGGGCTCCGGGGCCGTCGAGTGACCAGCAACCTCCCGGCTTGCGCTCGGTGGTGTCGGGCTCGTGGTGGACGTACAGCACCGTGGCGGGCAGTGGGTGGCCGGACGGTGCTGGTGCGAGCGGGTCGAGGTCGGACGGGGCGACATCAGACAGGTCGAGGTCGAGCAGGTCCTGGCCGGCCCGGTGGGCGCACACCCTGGCGTACAGGTTGTCGAGCATGCCGGGATCGGCCAGCATGCCCAGCGCGACCGAGCGGAGCACGGACCTGGTGCGGGTGTCGCCGAGCTCGACCCACCAGTCGGCGACCTGCGTCAGCCGATGGGTGAGACGGGCACCGTCGGCGGTCGAGACCGTGCCTGACAGCACCGAGGTGCCGCGTTCGCCGGGTCGGATCGTCACGTCGCGGGCCGCGAGCCAGTGCTCGATCTCCTCGGCCACGCCCTCGGGCAGGACTGTCATCTCGACCTGGTCCAACACCTGCTGAAGGCGCTTGCGGGTGATGCGCGCCACCAGCGGGACCCCGCCGCGGACGCCCTCCAGCAACACTTCTTGAACGCGGGCGACATCGGCCAGCGGCAGGTCGCGGGTGGCGGTGGCGACCATGCGGGCGCGCCACGCCTGGACCTGCCCGTCGGCCATCGCCGCGAGCACCCCCGGCAGCCGGTGGGTCAGTGACATCACGTCCGCGACCAACCGCTGCGCCGCATAGGGGCTCAGTCCCAGCTGGACCTGGACCTGGGTGACGGCGAACTCCGGGATCGCCGGGGTCCCCGCGCCGCCGTAGGCGAATCGCCGCTCACCGCCATCAAAGGCGCTCAACGCGGGATCCTCGGCGCAGTCGTGCAGGAACTCAGCCAGGTAGGCGTACTGCTCGGCCTCCATCGACGCCAGGCTCCCGGTCATGCTGGCAGCAACTTCGAGCGGGTCGTCGTGGAGAGACGACAGATACGCCTCCAACTGTTGCTCCATGACTAGAGTCAATCAGCGGACACTGACAGTTTTCGAACGGATGATCGACGGGTGCGGCGGGCCGTCAGACGATCTGGTCGCCGAGCACGAGGCGTACCACCTCGGACAGCTCCGGCGGCATCGCTTGCTCAGGGACGTCGAAACGTTCGTCATCGACCTCGACCGTGTAGACCAAGCGGTCGGGCATCGGCGTCCAGCCGATCAGGCTGGTGTAGTCGATCCGCGACAGCAGAGCAGCGACCGCGGGACCGGCCGGATCGGACCGTACGTCCATCGACGCGCTACGGCTAAGGCCGGCGAACCCGCCGGTGCATCGGACCGAGACCCGGCTGACCGGGCTGGCGCTGACCGAAGCACCCGACGGCTCTGACGCCGCCACTCCCGACGCGGCGAGGTCGCGGCGGGGTGCCCGGCCGACGCCGACGGTGGACCAGGCCGCCCGAACAGCGTCGGCCTCCGCGCTGCCCGCGCCGTACAACCTGGACGCTGACTGGATCGTGGCGGTGGCGAAGGCCTCGAAATTCGCCGAAGGCAGGATCTGCCCACCAGTCAGGGTGTCGTACCAGATCCGGCCCGGCGCTTCCCAGCTGTGACCGCCGATGGCGGTGGCCGTCAGGTGGAAGGCGCGGTTGGGGATGCCGGAGTTGATGTGGACGCCACCGTTGTCGTCGGTCGTCTCAACGTACGCGGCCATCGAACCCACCTGCGGATCGGTGCCGAGGCGAGGGTCGTCGTACGCGGTGCCAGGCTCCTTCATCGAACGCAGGGCGCGGCCCTGGACATGCGGAAGGAAGATTCCCGCGCCGATCAACCAGTCGGCGGCGTCAGCGGTCTCGCCGGCGACCCGCTGCTTGACGAGGGAGGCGAACACGTCGGACACGCTCTCGTTGAGCGCACCGGACTGGCCCCGGTAGGTCAGACCTGCGCTGAACTGGGTGACGCCGTGGGTGAACTCGTGGGCGAGGACGTCGATGGGTCTGGTGAACGGCCCGAACACCACACCGTCGCCGTCTCCGAACACGAGCCGCGCACCGTCCCAGAAGGCGTTCACGTACGCGGTGCCGTAGTGCACGGTGACGCTCACCGCCGACCCGGCGCCGTCCACCGACGCCCGCCCGAAGACCTCCTCGAACATGTCCAACGTCGCAGCGGTCCCGCCGTAGGCGTCGTCGACACGTTCGTCACCGCTCGGCGCATCCCCGTCGAAGCGCACCGGCCGGCCGGGCAGGTCCTCGGTGTTGTCCGCGCTGTGGACGACGAACCGTCCCGCCCCGGCAACAGCGGTGCGCACCGGGGGGCGCTCGAGGCGGCGCTCACGCAGCACGTCGTCGACGAGCAACGTCGATCGGCTGCCCGCAGAGACCTGAGCGGGTCCGGCCGCAGCGAGGTGACGCAACAGGTACGGGGGGATGAAGTGACAGCGATCCGCGCAACCCATGCCACAGTATGACCGCTCCACCTGGGGGCGGACGCGTCAGATGGCTTGCGAGGTGGCGGCTGTGGCGCCATAATGGCGCCATGACCAGTGTGCAGATCAAGAACGTTCCCGAGCACACCCATGAAGTGCTGCGCCGACGTGCGGCGGCCGCCCATCAGTCCCTGCAGGAGTACCTCCGGACCAGGCTGATCCAGGAGGCCGCCGTTCCGACGGTCGAGGAGGTACTCGACCGCGCAGACGGTAGGGCAGGAGGGCGAGTTCCGATCGCGACGGCGGTCGAGATACTCCGGGAGGATCGTGATCGTCGTTGATGCCAGCGTCCTGGCTCCTGCGCTTGCAGACGACACCTCTGATGGCGACCTGAGTCGTGCACGCCTGCGGGGCAACATCCTCGTCGCGCCGGAGCTGATCGACCTCGAGGTCGCCTCGGTCTGGCGACGACAGGTGACGGCCGGCCGGCTCGAGGTACGCCGCGCCGACGAGGCGGTGGCAGACCTCCTGGCCCTACCGCTGCAGCGGGTCCGGCATCGACAGCTGCTCACGCGTTGCTGGGAGCTGCGGCACAACCTCACGCAGTACGACGCCGCGTACGTGGCCCTGGCCGAGCTGCTGGACGCAGTACTTGTCACCGGCGACAAGCGGTTGTCCCGAGCGCCCGGTGTCTGCTGCCGCGTCGACGTCATCGGCTGATCTCGATCGTGTTGACGCTCGCGCTGCGCCGCGCCGGGCCAGCGCGCCCCGGCGACGGGGCGGCGCCAGAGGCGGCACAATGGCCGGGTGAGCCTCTACCGTGACGAGGGAGTCGTGCTGCGCACCCAGAAACTGGGTGAGGCCGACCGGATCGTCACGCTGCTGACCCGCCACCACGGTCGCCTACGCGCGGTCGCCAAGGGGGTGCGCCGTACCAGCTCGCGTTTCGGGGGCCGGCTCGAGCCGTTCATGCACGTGGACCTGCAGATCGCCGAGGGACGCTCGCTGGACGTCATCACCCAGGTGGAGACGCTGTCGCCGTTCGGCGGCACGATCGGCTCGGACTACCGGGTCTACACCGCCGGAACCTCGATGCTGGAGACCGCCGAGCGCCTCGTCGGCGAGGAAGGCGAGCCCGCTGTCCAGCAGTACCTCCTGCTCGTCGGCGCGCTGCGCTCGCTGTCGACAGCACGGCACGACCCCAGCCTCATCCTCGACTCGTTCCTGCTGCGGTCATTGTCGGTCGCGGGGTACGCGCCGAGCTTCGATGCGTGCGCCCGCTGCGGCGCCGAGGGGCCGCACCGCAGCTTCAACCCCGCGTCTGGAGGCATGCTGTGTACGGCGTGCCGGCTCCCCGGCTCGGCCAACCCCGCCCCGGACACGGTGGCCCTCATGTCCGGCCTGCTGACCGGCGACTGGGCCAACGCCGAGGCCTCCGATGCCAGAGCCCGGCGCGAGGCCAGCGGTCTGGTCGCGGCGTACCTGCAGTGGCACCTCGAGCGGGGCCTGCGCTCGCTGGTCTTCGTGGACCGCTGATGGCCCGGAGCCGCCGCCCGCCGGAGGCCGTGGCGGTACGGCCGCCCCGCCAACACCCGTCCGGCGCGCGGCCGCCGCGGCTGGCACCAGACCTCGTACCCCAGCACGTCGCTATCGTGATGGACGGCAACGGCCGGTGGGCCAAGCAGCGCAACCTGCCACGTACCGCGGGCCACGAACGCGGCGAGGCAGCGCTGTTCGACGTCGTCGAGGGCGCGATCGAGATCGGGGTCCATCACGTGTCGGCCTACGCGTTCTCGACCGAGAACTGGAACCGCTCACCCGACGAGGTGCGCTTCCTGATGGGCTTCAACCGGGACGTGATCCGTCGCCGGCGCGACGAGATGCACGCGCTCGGCGTCCGCGTGCGGTGGGCTGGGCGTCGTCCGAGGCTGTGGCGCAGCGTGATCCGCGAGCTCGAGGTGGCCGAGCAGCTCACCGGCGACAACACCGTGTGCACGCTCACGATGTGCGTCAACTACGGCGGACGCGCCGAGCTCGCCGACGCTGCTGCCGCACTCGCCCGAGACGCCGTCGCAGGCAAGGTCGACCCCTCGCGGGTCAACGAACGCGTGCTCGCGCGCTATCTCGACGAGCCCGACATGCCCGACGTGGACATGTTCTGGCGCACCTCCGGCGAGCAGCGCACGAGCAACTTCTTGCTGTGGCAGTCGGCGTACGCCGAACTGATCTTCTCCGACGTCGCCTGGCCGGACGTCGACCGCACCGACCTGTGGCGGGCGATCGAGGACTATGCCGGCCGCAGCCGCCGGTACGGCTCGGCCTGAGGCTCGCTAGGCTGCGGCCGTGCGTATCGCGAGGTTCACCACTGACGAAGACCCCCGCTTCGGCCTGGTCGGGGAGGACGACGGCAAGGCCATGATCGCCGTCGTGACAGGCGACCCGCTGTACGCCGGCATCCAGCTGACCGGCGAGAAGGTGCCGCTCGACGACGTCCGGCTGCTCGCCCCCGTACTGCCCCGCAGCAAAGTCCTCGGCATCGGTCGCAACTACGCCGCCCACGCCGCCGAGATGGGTAACGAGGTCCCCGCCGAGCCGCTGGTGTTCCTCAAGCCCAACACCAGCGTGATCGGACCGGGTGACCCCATCGCGTACCCGGAGCAGAGCACCGACGTGCACTTCGAGGGCGAGCTGGCAGTGGTGATCGGACGAATCTGCCGCGACGTGAGCGCCGACGGCGCAGCCCAGGTGATCTACGGCTACACCGTCGCCAACGACGTCACCGCGCGCGACCTGCAGCGACGCGACGGCCAGTGGGCGCGCGCCAAGGGCTTCGACACGTTCTGCCCGCTGGGGCCGTGGATCGAGACCAACTTCGACCCCACGGACGCTGCGATCACCACGACGCTTGGCGATGAGACCAAGCAGGACGGCCGTACCTCGGACATGCTCGTCAAGGTCCCGGACCTGGTCGCGTACGTCTCGTCGTTCATGACCTTGCTGCCCGGTGACGTCATCCTCACCGGCACCCCCGAGGGCGTCGGTCCGATGCTGCCCGGTGACCGGGTCAGCGTGACGATCGAGGGCATCGGGACGCTGACCAACACCGTGGTGGCCCGTGGCTGAGGTGAGGGTCCGTTTCTGTCCGTCCCCGACCGGCAACCTGCACGTAGGCAACGTGCGTACCGCGTTGTTCAACTGGGCGTACGCTCGGCACACCGGCGGTACCTTCGTGTTCCGGGTGGAGGACACCGATGCCGCCCGCGACTCCGAGGGGTCCTACGCGGGGCTGCTGGACTCGTTGCGCTGGCTGGGGCTGGACTGGGACGAGGGCCCCGAGGTCGGTGGCGACCACGGGCCGTACCGGCAGTCCGAGCGGATGGCCATCTACGCGGACGTGGCTGCCCGGCTCCTCGACGGCGGGCACGCCTACTACGCGTACGACACCCCCGAGGAGCTGGAGGAGCGGCGCAACGCGGCGCGCGGGGAGGGACGCGCCAGCGGGTACGACGGCCTGCACCGGGACCTGAGTGACGAGCAGCGGGCGGCGTTCGAAGCCGAGGGCCGCAGACCGGTGGTCCGGTTCCGGATGCCCGATCAGCCGATCACGTTCACCGACCTCGTCCGCGGCGAGGTCACCTTCGAGCCCGAGCACGTCTCGGACTACGTCCTCGTACGCGCAAACGGCCAGCCGCTCTACACCCTGACCAACCCGGTCGACGACGCGACGATGGGGATCACCCACGTGCTGCGCGGCGAGGACCTGTTGAGTTCCACCCCGCGGCAGATCCCGCTGCACCGGGCGATGGCCCAGATCGGTGTGGGGGAGGGGATCGTGCCGGAGTTCGGGCACCTGCCGTTCGTCATGGGGGCGGGCAACCGCAAGCTGTCCAAGCGAGATCCCGGCGGCGGCTTGGCGACGTACCGCGAGCAGGGGTTCCTGCCTGAAGGGCTGCTCAACTACCTGGCACTGCTCGGGTGGTCCATCGGTGGCGACCGCGAGCTGTTCAGCATGGCCGAGATGGCCGAGGCTTTCGAGGTAGAGCGGGTCAACCCCAATGCTGCGCAGTTCGACCTGAGGAAGTGCGAGGCGATCAACGGTCACAAGATCCGCGAGCTCGACGCCGACGACCTCGCGCAGCGGCTCGTACCGTACCTGCAGGACGCCGGGGTCCTCGGCCACGAGCCGACCGACGACCAGCGACGACTGGTGCGTGCGGCGACCCCGCTCGTCCAGGAGCGGATGGCTGTGCTGAGCGAGGCCGTGGACATGCTCGCCTTCTTGTTCGTCGCCGACGATGCGTTCTCGATCGACGAGACCGACCGTGCCAAGCAGCTCGGCGACGACGGGCTGCAGGTCGTCCACGCGGCGGCCTCAGCGCTCGATGGGCTGCACAGGTGGGACACGCCTTCGATCGAGGAGGCACTCCGCACGGCGCTGGTCGACGACCTCGGCCTCAAGCCACGCAACGCGTTCGGGCCGGTGCGGGTGGCCGCCACCGGCAAACGGGTATCGCCGCCGCTGTTCGAGTCCTTGGAGCTGCTCGGACGCGACCGTACCCTCGCCCGCCTGTCCGCGGCGCTGGCGTGACGCGGACAATTTGGGGCTAGGACTTGGCGTCCGGTAAAGTCGGCGCTCGGCTTCGGCTCGTGTGAAGCCAAATGGGGTATGGGGTAATTGGCAGCCCGGCTGGTTCTGGTCCAGTTAGTCTAGGTTCGAGTCCTAGTACCCCAGCGATGGTCTCGCCGGCCGGTCCGGTAGGGTCGTCGCTGATCTGAGAAGCACCACTTGGCCCCGTTGTGTAGCGGCCTAGCACGCCGCCCTCTCAAGGCGGTAGCGCCGGTTCGAATCCGGTCGGGGCTACAACTGAGACGATGAGTTCTGCTCGTCCTCGACCGCTGCGCGGACCCGGTCCACTGACTCCGCATCGATGAGGCCCAGGTCGCGAGCGTCGGCTGCGGTTGCCGCGCTGTCGGGCACCAGCAGCATCCTGACACCCATGTCCTCCAGCTCGGCCGCGAATTGTCGTACGCGATCGGTGCGGAACGGCGACTTCGGCGGCACGTCCCGGATGTAGACGGCGTGCACCCGCTTGGGATACGCCCGCGCCACGGCAGCATACGCCTCGGGGTCGTCCTGGCCGCTGTCGCCGATCAGCACCCAGGTGAGGTGGGGGTGCTCGTCGAGGAGCTCGGTGATCTCGCGGGTCTTGAACGCCGCGCTCGCCTCTCGGAACAACCACCCGCCGCCGGGGCCCCAGTCCGTCATCACGACGGGACCCTCGGGGAAGTCATGACGCACCAGGAACCGCTTGACCACCGGATAGAGGTTCCACGCTCCGGTGGACACGTAGAACACCTGCGCCCGCCCTCCGGCACCCGCCACGAACGCCCGATAGAGCTCTGAGGCCCCGGCGATCTCCGTCCGGTCGTGCTCGTGGACGAACAGCGACGTCCGGATGGTCTCCACCAGGCGGGTCAGCCCGGTGTGGATGATGGTGTCGTCGATGTCGCTGACGATTCCCAGGTGAGCACCAGGATCGACGACGAGCAGCCGGCCCTGGGCGCAGTAGCCCGGTTCGCTGGTGATCCCGAACGTCACGTCGTGCCATCCCGGCGACAGGTCGGGGACGTCGAGCGTCGCTTCGACGTACCCCTCCGGGCCGGAGGTGGTACGCAGCACGCGCCCCGCCACCTCGATCGAGACCTCCTCGCCTGGGATCTCCACGCTGAAGTAGTGCGCGAGGCTGGTGAGAACGGTGGACCCAGGCCGGCTTCGCTCTGCGTCGCGCCGACTCAGCAGGACGCGGGCCCGGACGTGTACGCGCTCGGCGGTTCCGTGGCTGATGTACGGCAGCACGACCGGGCTCCACCCCGGACGCCGGCGCAAGAAAACGCTGAGGCGATGGTCGACGGCACGCTCCGCGCGCGAGACCCACGACGACAACGTCGCTGTCGCGGTCATCGTCGGGGCCGGACCGGGTTCGCGCTCGGCCCGTTGGATGCGCTCCGATGCGTCACGAAGGACACCTTGCCACGC
>Ga0136622_10000079_pt1 | contig 33272 bp, 27 predicted proteins | sample AntDrymUQ4482106_2_FD_104803 | JGI IMG/M metagenome (GOLD analysis project Ga0136622, IMG submission 104803) | Polar desert sand microbial communities from Dry Valleys, Antarctica - metaG UQ448 (21.06) | ecosystem: Environmental > Terrestrial > Soil > Desert | place: Antarctica: Dry Valley...
TCCTGTCCGGGCGCGAGTCGAGCAAGAGCCCGCCCGCAAGACGAATCGTCTTCAATTACCTTCCCCCATCTAGCAGCTGAGGAGACTGCTCATGCACACGTACCGCATCGGCACAGACGTCACCGTCCTGAACGACCACTCGGAGATACGGTCTCGGCTATCTCCCGATCAACGCCTTCGTCTTGCACGCGCGCGAGCCGGTCGTCATCGACACCGGGCTCTCGCTGCCCGACCGCCACTTCGTGCAGGATCTCGGAGCAGTGATGGACCCCGCCGACGTGCGCTGGATCTGGCTCACCCACCCCGACCGCGACCACACCGGCGGGTTGTTCGACCTGCTCGATGCCGCACCGAAAGCCCGAGTGATCACCACGTTTCTCGGCGCCGGCATCATGTCGACCGACCGGCCGCTCCCCCTCGACCGCGTGTACCTGCTCAACCCCGGACAACAGCTCGACATCGGCGACCGCACCCTGCACGCCTTCCGCCCGCCGCTGTTTGACAGCCCCGCAACGACCGGCTTCTACGACGACCGGTCGCGGGTCGTCTTCAGCTCCGACTGCTTCGGCGCTCCCCTGCCGACCGCTCGCCACAGGCACCGACGTCCGCGCCGTCCCCACTGACGCGCTTCGCGCCGGGCAGCTGCTGTGGGCCACCGTGGACAGCCCCTGGGTGCATCAGGTCGACCACGACGCCTACCTCCGCACCGTGCGGTCGATGCGGTCCATGGACGCAGAGGTCACGCTGAGCAGCCACCTGCCCGCGGCGTACGGCTTGACGGCGCAGCTGTACGACATGCTCGCGGCCGCACCCCAGGCCGATCCGTTCGTCGGTCCCGACCAGCAGGCCCTCGAGCAGATGCTCGCCAGCTTCGAGCCGGTCGGGGTGAGTCACTGAGGGGTGTTGATCAGCAGGCCGTCTCGTTGGTGACCTCGGGCCTACGCTACGAACCGAGGAGAAGACTCCACGGCGTCTCGAGGGCCAGCACCCGCGCAGTGGTGATGCGGTGGTGGTCGGATCGGGGGTTGGTCGCTCTCACTCCGCCGTGCCGTGCAGGTACCTGTCGTGAGTGCTCCGGATATCGGCGCGTTCCTCCACGGCGGAGGCGAGGTGTAGCGACTCGCCATCTGACGTGCTGACCGCGCCGGAGGTCCGCCGCCAGATGCGTCATGCCGCGCCTCGCAGCCGCCGCAAGACTGCTGCGCCGCCCACCTGCGTGATGTAGTCGGGGTCCCCACACACGACCAGCTGGTCACGCGCACGTGACAACCCGACGTAGAGCCGCTCGCGCGACCTCTCGCTCGGCTCCGACTCGTTCAACGCCAGCACCACCGCCCGCCGCTCGAGCCCCTTGAAGCCGAGCACGTGCCCGTAGAAGACCTGGTCCACGTCCCAGAACGACTCCCAGTAAGCCTCCGGCCCAGCACCCTGACGCGTAACCTGCTCGGGGTGCCGGCTACCGGTCGCCAGCAGCGCCACGTCCTCCGGCCTCCACCCCTCGTCCAGCAGTGCCTCCACTTCGTCGTCGGCACGGTCGAGGGAGTCGGCTGCAGCACACTCGACCAGACGCACGTCCGGACCGTCGCCGCCGAGCAGCCGCATCCGCATCGCAGACAGAGTGTTGAACGACTCCGCGATCTGCCGGGTGTTGCGCAGGTTGTGGTCCAGCACGATCGGGACGAGCTGCGCCGGCGCGCTGCCGTACCTGGAGAACACCCGCTGTCCCTCGTCGGAGAACGCGAAGAGCGGACCGGCCTCTTCGCTCTTGAGCGCCGCGAGAAGGGCCGGCCACCACAGGTCGGCGAAGTCCTGGGCCTCGTCGATCACAATGGCGTCGAACTTCTGTCCCGCAGGTTGCTCGCGCGCGAGCGTCACCATCTGCTCGGGCAGCCGCCGCTCCCAGTAGTCGCTGTCGTCGTCGCTCCCGGGCTCGGCACCCCACTCGGCGCCCAGACCGTGGAAGGTACCGACGTATGCAGGCACGTCCCTGCGGCCGGGGAAGGTCTTGACACGTCTCTGCAAGAAGGCTGCCAGGCCGCGCGAGTAGCACACCAACGCCACCCGAAGTCCCAGATGCGACAGCCGACGCGCCTGCTCGACCGCCAACCAGGTCTTCCCACTGCCGGCGCCGCCGCGCACCTCGACCCGGGGCAGCAACCGGATCGCGTCCAGGATCGCAGCCTGCTCCTGGGTGAGCCGGTCGGCCACGTCCTCCCGCTCCGCCGAGTCACCCAGCAGGTCGCGTTGCGGCAGAGCACGGCCGCCCAGGATGTCGGCGATCGCGTGCACGTCATCCACCGCCACGTGCCGGTTCTGCGTCTTGTGCTGTTGGCCGATGCGCCGCAGTCGACCGACCAGGTCGGTCATGTCGCCCTTTGCCACCACCGCCCACCGCGGACAGTCCGGCAGGGCGAAGTCGTCAGCCATCGACAGGTACGGCAGCACGACGGCGTGTCCCCATCGGACCCGACTGCGGCTCCCCCAGCGCGGATCGTGTTCGATGTACGACCGGAGCGCGTACTTCGCTGATCGAGCCTGGCGCACAGGATCGATCCCTTGGTCCTTGCATCGGATCTCCTGGCGCCATGACGTGCCGTCGTGACGTACTCCCCCGCCTTTCACCTCGATCACGACCACACCGGCACCGGGCAGCACGACGGCGAGATCCACCTCGAAGTCCAGGGTGTGATCGGTGAGCCGCTGGTTGGCAATCAGGAGATCGTCATCCGCGAGATCCGAGTGCAACTGCTCCCAGACCCGGCGCTCGCTCTCGGTGGCGAACTCCGGTCGCTCGGGCCACAGGATCGGCACGGCTCAGGCCCCCACCTCGGCAGGGAAGGGCGTGCTGCCGTCGAACATGGCGGCCAGCAGACCGCCCAGGTCATCGGCCGCGCTGCCGACGGCCATGCATGCCTTGAGCAGCGACCGGGCGTCGACCTGATCTGCCTCGACGCTCGTCTCCACGACGACCACGCCGCCGCGCCAGTAGACCCTGCCGTCCACCAGGTTCGAGTTGGCCTCGTTGAGCTCGCGCAGCAACCGTGCCGACTGCTTCACGTCGGACGCTGCGTGGGCGAACACCTCCACCCGCCAGCGCGGATGCGGCCGTACCGCCACCCAGCACGCGGCAGTCCCCTGCCGGAACGGCCAGTCCCCGTCGTCGTCGGTGTGCGCCTCGCCGCCCCACATGTCGCGCAGCAGAGACTCCACGTAAGCCTTGAACCACTCGTACTTCACTCGACCCCCTCTCCTGCACCCGCAACTGGATGCTCTGTGCATACTTCCGCACGCCACCGACAGTCCGAGTAGACGATGGCGCCGCACCCGGTGGGAGCTCCTAACCGCGACTCTGCTCGACCTCCTGGGCCACGATGTCGTCCATCACCCGGCGCTGGGCACGGATCAGGGCGTCGAGGCGCCGATCGACAGGCAAGGCGCCCACCAACGCGACGACCTGGTCGACGACACCGCCGACTCGCACCCTGGGCGTACGGGACGCAGTCGGTGAACCCGCATAGTCGGGGTTGACCATCCACACCGAGTCGCTGTCCGCGTGAGCCGACAGGGCAGTCAGGTGGGGCGTGGACAGTGCCAGCTCGTCGTACGCGATGGCGGCGGAGAGCTCAGCGGGATCGAGCTGCAGGGCGCGCGCCAGCCTGCCGAGGGACCTGTGTGACGGCAGCCGGTAACCGGTCTCGAGCTGCGACACGTACGGGTACGACAAGCCGCTGGCGTCGACGACGTCGCGCCGGCTCAGTCCCAGCTCCTTGCGCCGGGCGGCGACGCGGCGGCCGAGCTCCTCTGCCCGCGGATCCTTGGAGCCACGCGACTCCCGGACAGCAGCCATGATGCTCCTTGCATACTTGTGCGTTGATGCTCTGTGCATTATGCTACCGCCATAGTAGCCGTTCGCACCACCTGAGGGGTAGCACATGAAGCTCGATGCCTTGCTCAATGTCGACGTCGTTGCCGTCGAGACCGCCGACCAGTTGTCCGCGCTGGTCCAGCTGACCGCACCGTCGGCCCCTGGCTCGACAGTGACGCGCACCCCGAGCACGCTGGTGGTGGTGCTTGACCGCAGCGGCTCCATGCGCAGCGGGGGGCGTCTCGAGGGCGCCAAGACAGCGCTGCTGACGCTCATCGACCAGCTGTCCCCGACCGACCGCTTCGGCGTGGTGACGTTCGACGACGCGGTGCGGGTCGACGTGCCAGCGGGTCCGCTGACTGACAAGCCAGCGGTCAAGCGGGGCATCGCTCAGATCCAGCCAGGCGGCACGACTGATCTGTCGTCGGGTTACCTGCGCGGACTGCAGGAGGCGCGGCGGGCCGCCGGCCCGGACGGCGCGACCGTACTGCTCATCAGCGACGGTCATGCCAACGCAGGTATCACCGACGCCGATCAGCTGGCCTCCATCGCCTCGACGTTCGCGAGCCAGCGAGTGTCCACGTCGGCCATGGGCTACGGGCTTGGGTACGACGAGCGACTGCTGTCGGCGGTCGCCAAGGGTGGGCGGGGCAACGAGCTGTTCGCCGAAGACCCGGACCAGGCCGGAGCGCTCATCGCCGGTGAGGTCGACGGCCTGCTGAGTCAGACCGTCCAGGCGGCGTCGCTGCTCGTGCGGATGTCGCCGGCGGTGAAGCAGGTGGCGCTGGCCAACGACATGGTTGTCTCACCCACGCCTGACGGGCTGCTGGTGGAGCTGGGCGGGTTCTGGGCCGACGAGGAGCGCAAGCTGCTCCTCACCTTCGATGTCCCCGGGCTCTCGAGCCACGGGCTCACCCAGGTCGCAACACTGGAACTCACCTACGTCGACGTGCCGTTGATGATGGAGCAGACGGTCTCGCTGCCGCTGCATGTCAACGTGGTGCCGGGCGACGAGGCTGCGGGCAGGATCAGCAACCCCTTCGTGCTGACTGAGATGGCGTTTCTGGCCGCACAGGCCAGCAAGCGCGAGGCGTCCCGTCGGCTCTCGGAGGGTGACTCGTTCGGCGCTGTCTCACGCCTTCGTACGGCGCACGAGGCACTGTCTGACGCGATGGCCGAGGCATCCCCTGAGGCTCACGCCGAGCTCGAACAGGAAGCAGGCGTGATCGACCAGCTGCGGAGCCAAGCCGAGCACGGTGACATGAACCGGTCGGCGAAGCGGCTCTCGTCGGACTCTTCGACCAAGTCGCGGCAGCGGGGCCGCCGACCGCACAACCGGTGACCAGCGTCGTTCGCGAGACCATCGTCACACCCACGTGATCCAGGAGGCTGCCATCGCCGCACCCACCCATCCCCATCTCGAGGTGGCCAACGCCCACTTCGTGACGCCGCGGCTCCTCGTCGGCGGTGATCTGGACTACGACGACGACCACGCGGCCGCTCAGCTCGCCGAGCTGGTGGCCGTCGGCGTCACCCACGTCGTCGACGTCCGCATCGAGCACAACGACGAGGACTTCGTGCTGTCTCTCGCGCCCGAGCTGGTCTACCTGCACCATGGCGTCGACGACGTGGGGCAGCGCATCCCTGCGGCGTGGTTCGAGGTGGGGGTCGACTTCGCCATGGCCGCGTTGGATGGCCGCCCCGATGGCGTCGTGTTGACCCACTGCCACATGGGCATCAACCGCGGCCCGTCCCTGGGCTTCGCGGTCCTGCTGCACCAGGGCTGGGACCCCGTCGACGCCCTCGATGCTATCCGCGGAGCGAGGCCGATCGCCTTTGTGGCGTACGCCGAGGACGCCCTGGACTGGCACCACGCGCGTCGTGGAAGCACCGCAGAGCAGCTCGCAGCCGACCGACGTCGGGTCGCAACGTGGCGGAAGGCCAACGAGCTCGACCTCGAGAACGTCATCCGGGGCGTCCGCATCCAGGAGGCGCGCGGACTGTGACACCACAGTCCAGTCGCCCGGCCGATTCGCCGCACCGCGACTCGTGCCACGCTGGCTTCACAACACACGGGGGCAGTCATGGACAGCACCACTTCGGATAGATCCGCCGGCGTACTTCTGGGGCAGGCGTGCGGCGACGCTCTCGGTGTGCCGTACGAGTTCCGGACCCCTCCTGGCGACGACGAGCTGGCCGAGATGAAAGGTGGCGGGCTGGGGCCGTACCAGCCCGGCGAGTGGAGCGACGACACCCAGATGGCGCTTTGCATCGCCCGGGTGGCGGCGAAGGGCGTCGACCTGACGACCGACGAGGCATTGGACAAGATCGCGGACGCATTCCTCGATTGGGGCACTCACGGTGCCAGCGACATCGGCAACCAGACGCGGGCGGTGCTTCGCGCGGCGCGGCAGAGCGAGGGACCGGCCGGCAAGCGGCTGCGAGATGCCGCCAGGGCGTACGCCTCCCGAAACCCACAGAGCGCCGGCAACGGAGCCCTGATGCGGACGTCGGTGGTTGGCCTTACCTCACTCGACGACAGGGATGCGACCGCGAGGGGAGCTCGGGCGGTGGCCGAGCTGACCCATGGCGACCCGCTGGCGGCCGAGTCGTGCGTGCTGTGGAGCGAGGCTGTCCGAGTCGCCGTCAACTCGGGCGAGCTCGAGCTCCTAGCGGGACTCGACCTTCTGCCCGAGGAGCGCCGAGACCAGTGGCGCGGCTGGATCGAGCAGGCGACCGACGCGGATCCCCGGCAGTTCACCCCGAACGGGTTCACCGTTACTGCTCTCCAGGCGGCCTGGGCCTCCATCACGTCGACGCCCGAACCGGATCTGGATCCTGCCGAGGGCTCCTACCCCTGCCTGCACCTGCAACACGCATTGCACAACGCCATCCGCGTCGGCGACGACACCGACACCGTCGCCGCCATCGCGGGCGGACTCGCCGGAGCCCGCTGGGGCAGCTCCGCGGTGCCGTGGCACTGGCGGCGCGCGGTCCACGGCTGGCCGGACGACCTGACCGTACGCGACCTGGTCTCCCTCGGGATTGTCACCGCGCTCGGCGGTACAACGGACGCACAACAATGGCCTACCGGTGATCGCATCGAGTCACGCGACTACGACTACACGCCCCGTGCCGCCGTACGGCACCCGTACGACGACAGCGTCTGGCTCGGCACAGTGGCGGCGAGCGGGCACGACGCGGACGCGGTGGTCTCGATGTGCCGGCTCGGTGTTGGTCAGGTGCCGGCCACCGGGGTGGACATCCGTGATCACGTCGAGGCTTGGTTGATCGACAGTGACGACCGTGACAAGAACCTCAACTTGGACTTCGTGCTGGCGGACATCGCCGCCGCCACTGCCGGGCTCCGCGCCGAGGGTCGTCGGGTGCTGCTGCATTGCGTGGCCGCGCAGCAGCGCACGCCTTCGGCCGGCATCGCGTACGCGCGTCGGCTCGGGATACCGGGTCACGAGGCGGTGGCCGCCATCGAGCAGGCGCGCCAACGGCACGGGCCTACGGGCGACTGTGGGACGCGGCCGAGCAGGTGCCGGCAGCGCACCCGGTCAGGTCGTGAGCTGGGTCGAGATCCGGATCTTGCTCCTCGGTGTTGCACCAATGTTCGAGCTGATCTAAAGCTTTGCCCGTTGGCGTCGCCGACACATCGCAGGTTCACCGCCCTGTTCGGCCGAGCGACCAGCGGAGCAGGCGCGAACTCACCGAATGCTATAAGCAGCTCCTGACGAATGAGTCACAGCAGTGGCAAGCTGGCAGCGTGGACACGTCGGGGGAGGAGCCTCTGCGCCAGCAAATCTTCGATGCCCTGGCTCGGTTGGTCGCGGACCAAGGAGTGGTGACTCGGGATCAGCTGAGCGCCTTCCATGTCGGCGGAGAGACCATCCGGTTGATCGATCATTCGCGCGGCATCTGGAACCCCAAGCAGATGGCAGCCACGCTCGCCGTGGTCTCGTCCCCTGACGGGCCGTACGCCGACACTGAGCTTGAGGGTGGCCTATTCCGCTACGACTACCGCGCGGGTTCAACCGGTGGTGACAACACCAAACTCCGCAAGGCCTACGAGCTCCAGCTGCCGATCATCATGCTGCGCAAGATCGCGAACAGCGTCTACGTTCCGATCTTCCCCGTATACGTCGTGGGAGACGACCTAGCAACGCACCAGTTCACACTGGCCGTCGATGAGCGATTGCGCTTTCTCTCCGAGCCTGGTCATGACTCGCTGCTGGAAAGGCGCTACGCCGAGAGAATCGCCCGGTACAGGCTCCACCAGGCTGAGTTCCGCGGGCGGGTTCTCCGGGCGTATGAGACCCAGTGCACGGTGTGCTCTCTCCGGCACGGTCGGCTCCTGGATGCCGCCCACATCATTGGTGACCGCGAGTCGGGTGGTGACCCCTTGGTGAGCAACGGGCTCAGCCTGTGCAAGATCCACCACGCTGCCTTTGATGGCCAGCTGCTGGGGATCTCTCCGGACTACAAGGTGCACATTGACCAGCAGCTCCTCGAAGAGATCGATGGGCCCATGTTGCGGCACGGCCTGCAGGAGATGCACGGCCGCCTGCTTGTACTTCCCGCTGCTCGGAAGGACCACCCAAACCGCGAGCGCCTCGAGCGTCGATGGTCTGAGTTCGGCGTCGCTGGCTGACCCGTCGGCGTCACAGCAGGAACGCGACGATCCCAAACGGCTGACCAGCTGGGCCAGGTGCCAGCGCGCCTGATGTCTGCAACCTGGGCTACCGTCGGTGGCAGGGGACGGGGGGCCTGTGACGGCTCGGACAATCAGCACAGCGTATGGACGCGCGGCGCTCGAGGCGCTGCGTGCCGTTGTGGGCGAGGCCAAACGCGAGGATCCACTTGCCCCGGTGACGATCATCGTCCCGAACAACATTGCGGGTGTTGTTGCTCGCCGCTTCCTTGCCCACGGCCTGCACGATGGCGGCCCGGCCGCGGTTGCTGCCTTGTACGTCACAACACTCCCCCGCCTTGCCGAGCAACTGGCCGCGCCGACCCTCACCGGCCAGGGCCGCCGACCCGCCACTCAGCCGATCATTGCCGCCGCATGGCGCCGGGTGCTGACCGACGAGCCCGGACTCTTCGCAGCGGTGGCGGAACACCCGGCCACAATCCGTGCCCTCGTGGCGGCCCACCGCGAACTGCGCGACCTCACCGACGACGGACGGAAAAGGCTCGGTCGCAGCACCCGCCTCGCCGCCGACGTCGTGCGCCTGCACGAGGCTGTGTGCTCCGCGACATCCGACCGCTGGTACGACGCTACGGACCTGCTCAGTACAGCGGCCGGCCTAGCCACCACCAGCGCGGCCGCAGAGTCTGGTCGGCTCGTCCTCTACCTGCCCCAGTCGCTCACCCGGGCCGAAGCCACCTTCGGCCGCGCACTCGCGGACAACGCCGATTTTGCGGTCGTCGTCGGGCTGACCGGTGTGATGCGCGCCGACCGGGCCGTGCACCGGTCCCTTGACCGGCTGGGGCTCGACCCGCTCGACGACCCGGAGTCGACGCGACCGACCGCCACCCAAGTACTGCACGCCTCGGACTCCGATGACGAGGTCCGCTGCGTCGTCCGCGACGTTGTCCAGACGCTGCGCACCACGCCGGCGCACCGCATCGCGGTGCTCTACGGCCGCGGCACTCCGTACGCTCGACTGCTGCATGAGCACCTGGCTGTCTCTGGCATCACGGTCAATGGGGTGGGCACCCGCGCCGTCCACGAGCGAGCGGTAGCTCGCACGGTCCTCGGAGTGCTTGCTCTGGCTGGGGCTCCGGACGACCACCACTTGAACAGGGACGTGCGGCGCGGAGACCTGTTCCGCACACTCGCGGAGTCGCCCACCCGCGATATGGCCGGCGACCTCATCCCGACTTCCCGGTGGGAGCGGATATCCCGCACCGCCAATGTCGTGGCCGGCGACGATTGGAGCCGTCGGCTAGACGCGTACATCGTCGACCAGCAGACGATCCATGACCGGGAGTCCCAAGTCGACGACCCTCGGCCCGGCGTCCTCGACCGCGCCCAGCGCACCATCGAGGCCGCAACCGCACTGCGTGCCTTCGCCACCGCCCTACGCGACACCCTGAAGCAGGGCCACACCCTGACCACCTGGTCCGAGCTCAGCACCTGGGCGCTGGATCTCTCCCATCGTTTGCTCGGCAGCGAGCGACAGCTGGCCAGGCTGCCACTCGAGGAGCAGTCCGCAGCCGCTGCCGTTGAGCAGGCCCTGACCGGGCTGACCAGCCTCGACGCCCTCGAGCAGCGTGCCGACCTGCCTACGCTCCGCGACGTGCTGGCGGTCCAGCTCGAGGCATCGCTCCCCCGCGTCGGCCGATTCGGCGACGGCGTGTTCGTCGCGCCGCTGTCGGCGTCGGTGGGACTCGACGTGGACGTCGTCTACGTCGTCGGCCTCGCCGAGGACATCGTGCCGGGACGCCTCCACGAGGACGCCCTACTGCCGGAGCACGCCCGCGACGCCACCGGCGGTGAGCTGGCAGCCTTCCGCGACCGGCTCGACGACCGCCATCGCCAGCTGCTCGCAGCACTCGCAGCAGGCGCGCACCGAGTGGTCGCGTCGTTCCCGCGCGGCGACCTTCGCCGCAGCACGCAGCGGCTCCCCAGCCGCTGGCTCATCCCCACCTTCCGCGAGCTGTCAGGCGACCACGAGCTCCCCGCCACCCGATGGGCCGACGTCGGCAACCCCGCATGGCTGGTCGGCTCGGAGTCCCACGCCGGCACGATGCAGACGCTCGACCATCCCGCCAGCGAGCAGGAGTGGCGGGTACGCGCCGCCAGCGCGAGTCACCCGCTCGACGACCCGGCTGTCGACGCAGCGACCGTAATGACAAACGCACGCGCTGGACATGCACTGACCCGCTTCGACGGCGACCTCACTGCCGTCAACGGCATGCCCGACTACGCGCGCCACGACATCGCAGCCTCCCCGACATCGCTGGAGTCGTACGTCGCCTGCCCGCACGCCTGGTTCGTGAAGAGGCTGCTGCGGATCGAGCCGGTCGAGCAGCCCGAGGAACTGGTCACGATCAGCGCGGCCGACATCGGCAACCTCATGCACGAGGCGATGGACGCCCTGGTGCGCGCCTGCGGTGACGAGCTTCCCACGTACGGCGGGGAGTGGACCGCGCAGCAGAAGCTCCGCCTGCAGAAGCTCGCCGCCGAGCTTGCGGACGACTTCGAGCAGCGCGGGCTGACCGGACATCCACGGCTGTGGGCGCACCAGCGCATCCGCATCATGGCCGACCTGGCCTGGATGCTCGACAACGACACCACCTGGCGCCGCGGTCGGGACGCGAGGGTGATCGCCAGCGAGATGGCCTTCGGCATGCGCGGTCACGAGGCAGTCGAGATCCCGGTGCCTGGCGGCCGGGTGCGCATGGCGGGCAGCGCCGACAAGGTCGACGAGACTCGTTCCGGCACGTTGCTCGTCACCGACATCAAGTCCGGCAGCGCGAAGAGGTTCAGGGTTATCAACAAGGACCCGTTGGCCAAGGGCGGCAAACTGCAGCTGCCGGTCTACGCCCATGCCGCCCGGCAGCGTTTCGGCGAGCCGACGACACGCGCCGAGGCGGTGTACTGGTTCGTGCGCCGGGACCGTGGTGAGCGGATCGAGATGCCGCTGGACGCGGTCGAGACCGCGTACGCCGACACGCTTGGCGTGATCGTGTCGTCCATCGCCGGCGGACTCTTTCCGTCGCGGCCGCCGGGGTCGGCGGACTACGGGTACGTGCAGTGCGCGTACTGCAACCCCGACGACATCGGGTACGGCGACCTGCCCGCGCGGTGGGAGCGCAAGCGGCTGGACCCGCGGTTGACTGCCTACGTCGCGCTGGTCGAGCCGCAGCCGTTGGCCGAGGACGGTGACGGGTCTTGACCGCGCTCCGGGATGACGAGCAGCGGCAGGTCATCCGCGAGGACACGGAGCGGACGCTCTTCGTCGAGGCTGGGGCGGGATCGGGCAAGACCAAGTCGCTGATCGACCGCGTGGCGACGCTAGTGCTCGAGCGCGGAGTGCCGCTGCGGCAGATCGCGGCCGTGACCTTCACCGAGAAAGCCGGCGCCGAGTTGCGCGACCGGCTGCGCGAGGCGTTCGAGGCGGCACGGCGCCACAGTCCTGCGGGTGAGCCGCTGCGGGCGCTGGCCGATGACGCGCTCGACGACCTCGACTCGGCCGCAATCGGCACACTGCACTCGTTCGCGCAGCGCATCCTTACCCGCCATCCGATCGAGGCGGGCCTGCCGCCGCTGGTCGAGGTGCTGGACGAGGTGGGATCGGGCATCGCGTTCGACGAGCGGTGGGCCCGCATGCGCACCGAGCTGCTCGACGACGAGACCGTCGCCGAGCCGCTGCTGCTGGCGATGTCGGCCGGGGTCACCCTGGAGCACCTGCGGTCGCTGGCCAGGGCGTTCGGCAAGGACTGGGACCTGATCACCGACCGCGTGCTCACCGCCGAGATGCCGCTCGCCGCCGGCCTGCCCGACCTGTCATCTCTGGTCGACGAGGCCGCCCGGCTCCTAGCCAAGATCGAGACATGCACCGACGAGACGGACCTGTTCATCCCGCCGCTGCGGACGCTGGGGGCGTGGGGTGAACGTCTCGGATCGGTCGCCGACGCCGGCCAGCAGCTCGAGATTCTCAGTCAGGCTGCCGGCTTGAAATGGGGTCACGGGCGGCAGCCCAACTGGGGCGCCAATGGAGAACTCGTGGCGATGAAGGACGCCTGCAAGCAGCTCCAGAGCCAGGCCGCCGACATCGTGCATGACGTGGTCGACTCGACGCTCCGGGCGCTGGCGTACTGGATCGCCGGACGCGTACGGGTTGCCGCCGACGAGCGACGGGCCGAGGGCCGGCTGGAGTTCCACGACCTTCTGGTGCTGGCGCGTGACCTTCTGCGCACCAACGAGGAGGCCCGGGGCGCACTGCAGCGGGCATTCCCGCGGCTGCTGCTGGACGAGTTCCAGGACACCGACCCGATCCAGATCGAGCTGGCGGTACGGATCGCCGGCGGTGCTGTCGCGTCGCAGCCGCGCTGGGAGGACATCGACATCCCGCCGGGGTCGCTGTTCGTGGTGGGCGATCCGAAGCAGTCGATCTACCGCTTCCGGCGCGCCGACATAGCGATGTACCTGCGCGCCCAGCAGGAGCTCGGCGCGGGCGACCACACCGTGGAGCTGACGACGAACTTCCGCACGACCGGCCCGATCCTCGACTGGGTCAACGCCGTGTTCGCGAACGTGATCACGCCCATCGACCACGTCCAGCCTGCGTACCTGCCCCTTGACCCGCACCGGGGCGACAGCGCGACTGGCCCGTCGGTGCTGGTGGTCGGCGCCGAGGCGCACGCGGACGACCCGAATGCCGACACGTTGCGGGAGCGCGAGGCCGCCGACGTGGCCACAGTCATCCGCCGCGCGTTGGACGAGACGTGGACGGTGTGGGACGAACGGTCGGACGCCTGGCGCCCGATCCGGCTCGGCGACGTCGCGGTGCTGGTGCCGGCCCGGACGTCGCTGCCGTTCCTGGAGGAGGCGCTCGACACGGCTGGGGTGTCGTACCGGGCGGAGTCGAGCTCGTTGGTCTATCAGGCGCAGGAGGTGCGCGACCTGCTGGCAGCGGCGCGTGCTGTGGCCGACCCGAGCGACGCACTCGCGCTGGTGACGGCGCTGCGGTCACCGCTGTTCGGGTGTGGTGACGACGACCTGTGGACGTGGAAGCAGGCGGGTCGAGGGTTCAACCTGCTGGCCCCGCCGGACGACGCGCTTCGAGAGCATCCGGTTGGCGCCGCGATGGCGTACCTGAAGCAACTCTACCGGGACGCCCAGTGGCTGACGCCGAGCGAGGTGCTGGGTCAGCTCGTCGCGGATCGGCGGATCCTCGAGGTAGCAGCAATGGGGCCGCGCGCCAGAGACCAGTGGCGGCGGCTGCGGTTCGTCGTGGACCAGGCGCGCGCGTGGTCGGAGGTGGAGCACGGCGGCCTGCGTGCCTACCTGGCCTGGGCCGCGCGCCAGGGCGAAGAGGCATCGCGGGTCGCCGAGGCGGTGCTGCCGGAAACCGACACCGACGCAGTGCGGGTGATGACGGTGCACGCGGCCAAGGGCCTCGAGTTCCCGATGGTCGTGCTGTCGGGGATGTCGGCGCAGCCACGGGTGCAGAGCGGTGTGCAGCTGCTCTGGCCACCGGCCGGTGGGTATGCGGTCAGCCTGCGCAAGGACCTGCGGACGGTCGACTTCGACGAGGTGAAGCCGATCGACGAGCAGATGGACGCCCAGGAGCGGCGCCGGCTGCTGTACGTGGCGACCACGCGGGCGCGCGATCACCTGGTGGTATCGCTGCACCGCAAGGAGGGCGGTCAGGAGACCAACGCGAAGCTGCTGGCGGATGCCGGCGCACACGCGGAGGCACTAGTAGAGCGGTTCGTGGCTCCGCACGGTGCGGTCAGCGCAACGTCATCCGGCGTCGCGGCGCTCGATCCGCCGCCCGACTGGGACGCGTGGCTGGCGGAACTGGAGTTCTCCCGCGCCGCCAGCCGGTTCGTACCCGCCATCAGTGCCTCGGGGCTCGAGGGCACGGAACCCGCGGTGGTTCTTGCCGAGCCGGACGCGGCTGATGCATCCGCCGCGGTCGGTTCCGCCAAGGGCGGCCGGGACGTGGACCTCCCGCCCTGGTCCAAGGGCCGCTACGGGTCAGCGGTCGGGCGCGCGGTGCACGGCGTGCTGCAGGTCGTCGACCTGGCTACCGGTGCCGGCCTCGATGATGCGGTCACAGCACAGTGTGTGGCCGAAGGTGTGCTCGACTACGCCGACGTCGTCCGGGCGCTGGTTCAGTCGGCGCTGGAGTCGGACCTCGTGAAGCGGGCGGCAACCCGGGAGAACTGGCGGGAGATGTACGTCGGCACCGTTCGCGCCGACGGCCGGGTGTTAGAGGGCTTCATCGATCTCGTCTACCGCGAGGACGACGGTTCGCTAGTTATCGTTGACTACAAGACCGACGCCGTGCCGGCCGCGGCGTTGCCTACTCTGGCGACTTACTACGCCCCGCAACTTCAGGCATATGTGCAAGCTCTCGGAGCATCACCGGGCACCCGTCGCAATGTGCCGCTTTCGGTTCGCGGGATGCTGCTGTTTTGCGCCCCTGCGGGCGCCTCAACAGTTCCTGCTAACCCATAAGCAGCCTTTAGTCTCTGCGACAGGTCGCCGATGGCCAGCGGGCGAGCGGCCAGGTCCGGTCGGGATGATCGGTAACGACGGTCTGGTCGGGCTCATCCGCCCTGTGATCGGGCTCTTCGGCCATAAGCGTCTTTTCGCGAACTCGCTCAACCGCAACGCGGGGGCTGATCTGCGCATGGGAGACATTGGCTTAGCTGCAGCCGCTAGTGCTGCCGCAGCCCTCGCACACAAAACAACTTCCCGCTGGCCGCATCTTCGTGCCACAGGTGAAGCAGAGCGGCGAGTCGACGGCGGAGCCGGTGATCTCCTCCAGCAGCTCGGCGGTGGTGTGCGCGCCCACCGGAGCTGGCCTCGCTGTCTCCTCCACCACCTTGTCGACCGGAGCCGGTGAAGCGGTCCTCAGCGACTCTGCCTCTGGCAGCTCCTCGACCAGCTCCGCCGGCGCCTCGTATGAGCCGGTCTCCAGCTGGCGGCGGCGCTCCTCGGCCGAGTAGATGCCCAGGGCTGAGCGACGCTCGAAAGGCAGGTGGTCGAGCGCGAGGCGGCGGAAGATGTAGTCCATGATCGACTGGCTCATCCGGATGTCCGGGTCGTCGGTCAGGCCGGCCGGCTCGAACTTCATGTTGGTGAACTTCTGCACGTAGGTCTCGAGCGGCACGCCGTACTGCAGCGAGATCGAGATCGCCATCGAGAACGCGTCCATAACCCCGGCCAGGGTCGAGCCCTGCTTGCCGAGCTTGAGGAACACCTCGCCCAGGCCGTCGTCGGGGTACGAGCCCGCGGTCATGTAGCCCTCAGCCCCGCCCACGGTGAACGACGTGGTCACCGACGGGCGCGACTTCGGCAGTCGTTTGCGGATCGGCGCCGCCGGCACCGGCACCTCGACGACCTTCTCGTCGCGGCTGGTCTTAGCGGTTGCCAACGGCTGGCCGACCTTGCAGTTGTCGCGGTACACCGCGAGCGCCTTGAGGCCGAGCTTCCAGCCCTGGAAGTACACGTCGGCGATGTCCTCCACCGTCGCGGTCTCGGGCAGGTTCACGGTCTTCGAGATCGCGCCGGACAGGAACGGCTGGGTGGCCGCCATCATCCGTACGTGGCCCATCGGCTTGATCGACCGCTCCCCCATCGCGCAGTCGAACACCTCGTAGTGCTCAGGCTTCAGCCCCGGCGCTTCCACGACGTGACCATGCTCGGCGATGTACTCGACGATCGCCTCGATCGTCTCGGTCGCGTACCCGAGCTTGGTGAGCGCCCGCGGCACGGTCTGGTTGACGATCTGCATCGACCCGCCGCCGACCAGCTTCTTGAATTTGACCAGCGAGAAGTCGGGCTCGACTCCTGTGGTGTCACTGTCTAACATGAAGGAAATCGTTCCGGTCGGCGCTAATACACTTGCCTGAGCGTTGCGCCAACCAGTCGTCTTTCCGATTTCCAAACAAGCCGCCCAAGCCTTTGTCGCTGCCTTGTGCGCATCACGGTCGATCTGGTGCAGGGTGCGCACCGAGTCATTGGCCGCCTGGTGCTTGCGCATCACGCGCGTGTGCGGCACGGAGTTGCGCGCATAGCCGTCGTACGGGCCGACTACTCCGGCCAGCTCAGCTGACCGCTTGTACGCCGAGCCAGTCATGAGACTGGTGATGGCCGCCGCGAGTGCCCGACCGCCGTCGGAGTCATACGCCACACCCGACGCCATAAGCAAGGCGCCGAGGTTCGTGTATCCGATGCCGAGCTGGCGGTAGGCGCGTGTGACCTCACCGATCTTCTCGGTGGGGAAGTCGGCGAAGCAAATCGAGATGTCCATCGCGGTGATGACCAGCGCGACCGCCTTGGCGAACGTCACCGCGTCGAACGAGCCGTCGTCCTTGAGGAATTTCATCAGGTTCAGGCTCGCCAGATTGCATGACGAGTTGTCCAAGTGAACGTACTCGGAGCATGGATTACTTGCGGTAATTCGCCCGGTTTCCGGCGACGTGTGCCAGTCGTTGATCGTGGAGTCGTACTGGATGCCCGGGTCGGCGCACTCCCACGCCGCCTGCGCCATCTTGCCCCACAGCTCCTTGGCGTCAACGGTCTCGATGACCTCACCGGTCATACGGCCGGTCAGCCCGAAGTCGGTGCCGTCCTCGACCGCGCGCATGAACGAGTCGGTGACGCGTACCGAGTTGTTCGCGTTCTGGTACTGCACGCTGACGATGTCGCGGCCGCCAAGGTCCATGTCGAACCCGGCGTCGCGCAGCACGCGGATCTTGTCCTCCTCACGCGCCTTGGTCTCGACGAACTCGACGATATCGGGGTGGTCGACGTCGAGCACGACCATCTTCGCCGCGCGCCGGGTGGCGCCGCCGGACTTGATGGTGCCGGCACTCGCGTCGGCACCGCGCATGAACGACACCGGCCCGCTGGCCGTGCCACCCGAGCTGCGCAACAACTCCTTCGACCCGCGGATGCGCGAGATGTTGAGGCCCGAACCCGAGCCCCCCTTGAAGATCAGGCCTTCCTCGCGGTACCAGTTCAAGATCGAGTCCATGTTGTCGTCGACAGCGAGGATGAAGCAGTTGTGCACTCGCAGGTTGCCCGACAGGTACTCGCCGCTCTCGGTCTGGATGTCGTAGACCTCCATGGCTCCGAGGTCCTCGACGCGGTCGATCTCGAGGCGCTTGGTCGCTTTGGCGGCCAGGCCGGGCAGGTCGAAGGAACGCTCCAGCTTCTCCGCCTTGCGCTCGTCGATGAACCCGATCTCGTCGGCGAAGCTCCGCCGGTCTCCGGCGGACTGGATGCGCAGGGTCCAGCAGTCCTTGCGGTCCGGTCGGGGGTCGACCTTGTAGCCGACACGGGCAAAGATGCCGAAGCGCAGCAACAGGGACTGCATGCCACGGATCAGCTGCTCGCTGATCATGTCGACCTCGACCACTGTCGAACGCTCCCGAGCCGAGACGAAGCCCTCGGCCTGGAACACGCTCTTCAGGTACGCCGCGACCACCGGAAGAGGTGCGGTGAACAGCTGCTGCGGCACGATCATGTCGGTCCCGCGCGCCCGAAGACCCCAGGCCTCGACGAACTCGGTCAGGTGGACGCCGTACAGGCGGGTGCGCCGGCAGTCGAGCGACGCGTCCTGTGTCACGACGGCCCGCTCGTGGCGGTGAGCACCAGGGAACACCGCGTCGAATGCACTGGTCACCCACGCGAGTTCCGATGAGGTCACCGTCATGGCCTCGAGCGTGAGCGAGCGATTGGTGCCGGTGTACTGCCCCACGAAGCCGTCGGACTGCATCCACCCGGCCAGTGCCGCCTCCGCGACCTGACGACTGCTGATCTCGGCCTGGCCGTGTGCGTCGCGGCGGTGCCACTCCAGCTTGTCGCCGGGACGGAGAGTGCCTGCCTCGACGAACCGCCCGGAGCCCCGGTCGTCGCTGCTCCTCCAGACCAGGTGGTCCGCGGTGACGTCGAGCGCGTACCCGGCCTTGGTGTGCAGTCGCAGCACGTCCTTGACGCCATTGGCCTTGGTCGCCAGCACCTGGGTCACCCCGTGCGCGTCGAAAACCTTGGTACCGACCGCGTTGTCCTCGACCAGCTGGCCGACGGGCACGAGCCCGTCGGGCGTCGACACCAGGGCGTCGTACGGCTGGCACGCACTCACCTGCTGCGGACTCGACGTGCCCACGTTGAACCACACCGGTGAGTTGAAGCTGAACACCTGGTGCAGCAGCATCCAGGTCAGCTCGTGCTCGAAGACCTTGGCGTCGTCGGGGGTTATGAAGTAGCCGTTGTCCTTGCCGGCCTTGACGTACGTGAGCACGACCCGGTCGATCAGCTGGCGCAGCGAGGACTCGCGTTCAGGCGAGCCGACTGCGCCGCGAAAGTACTTGCTCGTCACGATCGTCGAGGCGTTGACGCTCCAGGAGTCGGGGAACTCGACACCGCGCTGCTCGAAGACGGTCTCGCCGGTCTTCCAGTTGGTCTGGACGACGTCGCGCCGCTCCCAGGTGACCTCGTCGTACGGGTGAATCCCGGGCGTTGTGTACAGCCGCTCGATCGTGAGGCCCGTGCGCTGCTCCTGGTCAGCCTTCGCCTTGGTGCCCGTGCGGGCGCCGTTGCCGTTGGCTGAGCGGGCGGAGTCGGTCATGTGCGGTCAACCCTTCGATCGGTTGCTGGTGCTGGTGGCCGCCGGCGGCACGCGTCTTCCCCTGCGCATGCCACCGGCGGCGGTCTAGGGGTGGTGCTCGGCCTCTGCTGAGCCCGGCGCCGGCTCGCTGACAGCGATCGCGCGCTCGGCCATCAGCGCGGCCACCTCGTCGGCGAAGTCGTCGACCGACTCAAAGCCCTTGTACACGCTGGCGAAGCGCAGGTAGGCGACCTGGTCCAGCGCACGCAGCGGCTCGAGCACCGCCCGGCCCACCGCGTCGGCCTGGATCTCGGCCGAGCCGGAGGCGCGCAGGGCGTCCTCGACGGCCTGGCCGAGACGCGCCAGGTCGTCATCGGTGACCGGTCTGCCGGTGCAGGCCTTGCGGACCCCGGTCACGACCTTGTCCCGGGCGAACGGCTCGGTAGCGCCGGACTTCTTCACCACGGTCAGCTGGATCTGCTCCACAGTGGAGAACCGCCGCTCACAGGCCTGGCAGGTCCGGCGACGCCGGATGGCCCCGCCGTCGTCAGCGACGCGCGAGTCCAGCACCCGGGTGTCGGTGTGCCGGCAGTACGGGCAGTGCATCCGGGCCTCCTCTCGTGCGTCCCAACGGACCGGATCGGTGCACCAAGCTGTGGATCAACTGGGGACGTCACCGCACCACCTGTGGATAACAGACGGATGCAGTAACACAACCAGTGGGAAACTCACGTCCCTGTAACTACTAGATGTAGTGCCACCGTAGACCCCGGGGCGGACGTACACAAGGCCCTCCGTGTGGCGTGTCGAGCCATTAGCCGTGCCCGGGCGCTCAGCCGGCGGCGAGCAGGTCGGCGTACTCGGGGTGGTTGTCGATCCAGCCCCGGATGAAGGGGCACCGCGGCTCCACCGCCAGCCCCGCGACCCGCATCTGGTTCAGCGCCACCCGGGCCAGCTGCGAGCCGACACCTCGACCCTCGTACGCGTCGTCGACCTCGGTGTGGGTGAACCGCACCCGGTTGCCGTGCCGCTCGTACGCCGCGAAGCCGACCACCTCGCCGTCGGGCGTACGGGCCTCGAACCGCTGCCGAGAGGGGACGTCGGTGACGCTGGTGTCGGTACCTGCGTCGGCCATCCGCCGATGGTGTCAGGTCGGTGGTGGCGCCGCCGGTGGGCCGGGGAAGCGATTGGGGTAGGAACGTCGCATGAGTGGCGAGCGCGCGGAGGCGGATTTCGAGATCACAGCCTGGGAGGAGGAGCCCGTGCAGGAGGCGGTGAACGGCGGGGTGGCGATCACCCGGGCGCGGGTGATCAAGAGATTCACCGGCGACATCACCGGCAGCAGCGTCGCCTGGCTGACGATGTCGGTCGTCGGCGACACGTCGATGGCCTACCTCGGCGTCGAGCTGTTCGACGTGACGGTGGCCGGCCGGCCGGGCACCTTCGTGCTGCTGCACGACGCGCTGTCGATCGGCGCCGGTGGGCACACCCGCTGGACGGTGCAGGGCGGGACCGGGACCGGTGCGCTCGCCGGTATCACCGGCGCCGCGGCAATCGACCCGCGCCCAGACGGTGGCCACGGGTTCACGCTGGCCTACGCACTCGACGACCCGACCGGCTGAGCGGCCTGAAGCCGGGTACGTTCGTACCCATGGCTCGAAACACAACGAAGAAGTCAGCTGCCGACCGACCGCGCGTCGGCTCGTACACCACTCCCGGGTTGGCCGACGGGGCAGGGCCGAAGGTCGCCGAGATCCTCCAGGGCCGCCTGAACGCGCTCAACGACCTGGCCCTCACCCTGAAGCACGTGCATTGGAACGTCATCGGGCCCCACTTCATCGGGGTGCACGAGATGATCGACCCACAGGTGCTCGAGGTGCGCGCCATGGTGGACGAGACCGCGGAGCGGATCGCCACCTTGGGCAGCTCGCCGATCGGCACCCCAGGCGCGATCGTGCAGAACCGGTCGTGGGACGACTACAGCCTCAACCGGGGTACGACCGACGAGCACCTCGGCGCCCTGGATATCGTCTACACCGGCCTGCTTCAGGACCACCGTGCGGCGCAGGAGGCGACCGCGGACCTGGACGCGGTCACCGAGGACATGCTGATCGGTCAGATCAAGGCGCTGGAGCTGTTCCACTGGTTCGTGCGCGCCCACCTGGAGTCCGTCGGCGGTGGCCTGTCGACCGATGCCGCGACGTCGGAGACAGGCGCGGCGAAGAAGGCCACCCGCTCGGCCCGCAAAGCCAGCTGAGCCTCAGTCCGGCTCGGGGACGAACAACCGCTGGCCGATCTGGAGCTCGGGCCCGTTGAGTCCGTTGAGCTGCTCGATGTCGTAGATGGCGTCCCGCAGGTCACCCGGTGCGCTGCTGGCCGCGGCGATGCCCCACAGGGTCTGACCGGGCTGGACGGTCACGGTACGCGTCACCACCGGTTCACCCGCACCGCTGGTTGCGACCACCGACGAGCCGACGGCCACCGCCGTGGCCAGAATCGCGAGCAGGACGGCGAGCAGCACGACCAGGCGACCCCGCCGGGTCAGCCGCAACTGGCCCGCGCCGCCGCGCGTCCGCGCACGCACCGCGGCGGTGCCTGTCGTCATGCTGGTCATCTGAGCCCTTCCTGGGGGTCGACGTGGTGCCGGCTCCGCTTCCCCTTGGTATCGCTGAGCACCGACATTGCGCGTTCCATGACGCGATGATACCGAACATGTGTTCGATCGAACAGGTGTACGACTCGGCGCGCCTGAACATGTTTTGCGGGCTCCGCCGTTACCCGCTCACGCCTGATCGCTGGCGCCTCCCCAAGAGCGCGGCAGCCACCGCCGCGCAAGCAGCGACACGCCGTTCGAACAGGTGTTTGATCCGCCAGCGGGTGCAGGGCTACCGTTCGGTCAGCCGTCGAGCGACCGGCGCTCCGACGTACAACGGGGTCGAACAGGCGAGGTGAGCCGCAGATGGCACGGCAGAAGGCGACGGATGCCGGCACCGTGCGGGAGCTGCCCGACGGCCCGCCGGACGGGAGCGGACTGACTCGCCGCCAGCGCCGGGTGCTGGAGGTGATCCGGGCCGCCCTGGTGCAGCGGGGCTACCCGCCGAGCGTGCGCGAGATCGGCGAACAGGTCGGCCTCACCAGCTCCAGCTCGGTGGCTCATCAGCTCAAGTCCCTCGAGGCCAAGGGCTTCCTGCGCCGCGACCCCAACAGACCGCGGGCGCTGGAGGTGCTCGTCCCCGCCGAGGGCACCGAGTCGGCTGCGCCGCTCACCGGACCGCCCGCGCCCGGGCACACCGGCGACCACACCGGCCCCTACGCCGGCGACGACACCGGCAGGGGTGACGCGCGCCCGGCCGCGACGTACGTGCCGGTGGTCGGTCGGATCGCCGCCGGCGGGCCGATCCTGGCCGAGGAACGGGTCGAGCAGGTCATGCCGCTGCCTCGCCAGCTGGTCGGCGACGGAACCCTTTTCATGCTCGAGGTGCGCGGCGACTCGATGGTGGACGCCGCGATCTGTGACGGTGACTACGTGGTCGTGCGCCAGCAGCCGGACGCCGAGAACGGCGAGATCGTCGCGGCGCTGCTGGACGAAGAGGCAACAGTCAAGACCCTGCGACGCAAGGACGGCATCGCCTGGCTGATGCCGCACAACCCGACCTACACCCCCATCGACGGCACCCAAGCCACCATTCTGGGCAAGGTGGTGGCGGTGCTGCGCAGGGTCTGACCCGGTCACGGTTGGTCAGCCGGCCGCCAGCCGGCGCAGCGACCCGAGCACGACGTCGCGGTCGGTCGTACGCCACATCGGCGGCAGCGACGCGGCCAGGAACGCGCCATAGCGCGCGGTGACCAACCGCGGGTCGAGCACGGCGACGACGCCGTGATCATCGGCTCTGCGGACTAGCCGGCCGGTGCCCTGCGCAAGCAGCAGCGCCGCGTGGGTCGCAGCCACCGCCATGAAGCCGTTGCCGCCGTGCCGCTCCACGGCCCGCTGCCTGGCGCCCATCAACGGGTCGTCGGGGCGGGGGAACGGGATCCGGTCGATAATAACCAGCTGGCACGTCGGGCCGGGCAGATCCATGCCCTGCCACAGGCTCAAGGTGCCGAACAGGCACGACTGCTCCCCGTCGACGAACCGCCGGGCCAGCTCGGACAGCTGTGCGTCACCCTGGCACCACAGCTCGAGGTCCGGCAGGGCGTCGCGCACGTGGGAGGCGGCCACCTCGGCGGCCCGGCGCGACGAGAACAACCCCAGCGTGCGTCCGCCGGCCGCCTCGACCAGCGCGGCGATCTCGCCCAGCCGCTCGGCACCGAGCCCGTCGCGTGACGGCGGGGGCAGGTGCCGGGCGACGTAGCAGATTGCCTGGCGGCGGTAGTCGAACGGCGATCCGACGTCGAGTGCCCGCCACCCGACCGGCTCGGCCGCGTCCACCCAGGGCGGCTCGCCCGGCAGGTCGCCCGCCGCATCACCCGGCACGTCGGAGGCCGCGGCCACGTCCTGGGGGGTCGGGGTCGCCGACGCGTCGTCGAGTCGCTCGCCGCGGTACAGCCCGACCGAAGCGGCCAGCGGCTCGAAGCCGCCGCCCAGCCGTAACGTGGCGCTGGTGAGCACTACCGGTGTCCGCCGGAACAGCCTGTCCCGCAGCGCCCCTGACACGTCGAGCGGGGCGACCTCGAGATCGTTGCCGCCCCGCGCGTGCTCGCGCTCGTTGACCCACAGCACGTCGTGCTCGGAGCCGGCCGCCATCCGCTCCGCGATGCCGCGTACCTCGTCAGCGGCGGCCTGGGCGTGCTGGCGGACGGCGTCCTTCTCCCCCGCGGGTCCGTCGGCCGGCTTGCCGATCGCCGACAAGCACGACCGGGCAGCCTCGCGAACGCTGGTCAGGACCTCGGCGAGTTGGTCGCCGACCGCGTCGATGCGGCCACCGGGCAGGGACGCAACCAGCTCGCGGAACGCGTCACCGGCCTCCTCGAGGTCGACCGCCGCAGCTGCGGTGTCGTCGGCACCTCCTCTGGCTGACCGAGCCGCGGCACGGACCCGGCGTGCCGCGCGCTCGATGACCGGTCCGGACAGCTGCCTGCTGGCTGCCTTCGTGACCCGGGACACCAGCTCGTGTGCCTCGTCCACGACGACCACGCCGTGCTCGGGAAGCATCGGCACCCGCTCGATCGCGTCGATCGCGAGCAGCGCGTGGTTGGTGACGATCACCTGCGCCCGCATCGCACGTTCCCGGGCACGCTCGGCGAAGCACTCGTCCGAGTAGGGGCAGCGCTGGGCGCCCAGGCACTCGCTGGCGTGCACCGACACCTGCGCCCACGCCTTGTCGGTGTGCGGCGGCGCCGCGTCGCGGTCGCCGGTGCTGGATCGCTTCACCTGTTGCTCCGCCCATTCGCGCAGCTCGACCACCTCGCTGCCGGTGCCGCCGCTGGGCACCGCGATCAGGGTGCCGGTGTCGTCCGGCGTGCCCTCGCGGACGCGGTGCAGGCAGGCGAAGTTCGAGCGCCCCTTGAGCACGGCGTACGGCTGCGGGCCGGGTGACGACGACCGCCCACCTGTTGCGGCCGCTCCGAGCTCACTCGCCGAACCTGCCACGAGTGCGGGCAGGTCGCGCTCGACCAGCTGGTGCTGCAGCGCCAGCGTCGCGGTGGCCACCACCACCGGCTCATCGTGCAGCAGGGCCGGCACCAGGTAGCCCAGCGACTTGCCGGTGCCGGTGCCTGCCTGCACCAGCAGGTGCTCACCGGAGCGCATCGCGGCGGCCACCGCCGCTGCCATCCTGACCTGCCCGGGCCGTTCGCTGCCCGACAGCGACGCCACCGCCGCATGCAGCACCCCGCGTACGACATCGTCGGTGGCAGGCACCGACCAACGCTAGCCGCCACGAGCGCCGGTCGGCCCGCCCCGTCCCCAGCCGCCCCGGCGGTGGTCAGGCGGGGGCGACGGCGTAGTCGGCCAGGGCCCCGGCCAGTCCGGCGTGCACGCGAGCCGTGACCGCGGTGCCGTCGGCGGTGTGGTCCAGCGAGAGCACCTCGCCGTGGGTGTGCAGCTGGTGCAACAGGTCACCGCGCTCGTACGGCAGCAGCACCGTGACCTCCACCTGCGGACGGGGCAGCTCCCGCTCAACCGCGGCCCGCACGTCGTCGATGCCGTCTCCGGTGCGGGCCGAGCAGACCACCGCATGCCGCTCCCGGGCGCGCAGCCGCGCCAGCACCAGCGGGTCGGCGGCATCGGACTTGTTGACCACGACGACCTCGGGTACCCGGTCGGCTCCGATCTCGGCCAGCACCTCGCGGACGGCGACCAGCTGGCCCTCCGGGTCGGGGTGGGCCCCGTCCACCACATGCAGGATCAGGTCGGAGTCGGCCACCTCCTCCAGCGTCGAGCGGAACGCCTCGACCAGCTGGTGCGGGAGATGCCGCACGAAGCCGACGGTGTCGCTGAGGGTGTAGACCCGCCCGTCTCCGGTGTGGGTGCGGCGGGTGGCGGGGTCGAGGGTGGCGAACAGCGCGTCGTCGACCAGCAGGCCGGCGCCGGTCAGCCGGTTCAGCAGCGACGACTTGCCCGCGTTGGTGTAGCCGGCGATGGACACCGACGGGACCTCGCGTCGCCGCCGCCCGGCCCTCTTGGTGTCCCGCGTGGTGCGCATCGTCGCCAGCTCGCGACGGAGCTTGGCGATCTTGGTGTTGATGCGGCGCCGATCGGTCTCGAGCTTGGTCTCGCCCGGGCCGCGGCCACCGATGCCGCCACCCTGGACGCCGACCCGGCCGCCGACCTGCCTGGACAGGTTCCCGCCCCAGCCCCGCAGCCGCTGGGTGAGGTACTGCAGCTGTGCCAGCTCGACCTGCGCCTTGCCCTCGGCCGACTTCGCGTGCTGGGCGAAGATGTCCAGGATCAGCGCGGTGCGGTCGACCACCTTGACCTTGACCCGGTCCTCGAGGTTCCGCAACTGGCTGGGCGTCAGATCACCGTCGCAGATCACGGTGTCCGCGCCGCTGCTCCGCACCGCCTCGCACAGCACCTCGACCTTGCCGCTGCCGATGTACGTCGCGGGGTCGGGCCGCTGGCGGCGCTGCAACATCGCGTCGAGCACCTGCGACCCGGCGGTCTCGGCGAGCAGCTTGAGCTCGACCAGCGAGTTCTCCGCGTCGGTCGGGCTGGCGCCTGTCCACACGCCGACCAGGACGACGCGCTCGAGGCGCAGCCGGCGGTACTCAACCTCCGAGATGTCCTCGAGCTCGGTCGACAGGCTGGCGACCCGGCGCAGCGCCTGGCGGTCCTCCAGGTCCTGCTGCTCCGGCTCGGCGGTGACCGGTTCGGCGCTCACAGTCGGCACCAACGGCTCCGGCTCCCGCTCGGGCGCGTGGTGCTGATAGGGCTCGTGCGGGAAGGCAGTCGTCATACGCGCTCGCTCAACGCCTCTGTCGGTCGGTGTGTAGCTGTCGATAATCGCACGGTGGGGTTGCTCGAATCACCTGAGTTCATGACCGGTCCAAGTCAGCGTGCCCCGGGCGACGACCTCGGCGGGCCCCGTGAGCACCGCGTGCCCGTTCTCTCTCAGGCGCACCTCCAGCGTCCCGCCGGGGACGTCGACGCGGTACGTGGCGGGGCGGGCCACCCCCCCCGCGAACTGCTCGGCGAGCACCGCCGCAGCCACCGCCCCGCTCCCGCAGGAGCGGGTCTCGCCTGACCCGCGCTCGTGCACCCGCATCCGTACGTGCTGATGTCCGACGGGTGCGACGAACTCGACGTTCACCCCCTCGGGGTACACGCGTGGGTCGTGCCCGGGTGGCTCGGTCAGCGGGCCGGCCTGGTCGACGTCATCGACCAGCACCACCGCGTGTGGGTTGCCGGTGTCGACGCCGATGGCCGGCCACACCCGGTCGCCCACCCCGACCTGGCTCGGGGGCAGGACCGACACCGGGCCCATGTCGACGCTCCACTGCCCGCCCGGCCCACGTACGGCGTGCACGGTTCCGGCCCGGGTGCCCAGTGCGACCGCACGTTCGCCGTCGACGAGCTGCTCGTCCACCAGCCAGCACAGCAGCACCCTTATCCCGTTGCCGCACATCTGGCTGGGCGAGCCGTCGGCGTTGCGGTAGTCCATGAACCACTCTGCGTCGTCGAGCGCCGCCCGCCGCGCCTCGCCCGCACCCAGCTCGGCCAGCGCCGCCGACCGGACGGCGCGGATCACCCCGTCCGCACCCAGACCACGACGGCGGTGGCAGAGCGCGGCCACGAGCGCGGCGTCGGTGGCGGTGTCGAAGCCTCCGTGCACTGACCCGTCGGGATCGGGCAGCAGCACGAAGTCGTTCTCGGTGCCGTGCCCCTTGGCCCAGGCGAAGCCGTTGCGGTCGTCGGCTGTCATCGCCGCCAGCCTAGGGACGCCGCCGGGCTAGCCTGCCGCCGTGCCCGGCGACCGACCCGCCTTCGTGCTGCACGAGCACCACCGACCGCAGCACCACTTCGACCTGCGGCTGGAGGAGAACGGCGTGCTGCGGTCGTGGGCACTGCCCCGCGGACTCCCGACAACGCCCCGGCAGGACCGGCTGGCCGTGGAGGTCGCCGACCACGACCTGGACCACCTCGACTACACCGACGAGCACAAGTCGGTGGCCGACACCGGGTGGTGGGAGGAGCACGACCGCACCGAGCGCCGGATCCTGCTCACCCTGCACGGGCGCGGCGAGGCGATCCGGTACGCGCTGATCCGCACCGACCGGGACTGGCTGCTGCACCGCACCAAGGATCAGCGGGACCGGCCAGGCTGAGCCCGTCAGTCGGCGAGCACCTGGTCGGCCAGGTCGTCGAGGCCGGACGCCACCACGTCCGGTGGGTCGAAGCAGCCCGGCCATCCTCCGGTGCCGCGCTCGATCCACCCGGTGCGCAAGCCCGCGGAGTGTGCCCCCTGGATGTCCCACGGGTGCACGGCCACCAGCATCGCCTCGCTCGCCCCGACGTCGCATTCGGCGAGGGCATAGTGGTACGGCGCCGGGTGCGGCTTCCACGGGCCGACGTCCTCCACCGACAGCCGTCGCTCGAGCAACGGCAGCAGGCCGGCAGCGTCCAGCACGGCGTCAGACAGGGCGGTCGCGCCGTTGGTCAGCGGCACCAACCGCACCCCGGCCTCGTGCAACCGGCGCAGACCGGGCTGGACGTCGGGATGAACCGGCAGCTCGGCAAAGCCGCCGAGCACGTGCGCTACCCCGTCGTCCGAGTCGGACCCGGTCACGCCAACGGCTGCGAGCCGGCTGTGCAGCAACGCCGCTGCCACCGTACGCATCGACGGAGCCTCGCCGACCAGCGACAGCGCGAAGCCGTCCCGCAACACCGATGCGAACCAGCCGTCGAGCTGTCCCACCAGGCCGACGTCGGCGAGCCGGTCGGCCAGCGGTGACATGTCGGTCAGCGTCTCGTTGACGTCGAGCAACGCCACCCGCGGCTGCCTTGTCGTTGGCGCCGTCATCGCGGGGTCACCACCGCCGCGTGCCCGCCGCCTCGCCGCACCGGCTCGGCGACGGCCAGCAGCCGACCGCCGGTCAGCCGCTCGATCGCTGCCACCGCTCCGATCTCGGCGCCGCTGGTTCCCGGTTCGCCGGGCGGCACGAACTCGTGCCCGTAGGCCTCGAGTGCCCGGCCGTACAGGTCGATGAAGCCCTGCTCGGCGACCACTGCGCCGGTGTTGGCCTGATTGGCGCGCGGCTCGCGCACCGCGTCGACCAGGTTCATCCCCAGGTCGATGCGGTTGACCAGCACCTGCAGCACGGTGGTGATGATCGTCGAGCCTCCGGGTGAGCCGAGGGCGAGCCAGAAGTCGCCGCCGCGGGTCACGATCGTCGGGGACATCGAGCTGCGCGGCCGTTTGCCGGGCTGGATCCGGTTGGGGTCCCCCGCGACGTAGGTCGGGCTGAAGTCGGTCAGCTCGTTGTTCAGCAGGAAGCCTCGTCCAGGCACCACGATCCCCGCACCGCCGGTCTGCTCGATGGTGAGCGTGTACGACACCACGTCACCGAACCGGTCGACCACGGTCAGGTGCGTCGTCGACCGGCCCTCGTTGTCGGTCGCCACCACGCCGGGGCGAGGCGCCGTGCTGCAGCCGGAGTAGTCGCCATCCGGCTCGCCCGCAGCGACCGGCTTGTCGGCCGCCAGCGTGGGGTCGACCTCGCAGGCCCGCTCGGCGGCGAAGCCGGTCGACAGCATCTCGTCGAGCGGCACGTTCACGAAGTCGCTGTCGCCGACGTACGCCTCGCGGTCGGCGTAGGCGAGCGCACTCGCCTCGAGGTACAGGTGCAGCGTCCGGACCAGACGGTCCGCCCGCACCGGCAGCTGCTCGAGGATGTTGAGCGACTCCCCCACCGTCGAGCCGCCCGAGCTCGGCGGGCCCATCCCGTAGACCCGCAGCCCGCGGTAGCCGACCGCGGTCGGCGGACGGTACGGGGCGGTGTAGTCGCGCAGGTCGGCCCGGGTCAACTCGCCCGGTGGCACCGGCAGGTCGGTGTCCGGGTCCGCCGGCGGGGACTGCACGGTGTCGACGACCTCGGCGCCGAGCGCACCGTCGTACAGCCACTCGACCCCGCGGCTGCCCAGCGTGCGGTAGGTGTCGGCCAGGTCGGGGTTGCGGAAGAGGCTGCCGACGGCCGGCACCTCGCCGCCGGGCAGGAACAGCCGCCGGGTGGGGACGATGGCGCGGAACCGTTCGGCGTTCTCCTCTGTCTGCAGGGCGAACGTCGGGTCCACGACGAAGCCGCTGTCGGCAAGCGCGGCGGCCGGCCGCAGCGCCTGGGCGAGGCTGAGCGACCCCCACCGACGCAGCGCCGTGTCCCACAGCAGCGGCGTCCCCGGCACCCCCACCGACACCCCGCTGGTCACCAGGTCGGGGAAGAACGGGTACGGGTCGCCGGTGGCCGGGTCGATGAACGCGTCCCGGTCGATCCCCATCGGCGCGGTCTCCCGGCCGTCGATGCTGCGGACCCGGCCACTGCCGGCGTCGTAGTGCACGAGGAAGCCCCCGCCACCCACCCCGGCGCTGTAGGGCTCGGTGACGCCCAGCGCGGCGGCGGTGGCGACGGCGGCGTCGGCCGCGGTACCACCGGCGCGCAGAACGCGCACGCCGACCCGGGTCGCGACTGGGTCCACGGACGAGACCGCACCCCCACGACCAATCGCCACCGGATCCTTGACCGGTCCCGGTCGGACGGCCGAGGTCTGCTCACCGCCGTAAGCGGTACTCGCAACCCCGGCGGACGGCACGGCGGCCAGTGCGAGCGCGGTCGCGGTGCTGGCGACAACGGCGATGACACCGGCTGGTCGGGTGCGACGCATGGGCTGACCTCCGAAGGCGACGGGCCCGAGGCTGGACGGGGGCCGGACAGCCATTCCTACCCGCACCCACCCACAGCCGCTACCGCCCGGTCGACCAGATCATCGCCATCGTGGTCCAGCCACCCGATTCTGGGGTCCTTGCGAAACCAGCTGTCCTGACGGCGGGCGAACCTGCGGGTGGCACGGACCGTCTCGTCCCGCGCCTCCTGCTCGGTGCACTGGCCGGCCAGTGCGCGCAGCACCTGGGCGTAGCCGAGGGCCCGGCTCGCGGTACGGCCCTCGCGCAGCCCAGCAGATTCGAGCCGGCGCACCTCGTCGACCAACCCTGTCGACCACATCCGGTCCACCCGGTCGGCGACCCGCTGCTCGAGCACCTCCCGCGGTACGTCGACACCCACCTGGACCACTCGGTCGTAGGCGTAGTCGTAGCCGGGCAGGCTGGCGGAGAACGGACGGCCGGTGAGGCGGACGACCTCCAGCGCGCGCACGATCCGGCGCCCGTTGGTCGCCAGGATCGCCGCCGCCGCGGCCGGGTCGTCGGCCGCGAGCCGGGCGTGCAGAGCGGCCGGGCCGGCGGTGGCCAGGTCTGCCTCCAGCTCGGCACGGACCGCGTGATCGGTGCCGGGGAACTCGAAGCGGTCCAGCACCGCCCGCACGTACAGAGCGGACCCGCCCACGAGCACCGGCGCCACCGCTCGCGCCCGGCAGTCGTCGACGGCGGCGCGCGCCCAATCCTGGAACGTGGCCACGGCGGCCGGCTCGGTCACGTCGAGCACGTCGAGCAGGTGGTGCGGGACGCCACGGCGCTCGGCGGCCGACAGCTTGGCGGTGCCGATGTCCATGCCGCGGTACAGCTGCATCGAGTCGGCGTTGACCACCTCGCCGCCGAGCCGTTCGGCCAGCGCGACCGCGAGGTCAGACTTGCCGGCGGCCGTCGGCCCGACGATGGCGACCAGTGGTGGCGGCGCTCGGTCCGGCGCGCTCACGGCCACGTCCAGGTGGCCACCAGGTAGCCGACTCCGAGCGGCGCCGACTCGTGCAGCAGGACCGCCATCAAGGGCGCGGAGCTCCGGGCGAGGGCGGCAGTCCCCAACGCACGCCAGGCGGGCGAACCACCCACCCACAGCTGCGCCGCGAGACCCGCGTCGAGGTTGGCCAGCGCGGCCGCGTCGCCGGCAGCCCAGGCCCGCGCCACCGCCGCGTCGTGACCCTCGGCGCGGGCATCGAGATGGCCCGGCGCGGCCGGCGAGCGCTTCGCCGACCCGTCGGCCATGCACAGCACCCCGGTCCGCTCACCCTCGGGCCCGGCCAGCAGACCCGGCTCCGCGTCGGCCGGGTGCTGGCCCGGTGACACGGCCACGTACGCCCGCGGCCCGGTCCATCCGGCGCGGTCCAGCAGCCAGGCGCCGACGGTCTGCGGCAGCGGCAGCACCAGCGGCCCAGTACCGCCGGCGCGGACGTCGACGCCGTGGCCGGCCAGGGTGCCGCCCGTATTCGTGGGCCAGTGACCCGGCGCGGGTCCCGAGCCGAGGATCACAACAACCTCGGGCCCCGACGCCAGCAACGAGTCCACGGCGACGGTGCACGCCTCGCGCACGGCGTCGAGGTGCCCGGCTGCCCCCTGCGCGACCTCCGGGACCAGCAGCGGCGGGTGCGGGCAGCAGGCCGCGGCGACGAGCACCCCGCCGACGCTAGCCGCATCGGTTCCGGGCCGCGGCAGCTCTCGGGTGCGCCGGATCTAGGGTGCGGGCGTGAGCCGTGTCCGCGACGACGAGCGCTACGGCGACGACCCGGGTTCGCGGGTGCGGCTGGTTGCCGCGGCGTACCTGCTGCTGCTGCGACCCGGCTCCGGCGAAGCGCCGGGTGACGCCGAGGTGCTGCTGCACCTGCGCGAAGGCACCGGTTACCGCGACGGGCACTGGGCGTTGGTCGCCGGCCACGTCGAGCCCGGTGAGTCGGTCGTCGAGGCCGCTGTACGGGAGGCGCGCGAGGAGGTCGGAGTGGAGGTGGCTGCAGCCGACCTGGTCCCGCTGACGGCGATGCACCGCACCCTGCGCGATGGCGGACCGATCGAGCAGCGACTCGACGTGTTCTTCGCCGCGTATCGGTGGAATGGACACCCCCACGTGCGCGAGCCGGCGAAGAACGCCGGGCTGCGCTGGTGGCCGCTGTCGACAGTCGTCGCCGGGCTCCCCGAGCCGTGCGTGCCGCACGAGCTGCAGGTGCTGATGCTCGTGGCGACCACCGGCACCAGGCCGGGCGCGGTGCCGGCGGTCGTCACCCACGGCTTCTGAGCGCGCCGCTAAGGCGTCAGCGCGGCTTCCGCGGGTGAGTCGGCCTCGGGGTAGGCGGCGCGGAACCACGCCGTCGCTAGGTGCCGTGAACTACCGGGGGTCTAGCCTTCGAGGTGTTCGGCAGGACGGCGCTGGCGAACGCGGTGGCGGAGACCTTGTCATCAACGGTACGCGCGTACCGTTGATCGGACTTGCGGTCGCCGCTGAGACCTTCTCGTAATCGGTACGCGCGTACCGATTAGCAGGCGGTCGCCCCGCGTCTCCCTTGGTGACGCTGCGGGCGACGAGCAGCCCGAGCCGCTCGTCGGCGAACGCGGTGGCCGAGACCTTCTCGTAACCGTCGCGCGTGCGACGGTTAGCAGGCGGACGAGATCTCCTTCTCCTTTGGTGACGTTGCGGGCGACGAGCAGGCCCGAGCCGCCAGCCTCCCTGCCCACACACCAGCACCGACACGACCAGCTCAACGATTCCGCTGGAAGCACCCTCAACAA
>Ga0136622_10000080_pt1 | contig 33238 bp, 39 predicted proteins | sample AntDrymUQ4482106_2_FD_104803 | JGI IMG/M metagenome (GOLD analysis project Ga0136622, IMG submission 104803) | Polar desert sand microbial communities from Dry Valleys, Antarctica - metaG UQ448 (21.06) | ecosystem: Environmental > Terrestrial > Soil > Desert | place: Antarctica: Dry Valley...
CCCCCACCAGAAGGGCACTTCGGAGATGCACGGTAACGGCACGGTTTCGGTGGTGGTGGAAGGGTCCGGCAAGGGTGTCGTGGCTCATGTCGGCCTGCACGCGCTTGGATCGTTCGCCGACCGGTTGGGGCTTGGTGATTTGCTGTCGGCCCGTTTCCCGGTCCCCGGGGAGCGGCTCCCGATGCATGACCGGGGCAAGGTCCTCACGCAGGCGATGTTGAGTTGGCCGGCGGCGGCGAGGCGTGTGCTGACATCGAACATCTCCGCTCACAGGGCGTGCTGTTCGGGGCGGTGCCGTCGGACTCGACGCTGTATCGGACGTTCCGCCAGATCGACCCCTCGACGCTGGCCGGCCTGTGGGAAGGAATGGCCGAGGTCCGCGCCCAGGTGTGGCGTCGCGCGGCGACGACGGGCACCAGCACCGTGGTGTTGGACATCGACGCCTCGTTGCATCAGGTCCACTCCGAGAACAAGGTCGACGCCGCCCCGAACTACAAGGGCGGCTACGGGTTCCACCCGATCTACTGCTTTGCTGATGCCACCGGTGAGACGTTGGGCGTGTCGTTGCGGCCCGGCAACGCCGGCGCCAACAACATCGCCGACCACGTCGCGGTGTTGGACCAGGCGGTCGGTCAGCTGCCCGAGGAGATCACCGCCGGGCACCGCCCCGGCAACGACCCGTCCCTGGTACGCCAAGCGGTGCAGGTCCGGACCGACTCCGCCGGGTGCACCGGCTTCGTGTGGCACGCCCGGGCACGCAACATCGGCTTCGCCGTGGTCGCCCGCTCGAACGCCAGCATCCATGCGGCGATCAGCCGGGTCCGCTTCGACGGCGACTACTGGCAGCCGGCGCTGCACCAAGACGGCGACGAACGACCCGGCGCGGCGATAGCCGAGCTCACCGACCTGGTTGACCTGTCGGGCTGGCCTGCGGGCACCCGGCTGATCGTGCGCCGCGAACCGCTGCACCCCGGCGCTCAACAGAGCCTGTTCCCCTCCACGATGTTCCGCTATCGGGGGCACTACACCGACGCCGCCGGCGACCCCGTCGATCTTGACGTGCACATGCGCACCCACACCCATGTCGAAGACCACATCCGCCGATTGAAGGACTCCGGTGCCGCAAGGTTCCCGTTCACCGACATCGACGCCAACCGCGCCTGGCTCGCCGTGGTCTGCTTCGCCGATGCCCTCGTGCGCTGGTTCCAACACCTCTGCCTCACCGGCCCGCTCGCCGTCGCCGAACCCAAGACGCTGCGCTGGAGGCTCCGGGCGCAGTACGCGGGATTGGTAGGCGATGTCGCGAGGACGCCGAACGAGCACTGGGAGGACGGTTGGCGGTCCGTTGAGGTCGGCCGGGCGATCTACGAGGACGACACCGTCTTCGCCCGCCCCGACGGCGAACCCACCCACCCCGACTACGTCAGCCAGGTCTTCCACCGCCACCCCGAGACGAGCGAGTTCCCGAGGATCCGCCTCTACGACCTCCGCCACACCCACGCCACGATCCTGCTCAAGGCCGGCGTACCCGTGAAGGTCGTCAGCGAACGTCTCGGCTACAGCAGCCCCGCGTTCACCATGACTGTCTACCTGCACGTCCTCCCCGGCATGCAGGCCAACGCCGCGAGAGCGGTCAGCAACGCCGTGTTCGGGGCCAATGCCGCCAGATGATGTGCGTAACGTGCACGTTACGGCTATCCTGACCACCATGGTGAAGCCACGGACCGGAGCAGAGCGATACCTGGCCCGCCGCCTCCAAGACCCGGAGTACCGCCAGGCCTACGAGGAGGCCCGCGAACGAATCGACCAGATCGATTCGGTGATCCGCGCATTGGACGCCCGCCGCGAGGAGCTCGACCTCACGAAGGCCGAGCTCGCTCGACGGGCAGGTGTCAAGCCCGAGGCCATCCGCCGGCTGTTCTCCGCCGAGAAGCCGAATCCCACCCTCACAACGCTCGTGGCGCTCGCCTCGGCCCTCGACCTGGAAATCCAGCCAACCCCCCGGCGAAGCGTCTCGACTAGTCGAGCACGGTCCGGCGCTTCTGGAACTCGGCGCCGTACCGCCTGACCCGCCTGTAGTCACGGGGGTTCGCCGCGGTCCTGGGGGGCTTCGATAGCCCGTCGATGCAGACGATGCTCGAGCCTCCCAGGTCGTCGGCGTCGCGTTCGAGGACGCAGAAGAGCCGATGGTTCATGCCGCCGCCCTGCACTCGGACCTCGAAGTACCCGGCCATGTCGTCATGCATGGCCTCCCACTTGCCGCCACCCGAGAAGGCCGGCGGCGGCGCCGCAGCGACTGCGTCCAGAACTGCATGAATCTCGGCTGCCACCTTGGCCGGGATGGAGTCGAGGAAATCGATCGCCGGGACGCCGCACGCCGGATCATCAGCTTGGTCGCGCTGAAAAAAGTGGATGTTCCAGGGCTTGGGTGCCCTCCGAGTGGATCTGGCCGTCATCTGCTCATGCCCCCGAAGCTTCCGCCTCGTCACCACCAACTGGCACGTGCGGCGCCAAGGTCTCGGCAAGGTGCTCCAGGCTCGCGACAACTTGACCCACCGTGACGAAGGCGCCAGCCGGTAGCGGCTTGTCCGTGCGGACCTCGAAGAGGATCGACCCACCTTCGATCTCCCAGACCTGGTGGACTACAGGAGTCCCCTGACGCGTTGTCGACTGTGTCCGCCCGGCCATCGGTGGGACGGCAACCGGTCCGTCGACCTGCTGTTCCGCCACTGGGGTATCAGCGGCGTCACCCTCAGCGCCGAGCGGCAACAGAACAACCTGGCCATCATCGTTGACCTCAGCCAGGCCGGCAGCAACGGCGCTGTCGACAAACGACTGCACGAACTTGTCCTTGGAGCCGGCCGCGACCCCAAAGTCGAGCACCGCGCGACTACCTAGGTTGCCTTGCGTAAGGGGCTGACCCTTGGCGCTGCTCTCGTAGAGCTTGAAGAACACGGGGCTGTTCATGAACGCTGCCTGGAACGCCCGCCGCTCCGCGACCTCATCCGTCGGATGGGCGATAACGCGAGCGATGTCCGTCATCGTCAAGCTGTCGCCTCGACCAGCGATCAACTTCCAGTCCCTGAGCGCTGCCAGCCTCTGACGAAACGCCCCGCTGTTGGTGGTGCTGTGACCCATGTACGTGGCGAAGGCGGCCGTGGAGTGATCGAACCCGTACTTCCCCGCCTCCTTGAGAATCGCTGCGGCCTCGGCGAGCGACACGACGGGGAAGCCTGTCGTCTTCTTCCGGCGCGGCGCCGTCGACGCGGCTCCCTGGCCGCCATTCCCTTGCTCGTTCAGGTTCGTCTCAGCCATCAGGACTCTCCACCGGTAGATACGGTACGCTCAGTATATCACGTCGAGTGTAGTCCGCACGGATCTTTCGTACTTGATCATCCTATCGTACTCCGAACTGCGATGCCTCCTTCCAGTGCCAGGGCGCCCGCATCCGAGGGGCGGGCAGGAGCGAGCCAGGCCGCCGCCTCGAACCGGAGTCAACTGGCCGCAACGCGCGCTTTGGGTTTCACGGCCCGGCCGCCATCTGTCAGGAGATCCGTTAGAAGTCGGGTCCGGACAGCAAGAGGCCCGGTCGCTGGGACCGGGCCTGATCTGCATCTTCGTTGGTGGCGGGGGCGGGATTTGAACCCGCGACCTTCGGGTTATGAGTCATTCGAACCCCGTCCAGCAGGTGACGTCGAGTGGCCGCCGGTAGCGCTGAGCAGGGAGTTCTCGTGACGGCCCGTCCAGGTGGTGCAGCGGATCGGCTCTCGTATCGGCGTGTTCGTTAGACAACTCGTTAGACACGACCCGGCCAGGTCGCCGCAACGACGGCTACGGAGAGTGGCATCGAGCCCGGATGACGCCTCGGGTGGTGAGCCCCGGCGGGGCCCATCGCCGGGGGAAGAAGCCCGAACGATCGCGGGTTTCCCTCCTGCCGACTGAGAGGGAGGAACGGTGGTCAGAGCGATCTGGAATGGTGTGCGGGTGGAGTCCGACGTTCCCGCCGCACGGCCTCCGTCCCCCCGGGACGACACGGCGCCGAGGTCGGGACACGTCGCCCGACACGACGGCGCCTCACCGGATGACCGCGACGCGTCCGTCTCGTCGACCCCGGCAGGTGGCCCGGGTCGTCGCGGCAGCCACCATGGGCTACGCGGCCGGTCTGGTCCCGTCTGCTGATGTGGCGGCCAGGCTGGCCAGTCGTGGCCGTGTGTCGATCTCCGGGACCACGGTTCAGGGAACCCGGGTGGCGCCAACGCGGTGGCCGTGCTCGGACCCCGCTGGGGGTATGGGGTCATGGCGGCCGACATCGCCAAGGGTGCGGTGGCCTCCCGGATCGGGCGCCGCCTGGCCGGCGACATCGGGCAGCACGTCGCTGGCGTCGCTGCGGTCGTGGGCCACTGCTACCCGGTGACCAAAGACTTCCGAGGGGGCAAGGGCGTGGGCTGCAGCGTGGGGCAGTGCCTGGCGGCGTTCCCGGCCTACCTTCCGATCGACGTGGCTGTGGCCGCTTCGGTGGCGTCAGGCCCGTGGCGGCAGCGAGCGTTCGCGAGCACCACGGCGTCCTCGGTGGTGTGGGTCGCCGCCAGCACCCTGTGGTGGCGGCGCGGTTGGCGCAACGCCTGGGGAGGCCCGCCGACGATCGCACTCCCGTTGGCCGCTGCGGCGAGCAGCGCCGTGAACTTTCAGTGGTTCAGCGCGGGGCAGCGACGATGATCGCCGTCTGCTGCGACTCCGGTGCCCAGCTACCGACCGCATTGGCCGCCGCGCATGGGATCGAGGTCGTCCCGCTCAGCGTCACGATCGACGGAATCGATCACCTGGAGGGTGTCGACCTCGATGCCGACTCGTTCTGGGCACGGTTCGACCGGGGCCGTGTCCCGCAGGTGACGACGGCCGCTCCGAGTCCGGGGCGCATCGCCGCTGCCTACCGGCGGCTCGCGTCCCAGGGGGCCACGGCCACCGTGTCGGTCCACACCGGGGCCGAGCTCTCGGGCACGTTCAACGCGACCCGGCTCGCGGCCGAGGCGGTCGATGTGCCCGTGGCGCTGGTCGACACCCAGTCGGCGTCCTTCGTCGTCGGGTGCGCGGCACTGGCCGCCGCGGAAGCTGTTGCCACCGGCGCGTCGCCCACCGAGGCCGCCGAGGTCGCACGCGGGGTGGCGTCGGGTTGCGGCAACGTGTTCGTCGTCGGCGCGCTGGACCTGGCCCGGGCCGGTGGCCGTCTCGCCCCGGATGTCGCCGCACCGGGGCCGCTGGCGCGGTTCCGGTGCTGCGACTGGTGGACGGCAAGATCACCGCCATCGGCGAGGCCCGGAGCAGCGACGAGGCGGCGGAGCTCATGGCCGCCGAGATCCTCACATCCGGCGAGCGGATGCGTGTCGGGATCGGGATCGCCGATAGCGCGTCGGGCCCGATCGGCGCCACTTTGCGCCGCCGGCTCGAAGCCGCAGGCCGCGACCTCGAGATCTTGGACTACCGGGTCGGTCCCAGCGTCGGCGCGCACACCGGGCCCGGCACGGCCGGGGCCGTCTACCACCCCCTCTGACAGAGAGGCTGGCGAGCCGGAACTACCACCATGGTCGTCGCTGCTGACGGCAGCCAGACCACGCTCAGCTTCGACCTCACCAAGCCCTGAGCTCGCCGGACCGAACGGCACCACGCACCATCCCGAACTGCAGCCCTTGGTTCACGCGCCGTCGATCACTCTTGCGATGACCTCGGGGCGGCGTACGGGCAGATGGTGGTCACCATCGACCATCTCGAGCGTGACGGCCTGGTGGGTGGCGCGGAGCTGCGCGGCGAGCGACTCGACGTGTGCCGGTGGTGCCGTGCGGTCGCTACGGCCGTGGATGAACGTGATCGGAGCTCGGACCTGGGTGAGGTCAGGACCCAGGCGGTGCTCGACGACGACGTTGCAAAGCGTGCGGCTGTACGACGGCCAAGAGTGGCGCGCCCCGTCTGCTGCGACCTCGCGGGGTAGGTCCCGTACGAGCAGCGGCGCCAGGGCCACGGCGACGGGTCGCAGCCGGCACATCGTCTCGCACAGCAGCCGTGCAGACGGATGGCCCCCGACGGTGAGGCGGGCCAGGCTGCCGAGCTTGCCGATCTCGGCTCGAGCGGCCGCATCGTCGGGGTAGGCGGGCACAGCGACCAGCACCAAGGACCGGACCGAGGCCGGATGTGACGCCGCGAGCGCGGCAGCGACGATGCCGCCGGTGGAGTGCCCGACGATGACGATCTCGTCCTCGACGAAGCGCTCAAGCGCCGCCAAGTGGCACGCGACGTCGTAGCTCGCCTCTGGAGGCGCAGGAGACCGACCGAAGCCGAGTAGATCGGGAGCGACCAGCCGTCGCCCGTGCACCGCGGCGAGGAGCCGGTCCCAGTAGTGCCCCGAGGCTCCGAGTCCATGGAGCAGTAGGACCGTCGGCCCGGTACCCCTCGATTGGCTCCAGAGCACCTGGTCGCACGGGTTGGTCGGCATCGTCGCGGGTCTTCCTCGGGTCAGCTTGGTGGTGTCCCGAGCGCTCGTAGGACGAGGCCGGGATGGCGTCGTGTGATGGCTCGTGCGCCCCATGCCGCGCCAACCGCCGCGTTGAGGAAGGCTTCGGTCGTCGCCGAGCCCCCGATCAACGCGGGTCCACGGAGGGCGTCGAGACTGTGCAGCTCAGCGGTCGCCAGGACCGCCACCAGCAGCCCACCGCCGGCCGCCCGCAGCCCCACTGCCACCGTCGCCCGGCCACGGGCGGCGCGGGCGACCACCGGCCAGGCGGCTGCCGCGAGCAGCGGCGCGAAGTGATAGGTGAGCGTCGGGCTCCTGAGCGCGAGCCCGGTCCACACCGTCGTGATCGTGACCGACGTGAGCAACGGGACATGGGCTCGGACACGGTGCCGTAGGTGCACAACCCATCTTGCCTGCACGGCCCCGGCGCTGTTCATCCCGATGCGTCGGCGATGGCGTCGAGGGCGGCCACGACGTCGGCCGGTGCCATGCGCTCACGGTAGTTGGGGTCGACGTGGCGGGCACGCACCACGCCAGTGCGGTCGAGGACGAAGGTGGCCGGCACCGGGAGGTGCCAAGAGCCGTCGGCGTTGTGGTCGTCGAGCGCCATGCCCATGGTCCGGTACACGTCGCGCAGGGCGTCGGGGAGCTTGAACTGGAGCCGCCACGCGACGCTCACGGCCTGGTCGAGGTCGCTCAACACGTCGAAGCCGAGCACGAGGCGCTCCGCGAACGGGAGCGAGTCGTCCGGCGCCGGCGGGCTGATGGCCACCAGGGAAGCACCACGCGCCTCGATGGCGTCGAGCGACTCCTGCAGGGCGCGCAGGTGCAGGTCGCAGTACGGGCACCACGCCCCCCGGTAGAAGACGACCACGACGGGGCCTTCCGTGAGTCGGTCATCGAGGCTGACCGGCTTGCCGACGGCGTTGGGCAGCGTGAACGACGGGGCCCGCTCGCCGATCTCGATGCCCGGGACCGCGCCGGAGGTGCGCAGGTTCTCGATCATCTCGCTGGCGACGCGACGCAGGTCGTCGCTGCTGGTGGGCTGGTCGCTCATCTGGTGGTGCTCCTCGCAGGGCGGGGGATCCGGGCCACTGGGCAAACCCGGCGGCCCTCGTTGGGCATTCCCTGCCAGCACGTCGCGGCGCGAGCGCAGGTTCGGCCGGGCTGGTGTGGCCGCTAGCGCGCTCCGTTGGTCCGCGGGTGCGCCGTCGCCGCCACGGACTCGAGGAGGGCCTGTTCGAGAACCTCGGTGAGCGCTGGGTGGACGTAGAGGACGTCGTGGGCGAGCTGGTCGATGGTCTGGCCGAGCTGCATCGCCTGCAGCAGCGGTTGTAGCAAGGTGGCGGCCTGAGGACCGATGATGTGGGCGCCGAGGAGCAGCCTGGCGACGGGGTCGGCGATCACCTTCACGAAGCTGGTCGTGTCCTCCAGCGCCCACCCGTAGGCGGTATCGGCATAGCGCCGCACGGCGATGACGTGGTCGATCCCCTGCTCGATGGCCTGGGTCTCGGTGAGGCCGACGCTGGCGACCTGGGGGTCGGAGAACACGGCGTGGGGGGCCAGCCCCGTGGGGAGCCAGCGCGGGCTGGTCGGGTGGCTGAGGTTGTGGGAGACGACGAGCATCTCGGCGTTGGCCATGTGCTTGAGCTGGAAGTGGTTGGCGGCATCGTCGAGCGCCCACACGCCGGGCACGCTGGTGCGGTAGGTGTCGTCGGTGATCAGGTGCCCGTGGACGTCGAGGGCGAGCCCTCCCGCGGCGGCGTCGAGCAGGTCGGTGTTGGGACGGCGTCCAGTGGCCACGAGCAGGAGGTCGGCGTCGAGCACGAGCTTCCCGTCGGGTCCGTCCACGGTGAGCGCCACACCGGTCGGTGTCGCTGCCACGGACCTGGCGGTGGTGTCGAGGTACAGGTCGAACCGTTCGGCGGCGAGCTCGGTGAACCGGGCCGAGATGTCGTGGTCTTCGGTCATCAGCAGGCGGGGACCGCGTTGCACGATCTGCACGTGCGCGCCGAAGGCCTCGAAGACGTGGCCCATCTCTGCAGCGATGAAACCGCCGCCGAGCACGATCATCGACGCCGGGATCGCGTCGACCCGCATGATCGAGTCGGACGTGTCGTAGTCGACGGCGTCCAGGCCGGCGAGGTCGGGGATGTTCGGGCGCGAGCCGGCGGCTACCACGATGCGTTCCGCGGTGAGGGTGTGCTACGGGTGGGCGACGGCCGCTGCCTTCGACGCCCTGCACAGCGCAAGCACGGGCGACTGATACGCGGCAGCCTGAAACTGGAGGAAGTTCCAAAATGGGCCGCATCCGCTCGGGGTTCCCTCCGCATGACCCGAATCAACACCGCACTGTCCCGCATCAGCTCATTGGCGCCGCTCGTCCTGCGCCTCGCCATCGGGGGCCTGATGGCCTACCACGGCTTCGACAAGCTCAGGGGTGGGATCGACGGCGTCGAGACGATGTTCACGATGATGGACGTCCCGGCGCCCGCCCTGACGGCGACGGTCGTGACGGCATTGGAGATCATCGGCGGCATCGCCCTGCTGGTCGGCATCGGCACCCGGCTCGCCGCCGCGTCGCTGGCGGTCGTCCTGACCGGTGCGCTCCTGTTCGTCAAGACCGATCTCGGGATCATCTCGTCCGGGCCGATGCCCGGAGCCGAGCTCGACATCGCCCTGCTCGCTGGGCTGGTCGCCCTGCTGCTGCTCGGCCCCGGCAACGTCAGCGCCGACCGCGCCGTCGGTCTCGAGCCCGCCACGCCCTGACGGTGGAACGCCCTCGGCGCAGCGAACGGGCGATCGACCAAGGCTGACCCGACGCTACGCGGCCAGCAGCACGTCGACGACCTCGACGAGCGAGCTTCCCGTGGCATCGGCTGGGCCGAGCACCGGTGACAGGTGGTGCTCGAGCCTCGAGCACCAGCCGGTGCGCAGCCCGGCGGAGCGGGCGCCGCAGATGTCCCACCCGTGCACCGCGACCAGAGCCGCTTCTGCGGGGTCGACCCCCGAGGCTCGGGCGGCATGGAGGTACGGCTCCGGTGCCGGCTTCCACCGTCCGACGTCGTGAACGGTGACGACCGCGTCGACCAGGTCGTCGACGCCACCGTTCTGGAGCAGCTGCTCGGTGGTCTCCCTCGTCCCGTTGGTGAGAACGTAGACAGGGATGCCAGCCCGGGCGACGGCTTCGAGCGCCGGCCGACCGTCGTCGTGGAGCGGCAACGTCGAGAACGCACCGAACACCTCGTCGACCAGCTCGTCGGTGACCGACACGCGATGGTCGGCGAGGACGGATCGCAGGGCTCCCTCGGCAACCGGGCGGAACGTTGCGTAGCCGCCGGCAGCTGTCAGGGCGAAGGCGTCGCGCAGTAGCCGGGCGAACCAGACGTCCAGCGCGTGCACGGGGGCGCCGGCATCTTGCAGGCGGGCGCGAACCGGGTCGAGGGAGAACAGCGTCTCGATGGCGTCGAAGATCACCAGGCGCGGGGCGGCCATCTCAGGACGCGGCGCGTTCGGCCTGGCGTTGCTGCCACCGTCGCACCGACTCGAGCTCTGGAGCGCGGTCGCGCTCGCGCTTTAGCTCGGCGAAGCTGTCGTGGCGCACCAGCCACGACACGTGCTCCCAGAGGGCGACGGCGTCGTCGTCGTCGGGCACCTCGACGATGACAGGCCCGAAGATCGCTGGTCCGTCGCCGGCGTCGAGCACGATGGTCGGCACACCGAAGCTGCGGGTGCGGTCGCACAGCGCACGGTGCTCGGTCGCGACCCGCTCGAGGGTCGAGTCGTCCTCCATGGCCTGGCTGGCCACCTCCGGCGCGAGTCCGGCGTCGCGGAGCGCGCCCGTCACCGTGGCGGAGTCCTCGAGTGGCTCCCCGAGCTGGTGCACGCGTGCGCCGAGCTGCTCGTAGAACGCCCCTACGCCGGTCGGGCCTGCGTGGTCGCGCACCGCGATGGCGGTGCGCAGCGCCAGCTCGGAGCGGGCGTGGGCCCGGGCCAGGTCTTCGGGCTCGTTGCTCCGGTTCTGCAGCTCGAGGGAGAAGACCCCCCAGTCGAGCTCGAGGACGCCCAGCTCCTCCAAGCGGCGGGCCCACCGGGAGGTTTGGTAGCACCACGGGCAGATGGGGTCGAAGTAGAAGCGGACACGCTCGGCCATGGGGTTCTCCTGTCGTCGGTCGTCTTCGGGGGCGGGTTCAGATCGGCCTCGATGCGTTGGGCCGACAGTTTCACCCCGATCGGGATGCCATCTGAAGCAGCCCGGACTTCGCCGATCAGATCGCGCATGCCGTCGGCGGTGCTCAGCTCCCTGGTGAACGTCGACGGCGAAACTGCGGCGGTGCCCTCGGGTAGCCCCCGCACCTCGGCGATGCGGCCCCTGACCTTGATCCCTGGGAGGTGGCCGCCGGTTCCGGTCTTGGCGCCCTGGCCGAGCTTGAGGTGGAAGGCCTGGACCCGGCGGACGTGGTCGATGTCCCAGCCGAACCTGCCCGAACCCAGCTCGCACAGGTACCGCTGGTTGGCCTGCTGCTCGTCGGGGAGCATCCCGCCTTCACCGGAGCAGATGCCGGTGCCGGCGCGCTCCGCCCCGGTGGCGAGGGCCACCTTGGCCTCCTCGGACAGGGCGCCGAAGCTCATGTCGGAGACGAACAGGGGGATGTCGAGGTGGAGCGGACGCCTCGCTGCCGGGCCGATGGTCACGGCGGTCGTCACCGGGTGGTCGTCGAGCAGCGGCCGCCGGGCCAGCTGAGCGGTCGTGAACTGGATGTCGTCCCAGGCGGGCAGTTGGGCCCGCGGCACTCCCATGGCCACCATCGGCCCGTGGCTTCCGATGGCAGCGAGACCGCCGTCGGCGAGCCTGGCGATCGTCGCGACGCGGGGCTCGTCGGGGGTGCCGCGGGGATCGGCGTAGGCGCCCTGGTAGGCGCTGCGATCGAAGGGCTGCGGATGCTCACGCCCGTACGCCTCGATCTCGTCTCCGTCCACCCAGAGGGCGCCTTCGTCGACCCGGGCGGTGAACTGGTGCAGCCGCTGGCTGTCGTCGTATGCAGAGATGCCGGTGGCGATGCGGTAGTCCCAGCCGTGCAGACCGCAGACCAGGTCATCGCCGCGGATCGTGCCGTCCGCCATCAGGACTCCGCGGTGGGCGCACCGGCCGTACAGGACCGACGGTTCATCGTCGATGCGGGACACCACGATGTCGACGCCTCTCACGAGATGGTGGTGGAGGCTCCGGTCCGGGAGGTCGTCCCAGGTGGCCAGTCGGATCGGTGCGGTCACGGGTGGCGTCTTCCTCTGTGCACATGGGATGTGGCGGGTGGGGCTCACAGTGGCGGGCGACCGTTGGCCCCACCCGAGTTCGGAACCCGGCAACCCGCAGGAACCTTCCACCGATCTGAGGAAGGGCGACGGCGTTCAGCGGGTTTCCGCTGCGGGCGCGACGGCGCGCCACCTACCAAGACGCGAGGACCGATGGATACCGAGAAGCTCGTTGCGACCAGACAGACCATGCATGCGCTCGCTGAGCACCTGCTTGCCGGCGACCTCTCTCGGCGAACCGGGAAGATCGAGCTGCGCGTCACGCCCGGAGGGTTTGGCCAGCCGGAGATCCTCGACGGGGACGGACGTCGGCGGACCCGCATCGACGGGACGAACGTGGTGGTGCTCCAAGGCGATCTCGAGCGGTGGCATCCGTTGACCACCGCCGATGAGCTCGCGGCCTTTGCCACCACGGAGCTGGGTGCACCGACCGGGAGCTTTGAACCAGAGACATCCCTTGACGCCTTCGCCCCGCTCGAGGTCGATGCAGAAGCTGCGCAGGCGCTGGCGCGTTGGTTCGACCTGGTGAACCAAGCGCTCGAGGACGTGCGCCGCCGCCATGCGGCAGAGGAGCCGACGCTCGTCCAGCTCTGGCCCGAACACTTCGACGTGGCCTGCACGATCTCGGAGGTGAACCTCGGAGGCTCGCCGGGCGACGCCGACCACCCGGAGCCCTACCTGTACGTGGGGCCATGGACGCAGCGCACCGGACCGTTCTGGAACGAGTCCTGGGGTGCGAGCGAGTCGTGGCGAGATGTCCCCGATGTCCCGGCGGCGGTCGCGTTCCTCGAAGACGGCCTTCGGCGTGCGGCCGAAGCACCATGACCTCCGCCTCGGAGGTTCCCCAGGCTCTGCCCCCGCTCCAGCACCTCGCACCACAGGACGTGATGACCGACTCGGTCGCCACGGCGAACACCGAGTCTCCACGCTCGGACCGCTGCAGATCATCGTCCTCGGGATCATGGCCGGTGCGTTCATCACCTCCGGCGCTCTCTTCTCCGTGCAGCGTGCTGCTGCGCGACCGGGTACCGATCAAGGTCGTCTCGGAGCGACTCGGGCATTCCAACCCGGCGTTCACGATGACGACTCACCAGCAAGCCCGAGAAACCGGGCGACGAACGCCATCGCCGAACCCACCGCCGCTGGAGGCGGTGTCTGCGAGCCGTCGAGTTTCCGGGTCGATGTCCACTCGACCTGAGGAGGCCAACGTGAACGCAACGACGATCGGCGTTCCACCTCGCGGTGCGCCGGCGAACCAGCACACCGAAGCGTTGGTCACGTCGCGATGACGACCGCGTTCGTGCTGAGCGGCGGGGCGAGCCTCGGCTCGCTCCAGGTCGGGATGCTCCGGGCGCTCCACGAACGAGGGGTCCGTGCGGATCTGCTCGTCGGCACGTCGGTCGGCGCGGTGAACGCCGCCTGGCTGGCCGGCCACCCGGACAGCCCGGTGGCCGACCTCGCCCAGATCTGGCGCTCGCTGCGTCGTGGCGACGTGTTCCCCGCCGAGCCGTTGCACGGCTTGTTCGGGTTCATGGGCAGGCGTCGCGGACTGGAACCCCCGCAGCGGCTCCTCGCACTGATCGAAGAGCACCTCACCTTCGATCGACTCGAGGACGCCCCGGTGCCGTTGCACGTGGTCGTCACCGACGTGTTGAGCACCGCCGACGTCGCGCTGTCCGCCGGTCCAGCCGCGGCGGCCGTGCTGGCGAGCGCTTCGATCCCGGGCGTGCTGCCTCCGGTGGAGATCGAGGGTCGGTACTTCATGGACGGCGGCGTCGTGAACAACACCCCGATCTCACACGCCGTCAGACTCGGCGCCGACGAGATCTGGGTGCTGCCGACCGGGTGGTCCTGCTCGCTCGCCGAGCCCCCAAGGGGCGCGCTGGCATGGCCCTGCACGGCCTCAACACCCTGGTGCACCAGCGCCTCGCCGACGAGGTCGAGCACCAGGCGAGCCACGGCATCGACCTGCGAGTCGTGCCACCGCCATGCCCCATCACCACCTCCCCTGCCGACTTCACCGCCGGAGCCCACCTCATCGAAGCCGCCTATGACGCTGCCCGGTCGTGGCTCGAACACTCCAGCCACGACCTCGGCGCCGTCGAGGTCCTTCGCCCGCACCACCACACCGTCGGGCCATCGAGTGCCCCGAGAGCCTGAGGAGTCGATCCCCATGTCCGCGTATGACTACGACCTGATCATCGTCGGCGCCGGGAGCGGCAACATGCTCCCCGACGATTCGATGGACGACTGGCGCATCGCCGTCGTCGAGACCGACCGGTTCGGCGGCACCTGCCTGAACCGCGGGTGCATCCCGTCGAAGATGTTCGTGCACACCGCCGATGTCGCCCGCACCATCCACGACGCCGCCCGGTTCGGCATAGACGCCGAGATCCGTGGGGTCGATTGGCCGGCCGTGCGCGACCGGGTCTTCGGTCGGATCGATCCGATCCACGACAAGGCGGTCGACTACCGGCGACGCTCCGGCATCGACGTGCACCTGGGCGAAGCCCGCTTCGTCGATCAGAAGACCCTGGACGTCGAAGGCACCGTCCTGCGTGGCAAACGGTTCGTGCTGGCCGTCGGCACTCGGCCCCGACTCCCGGACATCGCCGGGATCGACGACGTCGAGGTCCACACATCGGACACGATCATGCGCCTCGACCGCCTCCCGGCATCGATGCTCGTGATCGGGGGCGGCTTCATCGCCGCCGAGATGAGCCACGTGTTCGGCTCACTCGGCACCGACATCACCATCGTGCACCGCGGGGATCAACTGCTCCAGAACAACGACCACGACATCCGGGACCGCTTCACCCGCGCGTACGACGACCGATTCAGCCTGCTCCTCGACAGCCGGATCGACCGTCTCCAACAGACGAGACGTGGCATCGAGGCGACCGTCACCCGAGGCGACGGGTCCATCGTGCAGGTGGCCGCGGAGGTCGTCCTCGCCGCAACGGGACGCGTGCCGAACAGCGACCGCCTCGACGTCGCCGCCACCGGACTCGATGTCGACGAACACGGCCACGTCCAGACCGACGCCACCTACCAGACCAACGTCGACGGGATCTGGGCGGTCGGCGACGTCGCCAACCACTTCCAGCTCAAGCACATGGCCAACGCCGAAACCCGTCTGGTCCGCCACAACATCGTGCACCCCGAATCGCCCCGCTCGGAGACCTTCGGGATCGTTCCCGCGGCCGTGACCGCCACCCGGGAGTACTCGGCCACGGCCTACGGCTGGGCGCTCGAAGACACGGCCAGCATGGTCAAGATCCTCGCCGACCCCGACACCCGACTGCTCCTCGGTGCCCACATCATCGGTCCCGACGCTTCGATCCTCATCCAACCGCTGATCCAGGCCATGTGCCTGGCCAACACCGTCGACGAGGTCGCAAAGGCCGTCCTCTACATCCACCCGGCCCTCACCGAGGTCGTCGAGCAGGCGTTGCTCGACCTGTGACGGACATGAGTCGACCGGGAAGGGTCGAGCCGGTCACCGGGTTCCCACACCGCCTGCCTTCGCCGCCCCTCTGCCGCCCGGGGCCCACCGAGCCACGAGACGTCGGCGCAGCCGACAGATGCAGGTTTCCACCGAACGCGCGACCGAGGAGTCCGACCATGACCAAGCCCGTTGACCTTCAGCAGGTCGCCGACGAGATGATCGAAGGACTTCGGTCGAGTGGCGCGGTGCCGGGGATCGGGGTGGGCGCCGCTGTTCGAGCTCTCCGATGGGACCGGCACGATCGTGAGGTTGGCCGATCGCCTCGAGCGCGGTCCGGTGGTCGTGGTGTTCTACCGGGGCGGGTGGTGCCCCTACTGCAACATCCACCTGGCGGAGCTGCGCGAGTCGCTCGACGAGATCAAGGCGCTCGGGGCATCGCTCATCGTCATCAGCCCGCAGCGACCCGATGACTCCCTGTCGTTCGCGGAGCGCCTCGATCTGGACTTCGACGTGTTGAGCGATCCCGACCAACAGACCATCAGGGACTACCGCTTGCAGTTCCCGCTGCCCGACGAGTTGCGGGACCTCTATCGACAGATGGGCATGGGGCTCGACGAACAGAACGCTGACGGGTCCTGGGACCTGCCGGTCCCCGCGACCTTCGTGCTCGATCGGACCGGCATCGTCCGGGCCGCTCAGGTCGATCCTGACTACAAGGTACGAATGAGCGCAGCCGCCGTGCTCGAGGCGCTCCGGGCACTGCGTTGAACACCGACCGCGGAGCGGTCCGTGGGGTCGAGCCGACGTGCGCCGAGTTGTGCACTGCGTCGTCGACGCGGTCGAGGTCCTCGAGACGGTTCTCAACAGAGGAAAGGTCAGGTCCGCCCGGCCATGGTGCGCAGCGAACGACGGATCTGGCGGGTGATCGCCGCCCGCTGACGACAGAGCAGGCAGTGGCCCAGGTGGGCGGCTACTCGGTCGACGTCTCGGCCGTCGAGCTCGCCGTCGAGGTAGGCGTCGAGAGCTCGGCCTGGGTGGCGGATCCAGCGCATGGTCACGGAACCCGCCTGTGGTTCGGAGGATTCCCTAGGGTCGGGGAATCGTCCCGGCACCAACCGGGTTCCCGAGCGGTGAAGGAGAGCAGCGTGCCAGCGACGAACGACGCCGAAGCTGCGTTCGCTCGTTACGTGCTCCCTGAGGTCGACGTGCTCTACCGGGTCGCGATGTCGATCACCAGGAACCGGCCTGACGCCGAGGACCTGGTGCAGGACACCATGTTGCGGGCGTTCCGATCGATCGAACGCTTCGACGGTCGCCACCCCCGTGCTTGGCTGTTGACGATCATGCGCAACGCCCAGATCAACCGGGTGCGGCGCCGACGCCCAGGACTCCTGGCCGATCCCGACGGGTTCGCCGATCGGGATGCGGGGATGGCTGACGATGCGCCCGGACCCGAGCAGGTGGTGATGGACCGCCAGTTCGATTCGGTGGTCGAAGACGCCTACCTGGCGTTGCCCGAGAAGTTCCGGGAGGTCATCGATCTCGTCGACCTCGCCGGGTTGTCCTACGACGAAGCCGCCGCGGTGCTCGAGGTCCCCCAGGGGACCGTGATGAGTCGACTGCACCGTGGCCGCAAACGCATCCGCGAGTCGCTCGCCGACGCCGGGGTGCAGAGAGGAGTCAGGCCGTGAAGATCCTCGGACGACTCATCGGGACCCGAAACCAGATGTCGTGCCACCAGGTCGGCAAGGTGCTGCAGAGCTACCTCGACGACGAGCTCGACGACGACGCCGCCCGCAAGGTCGCCGCGCACCTCGAGGACTGCCGCCGCTGCGGCCTCGAAGCCGAGACCTACGAAGCGCTCAAGGCGTCGCTGCAGCGCGGCCCGGCCGGACTGGCCGACGAACCCGTGACCCGCCTCCGCGAGTTCGGTGAGCGCCTCGCCCGCGGTGAGATCAACCCCGACGAGCTCCTCGCACCATGACCGCCCCACACGACCTCGACACGTCGCCGGCCGGTACCGGCGGGCTCCGCGTCGTCATTCGTCGCCACGCCGGCCTGCTCACCACCAGCGCCGTCGCCCTGGCCTGGATGGCCCTCGCCTTGCGCCAGCCGGACACCACCTACCACTTCGCGCCCGTCATCGTCGCCTCGTCGTGGGGTGCGGCCCGCCGGTGGGTGGCTGCCGGGCCCGGCTCTCCCGCTGCGGGGCTGGCCGCGGCCGGCGGTGGCGGCGCGATCGCCGTGATCACTGCCGCCGAGCTGGCCTGGTTCGGCGCACTGGAGGGCCCGACGCTGTGGGGCTCGGCCGGCGCGCTCGTCGAGACCCTCGCCTTCGCCGCAGTCGGCGCCGCGCTCGGGTACCGGTTCGTGACCCGCCGCCGGCCCGGATTGCTGTTCGCCGCGTGACATGAGCGGACCAGGTCGTGATGTCGATGTGGTCGTGGTCGGTGGCGGCGCGGGCGGCCTCACAGCCGCAACGCAAGCGGCCCGCCGCAGCGCGTCGGTGGTGCTCGTCGCGGACGGTCCCCTCGGCGGGGACTGCACCCACACCGGATGCGTCCCGTCCAAGACCCTCCTCGCTGCGGCGGCTGCCGGCCGCACCTTCGACGACGCGATGGCCGCCGTTCACGCCGCGGTGGAACGGGTCGCCGCGACCGAAGACGAGGCAGCCCTCGAACGCGTCGGCGTCCGTGTCATCCGCGGTCGCGGGGAGATGACCGCGCCGGGCCGCCTACGAGTCGACGGGGCCGAGCTCGTGGCCCGCCACGTGATCGTCGCGACCGGCGCGACCGCCGCGCTCCCCCCGGTTGCCGGCATCGACGCCATCGGGGCGCTCACCAACGAGACGGTGTTCTCCCTCGAGGCCCGGCCCGATCGGCTCGTCCTCGTCGGCGGCGGCGCGATCGGTTGCGAGCTGGCCCAGGCCTTCGCCCGGCTCGGGACCCACGTCACCTTGATCGAAGCTGCCGAGCGGCTCCTCCCGATCGAAGATCCTGACGCCTCCGGTGCGATCGCGTCTGCCCTCGTCGCGGACGGTGTTGATGTTCGCGTCGGTGCCCGAATCGTGCAGGTGACCGCCGACGGTACGTACCGTCACCTGCACCTCGCTGATGGGGCTGACATCGCGGCGGATCAGGTGCTGGTGGCGGCGGGGCGTCGGCCGGTCACTTCGGGTCTGGGTCTCGAGCGGGTCGGCGTCGAGGTCGACTCAGCGGGGCGGATCGTCGTCGACGACACCTGTGCCACGAACATCGCGGGGGTGTGGGCCATCGGCGACGTGACCCCGTTCGGCGGGTTCACCCACGTCGCCGGCCACATGGGCTTCGTCGCCGCCACCAACGCGACTCGCACGAACCGGCTCCGCCCCGCGGCCAAGATCGATCGCCGAGTCGTCCCCCGCGTGACGTTCACCGACCCCGAAGTCGCCAGCGTCGGCGTCACCGAAGCCGCAGCGGCGGCGGTCGGGGGCCGGATCGCCGAGGTGCGCTTCGATCACGTCGACCGGGCCATCACGTCCGGCCAGGAGACCGGGTTCGTGAAGCTCATCGCCGGGCCCAGGCCGTTGCTGAGATCGCTCGGCGGCGGTCAGTTGCTGGGCGCGACCATCGTCGGGCCACGCGCAGGCGAGATGATCGCCGAGGTCGCTCTCGCCATGCGCACCAAGATGTTCACCGGACGGCTCGCCCAGACCATCCACGCGTACCCGACGTGGTCGATGGCCGTGCAGCAGGCCGCGACCGGGTTCTTCTTCGACACGGAGGGCGTCGAAGTGCGACCAGCCCGGCCCGACGGCGCGCCGTGCCCGCCGCAGCGAACGGTGCGCGCCACCTGGAACGGCACGGTGATCGCCGAGTCCGACGACACCGTCGTCGTCGAGGGCAACCACTACTTCCCCCGGTCGTCGATCACCGCCGGCAGCCTCCTCGACAGCTCGACGAGGAGCCTCTGCCCGTGGAAGGGGTTGGCCAGCTACCACTCGGTCCAGGTTGACGGCGTCGTCGCGGCGGACGCGGCCTGGTACTACCCGCACCCGTCCCCGTTTGCTCGCCGGGTGAAAGGACGCGTGGCGTTCTGGAACGGCGTCGTGGTCGAGACGGTCCCACCCGCGCCTGGCCACCGCTGATCAACCGCACCAGATCGTCCGATCAGTACATAGATACTGAAGCTGATCCTTGCATGGGGAAATGCGGCCGCCAGTTCGAGGGTTCCGTGCCTGCTTCCGACAACCGACGCAGGAGAACGAACCATGAACGACACCGCACGAACGATCACCCGAGCAACCCTGGCGGGAGTCGTCGCCTCGGTGGCGATGGGCATGGTCGCCATGATCGCCGCCGCCACCTACCAGGACACCGGGTTCTTCACCCCGCTCTACCACATCGCTTCGCTGGTGGTCGCGCCCGACTCGATGATGGAGTCCATGATGGCCGCGTCGGCCGGCACCACCTTCACGTTCGTCGCCGGGCCAGCGCTGGTGGGCCTGATGATCCACATGATGGTCGGCGCGGCGTTCGGCGCCATCTTCGGGCTGATCCTCACCCGCCTGCCCGACCTGGGAGCCGGGGCACGCATCGGGGCCGGCATGGCGTTCGGCGTCGTCGCGTTCGCCGCCTCCGCGTTCGTGCTCCTGCCCCTGATGAGCGTGGTGGCCAACGATGCCGACGCCATCAAGAACATGGCCAGCATGGTCGGCTATCCCACGTTCCTCCTCGAGCACGTCGTGTTCGGCATGGTGCTCGGCGCGCTGAGCGTCTCCGCGACCGCCTCAGCCTCACAGCCGACCGCTGCTGGCCGCCAGGCCGTCAAGGCCTGAGGGCTCGCTGGCCGATCGGCGTCGGGCGCACCCTCCAGCGCCCGATGTCGATCGGCCACTCACCGAACGACCCGCCAGCCACGACGTCGACGACCTACCCGGCATCGCGTCGCAGCGGTGGTCTCGTCGCGGTCGCTCGGGTCACCCACCGGTGTGCGCCCATCGCAGGAGCTTCCCCGCCATGCTCACCCTCGTGGCGGTCGCGGCGCTGACCGCGCTGGCCGTGGTTGCGATGCTCGGGGGGCGACAGAGGCGGGAATCGGCCCGGTGGTCGCCGGGTTCCTGTTCCGTGCGCACCGTTCCCGTCCTCGCCGTCGCTGGGTTGCTGCTCGCCGGGTGCGCGACGACCAACGGCACCGGCGGCGCCACCACCGCCTCAACCGAGCCAGTGGCCGCTTCTGCGGTAGACCAAATCCAGGCGGGACCGCGGGAGGACCTGCCATCTGCGCTGGTGGACCCGGACGCGGACGTGCTTCCCGACCCGATCGTCGACACCGCCGAGATCATCTCCGGCGGACCGCCGCCCGACGGCATCCCACCGATCGACGAGCCGACCTTCCTGCCCACCGGAGCGGTCGACTTCCTCGCCGACGACGAACCGGTGCTCGCGCTCGAGATCGAGGGCGACGCCCGCGCCTATCCGATCCAGGTGATGATCTGGCACGAGATCGTCAACGACACCGTCGGCGACACACCGGTCTCGGTCACCTACTGCCCCCTGTGCAACACCGCCGTCGCGGTCGACCGAAGGGTCGGTGACCGGGTCCTCTCGTTCGGGACGTCGGGGAGCCTCTACCAGTCGGCGCTGGTCATGTACGACCGCCAGACCGAGTCGCTGTGGAGCCACTTCACCGGCCAGGCCATCGCCGGGGTGCTCACCGGCGCCGAGCTCGACAGCTACCCCGTCGCCACCGTCGCCTGGAGCGACTGGCGCGACGCCCACCCCGACGGGCTCGTCCTGTCCCGCGACACCGGCCACGACCGCGACTACGGCCGCAACCCCTACCCCGGCTACGACGACATCGACAACCCGCCGTTCCTGTTCGAAGGCGAGGTCGACGCTCGCCTCGCCGCCAAGACCCGGATCGTGGGCGTGGGTCTCGACAGCACCCCGACCGCCATCCGCCTCGACCCGCTGCTCGAGGCCGGCGTCGTGGCGTTCGAGCTCGACAGCACCGCGGCCGTGGCCTGGGCACTCCCCGGCACCACCTCTGCCCTCGACGCCGACGCGGTCACCGGTGGTCGCGACGTGGGCGCCACCGGAGTCTTTCTCGCCACCCACGACGGACAAACGCTCACCTTCAACCGGACAGGCGACGGGTTCGTCGACACCGAAACCGGCTCCCGGTGGGACATCTTCGGCACGGCCGTCGAAGGACCCCTCGAGGGCGCGACGCTCGAGGCGGTCGAGCACGTCGACACGTTCTGGTTCGCGTGGGCCGCGTTCGCGCCCTCCACCCGCGTCCTCCCATGACCACGACCCCGAGCTAGGCGACCCCCGATGACCCTCGACGACCGCCAACAGCAGCTCTGCGACGACAACCCCTTCGACTTCGCCGACCTCTCGGCGTTGTTTATCAACTGCACCCTCAAACCCTCGCCCGAGCAGTCCCACACCGAAGGCCTCGCCCGCATCGCCATCGCCGTCATGGAAGCCAACGGCGTCACCGTCGAGACGATCCGCGCCGTCGACCTCGACCTGCCACCCGGCGTGCAGCCCGACATGACCGACCACGGCGCCGGAAGCGACGGCTGGCCCGCTCTCTACGAGAAGGTCATGGCCGCCGACATCCTCGTGCTCATGACCCCCATCTGGCTGGGCGAGAAGTCGTCGGTGTGCACCCGGGTGATCGAACGACTCTACGGGTCGTCAGGGCTTCTCAACGACGCCGGGCAGTACGCCTACTACGGGCGAGTCGGTGGCTGCCTCGTCACCGGCAACGAGGACGGCGCCAAGCACTGCGCCATGAACGTCCTCTACTCCCTCCAGCACCTCGGCTACTCGATCCCACCCCAGGCCGACGCCGCCTGGCTCGGCGAAGCCGGACCCGGCCCCTCCTACCTCGATCCCGGCTCCGGTGGACCCGAGAACGACTTCACCAACCGCAACACCACCTTCATGGCCTGGAATCTCATGCACCTCGCCCGGCTCCTGCGCGACGCGGGCGGCTTCCCCGCCCACGGCAACCAACGCGCCGGGTGGGACGCCGGCTGCCGATTCGACTTCCCCAATCCCGAGCACCGCTGAGCCGACCCGTCCGACCAGGCTGGGCCTCCGAGAGATGCGAGGCGGCGGGATCGACTGCGACAGAACGTCGGCGGAAACCTCCGGCGAACCAGAGGCGCGTTCAGTTGCGATCGGCCAGGGCGGCCCGCAGCGCCTCGACCGAGGGGACCGGATCGCCGCCGGGCACGATGCGGCAGGCGATCCCGGTCGGGGTGTCCGGCGGGGTGAACGGGTCGGCGCCGTCGATGAGGATGGTCGGCGACCCTCGCATGCCCGCGCTCGCCGCGTCGGCGTCGGTGGTGATCTCGACGGTCTCGATCCGCGCACCGCCGCCCGCGGCCCGGATGCGTTCGAGGGCAACACCGGTGTTGGGGCAGTCGGCGACGTGGAGCACACGGACGCTTGAACTCATGCGGGCTAGCTCCCTGTGTCGGGTGATCGGGCAGGTCAGTGGAGGGTACGCAGGCCCATGAGGCCCGCGGTGAGGGTGGCGAGGCCGGCGACGAACCAGACGAGATCCCGGCTCCGGCGCACGAGCCACAGGGCGAGTCCGAAGATCACCAAGGCGCCGATCGCCTGCGCGTAGACGCCACGGTCGGTCGCTGGCAGCAGGAAGTCGATCAGCGGTCGTCTCCGACGACACCGACGAGCGGCCGGTCGCCGCTGCGATCGACCTTCGGCGCTGCGCGCCAGCGGGAGTCTGGGTGCGGCGCTGGCGCCACACCGCGTACCCGGCGACGGCGACGGCGCGCCGCCGATCGGCCCCGAGAAGGGATTGAGCACCTCGATGAACCATGCGTCCATGACGCCTCGCAGGCTGGTCGGTCACCCGGGAACCCGCCGAGCCGGCCCGCCATTCCGCCGCGGCAGTGGAATGCACGGTGCGAGGATCGGGTTCCGTGCTCATCCACCATCCCGCCACCGGAGGGAGCCCGAGCGCTCCTGCGTTCCTGCTCCCTTCGGGGCGAACGATCCCGAACGAAGGGGAACACGTCATGGCTCGAGCGATCTGGAACGGCACCGTGCTGGCCGACAGCGACGATGTCGTCGTCGTCGACGGCTTCACCTACTTCCCCGACGAGTCGGTCGCCCATGACCTGCTGGTCGAGAGCCCGCACACCAGCGTGTGCGGCTGGAAGGGCCGTGCCAGCTACTACACCGTCGTCGTCGACGGGAAGGAGAACCACGACGCGGCCTGGTACTACCCGACGCCCAGCGCCGCCGCCCAGAAAGTCGAGGGCCGCATCGCGTTCTGGCGCGGGGTGAAGGTCGTCGACGACGGGACCGCCACGAGCAATCCACCGCCGGCGAGCGCCGACCGAGCCTGGCGGATCGACTCCGAGGGAGGGTGAGCACCGATGGGCGCGGCGACCACCGCCACGACCACCACGTCTACGATCACGGTCCGGTGGCGGGCAAGGATGCTCCGGTGGTCGACCTCGACGACGCGTCGTTCGAGGCGGGCACCGAGGGCGCGTGGACCGTCGTCGACTTCTGGACGCCATGGTGCGGTCCGTGCAAGGCCTTCCACCCGGTCTTCGACCAGGTCGCCTACGACACCCCCGAGGTGCGCTTCGCCCGCTGCGACGTGGACGCCAACCCGCGGTCGGCCTCCGCGTTGGGGATCTTGGGCGTCCCGACCGTCGTGCTGTTCGACCCCGACGGCAACGAGGCCGACCGCATCGTCGGGGTGCCACCCCCGCAAGGAGCTCAACCGACTGCTGGCCAGGGCCACGTCACCAACGGGCAGCGCGGCCTGAGCGCAAACCCGTCGGTCGAGGCGGCGGTGAGCCGCCTCACCGGGTGAGTCGTGCCGTCACGCGGCGCAGCGGGATGCCGATCTCGCGATGTCCCGACGACCGCATGGCGGCTCGGGCGAGACCAACTCGGCGAGCACCCACGTTCGGTAGGTAGAGGCTGTCCATGAACAGGTCGGCGTCGTCGCGGCCGGTGACGGCGAACCGGAACCGGCGCCGCTCGTCGGCCAAGACCTCGAAGCCTGCCGCCGCCAGCAACGGACCCGGGGCCGCGACCACCTCGGGGCGGGGAAAGGGCAGGGCGCGCCGGCCGAGCACCGCGAGCAGCAGGCCGTAGCGGGCGCGGTCGGTGGTGGTGAGGGGCCGATCGGCGGGGAGCAGGACCCGCAGGCGACCGCCGGGACGTAGAACCCGGGCCAGCTCCGCCACCGCCGCCGACGGGTCGTCGATCACCATCAGCGACATCGCCGCCATCGCCGCGTCGACCGAGTGATCTCGAACCGGCAGCGCCGACGCCGAGGCCCGCACGAGCGGGCCTCGGCCGTGGCGGCGGGCCACGTCGAGCTCGCGCCGGGAGCGGTCGACGCCGACCCAACCGGTGACCATCGGCTGGGTCGGTCCGCTCCCACAGCCCACGTCGATGACGAGGCCGTCGGGGAGGTCCTCGCTGATCCAGTCGTAGGCGGTGCGGCCCCCGTCCTCGACGCTGCGCGCGAGTAGCGCTTCGGTCACCCCCGGGCGACCGGCATGGAAGCGCTCGACGTAGCCGGCCCACTCTCCCCCAGGCCCGGGATCGACGCTCACCCGGATCCTTCGGGGTTCCCCCGTCGGCGCTGCCACCAGGGCCGGGGTGGGTCCGGGACGGCGATTCCCGCTTCCCGGGCCACCGTCAGCACCTGTCGGGCGGTCGGGTTCACCAGGACGGTGCCGGCGACATCCACCGTGGGGACCGTCTCGTTGCCCCCGGCGTGAAGACGGACGAACGCGGCAGCGCCGGCATCGGCCCAGATGTCGCGCTCGACGGTGGCCACCCCCGCACGCCGTAGCTGGCGGCGAAGCGAAGCGCAGAACCCGCATCCCGCCCTCCGGTACACGACGATGCCGACGGACTCGCCCGTCACGTCGTCGAGTCTTCGGTCGGTGGGCATCGGGTCAGCCGGCATGTCGCTCCTCGGCACGGAACGGGGCGAGGTAGCCGATGCTGGCCACCACGTAGGGGATGAGGTCGTTGCACGCGACCCGCACCGCCGTCACCCAGGTGGCCTCCGCCCGCAGGATGACCTCCGCCTGGTTCACGACCGTCAACAACGTCCCGACGACCGCCGCGACCCGAGAGGCGGTGGGGAACGTCGCACCGGTCAGGATCAGTCGGACGGGCGTCACGCCGATGCGACCATGCGAGATCGGTCCGGTCCGAGGGGCGAAAGGGAGCCATGATCAAGGGGAACCCGGCGGCACCATCTTCCCTTCCCGCCGCGGAATGCGAGGCCGCCCCGGCGGATTCCATGGCCGCCGGTTCGCGGTCGAGGTTCGGAGGAGCACGTTGGGAGCGTTGACGGACGAGCGGTGGGGTTCGAGTCGAACTGCTTCGTGTGCGAGCACCGCAACGATGCCGGCCTGCGGACCCCGTTCTTCCACGACGAGGAATCGGGAAGTGCTCGGCCGCCGCTGGGGCATCGCGGTGCTGCCCGCCGACATGGCCAAGGGCACCATCGCCGGCCTCGCTGGCCGGGCCGTCGCGGGCGACGCCGGCACCTACGCGGCCGCAACCGGCTCGATCGCCGGTCACATCGCCCCGGTGTGGAACGGCTTCCGAGGCGGCAAGGGCGTCGCCACCTCCGCCGACGCGTGCCTGGCGGTGTTCCCCGCCTGCTTCCCCATCGCCGCCGTCGCCGCGACCAGCGCGGCGGCATCCCAGCAGGCCGAACGGTCGATCCAGGTGTCGTGCGCGGTGTGGAGCACGGCGGCAGTCGTGTGGTGGCGGCGCGGCCTGCCCAACGCGTGGGGACCGACCCCCGGACCAGGGCTCCCGCTGTTCGCCGCCGCCTCGTCGGCGATGATCCTGGCGAAGTTCCGCGCCGCGCGAAAGACGTCGTCGTGATCGCCATCGTGACCGACTCCGCGTCGATCCTGCCGCCGGCCTGGCGGATCCAGTTCGGGGTGCACGTCGTGCCGATGACCGTCGGAGTGGACGGCATGCCCTACCGCGAGGGGGTCGAGATCACGACCGCCGAGTTCTACCGCCGTCTCGCCCGCGGGGCCGAGGTGTCGACCTCGACCCCGTCACCCGGCGACGTGCTCGCCACCTACGCGGCAGCCGTGGACGCCGGGGCCGAGGGAATCGTGTCGATCCACACCGGCTCGGAGTACTCGGCGGTGCTCGAGGCAGCGCGCATCGCCGCACGCGAGGTGAGCGTCGAGGTCGAGCTGGTCGGCACCGCCACCGCATCGTTCCCGGTCGCGCTCTGCGTCGCTGCGGCATGCGACGCCAGGGCAACAGCTGGCGGCGATCTGGGGGTACTCGAGGCCGCAGCGTCGGCCACCCCCGAGCTCGCCCGCCGCGGCGGCCGTCTCGGATCGACCGACGTGGCATCACCGACGGCGATCCCCACGATGGGGCCCGCCGGGCTAGCCGAGCACACCACCGAAACCGACATCGATGATGCCATCGACCGCATGGCCGCCCACGTCCGCGACGCGGCGTCGGGTCAGTCGCTACGAGTCGGGGTCGGTGACGCCGACCGGCCCGACCTCGGCGACCGGCTCGCCGCCGCGCTGGCAGGCTCCGACGGCATCGTCGACCTGACCCCGTACGAGGTCGCACCCTCCGTCGGCGCGCACTCGGGCTCCGGCACCGTCGGCGCCGTCTGGGCGCCCCTCGCAGTTCCGTCGCCCCGCTGAACCCGGGAGCGTCGCACCGACCGATGCCGGCGCCACCCGACCAGCGCCGCCACCGCCGCGAGCACGACCGTGATGACCACCATCGCGCTCACAGCATCATCGGGGACGAGGGTGCGCTGGAGCCACGACTGCAGCTCGACCGCCCGATCCACGACCGGATCGCTGCCGTCACCACCCGACAGGGTGCGGACCTCGAACCACCCGTACCACGCCACATACGCGCCGGCCACCACCAGCAGAGCTCCCGAGAACCGCGACACGTGCGGCAGCGCCGCTCGTAGCCAGCCGGCCAGACCTGCCCGAGCCAGGGCAACGCCGACGGTCAGGGCGGTGACGACCGCACCCATGCCGAGGGCATAGGCGACGAACACCCCGATGCCCGACGCCACATCGCCGGAGCTGAAGGTCGACGAGGTGACGGCAAGGAACGGGCCGATGGTGCACGACAGCGACGCGATCGCGTACGAGACCCCGAAGAGGAACATCGACGCCAGGCCGCCGTCGCGCCCACCCCGGTTCAGCTTCGGGATGTGCAAGACGAGCTCCCGGCCGGCGAGGAGCCACCCGCCGAGGCCGACCAAGGCGATCCCGATCACGATCGTGGCCCACGGGAGGTACTGCTCCACCGACACCGCCAGCGGGCTGATCACTGCGCCGAACAGCCCGAACACCACGACGAACCCGGCGGTGAGCGCACCCGAGACCGCGAACGCCCGGGGAACCGCGCCGAGGCCGGGCTCGTGCTCCTCACCGACGAACGCAGCCAGGTACGCGGGTAGCAGCGCGAACCCGCACGGGTTCACCGTCGCCGCCATGCCCGCAGCGACGGCGAGGGCGAAGGGACCCTCGAGCACCGGTCAGGCCTCGGCCAGGGCCGTCATCCGCTCGACCAGGGCATCCTCGCCGAGGGCGCCGACGAACACCTCGACCTCACCGCTGTCGTCGATGAACGCGTACGCCGGCTGAGCGAACACCTCATAGGACGACCAGATCGACCCGTCGGCGTCGACGACATGGGTGAGACCACCGGTGCCGGTGTCGGAGACGAAGCCCTCCATCGCCGGAACCTCGCCCCGCCCCGCCACGCCGATGACCTCGACCTTGCCGTCCAACGCACCCGCGGCGGCGACGACGTCGTCGGCCTCGCCGCGGCACACCGTGCACCACGGCGCCCAGAACCACAAGACGGTGTCCTTGCCGGCGAACGACGCCGACGTGAGCTCCCCGCCCCCGAGCCGATCCGCGGTGAACTGCGCCGAGGCGCCCGACGCCTCCGACGCGCTCGACGCTGCCTGGTCCGCAGTTCCGGCGTCACCCGACGACGTGGTGGCCTCACCGCTGCCGCACGCAGCCAGCGTTGCGGCGAAGGCGATGACGAGGGCGGGCAGGCGGATTCGGTTCCAACGCATGCGGTCGGAACCCTGCCCGACCAGCTTCGTATTCCCGGCGTCTCAGCCTCGGCGTTGCACCGACCGCTGCGCGAGCAGCGATCGCTTCTCCGCGACCTCTCAATTGGTTCGGGGCGGGGACTCTCCTGAACTCCGTGGCCGATGTGAGGAACGGCCTAACCCGGACGGACGGGCGCCTGCGGAGTGCCAAGACCGCGCTGATGCGGCCGGCGACGCTTGGCTCGCAGCGGCCGTCGGCGGCAGTTGCCAACGGGTACGCGGGCCTCGTGTTGTGCAGGTTGTATAGGCCCGTGTTCCGAGAACTGGAAAGGCCCTCTCCGATCTCTCAGAAAGGGCCTCTGACCATCGGCGATGGCAAGAACTCCTCATCGCCTGCATCCATGATGACCGTCGGCATGCGCAGGCGGTCGACCACGGACATCGGGTCGTAGTGCGCCAGGTGCGCCAAGAACGGTGTCCCGGACATGCTGGGCCACGGGTCGATACCCTGCGGGAGGGCCGGCGCGTCGCCGCGCGCCGTTTCGACGGCGCGGCGGCGCGGCGGCGGGCCAGTACCAGCGCCGGACCACGCAGCCCCGCAATAGCCGGCACCTGCACGACGAGAGCCTTGACGCGGCTGTCGTGGGCAGCGTGGTGCACGGCGACCCCACCGCCGAAGCTGGTCGCCCACAAGCCGATGCGACCGGTGTCGGCGTTCGGCTCACCCTCGATGTAGTCGAGCGCGGCCCTGACCCCGGAGATCCATGCGAACGGGTCGACGAGTTCACGAATCGGACGCACCTCCACCGGGCCTACGTCGCGGAGGTCGCCTGTCCGGTCCAATTACTGAAGTCGTGAGTCGGAATCGAACCATGTCGGCTGGGTGAACGTCAGGGCGATCATCCCGGACGAGGCGAACAGTGCCGCGTACCGCTCGGCAGTCAGCTTGCTGCCGCCCCAGCCGTGCGCCAGCACCAAGGCGTGGACAACTCGATCACCACGTACACCGAGGGCCGGCCTGTTCGGCTGCCGCAAGTTCACCTCGAAGCAGGGCCACGGCGAGCCGAACCCGACGTTCATCCCTGCCGGGCACGAGGCGAACCTGCGCACTGCCGAACACCTCGGTGGGGTTGCCGGCGGCTCATATGTGAAGGCCAACACCGGGCTGCGACGTGGCGAGTTGCTCGGGCTCACCTGGCGAGCCGTCGACCTGGACGCCGCGTCCCCTACACGAATCCATCCACCGTGCTCAACGCCCTGTTCCGTGCAATTGGGCTCCGTTAGAAGATCCGTTAGAAATCCGGTCTCCAAGCCACTCGCGGCTTCGACGCAGAAACGCCGAAAGCCCTTGCGGTGCAAGGGCTTTCGTTCCGTAGCGGGGGTAGGATTTGAACCTACGACTTTCGGGTTATGAGCCCAGGACCAGCGATCCCAGCCCGTACCACGGCGTACCGTTTTTTGCCGCTGAGCTGGGGTTTCGCGTATCGGTGCGGTTGGCTCCTGGCGTTGCGTGTCGTCCTGTACCAGCCCGCGCAGTAGAAGAAACAGTAGAAGGTCGCGGCCTCGGGCCGGCCGGGCCCGGGGTACGCCTGCTCGTTCCTCGCTCGCTCTGCCAGCCTCGGGGAGACCGTCGACGTTGACCTTCGGGTTTGCTCGGTTGGCGTCCAGACGGGTCGCTCCCGCCGGTCGACAGCCGCGGCGGGTCCTCGGAACAGGCGACCACGATCGCCTCACCGATGAAGCCTGAGAATGAGCGGTGATGCCGATCGAGCATGTTGGTCTCGGTGTGCCCGACGTCGATGCCGCGAGGGTCTACTCCGACGAGCTGATGCCGCTGGTCGGCTACAGCCGTGCTTCGGTACGGGGTACTGCCCGTCCGACTGGCAGGGAGCGCAGCTGTTCCTCTGCCCCGCCAGCGATCTGGACGCGTACTCCCGGCACGGCATCGGCCTCCAACACGTCGCCTTCCACGGCCACCACCCACGGGTGCCCTCGCACTATGCCGGGGTGGGCGGCCCGAACCAGGTGGTCAGCGCGTCGGGGAGCCCCGGGTCGGTGAGGTCTCCCACCCAGGCGACATGTCCGTCGGGCCGGATCAACACGGCCGTGGGAGCGGCGACCTCGCCGAGCACGGGGAGCTCCCACACCCCGACATGCGCAGCGTCGACCAGCTGCACTCGAGCCGCCCACGGCGTGATGTCGAAACCCCCGGGTTCACCGAGGTTCAGCAGCACGGGCCGGGCGTCGTGCAACAAGGTGAAAACGCGAAGCGGGCCGTCAGCGGTGACCAGGTCGAGATCGGGCATGCGGCGCCCGAGCAGCGGGTGTCCTTCCCCGAGGTCGTAGTGGATGTCCAGACCACTGAGCATCCCGGCGATCCGCTTGCGAGGCTCGTCCATGCTCAGCAGCTCGGTCATGGTGTCGCGCAACGCCTCGGTGCGCTCGTCGGTGCCGCTGAGCGCGACCTGCGCCATGGTGTTGTGCAGCACGCGGGCACCGACCGGGTGCCGCTCGGCGTGGTAGGTGTCCAGGAGGCCGTCTGGTGATGTCCCGTTGACCACTTGGGCCAGCTTCCATCCGAGGTTCACGGCATCCTGCACACCGGTGTTGAGGCCCTGTCCACCTTGCGGGGGATGCACGTGGGCGGCGTCGCCCGCGAGCAGCACCCGTCGGTCGCGGTAGGACGCCGCCTGCCGGGTCATGTCGGTGAAACGGGAGATCCAGGTGGGGTTGTGCACCCCGTAGTCCGTCCCGTAGACGACGATGAGTGCCTCGCTGAGATCCTGCAGGGTGGGCTCGCTGGTGTGTTCGAGGTGCTGTACGGTCAGTACGACCCGTACCGGCCCTCCGTCTCCCACCCGGCCGATGCCACCACCCTCGGGGCGGATGCCGAACTCCGGCTCCTCGTCCATCTCGACCTCGGCGATCAGCCAGCTGGTTGTCGCATCCCATCCGACGAACTCGATACCGGCTTCGTTTCGGACCACACTGCGTCCTCCGTCGCACCCGACGAGATACTCCGCCCGTAGCGACTGGCCGTCGGACAGCTCGACGTCGACGCCGGTGTCGTCCCGCGCGAAGCCGGTCACCTCACGTTCCCGGTAGATCGGCACCGCCAGCTCGCTGACCCAGCCGGCCAGTATGCGCTCGAAGTGGCTCTGCCACAGCGCGAGCCCGTAGTTGTGGCGGGTGGGGAAGTCGCTGATGTCCAACGGGATCCCGGCGAACCCCTGGACCTGCATCGCCTGCCCCTCCGCGAGGAACCGATCAGTGATGCCGCGCTGATCGAGCACCTCGATGGTGCGCGAGTGCAGACCGCCGGCGCGCGAGCCGTCGAGGTCCTGGCTGGCGCGCCGCTCGACGATCGCAACGTCGACTCCCGCCAACGCCAACTCGCCCGCCAACATCAACCCGGTCGGACCTCCGCCGGCGATCACCACCGCTCGGTCATCGCCACACTCCGGTCACCACGCGCGCAGCACATCCCTCGACCTCCGCGCTGATCGCGTCGAACCGCGCCCGGTCCGACCCACTCGTCGACGACAACACACGCATCTCGCCACTCCCTTCGTAGGTTCTGGCCTCGCCCGCTCAGCTCACGGCGAGCATTGTCAGCACATCCGAGGTCCTTGCGGGAAGCCCCCCTCCTCGCGGTACCCTTTTCCCGGCGGGGGTGTTGGACGAGGCGTCGGGCGCCTGTCTGGTGCAGGGCACGAGCGTGTGACCGGCAGTCCCGATTCGGTCCAAGAGGACCTTCCAAGGACCGTTCGACCTCGTCGATGTGGATTCACCCTTGACGCACTCCGCGACGAGCAGCTCAGACCAGGCGTCGTCAGGACGGGCGAGTGTCACGACGTGCGCGGCGCCGGCGCCGGATGCGACGCGGGCTCGACCCGACCGTCGCGCTAATAGCTCGCACCTCGTGCGTACGAACGCGGTCCAGCGAGCTCTGAGACGCCTTCGGCGGCAAGCGCCTCCGCGAGTTCGACAAAGTCCATCTCACCTTCACTACCACCCCTGGTCGCCCGCGCGATTCACGCCTGGTGACGTGAGCGCGCCGCGCCGCACCGACAGATGGTTGACGCCCAGCCAGGCTCTTCGGGTTGGCGTCGAAGTCGGGACGCTGAGCGGATGAGCTACATCATCCAACGCCAGAACCGCTTCTACGTCGTCTCCTACGACGGCATCGACCCTCTCACGGGCAAAGAGCGCCAACGATGGCACGCCGCCGGCCACAACCGACCGGAAGCCGAGATGTTCGCGGAGCGGCTCGAGAAGGAGCGGAGCGAACCATCTCCGGCTGTCGGCGGGCCGATGACCCTCGCGGAGTTCCTTACCAACACGTGGCTACCACGCAAGCGGCGGCACGTTCGCGCCACGACTGCCTACCGGTACGCGTGGTTCGTCGACCGCTGCATCAACCCAGCCATCGGCGACATCCCACTGCGGAGGCTCCGGTCCGAGCACCTCGAGGAGCTGTACAGCCAGCTCGCCGCGACCGGTGGAAGGCGCGGCGACGGCCTCGCACCCAAGACGATCATCGAGGTCCACATGATCCTCCGCGCCGCGCTCGACCTCGCCGTGCAACGCGAGCTCCTCACCCGCAACGTCGCCGCCAGCGAGCAGCTCAAGCGGCCACGAGCCGCTTAGGCCACAGCAAGATCATGGACGGCTGACGAGCTGGCCACCTTCCTCGCCGCCGCCCGACAGCACCGCCTCTACCCCGCCCTGCACCTCGCCGGGCACACCCCCGCCCGGCTCGTGCGCCGCGCCCGGCGACATGTCGTGCGCATCCTCGACGGCTGGCCCACCGCCCCCGCCCTGCTCGACGCCTACCAACGCATCGCCGCCCTCACCTGACCTGACCTGAGCGTCGACACCTCCAC
>Ga0136622_10000081_pt1 | contig 33192 bp, 36 predicted proteins | sample AntDrymUQ4482106_2_FD_104803 | JGI IMG/M metagenome (GOLD analysis project Ga0136622, IMG submission 104803) | Polar desert sand microbial communities from Dry Valleys, Antarctica - metaG UQ448 (21.06) | ecosystem: Environmental > Terrestrial > Soil > Desert | place: Antarctica: Dry Valley...
ACGGCACCCGTGAGGTGATGCGACGCGACCAGGGCATCCGTCCCACCACCACCATGGAGACCCTGGCCGGTCTCAAGCCCGCCTTCAAGGAGGACGGGCAGGTCACCGCAGGCAACTCGTCGCAGATCACCGACGGCGCTTCCGCCATCCTGATCATGAGCAGGGAGAAGGCGGACGAGCTCGGGCTGAAGCCGAGGGCCCGGTTCGTCGCCTTCGCCCTGGCAGGGGTCGACCCGGTGACGATGCTCACCGGCCCCATTCCCGCCACCGACAAGGTGCTGGCCAAGGCGGGGCTCACCATCGACGACATCGACCGCTTCGAGCTCAACGAGGCGTTCGCCACGGTGGTGGCCGCCTGGCTCCGTGATACCGGCGCCGACTGGGAGAAGACCAACGTCAACGGCGGGGCGATGGCGCTGGGTCACCCGCTGGGCGCCTCGGGGGGCAAGCTGCTCGCCACCCTGCTCAACGAGCTGGAACGGTCGGGCGGCCGCTACGGGCTGCAGACCATGTGCGAGGGTGGGGGCATGGCCAACGCCACGATCATCGAGCGGCTCGATTGACGTGCTCGTCTGGCTGATCGCCATCGTCATCGGGGTGGCGATCTTCGCCACGGCCCTGTGGGCGATCAGGATGCTGGCGACCCCGATGCCCGAGGCACCCGATCCGGACGAGGTCCGATCGGTCGAGGTTGACTACCTGTGCACCGTGTGTGGGCTCAGGCTCACCGTCACCCACGCCCAGGAGGGTGACATGGCGGCGCCCCGCCACTGCCGCGAGGACATGGTCGAGGTCTGAGGGACGGCGGAGTGATTTTCTTAGGACCGAAACGCGTCGCTCACGATGCGTTTCGGTCCTAAGAAAGCGCTGGGGGGGGCGGAGCTACCGGTAGTTGAGGGTCATCCCGAAGCCGGCGGCGATACCGGCGAGACCGACCATCAACCACGTGTTCGAGGTGCCACCCGGGAGCAGGTTGATGTAGTTGGCCAGGATCAGCAGCACCCCGAGCCCCATCAGGGCGAACATCGTCACCACGTACCACATGGGTGACGGGCCCTTGTGGACGGCGGAGCTGACCGGCTTGCTTGGCGGCGTCGGCCGACGATTGGCCTTCCTGCGGCCTTTGGAAACGGGCATGGGGGAAATCGTAGCGAGTCGTCCAAGGGGTGCAGAGAACGCCCAGGCCCCGGGAACTACCGGGGGAGCCAGGGGGTGGACCATTTCCGACCGGCCACATGCCGTCCACACCGCTGCCGGGCTCGCCGGGCTTCATTTCTTCTACGCCTGGCCGGGCGAGATCCTGCTCGACCAGGGCGGCGTCATCTCCTGAGCGTGCGCCCTTCCTCTAGTCGACAGCTCAGTCGGCGATGGCGAAGCCGTGGTCCATCTCGACCACCAGGCCGTCCTCGATCAGCCCGTCGAGCGCCTCGTCGACCTGTTCGGGATGGAATCGCCCCATCGCCATGGCCAGGGCGGCGTCGTCGAGCGGCCCCCGGATGAGATCACGCATGATTGCCCCGCGCACCTGGCGCACCGATCCGTTGAACCGCGTCTGCATCGCCGGGCGCTGGTACACGTCCGGGCCGGCGCACCACGCCGCCACCGGGCAGCGGTCGCAGGCGGCCTGCCGCCTGCAGATGGTGGCGCCGAGGTCCATCACCGCCTGGTTCCATGCGATCGGATCGTCGGCGATGACCCTCCTGGCGATTCGATACAGGTTCGCCCCGGCCAGCGGCTCGCCATACCACCGGCTCAACACCCGCTTCAGGTTGGTGTCGGGGGTGACATCGTGGTGGCCGAGGGCGAAGACGGCGACCGCCCTGGCGGTGTAGTCCCCGACACCGGGGAGCGCCTCGAGCCCGGCAACCGTGTCCGGCCACCCGGAGGCGGCGATCTCCTTCACCGCCCGGTGCAGCCACCGCGCCCTGCGGTTGTACCCCAGCCCCGACCAGACGGCGGCCACCTCGGTGAAGGGGGCGGCCGCCAGCGAGGCGACGTCGGGGAAACGGGCGAGGAACGCCTCATAGTGGGGGACGACGCGGGACGCCTGGGTCTGCTGCAGCATCGTCTCGGACACCAGGATGGCGTACGGGTCGGCGGTGGCGCGCCATGGGAACGAACGTTGGTTGGCCTCGTACCACTCGAGCAGGGCGGCGTTTCGCTCCTCCTCGACCGTACCCGCGGTCACGGCGGCGTCGTTGTCGTGGTCGTGGTCGTCGTTGCCGGCTCGGACCCGAGCTGCACTCCGACCTCGGAGCCCTCCTCGATCGGGGTGCCCTCGGCGGGATCCTGGCCGACCACCCGTCCCGCCAGCAACGGGTCGTCGTTGGGAACGGTCCCCAACACGACCAGCTCCAGCCCGACGTCGTCGAGGGCCTGGGCGGCCTGCGCCTCGGTCATCCCGAACAGCTCCGGCACCTCCACCCTGCGCACCTGCCCCAGCCTGACCACGACGGTGTCACCCTCGGTGACCTCAGTGCCTGAGGCAGGGTTCTGATCGGCGACCCTGCCAGCGAGCCCGCTGGCCAGCGACACGTCGATCGGGTCCTCGAAGACGATCCCGAGCCCGCTCTGCGCCGCCAGGGCCTCGGCCTCGTCGCTCGACAGCCCGATGAACGAGGGAAGGGAGAACGGCTCGGGCCCGTCCGAGATGAACAGCACGACGGTGGGGTTCTCCCGGTCGACCAGCTGCCCGGCACCGGGATCGGTACGTGTGGCCAGACCTTCCTCGATCTCGTCGGAGAACTCATGCTCCACTTCGACCTCGAAGCCCTCCTCCTCGAGGAGGCGGACGGCGTCGGTCTCCGACAGCCCCTCGACGGGGGGAACGGTGAGGGCGAACGGCCCGGCGGAGAGCACGAGGTCGACGGCGGTGCCCGCCGCCGCTTCGGCACCGGGCGCCGGGTCCTGGTCGAGCACCAGACCCTCCTCGACGTCCTGGTCCTCGCGGCTGGTCACCTCGCCAACCTCGAAGCCCTGCTCCTCTATGGCGGCGCGGGCCTGCTCCTCGGTCATCTCCAGCACGTTGGGGACGGGGAACAGGTTGGGACCGCCGGAGACCACGATGGTCACCAGTGAACGGACCTCCACCTGCTCGCCCGCCGCCGGCTCGGTTCTGATGACGAACCCGGCCGCGATCCCGTCGCTGGCCTCGGTCGCCAAGTCCACCCGCAGGTCGAGGTCCTGGAGCTCGGTGGTCGCCTCCCGCTGGGACTGGTTGCGTAGCTCGGGGATGGTCACCAGATCGGGGCCGCCTCCCGAGAGCAGCGACCACAGGATGACGCCACCGGCGAGAAGCAGCAGGATCAGGCCGATGATCCCGGCGATGAACCCGCCCCGGCCCGACGCCTCCTGCGCCGGCGCCACCGCCATGTGGCGGGCGGTCTCGTCGGGTACCGCCGTCGGTGGGGGAGGGGCGACCGGCGGCGGGGCGGCGATGACCCTGGTGGCGCTCTCCGTCTGCCGGGTGGGGGTGGTGGTCGTGCCGCGGAGGAAGCGGAGCAGGTCGTAGCGCATCTCGGCGGCGGTCTGGTACCTGGCGTTCGGATCCTTCTCCATCGCCCGGTCGACGATCGTCTCCAGCGCCCCCGGCACGTCGGGGTTGAAGGTGGACATGGGCGGCGCCCACTCCGACACGTGCTGGTAGGCGACGGCCACCGGGCTGTCGCCCTGGAACGGAGGACGCCCGCAGAGCAGCTCGTACAGCACCACGCCGAGCGAGTACACGTCGGAGCGGCCGTCGGCGGACAAACCCTGCGCCTGCTCGGGGCTGAAGTAGCTGGCGGTGCCGATGACGGCTCCTGCCTTGGTTAGCTCCTCGGAGTCGTCGAGGGCCCTGGCGATGCCGAAGTCGGTGACCTTCACGCTGCCACCCGGGGTCACCATGATGTTCCCCGGCTTGATGTCGCGGTGGAAGACCCCGTTGTCGTGGGCGACGGTCAGCGCCGCCGCCGCCTCGGCGGCGATCTCGGCGGCGCGCCGGGGCAGCAGCGCCCCCTCGGTGCGGCGGATCTCGCGGAGGGTGCGGCCGTCGATCAGCTCCATCACCATGAAGTAGGTGTCGCCCTGCTGTCCCCAGTCGTAGATGGCGACGATGTTGGGATGGTTGAGGTTCGCCGCCGCCTGGGCCTCGCGGCGGAAGCGCGCCACGAAGGCCTCGTCACGGGCGAACTGCTCGTGGAGGACCTTGACGGCCACCTTGCGTCCCAAAAGCGTGTCCTCGGCCTCGAAGACGTCGCCCATCCCACCTCGGGCGAGATGACGGGTGATGCGATAGCGGCCCGAAAGCACTCGGGTTTCGGTCACGGGGGGTCATGGTACCGGTAACCCCTATGAAACAAGCTCCTCGGAGACCGTCACCACCCGTTTCTTAGGACCCGATCGCGTCTCTGGTGACGCGAAACGATCCTAAGAAAATCGTAGTCGGGTTCTGCTCAGTTGGAGAAGAACTCGGCGAGCACCTGCTGGGCGATGGGGGCGGCGACGGTCCCCCCGGTGGCGTCCTGGCCGGTCGCGTCACTGGACTCGACCAGGACGGCGATGGCGATCTGGGGCTCGTTCGGTTCGGCGTCGACGGTACCGAACCCGATGAACCACGAATGGGGTGGACGGTTGGGGACCTCGGCGGTCCCGGTCTTGCCACCGATCCGTACCCCGGGGACGGCGGCCCTGGTGCCGGTCCCCCCGGTGACCACCTGCTCCATCAGCTCGGCGAGGGTCTGGGCGGTGGCCGGGCTCATCGCCGTGTGCAGGATCCGGGGCTCGGTGACTTCAACCACCTCGCCGTCCGCGTTGAACACCTCGGCGACGACGTACGGGGCCATCACCAGCCCTCCGTTGGCGACGGCGCCCGCCACCAGCGCCATCTGCAGCGGCGTCGCCCGCACGTCGCGCTCGCCGATCGATGACTGGGCGAGGGCGGCCAGGTCGCCGTCGAACTCGTCGACCGATGGGATGACCGAGCCGATCGAAGGCATCTCCGAGTCCAGGTCGGCGTTGAACCCAAACGCCTGGGCCCGCTCCACGACGGCCTCGACCCCCAGCTGCATCCCCATCTGGGCGAACGTGGTGTTGCAGGACAGGGTGAACGCCGTCGCCAGGCTCACCTCGTCGCCGTCGGTACACGGTCCCCCGCTGAAGTTCGAGATGGTGGCGGTGGAGCCGGGCAGATCGACGGCCACCGGGTCGGGGAACGTGGTCGCCGAGCCGGCCAGCCCGGTCTCCAAGGCGGCGGCGGTGACGATGGTCTTGAACGTCGAGCCGGGGTTGTAGGTGGTCTGCGCCGCCCGGTTGAGCAGCGGCTGCGCCCGGCTGGCCTCGAGGGCTTCGCCGGCGGCGGCGGCGTCGGTCCCGATCAGCCGGTTGGGGTCGAACGAGGGGTAGGACACCATCGCCAGGATCGCCCCGTTACGCGGGTCGATCGCCACCACCGCCCCCCGCTGCGAGCCGAGAGCCTCGGCCGCCGTCGTCTGCAGGTCGTTGTCGATGGTGAGGCGCAGACCCATGGGGCGCAGGTCGCCGCCGAGCAGGGCGTTGATCACCCCGGAGATGGTCGAGTCGCGGTCGGACACCAGATCGGACGACCGGCTCGCCTCCAGCCCGGTGTTGCCGAACAGCACGGTGGAGTAGCCGACGACGTGGGCGTAGAGGTTGCTCTGCGGGTACGAGCGGCGGAACACGGTGCGGTCGGCGGGGTCGGGGAGCGACTGGGCCACCACCACACCTTCTGCGCTGATGATGGTGCCCCGCTCCCTCCCGATCCTCGCCGCCACCACCCTGGCATTGCGGGGGTCGTCGCGGTAGCGGGTGCTGTCGATCACCTGGATCCAGGTGACCATGCCCACCAGGAGCATCATCGCCAGGAACAGGGCAAGCGCCAGCCGTCTGATCGGCCCGTTCACGGCTGTCCACCGTTTGCCCTGGTCATGTCCGCTCCCCGTGGGAGATCCGGGCGAGCAGCGCCACCATCACCATGTTGGCGACGAGCGACGAACCACCGTACGACATGAATGGCAGCGTGATCCCGGTGACCGGTAACAGCCGTACCACCCCGGCGATGATCAGCACCGCCTGCATCCCCAGCACCAGGGTGAGCCCGGCGGCGAGGAACTTGCGGAAGACGTCCCGGGCGCGCAGGGCGATCCCGAAACCGGCGGCGACCAGCAGGGCGTAGCCGGCGATGACCGCCACCGAGCCGGCGAATCCCATCTCCTCGCCGACGGCGGCGAACACGAAGTCGGTGGCAGCCGCCGGGATGAGATCAGGTCGGCCCATCCCGATCCCGGAGCCGGTGAGGCTGCCGCTGCCGAGGGCGAACAGGCTCTGGGCGATCTGGTACCCGGTGTCGGCGAAGTCATCGAACGGACGCAGCCACGCCTCCACCCGGCGTTGCACGTGGTGGAAGAGCCGGTAGGCGAAGTACCCGGCCACCGCGACGAACACACCGCCGGCGACCAGGTAGATCCCCTTGCCGGTGGCCAGGTACATCATTCCGATGAAAAGCCCGAACAGCAGCAGCGAGGCGCCCAGATCGCGTTGGTAGATCAGGACCAGGAAGGCGGCGGCGCCGGCCAGCAGCACCGGGAAGAGCTGGCGGGGGTCGGGCAGGGTGACCGGCCCCAGCTTGCGGTCGGTGGAGGCCATCACCAGGTAGCGGTCGGCCAGGTACGACGCCAGGAAGACGGTGAGCAGCACCTTGGCGATCTCGCCGGGCTGGAAGCTGAGGGTCCTGGCTCCGAACGGCAGCTCGATCCTCACCCACAGCCTCGACCCGAACACCTCGGCGCCGTGGATGGGGAAACCATCGGGGAGCAGGGGGAGGAGGAGCAGCCCCACCGCGGCCAGCAGGAACACGTAGCGGTAGCGGCGGAGCATGGCCACGCCCTCGTTGCGCAGCAGGAACATCACGAACGAGGCCACCCCGCCCGCCACCAGCAGCGACCACCGCTGCAGGGCGGCCAGCTCGGGATCGAGCCGGTAGACGGCGATGAACCCGATCGCCGCCAGGAACGCCGCCAGTGGGAACAGGTACGGGTTGGCGGAAGGCGCCCAGCGGCGCAGGGCGAGGTGGATCCCGCCGAAGGCGAGCATGAACACCAGGAAGGTGAGGGCCACCTGGGCGTCGAGCCCGGACCCCTTGGCGAAGTTGGCCAGGGCCACCCCGAGCGCCGCCAGCACCGACGCCGCCAGGAGCAGCGACGCCTCGGCGTTGCGGGTCACGGTGCGATGTCCACCACGGCCACGGTGGTGTTGTCGTGCCCACCGGCGGCGTTGGCGGCGTCGATCAGCAGCCACGCCGCATCGGCCGGGGTCTCGGCGTGCACCATCACGGTACGGATGGCCTCGTCGTCGATCATCGAGGTGAGGCCGTCGCTGCACAGCAGCACCCGGTCCCCGTCGCCGAGCTGCTCCTCGATCAGCTGGATGGTAATGTCTTGCATCCCCAGCGACTGGGTGATCAGATGACGGCGGGGATGGATCCGGGCCTCGTCCTCGGAGAGAAGCCCGGCGACGACCAGCTCCTCGACAACGGTGTCATCCCTGGTGAGCCGGCGCAACTCCCCGGCGCGGACGAGGTACGCCCGGGAATCGCCCACGTGGCCGATGTGCAGCAGACCGTCTGCATCGAAGATCCCCAGGGTGAGCGTCGTCCCCATCCCGGTGTGCGCCGGCTCGGCCAAGGCCGCCTCGACCACGGCCCGGTTGGCCCGCTGCACCCGCTCCAGGGCGTCGTCGTCTTTCGCCTCGTCGCCGGTCGAGGCGTCGATGGCGAGACGGCTCGCCACCTCACCGGCGGCGGCTCCGCCCATGCCGTCGGCGACGGCGATCGCCACCGGACCATCGGCGGCGTCATCCGCCTCCGGGAAGAAGGCATCCTCGTTCTCCGAGCGCACCATCCCGACGTGGCTGTCGACGACCCAGGTGTACCTCATCTGACCTCGAGGATGGTGTTGCCGATCTGGATGGAATCCCCCTTGCCGAGACGGGTGGGAACGGTAACCCTCCTGCCGTTCAGGTAGGTACCGTTGGTGCTGCCCAGGTCGGAGAGGACGGCGGCGTCGTTCTGCACCGCGATCCGCAGGTGAAACTCGGAGGCGTAGGGGTCGTCGATCACCACGTCTGCGTCGCCGCTGCGTCCGATTGTTATCCCCGATCCGAGTGGGAAGCGCAGCCCGCTCAGCGTCGCCGACCGGACCGCCACCAGCTCGGTGAGGTTGCGGCTGGGCCGGGACGAGGGGGCGGGCCCGATGTGGGCGCCGATGGAACGTCCGATCTGCCAGAGGAACAGGTAGACGAAGGCCAGGAAGATCAGCTTGAGCAGGTTGAGGATGAGGGCGGGCATGGTGTTCAGGCCATCCGCAACGAGAAGCCGGCGCTGCCGAACACGATGTGGTCCCCTGCCTTCACCTCGTGGGGTTGGCGTCCCACCCTGACCCCGTTGACCAGGGTCCCGTTGGCGGAGCCGGCATCGGCGACCCAGATCTGACCGGCGCGGCGGATGATCCTGGCGTGCCGCCGCGACGTTTCGGGGTCGCTGATCACCACGTCGCTGTCGGTGCCCCGTCCCACCATGATGCGGTTGTCCCCAAGCTCGTGGAACTCCGAGCCACGGACCGCGATCAGCCATCCCCACGGGGTGAGCCGCCCCGGCGCCGCGGTCGTTTCGCATTGGGGTGCCCCCGCAGCCACCCGGGCGTCGGTGACCACGGTCACGGAGGGGGGCCCCCCGGTACGCCAACCCCGTTCGGCGGCGGTGTGGGCAAGGGCGTGGGTGAGCTCGGCCTCCAGAGCGTCGATGTCGATGGCGACGGCCAGGTCGTCGGGGTGCATCCGTAGCGTGAAGTCGTTGGGGATCTCCAGCCCCAGCTCGCCCTCGAACACGGACAGGTCGGCCTGCCGTACCACACGGCCGGCAAGGTCCACCGGGTGGATGCCCCCGCGGAAGATTGCGGCGGATAGCCCGTCTACGAGCTGTTCGAGCCTGGTCTCGAGCTTGCGTGCAAGTCCCACGACCCGGGATTGTACGGCCGGTGGCGGATCGGCAACCCCCCAGGAGGGTCGGGACACCGCTCGTGGTACCATCCCGGGCCATTCCGGGGCGAGTGGCGGAATTGGCAGACGCGCAGGATTCAGGTTCCTGTGAGGTAACACTCGTGAGGGTTCAAGTCCCTCCTCGCCCACATAGAACGACATGACCACCTCTTCCCTGGCGCTGGTCCGTAGACAGCGTCGCCGTCGCCGCCTCGCCATCTTCCTCAGCATCGCTGTGGTGCTCGGCGCCATCGCCCTCGGGGTGAGCTACCGCAGCGAGCGACGCCAGACGGCCGAGTACCTGGCCTTGGCCGACGAGGTGGCCCGCGGCGAGGCGGCGATCGCCGAGTCGCTGCAGGGGATGTTCGCCGGGCTGAGGGATCTCGACCGCTCAAACATCCTTGAGCTGGTCGAGCGGATGCGGGTCGATTCCGAGGAGCTCCACACCCGGATCGCAACCGCCGACGTCACCAGGGCGGCCGCCCCGCTGCACGGCTTCCTGGGGACCGCCACCGCCACGTGGAGGGACGGTCTCGCCGCCCTCGACCACACCGTCCTCGAGGCCATCGACGCCGAGGGAAGCATCGACACCACCGAGTTGATCCGGGATGCCGCCGTCTCCCTTGCGGTCGGCGACGCCGCCTACGCCCAGTTCCTCGGCGCCGTCCCCGCCCTCGACGAGGACTTCGATCCGCCCGCCTTCCCAGAGGTGGCGTTCGTCACCGGGGTACCCACCGACATCCAGCTGCTGATCGATCGTCTCGTGGTCGCCCCAGACCTCGACGAGCGCCGCGATGTCGCCGTCACCGCCAACACCCGGCCCGAGCCGACCGGCACCGTGGGGAGTGCGCTGGTGATGCCCTTCTCCGACCTGCTCGACGTCACCGCGGTGGTGACCAACCAGGGCAACGTCGCCGCCGACGAGGTCATGGTCGAGCTGACCCTGGAGGGCGAGACGGTCGACCCCTTCATCGAGCAACGTATCATCCCGTCGCTGGCACCAGGTGGGGCAGAGACCATCGAGGTGCTGAGCATTCCCCTGCAACCGGAGACGCTCTACACCTTGACCATCACGGCATCGATCCGCAACGACGACTCGACCGACGACAACGTCTGGGAGGTCGTCTTCGCCACCAACGCCGCATGACCGAAGCAGCCCTCGCGGGCGCCGTCATCGCCCTCCTCGCCGCCGCCGCGCTGGCCGCCCAGGTTCGGTCGCTGACCCGCCGGATGGCGGCGGTGCCCAAGGACGGCGACGTGGTGGCGCTGCTCGGCGAGATCGACGCCGACCTGGAGACGGTCGAGCAGACCGTGGCCGGGCTTGTCCCCAGGGTGACCGCGGTGGAGAACGAGATCCCGCACAGCCTGTCGTGCGTCGGTGTGGTCACCTACGACGCCTTCAGCAACATCGCCGGCCAGATGTCCCGGTCGATCGCCCTGGTCGACCAGATGGGCAACGGGCTGGTGATCTCGGTTCTGGTGGGCCGGACCGAGACCCTGTTCTTCGCCAAGCAGGTGGTGCGCAGCCAGGGTGTCGAGGAGCTGTCACCCGAGGAGCAGCAGGCGGTCGAGAAGGCGATGGCCAAGTGATGATCGTCGTGGAACCGATCCCGGCGGGCCAGGGCAGACCGTGATCGACATCGCCGTGCTTCGCACCAACCCGGACCTGCTGGCCGACTCGTTGCGGCGGCGCGGGCTGAACGTCGATCTCGACGAGCTGGTCGAGCTCGACCGTGCCCGGCGCCTCCACAGGTCGACCGCCGAGGAGTTGCGCGCCGAGCAGAGGGATCTCGGCAAGACCATCACCACCGCCGCCGGCGACGAGCGCCACACCGCCCTGGCCAGGGCCGCCGAGCTGGCCCGGGCCTATGAGACGGCGCGAGCCGAGGCCGATGCCCTCGATGCCCGCTTCGACGGGGAGTGGGTGCGGCTCCCCAATCTGGTCGACCCCAGCGCAGCCGACGGGCTCACCGAGGAGGACGCCCTCGAGATCCGCCGCTGGGGTGAGCCCCGCTCCGGCGACGGCTACCGCGATCACGTCGAGCTGGGCGAGGCGCTGGGCATCATCGACATCGAACGGGCCGCCAAGGTGTCGGGGAGCCGGTTCGGCTACCTGCTCGGCCCGCTGGTGCTGCTCGAGTTCGCCCTGGTGCGCTGGGCGCTCGACCGGCTCCAGCCCCACGGGTTCATCCCCGTGGTTCCCCCGGTCCTGGTGCGCGAGCAGGCCCTGTACGGGACCGGGTTCCTCCCCGGCGACCGCGACCAGGTGTATGCCACCGCCGCAGACGACCTGTTCCTGGTGGGCACCTCGGAGGTCTCGCTGGCGGCGATGCACGGCGACGAGATCCTCGACGGTGAGGCGCTGCCGTTGCGCTACGCCGGCTTCTCGACCTGCTTCCGGCGCGAGTCGGGCACCTACGGAAAGGACACCAGGGGAATCTTCCGGGTCCACCAGTTCGACAAGGTCGAGATGTTCAGCTTCTGCCACCCCGATCGCTCGGTCGAGGAGCACGACTTCCTGCTCGCCCGTCAGGAGGAGCTGGTCCAGGCGCTGGCGATCCCGTACCGGGTGGTCAACATCGCCGCCGGTGACCTGGGCGGTCCGGCCGCCAAGAAGTACGACATCGAGGCCTGGTTCCCCGGACAGGAGCGCTACCGGGAGATCACCTCGACCTCCAACACCACCGACTTCCAGGCGAGGAGGCTCAAGATCCGGTACCGTGCCGACGGCGGGAACAAGCTGGTGCACACCCTCAACGGGACCGCGGTGGCGGTTGCCCGCTGGCTCATCGCCATCATCGAGAACTACCAGCAACCAGATGGCACCATCGCCGTGCCCGAAGCCCTCGAGCCGTACGCTGGCTTCGCCGTCATCGGCGGTTGAAGCGCAATGTCCAACGGTAGGGTCTTCACCGACATCGCAGACGGCTACGACCGGATCAATCGGGTTCTCTCGGTCGGCCGTGACCGGGTATGGCGGCGCTCCGCCATCGCCAAGCTCCCTCCGGGACGCATCCTCGACCTGGGGGCGGGAACCGGTGCCGCCAACGTCGACCTGGGGCTGCAGGACCTGGTCGCCCTCGACCCCTCACCCGAGATGCTCCGGCTCAACCCTGCCCACATGCGGGTGGTCGGGGTCGGGGAGCGGCTCCCGTTCATCGACAGGGCCTTCGACGCCGTCTTCTCGGCGTACGTGCTCCGCAACCTCGATTCGGTGCCCGACACCCTGGCCGAGTTGGCCAGAGTCCTCCGCCCAGGTGGGATGGCGGGGATCGTCGACCTGGGGCGCCCCACCAACGCCGCCGCCGCTGCGCTCCACAGGGTGGGCAGCAAGGTCGTCCTCGGTGCCGTCGGCCGGCTGGTGGGCAATCCCGAGGAGTACCGCTACCTGGGCGAGAGCCTCGGCAAGCTCCCCCAGCCCGAGGTGATGTTCGCCGACGGCCCGCTCGACCTGGTAGAGGTGTGGCGGATGGGCTCCCTCGACTTCGTCTACGGAGCCCTCCTCGTGAAGCCGTAGCCGGGGTGGACGGCCACCCGCCCAGTTCCGTTTCCCCTCCCATTGGGAGGGGTGGCGAGGCCTCGGCGAGCCGGGGTGGGATACCGAGGCCCCGGCGGCGCGGTCTGGTTGGTCTTCCCCCGCCCCGGCTGTCCTTGTCCGCCTCGGTGATTGGCGCAGCCACTCCTCCCCCACAGGGGGAGGGGAAACAGACGGTGCAGAGGCTCTGCGAGGCGGGGTGGGATACGGAGACAGCGGCCGTGTCGGCCTGGCTTCCCCCGCCCCCGGGGGACAGAGGGAACCGTGCGTCCCCGCCCTCGAATGGTGGCCGCCCGGCGCAAACCGTGCTCTCGACTCGGGGCGGGCACTCCTGCGGCACCCGAGGACAGACCCGCTTAGGGCTGCTTCCTTCCGGACCTGACCCGGTTGGCGGCGCCTCGCCGCGCAGGACCCGTCCGTCAACATCGATTGCACGGTGCTCGACCCGGACGACACCCCACCCTCGGGCGGGGGTTCGGCCCCGCATGAAGGGGATTTCGGGTGCAGGGCACCCCTAGCGCCCCGCCTAGCACGGTACGGGGAAGGGTAGCGGCACCGGCACCCGGTCAGATCACCGGCAGCAGCGGTGGAACCACCCCGAAGCCGATCGAGGCGAGCAGCTCCTCGACGGCGGTGCCACCATCGATCCACGGCGTGGCCGGATCGGTCAGCGCACCGATCGCCCCGGCGTCGACCAGCGTGTCCACGAACCGCGCCCGGTTGTCGATATCGAAGGTGAGGACCTCCTCCACGATGGCGAGCCTGGTGTCCGCGGTGGCGGTGGCCCCTCCCGGCACGAGGTAGGGCACCCCCACCAGAGCCAACACCTCGTGCTCGAACGGGGCCAGGAACACCCGGGCCATCTCGGCGACGAAGGCGGTGTCGAATGCGCCGAAGTCGAGGTACATCGTCGGCGCCGCCGCCGTCGCCTGGTGATCCAGGGCAAGGTCGCGGGCGTCGATCACTCCCAGCGCCGATGCGCTTGCCAGGGCGGTCGCCACCGGGGCGATGTACCAGCCCAGGTCCTCGGGAGCCACCCCGTTGTCGAGCAGCACCGTCGGCAGCAGGCCGATGCCGTCCGCACCGAGCTGGGAGAGGAACCCGAGCGATGCGGCTCGATCGAGCTGGGCTACCGAGGCGACCACCCGGCGGATCGCCCCGAGGCTCCCCGTCCCCAAGGCGTCGAGCAGCGTCTCGGCCCGTCGCCTTCCCTCCTCCTCACCCGGGGGCGGAAGGCCACCCGGAGGCGATACCGTCGCCGTCGAGCCGTCCCACGGCACCTCGACCGGCACCGCGGTCGGATCGTCGAGGATGTCGGCCTTGCGGCGCAGTGATGCACCCGCCGTCCGCAGCCCGTTCGCCACGTCGAGGACGGCGAGGACCCCGCCCGATCCGCCGCCAAGGGCAGCGGCCAGGGCAACGCCGGCATCGCAGCGGTCGGCGCTCTGCTCCCCGGCGGCGGCCAGCCCTCGTAGCAGATCGGGATTCGCCCAGGGCACCACGACACGATCAGTACCAGGCCGGGGCGCCCCGATCCAGACCCCTGTGGGTCAGCGCTTGGTCAGGTCGAGGAACTCGTTGCGGGTTCTGGCGTCCGAGGAGAAGGTGCCGCGCATGGCGCTGGTCACAATCGAGCTGTCCTGCTTCTGGACCCCGCGCATCATCATGCAGAAGTGCCTGCCCTCGATGACGACGGCGACACCATGCGGTTCGAGCACCCGGATCATGGCGTCGGCCACCTGGTTGGTCAGCCGCTCCTGCACCTGGAGCCGCCGGGCGAACAGGTCGACGATCCTGGCCACCTTCGACAGCCCGATGATCTGACCCTTGGGCAGGTAGGCCACGGCCGCCTTCCCGAAGAAGGGCAGCATGTGGTGCTCGCACATCGAGTAGAACTCGATGCCCTTGATCACCACCATCTCCTCGGCGCCCTCGGCGTCGAAGATGGCGTCGTTGACGACGTCCTCGAGGGTGGCCGAGTAACCACTGGTGAGGAAGTCCATCGCCTTGGCAACCCGCAGCGGGGTACGGACCAGCCCTTCCCGCTCCGGGTCCTCGCCCAGTTCGAGCAGCTGCTGGCGGACCAGGGCCTCCATCCGGGGGGCGTACACGTCGGTGACATCGTCGAAGTCGATCCCCCTGGACTCAAGCTGGTGGCTCCTCAGCCGGAGACCGGGGATGGGGCGCACCCCGTCGCCGCCGAGGCCCTCGGCGATGTCGCCGGCGCTGGCTCCGGTGACCGGGTGCACCCAGTCGGGAGCAACCTCTGCGATGGGGATGGCGACGTGAGGCTGCACCAGGACATCGGGATCGGGCAGCGACGGCGCATCGACCACATCGCCGTAGAACGAGATGTCGAGGTCGATGGTTCGCGGAGCGTTGGGATCGTCCGTCCTGACCCTGCCCAGGGAGTCCTCGATGGCCCGCAGCTCGGCCCGCAGCTCGTCGACGGTGAGTTGGGTGGTGGCGACGATGGCGGCGTTGAAGTAGGGGGCGGTTCCCGCCGGGCCGCCCACGGCGTCCGTGTCGTACAGGCTGCTGATCCGCTGGATGTCGATGTGGTGGTGGCGGCGGAGGCGGTTGATGGCCTCGGGGAGGTTGCGCTCGCGGTCGATGTTGCTCCCTGCGGAGATCACGACCTTGACCGGGGGTGGGGTCATCGCGGTGCTCCTCAGGTCTCCCGCCGGCGGCGGATGGTGATCCCGACCGACTCGGCGTGGCGGAGGGCGGTCGGCTTCTCGACGGTCACCTCTACCTCCTCGGCCCTCGTTTCGTTGGCGAGGCAAAGCCGGGCGATCTCATCGACCAGCCGCTCCACCAACATGGGGGCACCCTGCTCGATGTGGGCGATGATGGCCTTGGTCAAGGTGCGGTAGTTGGCAGCGTCTGCGATGTCGTCGCTGCGGGCCGCCGGGGTGGTGTCGACCCACAGCGTCGCGTTGACCCGGATCGGCTGCGGATTGATCCGCTCCTCGGGGTTGATCCCGAGGATGCCGTCGACCACGAGGTTGGTGATGTGGATGCGATCCGCCATGGGGGAAGGCTACCGCCGCCACCCAGGGGCCTCGCCGCCGGGGTGTTCAGGTGAGGTGGGCGCCGCCGTCGATGCGGACGATCTCGCCGGTGATGAAGTCGTTCTCGATGAGGGCGATCGCCGCCGCCACCACCGGGTCGGTCCCGCCGGCTCGCTGCAGCGGCAGGTCGGCGGCCAGAGCGAGCAGGTACCTCTCGTCCTCGCCGGGTGGGGGAAGGATCACCCCGAGGGCGACGGCGTTGACCCGCACCCTGGGGGCAAGCGCCAGCGCCGCCGCTCTGGTGAAGGTGTCGATGGCGCCCTTGGCGATCATGTAGCTGAAGTGCCTGCGGTACGGTGTTGCGGTCTTCACGTCGGTGATGTTGACCACGGCGCCGTCGGTGACTTCGGGGAGGGCGGCGGCGAACGCCTGGGTGAGGAACACCGGGGCGGCGAGGGTGACGTCGATGGTGGCCCGCAAGCCGTCGACGGTGACATCGGCGAGGGTGTCTTCTGGGAAACCCGAGGCGGCGTTGACCAGGATGCTTACCGGGCCGAGGGCGTCGGTGGCCATCGCCACCAGTCCGGGTACCGCCGCCGGGTCTGCCAGATCGACACCGCCGATCGCCGCCCTGACCCCGTGCCCCTCGATCTCGGCGGCGGTCTTCTCGGCGGCCGCCCAGGAGCTGTTGTAGTGGACGAACACGTCGGCACCCGCCCCGGCCAGCCCGAGGCCGAGCGCCCGCCCCACCCGGACCGCGCCCCCGGTCACCAGCGCCACCCGTCCGGCGATCTCCATCCGGTCACCATAGAGCAGCGTCCGCGCCGTCGTCGCCGCCTCGCCCCGAGCGATCTTCGGCCGATGCCCGTCGCCCGGCTATCTTTGTGCGCCGTGAGCAAGGCAGACCCAAAGCACGGCCGCTGGATCCTCCCGCTGGTCATCGCAGGACTCATCGGTTTCACCTATCTGTTCGTCAATGCCCTGCCCCCGGCACCGGTGACACCGACGGACACCACCAGCCCGGCTCCCGGCACGACCCAGCCACCGGTCGACGTCACCACGACACTGCCCCCCGCCGAGGCGGCTTTCCTGGCCGCCGTCGACGACCTGGCAACCCGCACCGCCGCCATGGCCGAGGAGGCGCAGGCGATCAACACCGCATGGGATGACCGCACCGCCACCGCAGCAGAAACCAACGCCGCCTTCACCGATCTGTCGAGTCGGTCCGACGCCCTCGCCGCCGAGATCTCAGCGCTCGAGGTTCCCCAACCGGCCACGGACGCCTGGGCCGGGGTCATCGGAGCGTCTACCGAGTTCAGCGACGCCGCCGCCGCCATGCTCGACGGCTTCGCCAACCAGCCGGGCTCGGGGGGACGGCTGGCCGCCCTCGACCAGTACGGGACGGCCGCCGCCGCCATGGCCAGCGGATACGACCAGGCCCGCACCGCCGCCACCGGCTGACAAGCCGGCGACGCCACCACGGGGTGGTGCGGGTCGGACCCGAGATCGTCGAGCCGGGGTGGCTGGCGCTGGTCCCACCGGGGGTCGACGAGCTACCCGTCGCCGCCAGGGGCGACGCCCGGTTCCTGCTGCTCGGAGGCGACCCGCCGCGGGAGCGGATCGAGATGTGGTGGAACTTCGTCGCCCGCGACAAGGACGAGCTCACCGCCGCCTGGAGGGACTGGCGCGACCGCACCGATCGCTTCGGCGAGGTCGCCACCGGTCTCGAGCGGATCGAGGCTCCGGTCCCACCCGGGCTGCCTCAGCGGTCGTGTCGCGGCGGCGCCCCTCCCCCGAGAGGACGGGGCGCACCCACCGCGCACCTCAGGTCGACCCGCCGTCGAGGTAGCTGCATACGGTCTCGGTGATCAGCCGGGTGACCACGTACGGGTCGCAGTTGGCGTTGGGGCGACGGTCCTCGATGTAGCCCTTGCCCTCCTTGGCCACCTGCCAGGGGATGCGAACCGAGGCACCTCGGTTGGAGACGCCGTAGTTGTACTCGGTCCACGGCGCCGTCTCGTGGAGCCCGGTCAGCCGGCGCTCGATCCCCGCCCCATAGTTCTGGATGTGGTAGTCGGCCTTCTTGCCCAGCGCCTCGCAAGCGGCGATGACGGCCTCGTAATCCTCCCGCATCCGGTTGGTGGAGAAGTTGGTGTGGGCCCCGGCCCCGTTCCAGTCGCCATCGACCGGCTTGGGGTTGAGGTGGGCCGAGATGTCATGATCCTCGGCGATGCGGTAGAGCAGCCAACGGGACATCCACAGCTCGTCGGCGGCCTCGACCGGGCCCAGCGGGCCGATCTGGAACTCCCATTGGCCGATCATCACCTCGGCGTTGGTCCCCGAGATCGAGAGCCCGGCGTCCATGCAGGCCTTGGTGTGCGCCTCGACCACGTCACGACCCCAGATCTCGTCGGCGCCGACCCCGCAGTAGTAGCCGCCCTGCGGCGCCGGGTAACCGCCGATGGGCCAGCCGTGGGGCCTGCCGTCCTTGTAGAAGGTGTACTCCTGCTCGATCCCGAACCACGGCTCGTGCCCTGCGTACGTCTCGGCGGTGGCGACGCACGCCGCTCGGGTGTTCGACTCGTGGGGCTCCAGCTCGACGTCGAGCACCTCGGCCAGGACCAGCACGTCGTTGTCACCGCGGATCGGGTCCGGCTTCACCATCACCGGACGGAGCACACAATCCGAGGCGCTTCCAGGCGCCTGCTCGGTGCTGGAGCCGTCGAAACCCCAGATGGGCGGCTCGGCGCCGTCGGGGACGATCTTGGTCTTGGAACGAAGCTTGGCGGTGGGCTTCTGCCCGTCGATCCAGATGTACTCGGCGCGATAGGGCATCCGTCGTCCTCCTCGGTGTGGCCGGCGCTCTGTGGCCATCCTCAAGCATGCCGGTTAACCGGTGGTGTCTGCCGTGTGAACAGTGTGTTTCGGAGGGGTCCTGGGCTGGACCCGGGGGCACGGCCGGCATACGATCATCACCGAGGAGGCGAGCCGTGAGCCGGGAACACGACTACGTGATGCGCACCGTCGAGGAACGCGGGGTGCGGTTCATCCGGCTCTGGTTCACCGACGTCCTGGGGATGCTCAAGTCGTTCGCCATCACCCCGGCCGAGTTGGAGACGGCGTTCGAGGAGGGGATGCGGTTCGACGGCTCCTCGATCGACGGGTTCTCCCGTCGCCATGAGAGCGAGATGCTGGCCCGGCCCGACCCCAGGACATTTCAGATCCTCCCGTGGCGCGAGGGCGAGTTCGGCGCCGCCCGCATGTTCTGCGACATCGTCACTCCCGAGGGCGAGCCGTTCGAGGGCGATCCCCGCTGGGTGCTCCGCCGCAACCTGGAACGGGCCCACGAGCTGGGCTACTCGCTCTACGTCGGCCCCGAGCTCGAGTACTTCTACTTCAAGGACTCGTCGGCCGACCCGGTGGTGCTCGACCGGGGCGGCTACTTCGACCTGACCCCGCTCGACGTCGCCCAGGAGTACCGCCGCCAGACCATCCTCACGCTGGAACGGCTGGGGATCCCGGTCGAGTCCTCCCACCACGAGGTGTCCCCGAGCCAGCACGAGCTCGATCTACGACATACCGATGCACTGACCATGGCGGACAACGTGGTCACCGCCAGGCTCGCCGTCAAGGAAGTGGCAATGGAGCACGGCATCTACGCCACCTTCATGCCCAAGCCGCTCGAGTCGTACGACGGCAGCGGGATGCACCTGCACCTCTCGCTGTTCTCGGGCGACGAGAACGTGTTCCACGAGGAAGGCGCCGAGTTCGGACTGTCCAAGACGGCCCGTGGCTTCATCGCAGGGCTGCTCCACCATGGCAGGGAGATCACCGCGGTGACCAACCAGTGGGTGAACTCGTACAAGCGGCTGGTCACCGGGTTCGACGCCCCGGTCTACGAGCAGTGGGGCCGCCACGACCAGTCGGCGGTGGTGCTGGTACCCGCCGCCAAGCGCAACAAGCCGGGAGCGGCCCGAATCGAGTACCGCTCGCCCGACAGCGCCTGCAACCCTTACCTGGCCTTCTCGTTGATCCTCGCCGCCGGTTTGGCCGGGATCGAGAACAACTACGACCTCCCCGAGGGTCGCTTGGGGGACAGCCCCAGTGTTCCCGCAGGGACCCACCGGCTCCCCAGCAACCTGGCCGAGGCGCTAGACGCCATGGAGGCCTCCGATCTGGTGCGGTCGACGCTGGGCGACCATGTGTTCAAGTGGTTCATCCGCAACAAGCGCGACGAGTGGGACCGTTACCAGAGCCACGTGTCCCGCTTCGAGCTCGAGACCTATCTCCCGGTGCTGTGAGCCCAGCGTGTTCGTCGCCGTCCACCCGCCCAGCCCCTCGCAGTCGCTGATCTCGGCGCTGCTCGCCGCCGGGCTGCAGCCGGTACCGATCGGGTCTCCCTCAGAGGTGACCGACCGGGCGCCGCACCAGGGCTTCGCTCTGGCGGTGGTCCAGGTGACGGACGATCTGGGTTTGGCCATCGGTACCGCCGGCAAGCTGCGCAGCGACCACGGGTTGCCGGTGCTGCTGGTGACCGACCGCACCAACACCGCCGACCTCGACGACCTCGACGGCTTCGACGATTTCCTGCTCTCCCCGATCGACGTGGCCGAGCTGCGGGTGCGGGCCGCCCGGCTGGCGCTGGTGGGGGTCGAGCCCGAGCCCGAAGTCCTGCGCCACCGTGAGCTCGAGCTCAATACCGCCACCTACCAGGCGACGCTGGCCGGCGAGCCGCGCGACCTCACCTACATGGAGTACGAGCTGCTCCGCTTCTTCGTGGAGAACCCGGGGAGGGTGTGGAGCCGGCAGCAGCTCCTGTCGGCGGTGTGGGGCTACGACTACTTCGGCGGGGCCCGCACCGTCGACGTCCACGTCCGCCGGCTGCGGGCCAAGCTGGGCGAGGAGCGCAGCTCGTGGATCACCACCGTGCGCAGCGTCGGCTACCGCTTCGGCTGACACTCCGATAGCCCCTCGCGTCGCCACTCATCGTCGAACCTGAGGTTCCTGGGTGTCGCCACGACACGCGATCCGCTGATGTTGAACCTGAGGTTCCTGGGTGTCGCCACGACACGCGATCCGCTGAAGTTCGGGGGACGAGCGGCCTTCGAGTCGAACCTTAGGTTCTACGTACCCGTGGCGAGTACCAATCCGCTGAAGTTCGGGGGCGAGCGGCCTCAGGGCGAACCCGGGGGCGAGGCGATGCGGGTGCGGTACCGGATCGAGCAGGGCTGACCGGTCGTCAGCAGAGCGAGGCCACCAGCGGGGTGGGGTTGACGGCGCCGCCCCCACCAGGATGGAACTCGAAGTGGAGGTGCGACACGGTGTAGATGGCGTTGCCGGTGTTGCCCACGTAGCCGATGAGCTCCCCCACCGACACCGACATGCCATCGAACACCCCCGAGGCATAGCCGTCGAGGTGGGCGTAGTAGTACTCGTCGCCGCTGTTGCCGTTAAGCCAGATGGTGATCCCGCCGAGCGACGATGACCCGAGGTCGAGTACCCCGCCCTCGATGGCGACGACCGGGGTGCCCTTGGCGGCGATCATGTCGACGCCCTGGTGGCTTCGCCCACCCGAGCGGGGGGCACCGTAGGTGTCGGTGAACGCGACCGCCCCGTTGACCGGGCAGGCCATGCCACCGCTTGACACGGGTGGGGCCGGGGCCGGCGGGGGCGGTGGCGGGGGTGGTGGCGTCGTCGATGATCCCCCTCCGCCGCCTCCGCCACCACCGTCGCCCGAGGATGGGCTGGTGGTCGAGGTGGCGGCACGCGCCGCCGCCTCCGCCTCGCGCTGCCTCTGCTCCGCAGCCAGGCGGCGCTTCTCCGCTTCCTGTGCCTCGTAGGCGGAGACGATGGCCTCGTACTCGGCATCGGCCGCCACCAGCTCGGCCAGGATGCCGTCGGCGAGCGCATCGAGGTCGGCGACAACGGCCCCCTGCTCGGCCTGGAGCTCCTCGAACCGCACCTTCTGCTCGAGGTAGGCATCCTCGAGGGCGGTGAAACGGGTCAGGGTCGCCTCACCGGAGGCGGAGAGCGTCTCCAGGTAGCTCTCCCGGAGTGGGACCTCGTTGATGGTCTCGGCGTCGAGCAGGGTGGTCCCCGGCGCCGAGCCCGCCTGCATGTAGATGTTCATGGCGATCTGCTCGGCCTCTGCCCTGCTCTTCTCCAGGGTCTGCTCGGCGATGGCGAGCTCGGCGGCGATGATGCGGACCTCGTTCTGGAGCTCGAGGTTCCTGGTGACTGCTGCGTCGTACTCGGCGGTGGCCTCGGCCAGTTCCTCCCCGACGGCGCTGCGGCGCGCCTCGGCCGCCGCGATGTCGGCCGGGGTGATCTCCTCGGCGCCGGTGGCGGCGTATGCCGGAAGAATGGTCGATGTCGCCACGATGAGGGCGACGATGGTCCGCTTCATGAATTCGATCCCCTGGGGGCGAGGGGTGAGGTGGCCCGGCCCGAGCCACGGCCGTGGGAGCCTAGGGAGGTGGCGTCGACAGGGTCAAACCGACGGGAGTCCCGCAGGGCGGTCCGGGTTCACCATCCGGCCAGCCGGTGCTCGTCCACCAGCTTCCTGATCTGGACCTTCACCTGTTGTTCGGCGGCCGGGAGCAGCTCGAGCGGGACATCCCGGTAGACAACGGCGACCAGATCGGCGACCGATTCCGCCCCGGCGGCGATGGCGGCGAGGATCTCGTCCTCCCGCATGCGGCGGTGGGCGATGTACGCCTCGACGGCGACGATGGCGTCTGGGATCTCGGGCCCGTGCCCCGGGTAGAGGTGGTCGGGTCCGATGCGGAGCACCCGCTCCAGCGAGGCCAGGTACTCGGCGGCGTCCTCGATGATCACCGTCGATCCGCCCATGATGTGATCGCCGGTGAACACCACACCGTCGACGAAGAGACACACGTGGTCCGGGGTATGGCCCGGGGTGTGGAGCACGGTCAGGTGGCGCTCCCCGAAGTCGATGCGGTCCCCGTCGGCGATGGTGTCGGTGGGGACGAACTCGGGCCCGGGGGCGAAGCCGAGGGCGGGGACCCCGAGCCTGTCCGCCAGCGGGTTGGCGGCGGGGGCGTGGTCGGGATGGGTGTGGGTGACAACGACGGCGACCGGGGTGGCGTCCCCGAGGCGGTAGACGACGGCCTCGAGGTGCTCGGCGATGACGGGCCCGGGGTCGATGACGACGGCCTGGCCGGCGTCGGTGACGACCCAGGTGTTGGTGCCGGGCCCGGTGAACGGCCCTGGGTTGGGGGCGAGGACCCGCTCGACCCTCACCGGGGCGGGCTCATCTCGGGGACAGGGCCGCCGTCCGCCGCCCGCACCTCCAGCGCCCGGCCCAGCGTCTCCGGATCGGGAGGGAGGTCGGGTGTGGTGTCGTAGCCCTCGTCCCCGGGGAGGAGCGCCACCATGATGTCTCCGTCGATGCGAAGCCTGGGCTGGATCATGGGGGCGGGCCCTGCGGTGCGGACCCGGTCGATGACGGCGTCGACCGTCCCCAGGGCGGCGAACCCGGCCAGGGTCCGTCTGGTGGGCAGGGGGAGGGCGATGTCGCCGGCGTCCGCCCGGTCGATGGCATCCTGCGGGACGACCCAGGCGATGTCGTCGACCTCGGTCCCGTCCGGCTCCCCGGCGACCATGGTGTCGGCGACCACCACCGAGAACCGGGTGTGGAAACGCACCGGGACCATCGTCGGGGTGACCCAGGTGGACAGGTGATGGATGCCGGCGCCGTCGACCGGACCGAACCGGGCGACCAGGTCGAAGACGGCGGGCCCGGCGGGTCTGGTGGCGGCTTCGATCACAACCGGTGGCCGCGCCAGCCAGATGCCGGTCTCCTCGAACACCTCGCGCACCCCTGCCGCCGCCCAGGCGGCGTGGTCGGGGTTGGCTCCGACAACGGCGGCCCGGGCCGAGGCCCCGTCGTCTGCGGGGTCGATCACCCCTCCGGGAAACACCCAGGCGCCCGGCATGAACCGCATCGCCGCCGCGCGGCGCACCATCAGCACCCTGGCGCCGTTCCCGTCGGCGGCGAGCACGCAGATCGTGGTGGAGAGACGGGGCTCAGGAATCGTCGGGTTCAAAGGGACGCGCCCAGACAAGTCATCGGTGAGCCAGGATTACCGACAGGGGGCAGGGTGTCAGCCGCCAGCGGCCACCAGCTCCTGACGGCGCTCGGCCTCGGTCAGCCCGCCCCAGATGCCGTACGGCTCGCGGATCGTCATAGCGTATTCCAGACAGGGCACCTTGACCGGGCACTTCTGGCAGATCAGCTTGGCCCTGGCCTCTCGTCGCTCTCGGTCGTCCTTGCGTTCCTGGGTGCTCGGGGGGAAGAACAGATGGCTGTTGTTACCCCGGCACAACGCAACGGGCTGCCATGAGCGATCGAGCGACGTCACAACGTGTCCTCCACGGTCGGTCTACCAGCCACTCGAAGCTAGCCCCCGAGCGAGGGGACGACAAGGGAAGAATCCCCAGTTAGTGCTAGCTATTCGCGAGCATCGGGGGGACCGACCTCGAGCATGATCCCGCTGACGGCGACCACCTCGACCGGATCCCCGGGGCCGAGACCGGCGGCACGATGGGTGCGGGCCCGCCAGTGGGCGCCGTCCACCTCGACGATCCCGGTCGGATCGAACCCGGTCCGGGCGATGCCCTTCCGGCCGATCAGGTGCGACCGCCCGATCGTCCTCGTGGAGAACCGCGCCCGGGCGACCGTGCTCAAGGCAACCATCACGAAGCCCAGGTAGCCGATGGTGGTCAACACCACCGTCCACCAGCGCGGGGCGAACTGGGGCGATGCCGTTGTCAGGTTGAGCCCGCCCAGCAGGATGGCAATGGTGCCAAGCACGCCCCGCCAGCTCGGGGACGCATCCTGGAAGTCCATCGTCACCAGGATCACCCCGAGGATCACACCGGCAAGGGCGAGCCAGTTCATGGGCAGCGAGGCCACCCCGAAACCGGCGAGGAAGAGGGAGATCGAGGCAACGGTGGCGCTGATCCCCACCCCGGCGGCGTAGAGCTCGAAGCTGACGGCGGCCAGCCCCGCCACCAGGAAGAAGAACGTGGCCTCGGGTGGCATCGCCAGGCGGAGGAACCGGGTGAGGAGGCCGGGCTTGAGGAACTGGACCTCGGTGGCGGCGACGATCATTTCGGTACCGTCCTCGGCGGTCTGGGTGGTGGTGAGGTCGAGGCTCACCGGCCCGTCCGCGGTGTCGAGGACCAGCCCGTCCAGCGAGGCGATGTACTGGCCGATGGTCGGCACCACGATGTCGATCAGGCCATCGATCGGTTGATCCGCCGCCACCTCGACGGCGCCTTCGCCGGGGGGCAGGGGATCACCGGCGATGGTCTGGCCGGAGAACCCTATCGAGGCACCCGGTGCCGCCCCGGCATGGTCCACCAGGGTGAGGAGCTGCGCCACCCCTCCGTACGCCGAGGCACCCGAAGGCCCCACCCAGACGACGACCGGGACCGGGGCCTCGGTGACCGCATCGAACAGAGGCTGCGGATCACCCGAGGCGATACCGGGACTGTCGATCTGGAGAACCACCAGACCGGCGGTGGTCGAGACGGCATCGGCCAAGAAGTCGATGGCCCGCTGCTCCAGGGGTCCCCGCACGTCGGCGATCACCACGGGGCCGCCCCCCGACACCGCCTCGGCGCCGAGGGCCGGGGTGGCCAGAGTGACGGCGGCGGCGAGGAACACCAGCAGCAGGCGGACCGGGCGCATCCGCCGATGTTACGCGGTGGCAGGAGACGGCCCGCCACCCGGCGGGGCTCCACTAGCCTCGGCCACCATGAGCCGCATCCTGCTCGTCGCCGATGTCGTCTGGGTCCGCAACGATGTACGCGCCGCCCTGAGCGATCCCGACTACGAGGTGATCGAGACCGCCGACGCCGAGACGGCGGCCCAAGCGGCGTACCACCACGATGTCGACGCCGTCGTCGTCGACCTCCAGGTGGGCTCCCGGGGCGGGATGGCGGTCACCCGCGAGGTTCGGGCCCTGTCCCATCTCCTCGACCGACCGGCCCCGGGGGTGATCATGCTGCTCGACCGCACCGTCGATGCTTTCCTGGCAAAGCGGGCGGGTGCAGACGGGTGGATGCCCAAGCCATTCACCGCCCGCCAGCTCCGCTCCGCCATCGCCGCCGCCATCGAACGTCCCCCGGTTCTGGGGCGGCCCGAGCCCGCCGATGAGGCGCCGCTCCGAGAGCCGGTGGCCCAGCCGGTCGCCGACGGCTGACCCCGCCGTTCCCAAACGAGAGGGGGAGGCGACCGGGTACACTCCTCGTCACGGGACGTGGCGCAGTTTGGCAGCGCGCATCGTTCGGGACGATGAGGTCGCCGGTTCAAATCCGGCCGTCCCGACCCGAGAGGCAAGCCCGGCGGACACCCCGCCGGGCTTTCCCTTTCTCAGTTGCGGACGTTGGGGTCGGCGGCGATGGCGTCGCGCAGGGCGCTCAGCTCACGATCGAGCCGCCTGACCATGCTGCGTCTGATGTACCCGCCGAGGAGGAGGTTCGCCATCTTGGTCGACACGCTGTCCGGGTCGGCCTCGATGATGCTCGACACCCTGGTGCGCGTTCCCTCGGGCACCAGCTCGAGGCGCCCGGAGAAGGCGAACGGGCCGCGTTCGGTGGAGAAGGCAAACCGGCTCGGGGGCTCGTACGCCTCGACGGCGACCTCCAGCTCGGTCTCCCGCCGACCCGGTTGGTAGGCGAGCAGGAAGCGGGCTCCCTGCTCCATCACCCCGCTCACCATCCGGGCCCCGGTCACCCCCGACACCCACGCCGGCATCCTGGCGATATCGGTCACGAAGGCGAACACCTGCTCGATCGGTCGGTCGATGACGGTGGATGCGCTGGCGTCCACGGTGCGGCCTCCCCCTGGGTGCGGTGGTCGATGCGTCAAGGATACGGGAATGCCGGGGCTTCGGCGGGATCAGGCGAGGAGCTCGGCGAGCTGGACGGCGTTGAGCGCCGCCCCCTTGCGGAGGTTGTCGCCCACCGCCCACAGCGAGATCCCGCCCGGTGTGCCCAGCGTTCTCCGTACCCTTCCCACCAGCACCTCGTCGCGGCCGGCGGTGTCGAGCGGGGTCGGCACCTTGTCGTCGCTCCACACCTCGATCCCGGGGGCGGTGGCCAGGTGCTGCATCGCCTCCTCCACCTCGATGGGGCGGTCGAAGATCATGGTGGCGGCGATCCCGTGGCCGACCATCACCGGGACCCTGACACAGGTCGGCTCGACCTCGATGGCAGGGTCACCGAGGATCTTGCGGGTCTCGTTGACCAGCTTCCACTCCTCGTCGGTGTACCCCGCCTCGGTGAACGATCCGGCGTGGGGGAGCACGTTGAACCCGACCGGACGGGCGTAGAGCGTGCCGCCCGGGTCGACCCATCCGCCCCTGGCCAGGGCGTCGGGATCCCCGGCGAGGAGGTCGATCTCGGCGGAGAGCACGTCCATCCCGCTCTGACCCGAGCCGGACACCGATTGGTACGAGGTGGCCACCAGCCGGCGCAGCCCACCGGCCCGGTGCAGCGGCGCCGCCGCCATCATCAGCACCATCGTGGTGCAGTTGGGGTTGGAGATGATCCCGCCATGACCGCCGATGGCACCGTCGTTGACGTCGGCGACGACAAGCGGCACCGCGGGGTCCATCCGGAACGCAGAGGAGTTGTCAACCACGACCGCCCCGGCTGAGGCGAAGCGGGGCGCATGGTCACGGGAACGGGTGGCGCCTGCGGAGAACAGGGCGATGTCGATGCCGGAAGGGTCGGCGCCATCGAGCTCCTCCACCGTCACCTCGCCCCACGGGGTGGCGACGACCGTTCCGGCCGAGCGGGCGCTCGCCATCAGCCGCAACTCGGAGACCGGGAAGCGGCGCTCGGCCAGGATCTCCACCATCGTGGTGCCGACCGCACCGGTCGCCCCAACGACGGCGAGGCGCTTCATGGCAGGACCCCCTCGGATTGCAGCGGGGCGATGAACGCGTCGTGGAGGTGGCGCACCGCCTCGGCCACATCGCCGGCCTTGACGACGCACGAGATCCGCACCGGCGACGTCGAGATCATCTCGATGTTGATGCCGTGGTCGGCGAGGATGCGGAACATCCTCGCCGCGATCCCGAACTCGGTCTTTATCCCGGCGCCGACCAGCGAGACCCTGGCGATGTCGTCGTCGACGTCGACGTCCTCGGCGCCGATGGCGGCGGCGGTGGACTCGGTGATGTGCCGGGCCGTCGCCGCCTGCTCCTTGGGCACGGTGAACGAGATGTCGGTGGCGCCGGCCCGCGACACGTTCTGCACGATCATGTCGACGTTGACCCCGGCCGCCGCCAGGGGCTCGAACAGGTCGGCGGCGATGCCGGGCTTGTCGGGCACCCCCGCCACCGTCACCTTGGCCTCGGTTGTGTCGTGGGACACCCCGCGCACGATCGCCTCTTCCATCGTCTCCTCCTTGACCCAGGTTCCCACATCGTCGTGGAATGACGAACGGACGTGGATGGGGATCCCGTAGCGTCGTCCGAACTCGACCGATCGGGTCATCAGCACCCCGGCCCCGGTGGCGGCCAGCTCCAGCATCTCATCGAACGAGATCTCGTCGAGCTTGCGTGCTCCGTCCACCACCCGGGGATCGGCGGTGAACACCCCGTCGACGTCGGTGTAGATCTCGCAGACGTCCGCATCCAGGCTGGCGGCGAGGGCGACGGCGGTAGCGTCCGAGCCGCCCCTGCCCAGCGTCGTGATGTCGCGCGAGTCGCGGCTGAATCCCTGGAAACCGGCGACGATCACCACTCGGCCCTTCTCCAGTCCTTCCCGAACCCGGTCCCCCCTGATCTCGAGGATCTCGGCCTGACCGTGGGTGGAGGTGGTGATGATGCCCGCCTGGGACCCGGTCAGGCTCATGGCGGGGACACCGTGGTCCTCGATGGCCATGGCGCACAGCGCCATCGAGATCCGTTCCCCGGCGGTGAGCAGCATGTCCATCTCGCGGGGATGGGCGTTGGGACTGACCTGGGCGGCAAGGGTGATCAGCTCGTCGGTGGTGTGGCCCATGGCGGAGACCACGGCGACAACCTGGTTGCCGGCGAGGTGGGTTGAGGCGATCCGCTTGGCGACCCGCATGATCCGCTCGCCGTCCCCGACAGACGTGCCGCCGTACTTCTGGACGATCAGTGCCATGACCGGGTGAGTGTATCGGTGCCCCTGGAGCGCCCCGGTGACCCCGGGCGGATACCGCGGGGTTCAGGTCTGGTTGGTGTGGGCCCGGTGGATGCGGTCGGCGACCACGAGATCCTCCCAGGCCATGCCCACGCTCTTGAACACCCGGGGCCCGGTGGGGTCGATGCCCACCCGTCCGACGACCAGGTCGGCCAGCCCGTGCAGGTCGGCCGGGGTTGTCGCTCCCTCGGCGATCGCCATCACCACGTCGCCCGCCTCCCTGAGCGCGGTGGGGACGTCTTCGACCACGACGGTCGATCGAGCCATGAGGCGCCCGTCGAGCTCGCGCCGGTGGGGGTGGTGGGACCCGACGGCGACGACACAGGCGGTGCCCGCCACGGATGCACCATCGAAGAGGGGCTCGCCGGCGGTGGTGGCGCACACCACGATGTCGGCCCCGGCCACGGCGTCGGCGTCTCCGGAGGTGGCGGCGATTCCGGTGGCGGCGACCCGGTGGACGAAAGCGTCGGCCCGTTCCCGGTCCCGACCCACGATCACCACCTCGGTGACCGGGCGCACCGCCCGGACGGCGGCGACATGTCCCCACGCCTGGGGGCCGGTGCCGAACAAAACCAGGGTGGAGGCGTCAGGGGAGGCGAGCTGCCGTACGGCGACGGCAGACACCGCAGGGGTGCGCAGGCTGGTGAGGGCGGTGCCGTCGATGACGGCGATGGGGGACAGGGTGGCCGCCTCCATCAGCACGTAGACCCCTTGGACCCGGGGGAGGCCGGCGCCGGGATTGTCTGCGGCCACCGTCACCACCTTGACCCCGGCCCTGCCGCCGTGCTCGCCCGGCATCAGCAGGATCTGGCCCGACGCCGCCTCCACGGCGAGCCTGGGCGGATCGGACGCAAGGTCGAGCCCGGCGGTCAGCGCCGCTTCGATGGCGTCCGCCGCCTCGGTATGACCGACCAGGCGCTCCACCGCAGCGGCGTCGATCCAGACCGTCATCGTCCTCGGACCGTGCTCACGCCGGCATCGTGCCAGGTCGCCGCATGGAGTGGCGACCGTTGACCGTTCCCCGCCCACCGATCAGTATCGGGCCGTGATGTGGACATGAGCGGGATCGAGGTGGTGCCGGCAGCATCCGAGCGGTGGCCCGATCTCGCCGTCCTCTTCGCCGGGCAGGGCGAGCTGGGCTGCTGGTGCCAGTATTGGCGCATGTCATCCTCCGGGTATCGCCGCGGCGGCCCCGGCTCGGGTGAGGCCAACCTGCGGCGTCAGGTCGAGGATGGCCCGCCTCCAGGGATGCTGGCCTACGTCGACGGAGAGCCCGCCGGATGGCTCGGCTTCTGGCCGCGCCAGCGGATGGAGCGGCTGGTGCGATCACGGACGATCCCCAAGATCGACGAGCTGCCGGTCTGGTCGATCGTCTGCTTCCAGGTGAGGGTGGGATACCGGCGGAAGGGGGTCGCCGCGGCCCTGCTCGCCGGCGCCGTCGACTTTGCCGCCGCCGCCGGGATCTCGGCGCTCGAGGCCTATCCGATCGATCCCGAAGGAGCCAGGGTGGACGTGTCGTTCGGCTACATCGGCTTCACCCCGATGTTCGAGCGGGCCGGCTTCGAGCGTGTCCTCGTCACCGACGCCCGCAGCGCCGGGCGTCCCCGCTGGCTGATGCGGCTCGACCTGACCGGCGGCTGACCGGCGCCCCCGGTCCGGTGGCGGCCCAAGGGTGGCTTGATAGCCTTGCCGTCTTCGAGCGGACGAACGGGGAGACGGCGTGGCCGACGACACATCCAGGGACGCACACGGTGGGGAACAGGGGAGCGAGGCGGGGCCCGCCCGGCGACCGTGGGCGGTGCTCCTGGTGGTCGGTGCGCTGGTGGCGGCGTTGGTCACCGCCATCGTCCTCGCCAACACCGGCGCCGGCGACTCCGATGACCAGGCGACCCCGTCGACCATCACCGCCACTTCGACGATCGGGGGCGGCGACACCACCACGACCACCACCGGGGACGGCACCACCGCATCGGCCGGCCCGGCCCAGACCGGACCCCTCCAGGTCATCGGCAGCCCCCTTCCCCTGAAGCGGGAGAGCAACGACCCGGCCCAGGACCCGGCCGCCGGCCTGGTCGCCCCTGCGCTGGTCGGCTCGGACTTCTCCGGCGACGCCGTGGTGATCGACACCACCGACGGTGTGGCCAAGGGCATCGTGTTCCTCGCCCATTGGTGCCCCCACTGCCAGGCCGAGGTGCCCAGGGTGCAGGAGTGGCTCGACGGGGATGGGGGCGTCGACGGGGTCGACATCCTCTCGGTGTCCACCGCCGTCCGGCCCGACCGGGACAACTACCCGCCGTCCGCATGGCTGGAGCGGGAGGGCTGGACCAGCCAGACGATGCGCGACGGCGACGCCTCCGACGCCTTCATCGCATACGGGGGCGACAGCTTCCCCTACTGGGTGTTCATCGACGACGAGGGCAGGGTGGTACGGCGCAGCTCGGGAGAGCTCGAAATCGCCACCCTGGAGCAATACCTCGAGGAGGCGGCGGCCGGGTCGTCGGTGGCACCGCCCCCCGTCGACTACGAAGGGTTCCGGGCTCAGGAGACGGCGTGCGGCGCCGAGGCCCCGCCCGAGATCGAGCCGCTCACCTTCGACCGGCCTGGCGACATGGGCATCGACGCCGGGTCGACCCCGGTGGCGACGATCGCCACATCCTGTGGCGACGTCGTCATCGAGCTCGACCCTTCCACCGCACCCGAAACGGTCAACTCGTTCGTGTTCCTCGCCGAAGCCGGGTTCTTCGACGGGACCGTGTCGCACCGGGTCCTCCCCGGCTTCGTGATCCAGGCGGGCGATCCCACCGCCACCGGCACCGGAGGGCCGGGCTACCTCCTGCCAGACGAGTTCCCGCCGGCAGGGAACGTGTACGCCGCCGACACCGTCGCCATGGCCAACGCCGGCCCCGGCACCACCGGATCCCAGTTCTTCATAATGCTGGCCGACAGCGACTTCCTGCCCCCGGACTACACCATCATCGGCCACGTCGTCGACGGCGCGGAGACCCTGGCGGCGATCGCCGCGGTGCCGCTCGGGGTCAGCACGCAGGGCGAGCAGAGCGTCCCGCTCAACACGATCTACCTGGAGAAGGTGACCATCGAGCGCTGAGCCGGGCCCCGAAGCCGCCCCGCCTATAGTGCGGCGCCGATGGGAACCTCCAAGAGAGATCGCCAGCGCGCCAACCGTGAGGTCCGGCGAGCCATCGAGTTGAAGCAGCACCGCCGCGACCAGATGATGGCTCGGGTGAAGCGGTTCGGGTTCATCGCCCTCGGCATCGTCGCCATCGCCCTCATCGCCAACCTGGTGTGGGGCGGGGAAGACGAGCCCGACGCTCCCGTCACCTCGACGACGGCCGTGGCCGACGCCACCGCTCCGCCCCAGACGTCGACAACGCTCGCCGAGACGTCCACCACGTCCGGCTGACGTGGCGGTCGACCTCCACCTCCACTCCACCAGCTCGGACGGCACCGACGCCCCCGCCACCGTGGTCGCCCTCGCCGCCGCCGAGGGGCTCACCGCCATCGCCCTCACGGACCACGACACCCTCGATGGGACGGCGTCGGCGGCCGCCGCCGCCGAGCGGGCAGGCATCGGGTTCATACCAGGGGTCGAGCTGTCGCTGGAGTGGCCGCTCGGGGGGATGCACCTGCTCGTGTACCACCTGGGAGGGACCGGCCCGCTGCAGGACCGCCTGCTGGACTTGCAGCACGGCCGCACCGGCCGCAACACGGTCATGGTGGAGCGGCTCGCCGCTCTCGGCTGGCCGATCACCATCGGAGACGTTATCGCCGAGTCGGGTGGCGGGGTGGTCGGCCGGCCCCACATCGCCGCCGTGATGGTGAGGATGGGGGCCGCCGATTCGATCGCAGACGCCTTCGACCGGTGGCTGGCGCGGGGCCGTCCCGCCTACGTCGAGCGGCCGCGGCTGACACCTGCCGAGGCCATCGGTCTCGCCCGCCGTTCCGGCGCCGTTCCCGTGCTGGCGCATCCGCACACCATCGGGGTCTCCGCCGATGAGTACCGGTCTGCCTTCGGTGAGCTGGCCGACCTGGGGTTGGCCGGCATCGAATCGCACTACGCCGAGTATCCGGACGAGCTCCGTCGCCATCTCGCCGGCCTCGCCGCCGGCCTCGGTCTGATCGCCACCGGCGGCAGCGACTATCACGGCGCCTACAAGCCAGGAATCTCCGTAGGCACCGGCCGCGGCGACCTACGGGTCCCCGACGAAGTGGTGCACGCAATAGCCGCCCAAGCCCGCTGACCTTCCCCGCCGGTCTTTTTCCCCTCCCATTGGGAGGGGTGCCGAGGCTCTGCGAGGCGGGGTGGGATACCGAGGCCCGCGGCCCGGTCTGGCTGCCTTCCCCCGCCCCGGCTGTTTTGGCCGCCTGCGGCGATCGGCTCAGCCA
>Ga0136622_10000082_pt1 | contig 33124 bp, 32 predicted proteins | sample AntDrymUQ4482106_2_FD_104803 | JGI IMG/M metagenome (GOLD analysis project Ga0136622, IMG submission 104803) | Polar desert sand microbial communities from Dry Valleys, Antarctica - metaG UQ448 (21.06) | ecosystem: Environmental > Terrestrial > Soil > Desert | place: Antarctica: Dry Valley...
CAGGTCGGCGACGAGCACCGCGACCCCGCGTCCGTCGACCGGCGAGCTGCCCGCCCGGGTCACTCCGATCGAGGGCCTACGCCAGACCGCGACGCTGGCCTGGCGGACGCTGGTCCAGATCCGACACAACCCGTGGGAGCTGGGTGACTTCAGCTTCCAGCCGATCATGTTCGTACTGCTGTTCACCTACGTGTTCGGCGGTGCCATCTCCGGCTCGACCAGCGAATACCTCACCTTCGCGCTGCCCGGGATCATCGTGATGAACATGCTGTTCGTGACGATGTACGTCGGCATGGGGCTCAACACCGACCTCACCAAGGGCGTGTTCGACCGGCTGCGCTCGCTCCCGCTGGCCAGGTGGGCGCCGTTGGCCGGCCGGATCACCGCCGACCTGGTCAAGCAGGCGTGGTCGATCCTGCTGCTCTTGGGCATCGGGGCGCTGCTCGGCTTCCGCATCGGCACCTCCTGGCCGCAGTTGCTGGGCGCGGTAGTGCTGCTCCTGGTGTTCGCGCTGGCCTTCAGCTGGGTGTCGGTGCTGGTGGGGCTGGTCGCCCCGGATCCCGAGCACGTACAGATCCTGGGCTTCACGGCGCTCTTCCCGCTCACGTTCGTCAGCAACGTCTTCGTGCCGGAAGAGACCATGCCGGGCTGGTTGCAGGCGGTAGTGGAGGTCAACCCGGTGACGATCCTCGCTGACGCCGTCCGCGGCCTCATGGTCGAGGGCCCGGTGGCCGAGCCGGTGCTGTGGTCGCTGCTGTGGGCGGTCGGACTGATCGCCGTTTTCGCGCCGCTGTCGCTGCTCACGCTGCGCCGCAGGACCTGACTGGGGGGCAAGGCCTACCACCACGGAGCGCTACCAGCGGACCAGCTTCCAGATCTCCGGCCGCGGCTCCTCCTCAGCGCCGATCTCGGCGAAGATCTCCACCGCCGCCTTGAGGTGAACCATCGCCTCGTCGCGCCGCCCAGCCCCGTGCAGCAGATCGGCCAGGTTGTTGTGCAGGGCCGCCTCGTGATGCCGGTCCCCCAGCGCGGTGCACAGGTCGAGCGCGCCGACGGTGAGCTCGGTGGCGGGACCTAGCTCGCCGCGAGCGCGGTGGGCGAGGGCCAGATTGTTCAGGGCTGCCACGGTGAGGTCCCGGTCACCGACCTTCTCGGCCAGCTCACGGCTCAGCCGCAAGTCGTCGAGCGCTTGGTCGGTGGCACCTTCGGCGGTGGCGAGCATCCCCAGCAGGTTGTACGCCTGGCAGCGGGCGCGAGAGTCACCGGCGTCCTCGGCCAGCTCACGCGCCTCGAGGGCAAGGGATCGGGCAAGCGCGAGGTCGCCACCGGAGTAGGCAGCCAGACTCAGGTCTGCAGTGCGGCTGGCGCGAGCCGGGACGTCGACGCCAGGGGTGGCCACCAGCGCAGCCTCGAGATGTGCCCGCGCCAGCGCGTACTCCCCGCGGCGGTGCTGCAGCCGGCCGAGGCGGTGCTCCACCGCCGGTAGCTCAGAGGGCGAGCTGGCAGCCGCGGCGGCCTCCAGGCTCACCAGCGCCGCGGCGTAGTCACCTGCGACCGTCTGCTCGTCGCCGATCACCGCATGCAGACCCGCCGGGTCGGGATGCCCGAGCGCCAGGGCCGCGCGGAAGTGACCCAGGGCCTCTGCGTGCGCGAACACCTGTCTGGCATGCTCCCCCGCATCGCGGAACGCCACTGCCGCCGCGTCCTCCCGCCCGGCGAGCTGCAGGTGGCGGGCCACCACGGCTGCCGGCCTGGCAAGGGCGTCAGCAGCGCGGCCGTGCAGCAGTCGCCGTCGCGCGAGGCTGGTGTCGTCGTAGATCAGCGTGCGCAGCAGCTCGTGGTCGAAGTCGTACTCGCGGCTGCCTTCTCGGACCAGGCCGCGGCCGACCCCCTCCTCGAGAGCCGCCACCGTCTCCTCGTCCGTACGCCCGCTGACCGCCCGCACGGTGGCCGTGTCGAAGGACCGGCCGAGCACGGCCGCCGCCGCCAGCACCTGGCGTGCGGTCTCGCTGACCGGGTCCAGGCGGGCCCGCAGCAGTTCGCGCACACCGGTCGGCAATGGCCAGTCAGCAGGACCCGTGACCGTGCGGAGGTACTCCATGAGCAGCAACGGCACACCCTCGGTGGTCTCCCACAGCCGCTGCGACATGGTCGGGTCGCGCTCGTCCGGGTGGGCCGCCCGCACCAGCTCGCTCACGGCGTCCTGGCCGAGCCTCGCCAGCTGCAGTACCCGGCCGGACCCACTGCGAGCGGCAGCCGCCGCTGCGCGGCGCAGTCGGTGGTCGAGCGGTGTACGCCAGGTGAGCACGACGAGCATGGGTCGCCCCACCAAGCGGCGCAACCCGTACGACAGCAGGCCACGCGTCGCGTCGTCAGCCCACTGTGCGTCGTCGACGAACAGCACCCCCGGGCGGCTGCCGGCCACGGCTGCGACCAGCGTGTCCCAGACACCGGCCAGGAACCGGGTCTCGGCACCCGGCCCGTCAGCAGACTCCTTCTGGTCGGACGATTGCCGCACGGCCAGCTCCGGAACGAGCCGAGCCGTCTCGAGCACCGCCCGCCCGTCCACGCTCGCCAGCCAATCGGCTCCGTCGCGCAAGCGCGCCCGCACCGCATCGACGATGGGGGCGTAGGCCAACCCGGTCTCGTCCTCGTACGCCCGCCCAGCCAGCACCCTGGCGCCGTCCCCGCGCAGCGTCGCGAGGAACTCTTCCACCAGACGGGTCTTGCCGATGCCCGCCTCCCCCTCGACCAGGACGACCCTGCCGTCGGTTCCGAGGCACTCGTACTGCGCGTGCAGGGCGCGAAGGGCGTCGCCCCTGCCGACGAACGGCGACCACGGAGGCTCCAGTGCCACTGCCGGAGTTCTCGGCACCTGTGGCGGTTGCCGGTACGACCCACGGTTGATCGCCTCGTACAGCTGGGTCGTCTCGGTCAGCGGAGAGACGCCGAGCTCGCGGGACAGGGTGCGGACGCACTCGCGGTACTGCACCAGGGCGGCCGCGCGGTCACCGGTCGCGGCGTACAGCCTGATCAGCGCACGGTGTGCCGGCTCGTGCAGTCCGTCCAGCGACAACCACTGCTGCACCGTGCGCAGCGCGCCGATCTGGTCGCCTGCCGCCTCTTGCGCGGACGCCAGGTCGGAGAGTGTCCCGGTGAGCTCGCGCCGCAGGCGCTCGGACTCCGCCTCAGCCCATTCCTCGAAGTCAGGGGCGTCCCGGACGGCGAACCCCTCGAGAAAGTCGCCGCGGAACTCCGCCACCGCGCGCTCGAGATGGCCGCCCGTCCGCAGCTCGCGGAACCGGTCGACATCGACGGAAATACCGGGGCCGTTGACCAGGCGGACGTGGTCTCGGGTCGCCTCGACCAGCTCGGCACCCACGGCGGCGCGCAGGCTGGACAGGGTGCGGCGCAGCGCCCCACGGGCGCGCTCAGGGTCAGTGCCAGGCCACAGCAGGTCGGCCAGAGTGTCTCTGGGGCGAGGGCGTTCGGTGACGGCCAGATGAGCGAGCAGCGCCATCGCCTTGCGAGTGTCGAACGCCACCAGGGTGCCGTCGCGTTCGACCCGCGGTGGCCCGAGCAGCCGGACCTCGATCATCCGCGCACGCTCCCGATCGGTACGACGGCACCTCGACGCCTCGGATCGTAACGACCCCACCACGGCAATGGCGGAAACTTGGCGGCCTCCGACCGGTTCCTGCTACCGCAGTCCCAGGGCCGCCTTGGTCAGTGGCTCTCGGCCAGGCGCAGGCGGGCGCACATGGCGAGCAGCAGGTTCTTGGTGACCTCCGGCTCGTCGTCCAGCAGCACCGCGAAGTTCCACCGGGCCAGGAAGATGGTGCGGAGCTCGGTCTCTGCGGCCACGCTCGCGGAGCGGGGCTTGCCGTCGATGAGGGAGATCTCGCCGAAGTAGTCACCGGGGCCAAGGTTGGCACGAGCCTGGCCACCTACCTGCACCGTCGCGGTCCCGTCGGTGACGAGATGGAAGCCGACGCCGCTACCCCCCTCCTCGGTAACCACCTTGCCCGGCGGGTGAGGGACGCACTTGGCCATTGCGGCGACCCGGCGAAGTGCCTTGTCGCTCAGCGCGCCGAAAAGGTCGGTTCGGCGCAGGGCCTCGACGACGGCGGGATCGGGGGCCATGGAGTCCTCCATCGCTCGGGCCGCACTGCATGGGCGAAGCGCCGATCGTATAGCGACCGCTCCATCCGACACGGCATGCCCACCGACGACCCGGTACGAATCGGCTGCTCCGCCCAGTGGCGCCCGTCCCTCCCGTAACGATTCCAGTACGCGGGCGGGGGACGCTGGTTCCCCGACGAGGGGAAGGAAGGTCGCGCCCAGATGAGCCTCCGGCGTCTCGCGTGGTCGCTGTGGGCGACGTGCGTCGTGCTGGCCGTGGTCGGCCTCGGTTTCCTGGTCGTCAACGGCGAGACGCAGCACGCGAACTCGATCGGCTCCCCCGCCATCGATGCGCTGTACGGGGTGCTGTTCTTGTCCTTCCCGACCGTCGGCGCCGCCATCGCCAGCCGGGAGCCGCGCAACGTGATCGGCCCTATCCGGTCGCGGATCCAGTCGCTGGTCGACCGGCAGTTCGACCGGTCCCGGTACAACGCGGCCCGCACCCTGGAGGGCTTCTCCGGACGCCTGCGCGAGGAACTCGATCTGGAGGCAGTGGGCACCGACCTGCGCCAGGTCGTGGACGACACCGTCCACCCAGCGCACGTGTCGCTATGGCTGCGCGCGGCCTCCCGGTGAGCGCTCGCTCGGTCCGGTGGCTGGCCTGGTCTCTCTTCGGGCTCTGCATCGCGTGCCAGGTGACCACGCTCGCGCTGGTGATCTGGGGCAGCGCGCCCAACGACCAACTGTTCATCCTGATCACCATCGGTTATGCCGTGGTCGGGCTGCTCGTCGCGCTACGGGAACCTGCAAACGCGATCGGCTGGCTGCTGCTGGTCGGGGCAGCGTCCCTGGGGCTGGAGGAGACCGGGATAGCGTACGTGGTGGCGGCTGAGGGCCCGGCCGAGCCGCTTGCCGCATGGCTCGCTGTCCAGTTGGTGTGGCTGTACGTCGGGATCGTGCTGCTGCCACTGCTGTACCCGACCGGGCGGCTCCCGACGCCGCGGTGGCGGCCCGCGCTCCAACTCGGCGTTGCCGGTCTGGTCAGCTTCCACATCGGCGAACTGTTCCAGCCCGGCTTGCTCGACCTGGACGTCGAGGAGCAGGTGGCGAACCCGATCGGCGTTGACCACCCGCTGGTGGGCCTAGCACGCGTCCTCGGCGAAGTCGTGCTGGTGGGCTGCCTCGTCCTGTCCGTGGTCTCGCTCGGCCTGCGGTTGCGCCGCTCGCGCGGCCGTGAACGCCGGCAGCTCGAGCTGTTCGCCTACGTCGTTGGACTGGCCGTGACCTCGCTCCTCCTCGGCATGCTGACGCTCGTCGCCGGGGCCGACCCACCGGCGTGGGTCGAGGTGCTGGGCACCATCGGGTGGACTTCGACGCTCGCGCTGCTGCTGCTCGGTCTGCCGGTCGCGATCGGCGTGGCGATCCTGCGGCACCGGCTCTACGACATCGACCTGGTCATCAAGCGGACCTTGGTCTACGGCACGCTGACCGCCACCTTGGTCGCGACATACCTGCTGCTCGTGTTGACCATCCGCCCACTCCTCGGGCCGGTCGCCGGCGAGTCCAAGCTTGCCGTCGCCGCCTCGACACTGGCCGTGGCCGCGCTGTTCCGCCCGCTTCGCGCGCGCATCCAGTCCACGGTGGACCGACGCTTCTTCCGTTCGCGCTACGACGCGGCGCGGACGGTCGAGGGGTTTGCCGGCCGGCTGCGCGACGAGCTCGACCTGCAGTCGCTAGGCGCCGACCTGCGAGGTGTCGTCCACGACACCATGCAACCCGTCCATGTGTCGCTGTCGCTCCGGAGCGCGTCGTGACCGCGCGCGGGCTGGCGGTGACGTTGGCGGTCGGCATGGCGACGAGCTTCGCCGTCGGCGAGGTGGTCTTGCGCTCGGCGGGATCGGGCTCGGGCTGGTCCGAGACCGACCCGTGGCCGGTGACGCTGGGGTTCAACGCGATGGTGTTGGCCTACCTCCTGGTCGGCGCTGTGGTGGTCTCCCGGCTGCCTTGGAACCCGGTCGGCTGGCTGTTCATCACCGCCGGGTTCTGGGTGGGCCTGACGTCGGTGACCTGGGCGTACGCCACCTTCGCCACGGCGGAGCCGGGCGGACTGCCGGGTGGTGTCGTCGCCGCATGGGTGACCTCCTGGAGCTGGGAACCGGCGGTGCTCGCGGTGCCCGCCCTGCTGTTCCTGCTGTTCCCGGACGGTGGCCCGCCGACCCGGCGCTGGCGGTGGGTCGTCCCGCTGGTCGTGGTGGGGCTCGCCTTCGCCCTGGCCGGAACAGCATTTGCACGCGGCGCCATGACTGGTTCGGCATTGCCTCGGACCGCAAATCCCTTCGGGTTCGCCGACCCCGGTACCGCCGCTGTCCTTGTGGGCGTCGGCATGACGGCGTGCCTGGTTGGCCTGGTCCTCGCCGTCTGCTCGTTCGTGCTCAGGTTCCGGCGCTCGAGGGGAGAGCGCCGCCAGCAGCTGAAGTGGTTCGCGTGGTCGCCGGTCCTGGTGCCGGTGTTCCTGGCGTCCGAGGTCGTCGTCGACACGTTCGGGGACCCTGCCGTCGTCCCGTACATGGATCTCGCGTTTGCGCTGTGCCTGACCGCAGTTCCACTGGCCGCGGGGACCGCCATCTTGCGCTACCGGCTCTACGACATCGACCTGGTGATCAAGCGCACGCTGGTCTACGGCTCGCTGACCGCGACGCTGGTGGCCACGTACCTGCTGCTGGTGCTGGCCCTCCGGTTGCTCGTCGACCCGCTCACCGGTGAGTCAGACCTCGCGGTGGGCGTCTCCACCCTGGCGGTGGCCGCCTTGTTCCGGCCCGTCCGTGCTCGGATCCAGGCGGTGGTGGACCGGCGCTTCTTCCGTTCGCGCTACGACGCGGTGCGGACAGTCGAGGGGTTTGCCGGCCGGCTGCGCGACGAGCTCGACCTCGAGTCGCTCGGCGCCGACCTGCGCGGTGTCGTCCGCGACACCATGCAACCGGTCCACGTGTCACTGTGGCTCCGGAGCGCACCATGAGCGCCGGTCGCTTGGCCTGGTCGCTGTTCGCTCTGTTCGTGCTGACCGCGGCGGTCGGTGTCGCGCTGGTCGCCGTGGCACCCTCCGAGGCCTTTGACGACGAGGGCGACCCGTTCGTACTGTCGCTGTCGTTCGCCATCGTCATGGTGGCCTTCGGACTCGTCGGCGCCCTGGTGGCCTCCCGGGTCCCGGCCAACCCGGTGGGCTGGCTCTTTCTCGCGCTCGCCGTCATCGAGGGTGGCTACGAGCTCGCGGACGGCTACACGCGCTACTCACTGACGGTCTCCGAGCTGCCCGGCACGCCGTACGCTGCCTGGTTCGCCAACTGGTCCAGCCCGGTGTCGCCCGCACTGATCGGCCTGGCTTTCCTGCTGTTCCCGGACGGTCGGCTGCTGTCGCGGCGGTGGCGACCGGTGGCCTGGCTGTGCGTGGTCGCGATCGTGCCCGTCGTGGCGCCGTACGCACTTATGCCGGGACCGATCGCCGAACACCCCTCCCTGACCAACCCGCTCGGCGTGCCCGGGGCCGGGTTCCTGCGTGACGTGGCGGACGGGCCATTCATCGGCGTTATCCTCCTCAGCGCAGCAGTAGCGTCGATCGTGCGCTTTCGGCGCTCTCGCGGGGTCGAGCGGCAGCAGCTGAAGTGGTTCGTGTTCGCGGCGGCGCTGATCCCCGCCTTCCTGGTCGCAGGGACCATCCTGTCGGTGGCGTTCGGCGACGACAGCACCGGTGGGGAAGCCGTGGTCGGTGTCGTGTTCGCGGTCATCCTGGCCGGGCTCCCCATCTCGGCCGGCATCGCGATGCTGCGCTACCGGCTGTACGACATCGACCTGGTCATCAACCGGACGCTGGTGTACGGCACGCTGACCGCGACGCTGGTCGCGACGTACCTGGGCTCGGTGATCGTCATCCGGCTGTTCCTCGACCCAGTCACCGGTGACTCCGAGCTGGCGGTCGCCGCTTCGACGCTTGCGGTGGCGGCGCTGTTCCGGCCGTTGCGCGCAAGGATCCAATCCATCGTCGATCAGCGCTTCTATCGGGCGCGCTACGACGCCGCCCGCACTCTCGAGGCCTTCGCAGGTCGACTTCGTGACGAGGTCGACCTTGCAGCACTAGGCAGCGACCTGCGCTCGGTCGCCGACCAGACGCTGCGGCCAGCCCACGTGTCGCTGTGGCTGCGGGAGGCGTCGCGATGACGCGCCTGGCGGCCTGCCTGGCCGGTGTGGCCGTCCTGCTCACCCTCGCCGGCGCCGGCACCAACATGGCGTTGGACCGGGAGTCTGCGGTCGGCGTCGCTTTCGGCGTCGCTTTCGCGCTCGTCGGGATGGCTAGCGCCATTACCGGGGCCGTCGTCGCCTCTCGCGTCCGCGCCAACCCCGTGGGCTTGCAGCCGGCGCACCTGTCGCTGTGGCTGCGGGAGTCGAGGGCCGCACTATGAGTCGGCGTGCCGCGACGTTGCTGGCCTGGGGACTGTGGACGGTCGACATCGCCGTCATCGCCGCACTCGTTCCGCTGAGCTCCGCGGGTGCGGGGGTGTGGGGCCACATCGGCGGGACGGTGTTCATCACGGTCTTCGCCAGCACGGGTGCGCTGGTGGCCTCGCGACACCCCGCCAACCCGATCGGCTGGTTGCTGTGCCTGGCCGCGTTCGCGTTCACCGTCGGCGGGGTGTGCGTTTGGGTCTCGGAGTACGCGGCCCGCGAGAACATCGATGGCCCCGCTGTCACCGCGGCCGCGTGGATAGGCACCTTCGTCTGGATGCTCGGTATCGGCCCGGCGGCAACGTTCTTGTTGCTGCTCTTCCCCGACGGGCGGTTGCCGTCCCACAGATGGCGCGCGATCGCCTGGTTGGCCGGCGCGTCGCTGGCCGCGACCCTCGTGGCGCTTGCGCTCGCACCGGGACCGATCGAGGACACGCGGGTGATCAACCCGGTCGGCGCGACCCCCTGGGCGCCGGGCCTCCGCACGCTCGAGAACGCCGGCCTGACCCTGCTGTTTGCGAGCATCCTCGCCTCGTGCGCCTCCCTCGTGGTGCGCTACCGGGCAGCAGGGCTCGAGCAGCGCCAGCAGCTGAAGTGGCTCGCCTGGTCGCTGCCGATGGTACTGCTGTGGCTGGGCGCCTCGATCTGGGTCGAGTCGACCCAGCAGGGCGAGACGGCGGCAGACATCGGCAACGCCCTGGCGTCGATCGGCCTGACGGTTGTGCCGGTTGCCACCACCGTCGCGATGCTGCGGCACCGCCTGTACGACATCGACGTCGTCATCAACCGCACCCTGGTGTACGGCTCGCTGACCGCCACGCTGGCGGCTGTCTACCTGGGTTCGGTGCTGCTGCTGCAGCTGCTCCTGAACCCGTTGCGCACCGAGTCCGACCTGGCCGTCGCCGTGTCCACGTTGGCAGTTGCAGCGCTGTTCGGCCCCGCACGCGCGCGGATCCAGGCCGGTGTGGATCGCCGCTTCTACCGAAGCCGTTACGACGCGACCCGCACCCTCGAGGCCTTCGCCGGCCGACTCCGACACGAAGTCGACCTCGACGCGGTTGGCGCCGACCTCCGCGCAGCCGCAAGTGACACGGTCCGGCCGGCGCACCTGTCGCTGTGGCTGCGGGGTGCCCCGTGAGCCGGCGCCTCGCGCCCCGGCTGGCCTGGTCGCTGTGCGGGTCGGCGGTCGCACTGCACGTCGCGGGCGGCATCCTGACCGCGATCGGCCCCGACCCGAGCGTGGCTTCCGAGTACCCCGTCGCGATCGCGCTCCTGGTGCTGTCCGTGGTCGGCGCCTTCGTTGCGGCACGCAGGCCGGGCAACGCCATCGGCTGGCTGTTCTGCGTCGCGGGTCTGCTGATTGCCGCGTCCGGCACGTCGTACGCGTACGCCGACTACGTCCTGGTCGAGCAGCCGGGGCTGGCGGGCGGGGTGGCCGCGGCGTGGCTCACCTCATGGGTCTTCCTCCCTGCCTTGTACGGCGTCCCACCGCTGCTGTTCCTGCTCTTCCCCGACGGCCGGCCGCTAAGACCCGCCTGGCGGATCGCGGTCGCCGTCACCGTCGCCTCGCTGGTCTGCCAGTGCACAGCCGCGGCCTTCCGGCCGGGCGCGCTCCAGGACGCGCCGGTCGCTGGCTTGGAGAACCCGGTCGGCATCGACGTGCGTGCGTGGACAGAGGTGGTCGAGCTGACCGGGTGGACCTTGGGTCTGCTCAGCATCGTCCTGGGTGCCTGGTCGCTGGTGCTGCGCTACCGCCGGTCGCGCGGTGACGAACGCTTGCAGCTGCGCTGGGTCGTCTCGTCCGCAGTCCTGTTCGGCGGGGCATGTCTGGTCAGCGCGGTGTTGTTCCAGACCCGCTTCACCGGTCTGGGACAGGCTTTCGTCTTCACCGCGTTCCTCACCATCCCGGTCGCGGCCGGCATCGCGATCCTGCGGTACCGGCTCTACGACATCGACGTCGTCATCAACCGCACGCTCGTCTACGCCACGCTGACGCTGACACTCGCCGGCGTCTACCTCGGCTCTGTGCTCATACTGCAACTGGCACTGAACCCGTTGGCGGTCCAGTCCGACCTGGCGGTTGCGGCGTCCACGCTGGCGGTGGCAGCCCTGTTCGGCCCAGCCCGCCGGCGCATCCAGGGCGGTGTCGACAAGCGCTTCTTCCGCAGCAAGTACGACGCTGCCCGAACGGTGGACGCCTTCGCCGGCCAACTGCGACACGAGGTCGACCTGGACGCTGTCGGCGACGACCTGCGGGCCGCCGTACTTGACACCGTGCAGCCGACGCACGTCTGGCTGTGGGTGCGATCGTGATCACCGTGTCCGACCCGACGTTGCGCCGGCTGGCCTGGGCGGTGTGGTGGTTCTTCGTCGCGATGGTTGCCGTCGGTGTGCCGCTGATCTTCATCGAGCGATCCGCGCCGGCCCAGACGTGGGGAACCGTCGGTACTGCGAGCGACCTCGTCTTCACCATGGTCATCGGGACGTTTCCGCTGGTGGGACTGCTGATATTGAGGCGCCAGCCACGCAACACCATCGGCTGGCTGTTGCAGGGCATCGGTCTGGTGTGGGGCCTGTCTGGCTTCGCGGACAACTACGCCACGTACGGCCTGGTCACAAACCCCGGGTCGCTGCCGGGTGCGGACGTGGTTGCGGCGATGAACGAGGGCAGCTGGGCCCCCGGGATCGGGTTGATGGGCACCTTCTTGATCCTGCTGTTCCCGAACGGTCACCTGCCGACGCCGCGCTGGCGGCCGGTGGCATGGCTGTGTGGGGTGACGATCGTCATGGTGACGATCACCGTCGCCCTGTTGCCCGGTCAGCTTGAAGAGAGTCCGGTGCCCACGCTGGACAACCCCATTGCCCTAGAGACGGCAGCACCGGTACTCACCGTGGTGCTGGTCGCCTTCCTGCCGCTGCTGCCGCTGTGCATCATCGCCTCCGCTGTCGGCCTCGTCCGCCGGTTCCGGCGTTCACACGGCGTCGAGCGTGAGCAGCTGAAATGGCTCACGGGCGCCGGCGGGATAGTGGCTGTTCTCTACCTGGCCATGATGGTGGCGACAGCGCTGACGGAGACCGTCCTGTTCACCGGCGAGACACCGTGGTGGGTCACCGCGCTGCAGACGGTGGGGGTTTGGGCGTTCGTGCTGCTGCCCGTCGCGATCGGGATCGCGATCCTGCGTCACCGGCTGTACGACATCGACCTGGTCATCAATCGTGCACTGGTCTACGGCTCGCTCACCGCCACCCTGGCCGTCGTCTACCTCGGTTCGGTGCTGCTGCTGCAGGTGGCGCTCAGCCCGCTCACCGACCAGTCAGACCTGGCGGTCGCCGGCTCCACGCTCGCCGTCGCCGCGCTGTTCGGCCCGGCGCGGCGCCGGATCCAGGCAACCGTGGACCGACGCTTCTACCGGCGGCGCTACGACGCGACGTTGGCTGTGGACGCCTTCGCCGGACGGCTGCGGCACCAGGTCGACCTGGACGCGGTGGGCACCGACCTGCGGACCGCCGTCGACGAGACGGTGCAACCGTTGCACGTCAGCTTGTGGGTACGACCCGGAGGGAGCACGCCGTGACCTCCGCGTTCACCGACCTGTCCGATCGCGCTCTGCGCCGCTGGGCAGGTGCGGTGTCGGGCCTGGTCGTCGGCTGCGTGCTGACCGGCGCATTGATCACATCGATCGACGCCACTCAGCTGGCGGGTTCCTGGGGTGGCAGCGGGATTCTCGGCGAGCTGGCGTTCCTGCTGGTCATCGTGTCCTTCCCGCTCATCGGCCTGCTGATCCTGATCCAGCAACCACGCAACCGCATCGGCTGGCTGCTCCAAGGCATCGGGCTGGCCTGGGGACTCCCTGAGCTGCTCTCCGCGTATGCCCACTGGGGCCTCGTCGTCGACCCTGGCTCACTGCCGGGGGCCGACGTCGCCGCAGCCGTCAATGAAGGCACCTGGACGTTCGGCGTCGGCACGATGGGGATCTTTTTGATCTTGTTGTTCCCCGACGGCAGGCTGCCGTCGGCACGGTGGCGAACAGTCGCCTGGGTGGGAGCCTCCACCCTCGTCGTCGGGGCAGCGGGGATCGCCCTCACGCCGGGCCGGATGGAGGAGAGCCCCATCCCAACGCTGGCCAACCCACTGGGCAGCGAGTTGCTGGAGCCGGTCACCTTCGTCGTGCTCGGCGTCGTCCTCCCACTGCTGCCGCTATGCATCCTCGCCTCGGCTGTCGCGTTGGTACGCCGCTTCCGCCGCTCGACCGGCGTCGAGCGGGCGCAGATCAAGTGGCTCGCGACGGCCGGTGCCGTGGTGGCCGGCCTGTACCTCGTCACGATGCTCGCGTCCCTGGTGGCGTCCTTCGCCGAGGAGACACCCGGCCCGGTCTCCGCGTTGCAAGAGGTGTCGCTGCTGTCGTTCCTGCTGCTGCCGGTGGCGATTGGGATCGCGATCCTTCGGCACCGGCTCTACGACATCGACCGCCTGATCAACCGGGCGCTGGTGTACGGCTCGTTGACGGCGATTCTTGCCGGCAACTACTTGGGGTCCGTGCTGCTGCTCCAGCTGATGCTGAACCCGCTGGACAACCAGTCCGACCTGGCCGTCGCCGGCTCCACCCTCGCCGTTGCGGCGCTGTTCGGCCCGGCCAGGCGTCGCATCCAGGCCACCGTCGACAAGCGGTTTTACCGCAGCCGTTACGACGCCGCCCGCACCCTCGACGCCTTCGCAGCCCAGCTGCGGCACGAGGTCGACGTGGACGCGGTCGGCACCGACCTTCGCTCAGCTGTCAACCAGACGGTCCAGCCCACCCACGTCAGCCTTTGGGTGCGACCGTGACCTCCCTGTCGGACACCACGCTGCGCGCACTCGCCTCGGCGGCATGGTGGCTGTTCCCCGCCGCCGTCTGCTGTGCGGGTGTGCTGGCACTGTTCGACCAGGGGATCTCGGCGTCGTCAGTGGCCCAGGGTGTGGGCTTCATCGTCGTTCTCCTGGCCTTCCCGCTCACCGGCCTGCTCGTACTGCGGCGCCAGCCGCAGTACGACCATCGGCTGGGTCCTCACCGGCATCGGGCTGGTGTGGAGCATCGGCGGCCTGGCCGACAGCTACGCGCGGTACGGCCTGGTCGTCGACCCTGGCTCGCTGCCGGGGCCGGCGATCACGGCAACGGTGGCCAATGCCATCTGGGCTCCTGCCCTCGGCCTGATGGGGACGTTCCTGCTCCTACTATTCCCGGACGGTCACCTGCCCTCCCCCCGCTGGCGGCCCGTGGGGTGGGTGTGCGCGGCCACGGTCGTGACCCTGACGGTCGTCCTCTACCTCGCTCCCGGCGAGCTCGAACAGTCGCCGGTCCCAGGGCTTTCGAACCCGCTCGCCATCGACGGTGCCGACCAGGTGTTCGACGTACTGTTCGCGGTCCTGCTGCCCCTGTTCGCGCTGTGCATCCTCGCATCGGCAGCTGCGGTGGTCCGGCGCTACCGCCACTCCAGCGGGGTCGAGCGCCAGCAGCTGAAGTGGCTTGCCGCCGCCGGTGCCGTGACGGCGTCGGTGTTCCTCATTGGCATCTTCGGGTCGGCGTTCGCTCCTTCTCAGGGCGAGGAGCCGCTGTGGCTGCAGGTCCTCAACCAGGCGTCGTTCCTCGCGTTCGCACTGATCCCGGTCTCCATCGGCGTCGCGATCCTGCGGCACCGGCTCTACGCCATCGACGTGGTCATCAACCGGGCGCTGGTCTACGGCTCGCTCACCGCCATCCTCGCCGCTGTCTACGTTGGCTCGGTGCTGCTGCTCCAGCTCGTGCTGAACCCGCTGGACAACCAGTCCGACCTCGCCGTCGCCGGCTCCACGCTCGCGGTGGCCGCCCTGTTCGGCCCGGCCCGGCGGCGCATCCAGGCCGCCGTCGACAAGCGCTTCTACCGCAGCCGGTACGACGCCGCCCGCACCCTAAACGCATTCGCTGGCCGGCTCCGACACGAGGTCGACCTGGAGGCGGTCGGCACCGACCTGCGCGCCGCCGTACGCGAGACCGTCCAGCCCGCCCACGTGTCATTGTGGCTCCGCATCCGCTGAGGGTGCGGACTCAGGCAGCCATTGTCTCGACGTCGTACGCAGCGATGGCGGGATCCCGGGTGACCACGGTCAGCCGCTCGGTGCGGGCCTGGGCAACCAGCAGCCGGTCGAACGGGTCGGTGTGATGTCCCGGCAGCCCGCCGACCGCCAAGGCGTGTTCGATCGTCACGTCGAGGCCGGTGAAGCGCCGCTCGGCAAGCTGGTCGACGAGGTCGTCGGGGGCACGCAGCTTGCCCAACGCCTTCTTGATCGTGATCTCCCAGGCGGTTACCGCGCTGACGAGTACCCGGTTACTCCCGTCGGCGATTGCCCGGCGGGCCGGTTCCGCCAGGGCAGGGTCGTTTGCCAGCACCCACAGCAGCACGTGAGTGTCCAAAAGCAGGTTCACCCCGCATCGGCCTCGAAGTGCTGCTGGATCTCGGCGGGCAGCGGGTCGTCGAAGTCGTCCGCGATCCACACCCTGCCCTCCCAGCCGCCAAGCGTGCGCGGCTCAGGATCGGCGGCGTATGCCGACAGCACCGCAACCGGCCGTCCCGCCTTGCCGATGATCACCCGCTTCCCGGACGCTGCCTCGTCGAGCAGCCGGGATAGTTGCGCCTTTGCCTCGGTCACGTTCACGACGCGGGTCATCGAACGTCCGCCTTCCTTTTGCTTCGACCGCCAAGCCTACCGGACCAGGTCTGGTCTGGTTACATCTGGTCGGAGGTCGGCACCTGCTCGAGCCGACGGCCTCCAACCGACTCTCCAAGCGTCGTAACGATGGACGGACAGCGGTCCGAGATGCTGTCCCCGACATGGCAGACAGGGAGAGGAGCAGTCATGACGCGGATCGAGCACACCGTGCTGATCGAGCGACCCATCGAGGACGTGTGGGCGTACCTGATGGACGCCGAGAACAACCCGGTCTGGCAGGCACCCGTGATCGAGGCCCACGCCGAGGACGGGACCGACCTCGCGATCGGCAGCACGGTCCAGGAGGTGATGCAGTTCCTCGGCCGCAAGGTTGACGTGACCTGGGAGGTAGCCGAGCTCGAGCCCCTGCGACGGTCCATGGTCCGCACCACCTCCCCGGTCCCCATGCAGGGCGGCTACACCCTGGAAACCGTCGAGACCGGCACCCGCCTCACTTTGGACAGCGAGATGGACGCGCACGGCTTCTTCAAGCTGGCCGAGCCCGTCTTCGCGAGGATGGCCCGGCGCGAGGCGGTGGCCAGCTGCGAGACCCTCAAGGACGTGCTGGAGGCCGGCGCCAAGGATCCCGCGCCGTAACGGATCCCGAACGGGACAGGCCTAGAAAGGTCACACGATGACAACGTTGACCGGATCGTTCCGCCGCCGCTTCCTCGGTCGCTCGACCGAGACGACCCGCCCGCAACGCGAGAGCACCCGGCCGGTCGCTGCGCCGAAGGATGAGACCGTGCCGGTCGACATCGCGCCGAACGATCCCCTGCTGGCGTACCTGCAAAGCGCCAGCGGCGCGGTCGACGTCGAGACGCTGGAGCTCGACTCGCCAGCGCTGGCGGACCTCAAGGCGGCCGGCGTCAAGCTCGCGGTGCCTCTCGTCAGCCAGGGTGAGCTGATCGGGGTGCTCAACCTCGGCCCGCGCCGCTCCGAGCAGGACTACTCCACCGACGACCGCAAGCTGCTCGACAACCTCGCCGCGCAGGCGGCGCCCGCGCTCCGCGTCGGTCAGCTGGTCCGCCAGCAGCAGGCCGAGGCGGCCACCCGGCAACGGTTCCAGCAGGAGCTCGAGGTGGCCAAGCTGATCCAGCAGAACTTTCTGCCCAAGCAGCTGCCCGAACTCGCCGGATGGCAGCTCGCGGCCTACTACCGCCCGGCCCGCGAGGTCGGCGGCGACTTCTACGACGTCATCCCTCTCTCGGATGGCCGGGTCGGGCTCGTGATCGGCGACGTCACCGACAAGGGCGTGCCCGCGGCCCTGGTGATGGCGGCGACGCGCAGCGTGCTGCGTGCGTCTGTTCAGCGGCTGGTCGACCCAGGGGTCGTGCTCGAGCGGGTCAACGAGCACCTGTGCCCGGACATGCCGGAGAAGATGTTCGTCACCTGCCTGTACGGCGTGCTGGATCCGGGCAGCGGACGGTTCTGGTTCGCAAACGCCGGCCATGACCTGCCGTACGTCAAGACCGCGGACGGGTCCATCGAGCTGCGCGCGCGGGGCATGCCGCTCGGGCTGATGCCGGGCATGCGCTACGAGGAGAAAGAGATGGTCCTCGCGCCGGGCGACTCCTTGCTGCTGCACTCCGACGGGGTGGTCGAGGCCCACGACCCCGAGGGCGGGATGTTCGGGTTCCCGCGCCTCAAGGACGCGGTCGCACGCTACCCAGGCGGCGGCGAGCTGATCGACCGGGTCCTCACCGAGCTGCACGAGCACACCGGCCCCGACTCCGAGCAGGAGGACGACATCACGATGGTCACCCTGGCCCGCTCGCCGAGCGCGGCGCACCCGACCAATGGTGTGGCCACGACGCACCAGCTGGTGGAGTTCGAGGTGCCGAGCGCCGAGGGCAACGAGCGGCTGGCACTGGAGCGGGTGAGCTCGATCGTGACGCCGCTGGGCCTGGACGAGGCACGGCTCAAACGGCTCGAGACGGCGGTGGGCGAGGCCACGATGAACGCGATGGAACACGGCAACGGCTATCACGTCGACAAGCCGGTGAAGGTACGCGTGCTCACCGAGAGCGACCTGGTCCGCATACAGATCAGCGACCTCGGTGGCGGCGCCCCGGAGCGGGAGGCCGAGCAGCCCGACATCGAGGCCAAGCTGGCCGGGTTGCAGCGTCCCCGGGGCTGGGGCCTGTTCCTCATCAAGAACATGGTCGACGAGTCGAACGAGACCAGTGACGGGGCACAGCACACGCTGGAGCTCGTGATGCACCTGGTGGACCCGGCAGACGACCAATCGGAAGGCGACCATGACCACCAGTGACGTGACCACGGGCGTACGCCGCCGCGACGGTGCGGCCGTCATCGACCTGGTGGGCGACGTGAATGCGCGTGCGGAAGGTTCCCTCGACGAAGCCTGGGAGGAAGCGGTCCGGGGTCAGCCGGACGCGGTGGTACTCAACTTCGAGACCGCCGGTTACATCAACTCCACCGGGATCGCGCTGATCGTGGGCCTGCTGGCCAAGGCCCGCGCCCGTTCCATCCCGATCCGGGCCTACGGGCTCACCCCGCACTACCGCGAGATCTTCGAGATCACCCGCCTGGCCGACTTCCTGGCGATCAATCCCGACGAGGACAGCGCCGTCCGCGGCGCGGAGGAGAACGACTCATGACCGAGGCGACAGCGACCTTCGTGGTACGCCGGCACGGTCCGGCCAGTGTTGTCGACATCAAGGGAGACGTGACATCGGGCTCAGAGGAGGTCCTGATGAGCGCGTACGACGACACCGGGGACGCCAAGGCGATCGTGCTCAACTTCTCCGAGCTGTCGTACATGAACAGTGGCGGCATCGGCCTGCTGGTCACCTTGCTGGTGCGCGCCAACCGGCACTCCCAGCAGCTGCTGGCGTACGGCTTGTCGGATCACTACCGGCAGATCTTCGAGCTGACCCGGCTGGACGAGGCGGTCGGCATCCACGACACAGAGCAGTCCGCGCTGAGCGCAGCCGGCGCGGGCACGGCTGAGCGATAGGAGGACGACACCATGAGCGACCTGAACGAGACGGCCGTCGACCCCACCGAGCAGCGAGCGGCAGCACGGGATGCGACGAACTGGGCCAAAGCGGTGTCGAAGCTGAAGGTCTCCGACGTGCCCGAAGGGGCCACCAACCTCAACGTGACGGGCAAGCGCCTGGCCGGGCCGATCCAGGGATTCGGCAAGATGTGGCAGAAGACCTACCAGGTCCGGCTGCCACGCGAACAGGTGTCCGCGACCGACCTGATCGCAACCTGGAAGCAGCGGTTCCCCGACTTCTGGCCGGAAGGAAACCGGTTCTACGCGCCGCTGACCGGCATCGAGCCGGGCGAGGTCGCGCTGCTCAACGTCACCCTGCCGGGCCGGATGAAGCTGTCGACCGGTGTGATGGTGCTGTATGCCGACGAGGAGTCGTTCACGCTGATGACGCCGCAGGGCCACATGTTCGCGGGGTGGATCACGTTCAGTGCCACCGAGCGGGATGGCAAGACGGTGGCGCAGGCGCAGGTCCTGATGCGCGCCTCAGACCCGATCTTCGAGCTCGGCCTCGTCCTGGGTGGGCACAAGCAGGAGGATCGGTTCTGGAACCACACGCTGTCCGCGGTCGCCGCCGCGTTCGACGTACCAGACGCCCCGGTCGACACCCGGGTCACCTGTGTCGACAAGCGCCGCCAGTGGTCGCGCTGGGGCAACGTCTGGCACTCCTCGGCCATCCGGTCGTCGGTGTACATGCTGGGCGCGCCGGCCCGCGGGGTCCGCGGACTGGCACAGCGTGGGCGGCCGGTTGGCTGATCTCTCCGGGCAGGACGCGGTCGTCGTCGGGGCCGGGCCGAACGGTCTGGCCGCCGCGATCGCGCTCGCGCGCGCGGGTCGGTCCGTCACGCTGCTGGAGGCGGCCGACTCGGTGGGGGGCGGTTCGCGCTCGGCCGAGCTGACCCTGCCGGGTTTCGTGCACGACGTCTGCTCGACCGTGCATGCACTCGCGCTAGCCTCACCGTTCCTGCGCGACCTGCCGCTGGCCGAGCACGGGCTCGAGCTCGTACACCCCGACCTGCCCCTCGCCCACCCTCTCGATGACGGCACGGCAGTCCTGCTCGAACGGGAGGTTAGCGCGACGGCTGCGTCGGTCGGTGGCGCGGACGCCCGCTCGTACGAACGGTTGCTGGGTCCACTGGTACGCACCGCCGACGGCCTGATGCACGAGCTGCTCGGCCCACTGCGCCCGCCCAGGCACCCGGTCGCGATGGCGCGCTTCGGCCTGGTCGGCCTGCGTTCGGCGACCGGGCTGGCCAGGTCCCGCTTCGACCAGCCCCGGGGGCAGGCCCTGCTAGGCGGTGTCGCGGCACATTCGATGCTGCGGCTCGACCAGATCCCCAGCGGCGCGGTCGCCCTGGTCCTGATGCTGGCCGCCCACTCGGTCGGGTGGCCGTTCGCCCGCGGCGGCTCGCAACAGGTGGTGGAGGCGCTGGCGTCGTACCTTCGCTCGCTCGGCGGCGACATCGTCACCGGCCATCGGGTCGACACGGTGGACGAGCTCGACGGGGCGGGGGCGGTCGTCCTCGACGTCACCCCCCGCCAGGTCCTGGCCATGGCCGGTCACCGCCTGCCGGCACGCTACTGCCGGGCCCTGCGCAGGTACCGGTACGGACCCGGGATCGTCAAGATCGACTGGGCCCTGGACGGTCCGATCCCGTGGCGCGCCGACGGCGTCGACCGGGCCGGCACGGTGCACCTCGGTGGGACGCTGGCGGAGGTGGCCGCCTCCGAGGCCCAGATGAGCAGCGGCCATGCCCCGGAGCGCCCGTACGTGCTGCTGACGCAGCCCACCGGGTGTGACCCGACGAGGGCGCCGGCGGGGCAGCACGTGGGGTGGGCCTACTGCCACGTCCCGGCCGGGTACGACGAGGACATGACCGACCGGATCGAGGCTCAGGTCGAGCGGTTCGCACCGGGCTTCCGGGACCGCGTCCTTGGCCGGTACACGATGTCGGCGGCCCAGATGGAGGCGTACAACGCCAACTACGTCGGCGGCGACATCAACGGCGGCCTGCAGGACCTCCGCCAGCTGTTCACCCGGCCGGTCGCCAGGCTGATCCCCTACACGACCCCAGACCCGCGGCTGTTCATCTGCTCGTCGTCCACCCCACCCGGCGGTGGCGTGCACGGGATGTCCGGCTGGTTCGCCGCCCAGGCCGTCCTTCGCCGGGGCGGCACGTCGCATCGACGATGAGACCCGCAACGCCCACTGCAGACAAGCCTCATCGTTGCTCAGTCCAGGTGGGCGGGCAGCCCGAACAGCTCGAACAGCCTGGTGTCGAGGAAGCTGGTGATGGCGACGACCCGTCCGCCGGACAGCTCGAGCACCTGCAGCGCGAACGGGTCGTGGCCGGTCCCCGACGCCGCCTTGCGGTAATGCGCGAACCCCGGCGACCCGTTCACCGTCACCGGCACCAGCCGTGACCCGCGACACCCGTGTCCCGGGCCGAGCATCCACGCCACGATGTCGCTGCTGCCCTGCAGCCACATCTCGTACGGCGGCATGTTCTGGGTGGCGTCGTCGTGCAAGAGCCCGACCAGCGAGTCGATGTCGTACCGCTCGAACGCGTCGACGTAGCGGGCGAGCAGCTCGCGGTGTTCGTCGTCCAGCGGGTCGTAGGCCGGGGAGGCCGAGGCCCGGCGGGCAGCCAGCGAGGATCTGGCGCGCTGCAACGCGCTGTTGACCGACGCGACCGAGGTGTCGAGCAGCTCGGCGACCTCGTCGGCCTTCCACCGCAAGACGTCGCGCAGCAGCAACACCGCGCGCTGCCGCGGGGGCAGGTACTGCAGGGCGGCCACGAACGCCAACCTGATCGACTCCCGCTCCACGGCCAGCTCGGCCGGGTCGCCGTCGCCGGCCAGCACCTGGCGGTCGAGGACCGGCTCGACCCAGGTGACCTCCGGCTGCCGCGCGGCCAGCGACGCCTCCACCGGCGGCGAGGGAGATGCCGACAGGTCCATCGGCAGCGCACGGCGCTGGCGACCGTTCAGCAGGTCGAGGCACACATTCGTCGCGATGCGGTACAGCCAGGAGCGCAGCGCCGCCCGGCCCTCGAACCGGTCGAGGCCACGCCATGCACGAACCATCGTGTCCTGCACCGCGTCATCGGCGTCGAAGGCCGACCCCAACATCCGGTAGCAGTAGCCGTACAGCTCTCCCCGGTGCTCGTCCAGCCGGGTCTCCAGCTCGGCCGCCCCCGGCGTGGTCGAGCCGGGTCGCGCTCGATCTGTCGTGACGCCTGTCATCACGCTCCCCTCTCCTCGCCGACCACCACCGTCGGCGCCGACATCCTGACCGTCGGGGCCAGCATAGGAAGGCGGGGCACGGCCCGCAGGTCTCGCCGACCGCCGGCAGGTCCGCGGGACCCTCACGGTCGATGGGTCAGGTTCGCGGCAGCTCCCACAGTGGTGAGCGGCACGGCGCTTGCCGAAACACCGCGCTCAGCGCGCTGTGCCCCGCCGCACCGGACCTACGCCACGTTAGAGTGACGGACTCACTTTGGTGGCTGGGCGAGCGGATGCCGGACCTGACGGACGACAACGGTGGTGACGTCGTCGAGTCGCGCAACTGGCGAGCCGACGACGCGGTGGGAAGTGCCGTTGGTCTGCCCAGGTTGTCGACCCGGAGCTTCCGGGCGGGCGTGATCGGCCTGCTGGCGCTCAACGCCGTCGCAACCGGCGCGCTCTGGTGGGAGCAACGCGCCAGGCACGCCCAGGAGAACGAAGTGCGCTGCATCGAGGCGGTGCTCACCCCTCAGCGGGAGACCCCGCTGTCGGACAGCCAGCGCAGCCTCGCGGTGCTGCTCGACTGCGAGGTCCCGCCCAACCTGCTGCAGCGCGAGGGCAGCTAGCCCACACTCCCGCGGAAGGGGGCGGCGGGCGTGGTCAGGCTACCGACAGGGCGGCGAGCGCGGCGTTGACGATGCTGCCGGGCAGCAGGTCGTGAAGCTCGTACAGGTCGTGCACCGAGCCGGACTGGCCGAACTCGTCCACCCCCAGCGGTACGCATGGCACACCGAGCGCCGAGCCCAGCCAGGCCATCGTGTGCGAGGACGCGTCGTGCACGGTGACGACGGGCGCTCGATCCCCGAATGCGGCGTGCAGAACGCCGGGGACACCCGGATTCGTGGCGGTCCGCACGCCCCGCCGCAAGGTGGCCTGCCAGTCGGCGTAGAGCCGACTCAGGGAGCATGCGTCAACCACGTGCGCCGCGATGCCCTCGCCGGCCAGCTCACCTGCCGCGGTCAGCGTCTCCGGGAGCACCGCACCGCAGGCCACCAGGTGCACTACCGGGGCACCCTCCTCGCGCAGCTCGGGGTGGTCGTGGTGGGCGTCGACCAACCGGTACGCGCCGGCAAGCACCTGCCTGCGCAACACCGTGTCACCCAACCGCGCACGGGCAGCCTCGAACGGCGCCTGGTCGAGCGGCCGGGTGCTCAGCCGGAAGTAATATGCCCCTTCTCCGGTGCCTTCCGCGGCCGCCGCGATCCGACCGAGCGCATCGCACAGCAGCCAGTCCAGAGCGGTCGCGTACGCCGGCTCGACGAACGTGACCCCAGGCAGCTCCAGCCCCACCGACGGCGTGATCGTCGACTGATGTGCCCCGCCCTCGGAGGCGAGGCTGACCCCCGACGGCGTGCCCGCGACGACGAACCGTGAGCCGGAGTACGCGCCGTAGACGAATGCGTCCAGCCCGCGCAGCACGAACGGGTCATAGACGGTTCCGATTGGGAGCAGCGGCTGCCCGGACAGGTCCCACGCCAGGCCGAGCTGACCGAGCAGCAGGAACAGATTCATCTCGGAGATGCCGAGCTCGAGGTGCTGACCCTCCGGGCCCTCCGCCCAGCGCAGAATCTGATCCTCGTCCCACGAGCGGCGCTGCTCAGGCGCGAACACCCCCAGCTTGTTGATGAATCCGGCCAGGTTCGTCGACGTCGCGACGTCCGGAGCGGTGGTGACCAGGTACGGCGCGACCTGCTCGTCGCGGGCCAGGTCGACCAGCACCCGGCCGAACACCTCCTGCGTGGACAGTGGCTTGCGGGTCCGTTGCGCGGTCGTCTCCGGCACCGTGATCCGCAGCTCCCGCTCCCGCGCCGGGCGGGCCAGCGCGTCCCGGCGGGCCGCGATCAACCGCCCCGCGTCAGAGTCGGTGGTGAACCGGTCCCACTCGTTGCCCCGGTCCAGGCCGTGCCGGTCCCGCAGCTGGTCGATCTGCTCGCCGCTGAGCAGCAGCGAGTGGTTGCGCGGGTTGCCGGCGATCGGCAGCCCCCACCCCTTGATGGTGTACGCGAAGACCACACTGGGCCGGTCGCTGACCCTGTCGCACTGCGCGTAGCCGTCGAGCATCGCGTCGAGGTCGTGCCCGCCGAGGTCGGTGACCAGCGGTCCCAGCGCGTCGTCGTCGACGTCGGCGACCTGTTCCTTGACCTCACCGGTCGCGCCGTCGAGGAACCGTTCGCGCAGCGCGCCGCCGGAGAGCGCGAACAGCGACTGGTACTGCTCGTTCGGCATCGCGTCGATCCAGGCCCGCAGGTGCTCACCCCCCGGGCGGGCGTACGCGGCCTGCAGCCGCCGCCCGTACTTGACCTCGACGACGTGCCACCCGGCCGCCTCGAACTGACCGGTCCACTGCGCGATCCGCACTCCGGGGATCACCCGGTCCAGCGACTGCCGGTTGAAGTCGACCAGCCAGCGCACGTTCCCGAGCCCGGCAGTGGCGGGGTCGGCGACCGCCTCCCACACGTTGCCCTCGTCGAGCTCGGCGTCACCGAGGATCGCAACGAACCGCGACCGCGGCCGGGCGCCGAAGTGCGCATCCACATACCGCCTGGTCGCGGCCGCAAACAGCGGCGCCGCGACCCCGAGGCCGACCGAGCCGGTGGAGAAGTCCACCTGGTCGGGATCCTTGGTCCGCGACGGGTAGGACTGCAGGCCGCCTCGGGCGCGCAACTGGGTGAGGTACGACTGGTCGAGGTTGCCCAGCAGGTACTGGATCGCGTGGAAGACCGGCGAGGCGTGCGGCTTGACCGCGACCCGGTCGGCCGCGTCGAGGTGGGCGAACCACAACGCGGTCATCGCCGTGACCAGCGAGGCGCTGGAGGCCTGGTGGCCGCCGACCTTGACCCCGTCCGCGGTGTCGCGCTCGCGGTTCGCTGCGTCGACGATGCGGGTGGACAGCCACAGCACTCGGCGCTGGATCTGGTCGAGCACGGTCGGGTCGTACGGGCGGTCGGTGCGGTCGGTGCGGTCGGTGGGGTCGTCGCTCACGCCCACATGATCGACCCTCCCGCGAAATGCGGGAAGGTGGCTGGCTCAGAACCCCGGCAAGCAGCCAGAATCCCGCATTTGCGTAGCAACCCTGGCCACGCGGCAGTTCGCGGAGAGGGTCACGGGGCGGGCCGGCAGCGGGGTCAGCGCTGCGGTCGCCGGTCAACGATCCGCTGCATCTTCCCGGCCGAGCGCTCGACAGCGTTCGGCTCGACCACCTCGACCTCGACACCGACCCCGATCAACGCCTTGACCTGCCGGGCCAGCTCGACGCCGGCCTCGGCCGCGACCTCGGCTTCCGCATCAGCGCGACGTTCCACCCGTACGATCAGCTGGTCCAGCCGCGCCGGACGAGTGAGCACGCACTGAAAGTGCGGCGACAACCCGGACGTGCGCAGGATCAGCTCCTCGACCTGGGTGGGAAACAGGTTCACCCCGCGCAGGATCATCATGTCGTCGGTGCGGCCGGTGACCTTCTCCATCCGGCGCATGGTGCGGGCCGTCCCGGGAAGCAGCCGGGTGCGGTCGCGGGTGCGGTAGCGCACCACCGGCATCGCCTGTTTCGTCAACGAGGTGAACACCAGCTCGCCGAGCTCGCCGTCGGGCAGCACCGCACCGGTCGCCGGGTCGATCACCTCGGGGTAGAAGTGGTCCTCCCAGACATGCAAGCCGTCCTTGGTCTCGACGCACTCGTTGGCCACCCCCGGCCCCATCACCTCCGACAGCCCGTAGATGTCGACAGCGTGCATGTCCAGCCGCGACTCCATCTCGCGGCGCATCTCGTCGGTCCACGGCTCGGCGCCGAAGATGCCTACCTGGAGCGACGTGGCGGCCGGATCGATGCCCTGGCGATCCATTTCGTCGACGATCGCCAGCATGTACGACGGGGTCACCATGATCACGTCGGGCGCGAAGTCACGGATCAGCATGACCTGCCGCTCGGTCATCCCACCGGAGACGGGAACAACGGTGCAGCCGAGCGCCTCCGCGCCGTAGTGCGCCCCGAGCCCACCGGTGAACAATCCGTACCCGTAGGCCACGTGCACAACGTGTCCAGGCCGACCGCCAGCGGCACGGATCGACCGGGCCATCAGGTGCGACCAGGTGCGGATGTCGTCCGCGGTGTAGCCGACGACCGTGGGGCGGCCAGTTGTGCCCGACGACGCATGCACGCGCACCACCTGCTCGCGGGGCACCGCGAACATGCCGAACGGATAGTGCCGGCGCAGGTCGTCCTTGCTCGTCAGCGGAAACCGGTCCAGGTCGGCGAGCTCGCGGCAGTCGTCTGGGTGTACACCGGCATCGTCGAACGCCTGTCGGTAGTGGGCGACGTTGTCGTACGCGTGGCGCAGGCTCCACCGCAGCCGCTCCAGTTGCAGCGCCTCCAGCTCGTCGCGGGGTGCGGTCTCGATCGGCTCGAGCGCACCGGGTGCAGGGGTCAGGTCGTGCACCGCGTCATGCCCGCTCGAGCAGCACGGCGACGCCTTGTCCCACCCCCACGCACATGGTCACCAGTGCCCGCCGCGCGTCGCGGTCGACGAGCTCCAGGGCAGCCGTCAGCACCAGCCGCGCCCCGGTCATGCCGAGCGGGTGGCCAAGAGCGATCCCCCCGCCGTTGGGGTTGACGTGCTCTGCGTCGTCGGGCAGCCGCAGCTCGCGCAGAACCGCCAGCGCCTGGGCCGCGAACGCCTCGTTGAGCTCGACCACGTCCAGGTCGCCAACCGACCACCCGACCCGGCCGAGGGCGCGCCGGCTGGCGGGCACCGGTCCGATGCCCATCACCCGCGGCTCCACCCCGGCGGTCGCGGAGCCCACAACACGGGCCAGCGGGGTCAGCCCGTACTGGTCCACCGCACGCTCCGAGGCGACGAGCAGCGCCGCCGCACCGTCATTGACCCCACTGGAGTTCCCGGCGGTTACCGACCCCCCGTCGCGGAAGGCCGGCTGGAGGGCGGCCAGCGACTCCGCCGTGGTCGTCCGCGGGTGCTCGTCGGTGTCCACGTCGACGGTGTCGCCCCAGGTGTTTCCGCGCCGCTGAGCCACCGGCACCGCGACGATCTCCCGTGCCAGCCGACCAGCGGCCTGCGCCTTGGCGGCGCGCTCCTGCGAGCGCAGCGCGAACGCGTCCTGATCGATGCGGGTGACGCCGTGCTCTACGGCGACGTTCTCGGCAGTCTCCCCCATTCGGTCGGTGCCGTACGCAAGCTCCATGGCCTCGTTGACGAAGCGCCAGCCGAGCGTCGAGTCGAACAGCTGCGGGGTCCGCGAGAACGCATGCTCCGGCTTGCTCAGCACGTACGGCGCCCTGCTCATCGACTCGACCCCGCCAGCTATGACTAGGTCCGCCTCTCCGGCGCGGACGGCCCGGGCAGCGATAGCAACGGCATCAGCGCCGGAGCCACAGAGCCGGTTCACCGTGGTGCCGGACACCTGCGCCGGCAAGCCGGCCAGCAGCAGCGCCATCCGGGCGACGTTGCGGTTGTCCTCCCCGGCCTGGTTGGCGCAGCCCAGGACGACATCGTCCACGCTGCCCCAATCGATGTCGGGCTGCCGCAGGGTGAGATCCCGGATCGCGTGCGCGGCCAGGTCGTCAGGGCGCACCGACGCCATCGCGCCGGCGTACCGGCCGATGGCTGTGCGGACGCCGTCCACCAGGAACGCTTCAGCCACGAGCATCAGCCTACGTCCGACCAGTCGCGGCCACACGGGGCTATTGCGCTGCCCACGGCGACACGTCGAGATGGTGTGGGTGGCGCCTCAGCGGCGGTGCAGGAACACCAACGCCCGGTCGTCACCGGTCACGTCGAGCCGTTCGAGCAACCGGCGCGCGCCGTCGCCGAAACCCTCGCGACCCATCCGCTCGGCCTCGCCGAGCAGCTTGTCGATGCCGAGGGTGTAGTCCCGCTCCGGGGTCTCGACCAGCCCGTCGGTGAACATCATCAGCGCGTCTCCTGACTGCAGCCTCCCGGTCGACGCCAGGAACTCAGCCTCGGCGATGAGCCCCAGGGCCGGCCCGGACGACGAGTGCACCTCCCAGCGGCCGGACCCGGCGTGCAGCTGTACGCCCGGCGGGTGTCCGGCCGTACGGAGCTCGAACTCCCCGGTCGACAGCCCCAGCGACAGGTGCACGGCGGTGGCGAACCCCTCGCTCCAGTCCTGACGCAGCAGGTAGTCGTTGGCGGCCGGCAGGAACTGGTCCGGCGGCAGCGCTCCGAGCAGCCCACCGAAGGCCCCGGACAGCAGCAGCGCCCGGGTGCCCGCCCCCAGGCCCTTGCCGGACACGTCCACGACGACAACCTCGAGCGCACCTCCGCGCTGGGTCTTGGCCGCCACGATGAAGTCGCCAGCGAATTGCGCCCCACCGGCCGAGCGCATAACTGCCTGCGCCGACCAGCCAGGAGGCAGGTCGGGCAGCTCGCTCTGGGAGCGCAGCCGGTCGCGCAGGTCGATGAGCATGGACTCGCCCATCGGTCCCAGCCGCTTGCGATCCATGGCCAGGACCATGATCACGACCATCAGCCCCAGCACCACCACCATGGACACCCGCTGTGCCGTGACCCCGTCCGCCCACAGCACCCCGGCCACACACGCGGCCTGGACGAGAATCAGCAGCAGGAACAACCGCATCGCCAGCACGATCCCGCCGAGCAGCAGCGGAATGGCGAGGGCGGCGATCGGCACCCACTCTTGCTCGGTCATCCCCAACGCCGCCGCACCGACGCTCAGGCAGAGCAGGCCGACGAACACGTAGAGCTGGGCATCGCGCGACTGGCTGGCGCGACTGGTCAGCGGCCCCCGCGGCTCGTCCACCGGGGCAGACCGCGAGCGCGTTCCGGGCAGCAGTCCCACCACTCCCCGACTGTAGCCAGTGAGGTATCGATCACCGCGCCTGACACGAGTCACACCAGTACAGTCGCCGGCCGGCCAGCTCGGCCACCGACACCGGCTGGGCGCACACCAGGCACCGCTCGCCGGCCCGACGGTAGACGTAGTGCCGCGGGCCGGTGCGGCGGTTTCGCCCGTGCTCGGGACGAAGTGTGCGGATCCGTCCGGTGCGCACCCCGTCGGCCAGGAGCAAAGACAGGTCAGCCCACAGGGCGTCCCAGGTCACCTTCGTCAGGTCGCGGCCAGGCTGGGCAGGGTCGAGCCCGTGGCGGAACAGCACCTCGGCCCGGAATGCGTTACCGACGCCCGACACGACCGACTGGTCCATCAGGAGCGCGGCCACCGGGCGCGTCGACCGGGACAGCCGGACCCAGGCACGATCGGGGTCGGCGTCGCTGCGCAGCGGATCGGGACCAAGGCGACTAAGCAGTCGTGCTCGCACGGTTCCCGTGAGCACCTCGCACACCGTCGCTCCGCGCAGGTCGAAATAGGCCGTGTCTGTCTCGATCCGCATCCGGACGGCTCCCACGGGTTGCGGTGCCGGTGCCTCCCCGATCGTCGTACGCCCGAACAGGCCCAGGTGGAGGTGGAGGTGCCGGTCCTCGCCGAGGTCGAGCAGCAGGTGCTTGCCGTTCGCCTCCGCTCTGCGCAACGTGGCGCCGTCGACGAGCTCCGCCCCGGCCGCGAACCGTCCCTGCGGGCTGGTGATCCGTAGCGGTCCGCCTCGGAACCTGCGCTGTACGGCTCGGGCAAGTCGGTGCAGCGTGTGCCCTTCCGGCATCCAGGACCACCGAGCTCAGGGGGTGGCCGGCACGATGCCGGTGCGCTCGTACTGGGCGAGCATCTCCAGCCGGCGCAGGTGTCGTGGCTCGGCACTGAACGCGGTGCTGAGGAACACCTCGACCAGCCGCAGCGCCTCGTCGGTGGTGTGCATGCGCGACCCTACGGAGACCACCCGCGCATCGTTGTGCTCGCGCGCGAGCCGGGCAGTCTCCTCGTTCCACGCCAGGGCGGCGCGCACGCCGGCGACCTTGTTGGCCGCCATCTGCTCACCGTTGCCCGACCCGCCGATGACCACGCCGAGGCTGTCCGGGTCGGCCGCCACCGCCTCCCCCGTACGCAGGCAGAACGGCGGGTAGTCGTCGAGCGGGTCATAGGCCTCGGGACCGTGGTCTACCGGCTCGTGACCGTGGCTCGAGAGCCAGTCGAGCAGGGCGGTCTTGAGCTCGAAGCCGGCGTGGTCGGAGCCGATGTGCACGCGCATGGCGGCAGTCTCCACCAGCACCGGTCAGGCGAAGATCGGGCCCTGCTCGCGAGTGCGCTTCATCTCGTAGAACCCCGGCGTGCCAGCGACCAGCAGCACACCGTCCCACAGCCGACCGGCGTCCTCGCCGGTCGGGGCCGGGGTGACGACGGGTCCGAAGAACGCGGTGCCATTGAACGAGATCGTGGGGGTGCCGACATCCAGGCCGACCTGGTCCATGCCCTCGAAGTGCGACTTGCGCAGCGCGTCGTCGTAGTCGGTCGAGGTCATCGCCTCGGCCAGATCGACCGGCAGCCTGACCTCGATCAGCGCCGCCTCGACGGTCTCCCGGCTGTGTTCGGCTGCGCCGGGGTGAAACCGGTTGCCGAAAGCGGTGTACAGCCCGGGCAGGACGTCATCGCCATGCTGCTGGGCAGCGGCGATGCACACCCGCACCGGCCCCCAGGCGAAGTCCGGTTTGGGTGAGTCGGTGTCCTCGTTGAGGACCGCCAGGCTCATCACGTGGAAGACGGTGTTGACCGGTCGCACCTGCTCCACCTCGAGCATCCACCGCGAAGCCAGCCAGGCCCACGGGCACAGCGGGTCGAACCAGAAGTCAGCGGTGGAGCGTTCACCTGTGGAGCCGGAGTTGTTCATTCTTCAACCATAGCCGGTTGCGGGCCCTGACGGCGGGCGGGGGTTCGGTGCCAGGTCGGGGTGCGTGCAACCATGCTGGATGCCCGGCCAGAACCTGACCCGTGACGAGGCGAGCCAGCGCGCCGCACTGCTGTCCATCGACACTTACCGGGTCGAGCTGGACCTCACCACGTCGGAGACGACCTTCGGCTCCATCACCACGGTCTCGTTCGATTGTGCCGAGCCGGGTGCCGGCACCTTCGCCGATCTGGTCGACGCTGACGTGCACGAGATCGTGCTCAACGGACGCACCCTCGACCCGGCGGAGGCGTACGTCGACAGCAGGATCGCACTGAGCGATCTCGCCGCGCACAACGAGCTGACGGTGGTCGCCGACTGCCGGTACTCGCGGGTCGGGGAGGGCCTGCACCGCTTCGTCGATCCCACCGACGGCCGCGTCTACCTGTACAGCCAGTTCGAGGTGCCCGACGCCCGGCAGATGTACACCACCTTCGAGCAGCCCGACCTCAAGGCGGCCTTCGCGCTGCAGGTGACCGCGCCCAGCGGCTGGCACGTGGTGTCCAACGCGCCGACCCCCGAGCCCGAGCCGGTGACCGGGCGCGACGGCGTCTCGGTGTGGCGGTTCACCCCCACCGACCGGCTGTCCACATACGTGACCGCGCTGGTCGCCGGCGAGTACCACGTGGTGCGTGACAGCTATGCCGGCGCGAGGGGTGACATCCCACTCGGCGTCTTCTGCCGTCAGTCGCTGGCCGACCACCTCGACGCTGACGACATCCTCGACGTCACCCGGACCGGTTTCGCCTTCTTCGAGGAGCTATTCGGCCTGGGGTACCCGTTCGGCAAGTACGACCAGCTCTTTGTGCCGGAGTACAACATGGGCGCGATGGAGAACGCGGGCTGCGTGACGTTCCGCGACGAGTACCTGTTCCGCAGCCGGCAGACGGTTGCGGCGTACGAGGGCCGAGCCAACACGATCCTGCACGAGATGGCGCACATGTGGTTCGGCGACCTGGTGACGATGCGCTGGTGGGACGACCTGTGGCTAAACGAGTCCTTCGCTGAGTGGGCCGCGCACCACGCCTGCGCCGAGGCGACCCGGTACACCGACGCGTGGACGGGCTTCACCAACGGCCGCAAGAACTGGGCGTACAAGCAGGACCAGCAGCCATCCACCCACCCGATCGCCGCCGACAACACCGACCTGGAGGCGGTGGAGGTCAACTTCGACGGCATCACGTACGCCAAAGGAGCGTCGGCGCTTCGGCAGCTGGTGGCCTGGGTTGGCGAGGACGAGTTCGTGGCGGGGCTGCGGACCTACTTCCGGCGGCACGCGTGGGGAAACACCGACCTGGTCGACCTGCTGTCCGCTCTGGAGGAAACCTCCGGGCGCGAACTCGGGTCCTGGGCGAAGGAGTGGCTGCAGACCGCCGGCGTCAACACGATGCGGCCTGTGTTCGACGTCGACGCCGAAGGCCGCTACACCACGTTCGGCATCGAGCAGACCGCGGTCGAACCGCACGCGACGCTGCGCCGACACCGGCTGGCGGTCGGGCTGTACGACCGCGAGGGCGAGCGGTTGGTGCGCCGGCGGCGGATGGAGTTGGACGTGCAGGGCGACCACACCGACGTCGCGGAGCTGGCCGGCGAGCGGCAACCCGACCTGCTGCTGCTCAACGACGACGACCTGACCTACACCAAGATCCGTCTGGACCAGCGGTCCCTGGCCACTGCGGTGAACCGGATGGCGGACCTGGCCGAATCGCTGCCGCGGGCGCTAGTGTGGGGCGCGGCGTGGGACATGACCCGCGACGCCGAGATGGCGGCCCGCGACTACGTGCGGCTGGTGCTGCGTGGCGTTGGCGCCGAGTCCGACCTGACGGCCGTCAGCGCGCTGTGCCGGCAGGCACAGCTGGCGGTGGGTTCCTACAGCGACCCCGAGTCGCGTCCGGCGCTGGCGGCGCGGTGGGAGTCCGGGTTGCGCGAGCTGGTCGAGTCGGCAGAGCCGGGCAGCGACCACCAGCTGGCTTTCGTCCGGGCCTTCGCGGCCGCGGCGACGAGCGACGAGGCGGCGGTGTGGCTGCGCGGGGTGTTGGACGGATCGGCCACGCTCACCGGCCTCGACGTCGACACCGATTTGCGATGGGTGCTGGTGACGGCACTCGCACGGTGCGGGGTCTTCGGTGACCGTGAGGTCGACGCCGAGCTCGCGCGCGACGACACCATCGCCGGGCAGGAGCACGCCGCCGCTGCCCGGGCAGTTCGCCTCGACGCGGCCGCCAAGGAGCGGGCCTGGCAGGACGTGGTCGTGCGCACCGACGTGCCGAACGAGACCCAGCGCTCGATCGCGATGGCCTTCCAGGTGCCTGGGCAGGCCGGGTTGTTGGAGCCGTACGTGGAGCGCTACCTCGAGGTTGCCGGCTCGGTGTGGGAGGCGAAGGGTACCTACCGGGCCACGCTGATCCTGGTGCGAATGTTCCCCTCGGCGGCCGTGAATGCCGCGACCCGCGACCGGGTGCGCAGCTGGCTGGACGCGGCAGCCGTGAATCCGGCCGCCCGGAGGCTGGTCGGCGAAGGGTTGGCCGACCTCGAACGCGCCCTCCGCGCCCAGGCCCGCGACGCCGCCTGATCCCCTCCCCCCCCCCCCCCCCCCCCCCCCCCCCCCCCCCCCCCCCCCCCCTCTACGCTCCCTTTCTCACCCAACAAA
>Ga0136622_10000086_pt1 | contig 32907 bp, 37 predicted proteins | sample AntDrymUQ4482106_2_FD_104803 | JGI IMG/M metagenome (GOLD analysis project Ga0136622, IMG submission 104803) | Polar desert sand microbial communities from Dry Valleys, Antarctica - metaG UQ448 (21.06) | ecosystem: Environmental > Terrestrial > Soil > Desert | place: Antarctica: Dry Valley...
AGTGCTGTACGTCAAGGGTGAGCAGTTCGCACCGGAAGGCAAGGAATGGCTGAAGATCGACCTCTCCGACCCGAGCAACCCCCTGAGCCAGGTCTTCGACGCTGCAAACCCGAGCAACTTCACCGCCTATCTCCAGGGCATCACGAAGTTCGAGGACGTGGGCGTCGAGACGGTCGACGGCGTAGAGACCCGGCACTACACCGTCACCGTCGACACCGCGGAGATGCTTGAGTCCAACCCCGTCTTCAGAGGTCAGGACGCCGCAACCCTTGGCCTGCCGGCCGAGCTGACCAGCGAGGTCTACGTCGACAGCGAGAACCGGCCGGTGCAGATCGAGGCGGATCTCGGTGACACCGGCACCTTCGAGGTTCACTTCAGCGACTACGGGAAGAACGTCTCCGTCAAGGCGCCTGACCCGAGCACCGTGGGCGAGTTCAGCCTCTGACCGACTGAGTCTCCACCGCGGGGGGCGCCTCCGATTTGGTTTGGCGGCGCCCTTCGTCGTACGCTTTCACCTTCCGAAGACCGCCGGTCGTTGGTCCGTACGTCAGGACCTCCCGAAGGCCCCGCACAGCGGGCGGCCCGCGTAGGTGAGTGAAGGTCACGAGTCGGCACTGTCCGACCCCGCCTCATGCGCCTGCATGGGGCGTTTTTGTTGGAGCGGCTGCGAATTCGGTGACGGAATGCATTCTGAGAGGAGACAAATGGCGCGGTCGGACAAGGAAGCCACGGTCGCTGAGCTGACTGACGAGTTCCGTACCTCGGGTGGTGCCGTGCTGACCGAGTACCGCGGTCTCACCGTGAAACAGTTGCAGGACCTGCGGCGCGCCCTCGGTGAGAACGCCAGCTACGCCGTGGTGAAGAACACACTCACGAAGCTCGCGGCAAAGGATGCCGGTGTCGAAGGTTTCGACGACCTCTTGGTCGGGCCTACTGCCATCGCCTTCATCAAGGGCGATGCAGTGGAGGCAGCCAAGAGCCTGCGGGATTTCGCCAGGGACAACTCACCTCTGGTCATCAAGGGCGGCATCCTCGACGGCAAGCCGCTCACGGTTGCCGAGATCGCCAAGATCGCCGACCTCGAGTCGCGCGAAGCTCTGCTCGGCAAGCTCGCGGGTGCACTGCTGGCATCACTCACCAACGCTGTGAACCTGTTCAACGCTCCGCTGTCGCAGGCTGCCCATCTCATGGGGGCTCTGCAGGAGAAGGCCGAGCAGGATCCGTCGATCCTGCAAGGTGGCGCCGGCGAGCCGGTCCCTGCCTTGACTGACACCGCCGACCTCGGCGCATCCGCGTCAGATGAGGCTCCCGAGAGCCCCGCAGTCGCCGACGGAGCCTGACCAGCCACCCACCACCCGACCCCGGCCTGCGGCTGCTCCGCATGCCAGCCACCTGGAAGGAACGCCACCATGGCGAAGCTCACCACCGACGCTCTCCTCGACGCGTTCAAGGAGATGACCCTCCTTGAGCTCAGCGAGTTCGTCAAACAGTTCGAGGACACCTTCGGTGTCTCTGCCGCCGCTCCCGTTGCTCTTGCCGCCGCGCCCGCCGGTGGCGGTGCCGCCGGCGCCGAGGTCGCCGAGGAGCAGGACGAGTTCGACGTCGTACTCGAAGCGGCCGGCGACAAGAAGATCCAGGTCATCAAGGAGGTGCGCACGCTCACAAGCCTTGGTCTCAAAGAGGCAAAGGACCTCGTCGAGAGCGCTCCCAAGCCGATCCTGGAGAGGGTCGCCAAGGATGCCGCCGAGAAGGCGAAGGACGCTCTCGAAGCCGCCGGCGCCACCGTGTCGGTCAAGTAGCCCAGCAGCGGGTGCTCGGACCTCGACACGCGGAAGCGGCCATCCCGTCCGATCGTCGCTTCCGCGCGTCCGATGCGATCAGCGGCTGGCCTTGGGCAGTTCATTGCGAAGCCTGAACTCATGACAAATGGGGACTAAACCGTGAAGTCCTCGCCAGATTTCCCCAGCCACGGTGCTGTAACGCTTGACTCAGGCCCCTGCCCGCGCCATGCTCGGCGCAGTACGACGTCACCCTGGTTCGACAGCGTTCGGCCCATGGGGTAGTCTACTTCTTTGCGCTGCCTCCCACTCACCTTGAACCCGGTTCCGGGTGCCTCGTCGTGTGATCGTGGCATGCGCTACGGCATGTGTTCGCGAGCCTTCGGAAGGACCCCTCTTGGCCGCCTCGCGCAAAGCAGGTACCAGCAGTTCCACCCCGACTTCGACCAGCAGTGCTGTCGACACCGGCCGCGTGTCGTTCGCCAAGATCGCCGAACCCCTGGAGGTTCCGGATCTGCTGGCACTACAAGCGCACAGCTTCGACTGGCTCATCGGCGGTGACAGTTGGAAGACAAGGATCGATCAGGCCCGTTCGCAGGGACGCGAAGACGTCTCGCTGAAGTCCGGGCTGGAGGAGATCTTTCACGAGATCTCTCCGATCGAGGACTTCTCCGGCACGATGAGCCTCACGTTCACTGACCCCGTCTTCTACGAGCCGAAGAACACGGTGGAGGAGTGCAAGGAGCGGGACTTCACCTACTCCGCACCCCTCTACGTGACCGCTGAGTTCATGAACAACGAGACAGGCGAGATCAAGAGCCAGACCGTGTTCATGGGGGACTTCCCCTTGATGACCGACAAGGGCACGTTCATCGTCAACGGCACTGAGCGTGTCGTCGTCTCTCAGCTCGTCCGCTCTCCTGGCGTCTACTTCGAGCGGAGCATCGACAAGATCTCCGACAAGGACATCTTCACCGCGAAGATGATCCCGTCGCGAGGTGCTTGGCTGGAGTTCGAGGTCGACAAGCGTGACCTGGTCGGCGTCCGACTCGACCGCAAGCGCAAGCAGAACGTCACGGTGCTCCTCAAGGCCCTCGGTTGGACCGAGGCGCAGATCCTCGAGGAGTTCGGCGACTACGAGTCCATCCGGCTGACGCTGGAGAAGGACCACACCTCGGGTCAGGACGACGCGCTGCTCGACATCTACCGCAAGCTGCGGCCGGGCGAACCACCGACGCGGGAGGCCGCCCAGACGCTGCTGGACAACTACTACTTCAACCCCAAGCGCTACGACCTCGCCAAGGTCGGACGCTACAAGATCAACAAGAAGCTGGGCCAGGACTCTGCCTTCGACAAGCAGACGTTGACGGTCGAGGACATCGTTGCCGCGATTCGTTACATCGTCGCCCTGCACGACGGCCGCGAGCAGCTCGAGTCGCCCCGTGGACCGGTAGCCGTCGAGGCTGACGACATCGACCACTTCGGCAACCGCCGCCTGCGCACCGTCGGTGAGCTGATCCAGAACCAGCTGCGCACCGGACTTGCCCGCATGGAGCGGGTGGTTCGCGAGCGGATGACCACCCAGGACGTCGAGGCGATCACGCCGCAGACGCTGATCAACATCCGTCCGGTCGTGGCCGCGCTCAAGGAGTTCTTCGGGACGTCGCAGCTCAGCCAGTTCATGGACCAGATCAACCCGCTTGCCGGCCTCACCCATAAGCGGCGCCTTTCTGCTCTGGGACCGGGTGGTCTGTCGCGCGAGCGGGCAGGCTTCGAGGTCCGCGACGTTCACCCGTCCCACTACGGCCGGATGTGCCCGATCGAGACCCCCGAAGGTCCCAATATCGGCCTGATCGGCTCGCTATCGACATTCGGACGAGTCAACGCGTTCGGTTTCGTCGAGACGCCGTACCGCAAGGTCGCCGACGGGGTCGTCACGACTCAGATCGACTACCTCACTGCGGACGAGGAAGACCGCGTCGTCATCGCCCAGGCCAACGCACCGTTGACCGAGCAGAGCACGTTCGCAGAGGAACGGGTCCTGGTCAGGGCGCGTCGCGAGGAGGTCGACTACGTCCCGGGTAGCGCCGTTGACTACATGGACGTCTCGCCGCGCCAGATGGTGTCGGTGGCGACCGCACTGATCCCGTTCCTTGAGCATGACGACGCCAACCGCGCCCTCATGGGTTCCAACATGCAACGCCAGGCCGTCCCGCTCATCCGGGCCGAGGCTCCGCTCGTCGGCACGGGGATGGAGTATCGCGCCGCGGTCGACGCCGGTGACGTGGTCGTCGCCAAGGAGTCAGGCGTGGTGACCGAGGTCTCGGCGGACTCCATCGAGATCATGGAGGACGGCGGTCGCTACGAGACCTACCGGCTCGCCAAGTTCCGCCGCTCGAATCAGGGCACCTGTGTCAACCAGCGGCCGACCGTGTCCGAAGGGGACCGGGTCGAGACCGGATCGCCGATCGCCGACGGACCGAGCACCGACTCGGCCGAGATGGCACTCGGACGCAACCTGCTGGTCGCCTACATGCCCTGGGAGGGACACAACTACGAGGACGCGATCATCCTCAGCCAGCGGCTGGTGCAGGAGGACGTCCTCACCTCGATCCACATCGAGGAGCACGAGGTCGACGCCCGTGACACCAAGCTCGGCCCGGAGGAGATCACCCGCGACATCCCCAACGTCTCCGACGAGATGCTTGCCGACCTCGACGAGCGTGGAATCATCCGCATCGGCGCCGAGGTTGTCCCCGGCGACATCTTGGTCGGGAAGGTCACGCCCAAGGGCGAGACCGAGCTGACCCCGGAGGAGCGGTTGCTCCGGGCGATCTTCGGCGAGAAGGCTCGTGAGGTCCGCGACACCTCTCTCAAGGTCAAGCACGGTGAGAGCGGCATCGTCATCGGGGTCCGCGTCTTCGACCGTGAGGAGGACGACGAGCTGCCGCCGGGAGTCAACCAGCTGATCCGTGTGTATGTCGCGCAGAAGCGCAAGATCTCCGACGGCGACAAGCTAGCCGGGCGCCACGGCAACAAGGGCGTCATCTCGAAGATCCTGCCGGCCGAGGACATGCCGTTCCTCGAGGACGGCACTCCCGTCGACATCATCTTGAACCCCCTCGGTGTACCCGGCCGGATGAACATCGGCCAGATCCTCGAGACCCACCTCGGATGGGTCGCGAAGAATGGCTGGCTCGTCGAGGGTGATGACGACGAGTGGCAGCAGCGGCTCGCAAGCATCGGTGTGAGCGAGGGTGTTCCCAACACGAATGTCGCGACACCGGTGTTCGACGGCGCGAGGGAGGACGAGATCTCCGGCCTGCTGGCCTCGACTCGTCCCAACCGCGACGGCGAGCGGATGGTCAAGGGCGACGGCAAGGCACTGTTGTTCGACGGGCGCACCGGAGAGCCGTTCCCCGCTCCGGTCTCGGTCGGCTACACCTACATCCTCAAGCTGAACCACCTGGTCGACGACAAGATCCACGCGCGTTCGACCGGTCCGTACTCGATGATCACCCAGCAGCCGCTCGGTGGTAAGGCGCAGTTCGGTGGTCAGCGGTTCGGCGAGATGGAGGTGTGGGCCCTCGAGGCGTATGGCGCCGCCTACGCGCTGCAGGAGCTGCTCACGATCAAGTCCGACGACATCCTCGGCCGGGTGAAGGTGTACGAGGCCATCGTCAAGGGCGAGAACATCCCAGAGCCCGGTATCCCCGAGTCGTTCAAGGTCCTGGTCAAGGAGATGCAGTCGCTGTGCCTCAACGTCGAGGTGCTGTCGAGCGACGGCGTCGCCATGGACATGCGTGATACCGACGAGGACGTGTTCCGCGCCGCTGAGGAGCTCGGAATCGACTTGTCACGGCGCCCCAACGAGGGTGTGAGTTCCGTGGAGGAGGTCTGAGCGAGCTCAGACCTCCTCCACGGAACGAAGCCGAAGCCAACGTGTTGGCGAGGCAGACCACCCAAGAGCCATTGGGTCTGACAACAGAAGACACCCAGAGCTACACCAGACGAAGGAATTGTCTTGCTGGACGTTAACTTCTTCGACGAGCTTCGGATCGGCCTGGCCACCGCTGACGACATCCGTCAGTGGAGCCACGGTGAGGTCAAGAAGCCCGAGACCATCAACTACCGCACCCTGAAGCCGGAGCGGGACGGGCTCTTCTGCGAGAAGATCTTCGGCCCGACCCGGGACTGGGAGTGCTACTGCGGCAAGTACAAGCGCGTCAGGTTCAAGGGCATCATCTGCGAGCGCTGTGGCGTCGAAGTCACGCGTTCCAAGGTGCGTCGTGAGCGGATGGGTCACATCGAGCTCGCTGCTCCGGTGACGCACATCTGGTACTTCAAGGGTGTTCCGAGCCGGCTCGGCTATCTCCTCGACCTCGCCCCGAAGGACCTCGAGAAGGTCATTTACTTCGCGGCGTACATGATCACCGCCGTGGACGAGGACGCCCGGCACAAGGACCTCCCATCGCTCGAGGCAAAGATCGACGTCGAGCGCAAGCAGCTCGAGCAGCGCCGTGACTCCGATGTCGCCACCCGCATGGGCAAGCTCGAGGAGGACTTGGGGGCTCTCGAGGCCGAGGGCGCCAAGGCCGACGCCAAGCGCAAGGTCAAAGAGGGTGCGGAGCGCGAACTCAAGCAGCTTCGTGACCGCGCCCAGCGCGAGCTCGACCGCATCGAGGAGGTGTGGAACACGTTCCGCACGCTGAAGGTGCAGGACCTCCTGGGCGACGAGATCCTCTACCGCGAGATGAAGTACCGCTTCGGTGCGTACTTCGCGGGTTCGATGGGCGCCGAGGCGATCCAGCAGCGGCTCCGGTCCTTCGACCTGACCGCTGAGTCGCACTCGTTGCGCGAGACGATCAGCACCGGCAAGGGTCAGCGCAAGACTCGTGCGCTCAAGCGGTTGAAGGTCGTGTCGGCATTCATGACGACCACCAACACCCCCGAGGGCATGGTGCTCGACTGCGTTCCCGTTATTCCGCCCGATCTGCGTCCGATGGTGCAGCTCGACGGTGGCCGGTTCGCGACATCTGACCTGAACGATCTCTACCGTCGCGTCATCAACCGCAACAACCGGTTGAAGCGACTGCTCGACCTCGGTGCACCCGAGATCATCGTCAACAACGAGAAGCGGATGCTTCAGGAGGCCGTCGACTCGCTGTTCGACAACGGTCGTCGTGGTCGTCCGGTCACGGGTCCCGGCAACCGCCCGCTCAAGTCGCTGTCGGACATGTTGAAGGGCAAGCAAGGCCGATTCCGCCAGAACCTGCTCGGTAAGCGCGTCGACTACTCCGGTCGGTCTGTCATCGTGGTCGGTCCGCAGCTCAAGCTGCACCAGTGCGGTCTGCCCAAACAGATGGCGTTGGAGCTCTTCAAGCCGTTCGTGATGAAGCGGCTGGTCGACCTCAGCCACGCACAGAACATCAAGAGCGCCAAACGGATGGTGGAGCGCAGCCGCTCTGTCGTGTGGGACGTGCTCGAAGAGGTCATCAGCGAGCACCCCGTGCTGCTCAACCGCGCCCCCACCTTGCACCGGCTTGGCATCCAGGCGTTCGAGCCGCAGCTGATCGAGGGCAAGGCGATCCAGATCCACCCGCTCGTGTGCTCGGCGTTCAACGCCGACTTCGACGGTGACCAGATGGCGGTGCACCTGCCACTGTCGGCTGAGGCGCAGGCCGAGGCGCGGATCCTCATGTTGTCGACGAACAACATCTTGAAGCCGGCTGACGGTCGCCCCGTGACGATGCCGACCCAGGACATGATCATCGGCATCTACTTCCTCACCTTGGACCGAGACGACTACCCAGGCGAAGGACGTGCCTTCAGCTCCGTCTCAGAGGCGATGATGGCGTTCGACCGCAAGGAGATCGGCCTCCAGAGCAAGATCAAGCTGCGCTTCACGGACGTGATGCCGCCGCTGGGACACGAGACTCCTGAGGGCTGGGAGCAGGGTCAACGGCTGACCCTCGAGACGACGCTCGGCCGCGCGATCTTCAATGAGGCGCTGCCGTCCAACTACGCGTACGTCAACGGCGAGGTCGGCAAGAAGCAGCTCGGCGCGATCGTGAACGACCTGGCGGAGCGCTACACCAAGGTCGAGGTTGCCACGGCGCTGGACGCCTTGAAGGACGCGGGCTTCTACTGGGCAACGCGTTCGGGTGTGACGATCTCGATCTCGGACGTCGTGACACCTCCGGACAAGCCGAAGATCATGGCAGGCTTCGAGGACCAGTCGGCGAAGGTCCAGCAGCAGTACGAGCGTGGGCTCATCACCGATGAGGAGCGTCGCCAAGAGCTGATCGAGATCTGGAACACCGCCACGATCGAGGTCGCGAAGTCGATGGAGGCGACCTTCGAGAAGACGAACCCGATCTTCATGATCGTGAACTCTGGCGCCCGCGGAAACATGACACAGGTTCGTCAGATCGCCGGCATGCGCGGTCTGGTGGCCAACCCCAAGGGTGAGATCATCCCGCGACCGATCAAGGCCAACTTCCGTGAGGGCTTGTCGGTGTTGGAGTACTTCATCTCCACCCACGGGGCGCGCAAGGGGCTGGCCGATACGGCACTGCGGACTGCAGACTCGGGCTACCTCACGCGTCGTCTCGTCGATGTGTCGCAGGACGTCATCATCCGTGAGGACGACTGTGGTACCCAACGCGGCCTGGTCAAGGTCATCGGCGTCAAGCTCGATGACGGCCACGTCACCAAGGACGAGTACGTCGAGACCTCTGCCTATGCTCGCAACCTGGCTGTCGACGTCGAGCACCCCCAGAGCGGGGACTCGCTGGCCACCGGCGGCGACGACATCGGCGACGTGCTCATCAACAAGCTGATCGAAGCCGGCATCCATGAGGTCAAGGTCCGTTCGGTCCTCACCTGTGACGCGAAGACCGGGACATGTGCGAAGTGCTACGGCCGTTCCTTGGCGACCGGCAAGCTCGTCGACATCGGCGAGGCCGTCGGCATCATCGCGGCGCAGTCGATCGGTGAGCCAGGGACACAGCTGACCATGCGGACGTTCCACACCGGAGGCGTGGCATCTGCCGACGACATCACCGAGGGTCTGCCCCGAGTTGTCGAGCTCTTCGAGGCTCGGCAGCCCAAGGGCAAGGCCCCGATCTCGGAGTCGGCAGGTCGCGTCCGCATCGAGGACACTGACAAGACCCGCAAGCTCGTCGTGGTCCCCGACGACGGCTCCGAGGAGGTCGCCTACCCGGTCAGCAAGCGGGCGCGCCTGCTTGTCGAGGAGGGGTCGCACGTCGAGGTCGGCGGGCAGATGACTATCGGGAAGGCTGACCCCGCCGACGTCCTGCGGGTGCTCGGTCCGCGCAAGACCCAGGAGCACCTGGTCGAGCAGGTCCAGGAGGTCTATCGTCGGCAGGCCGTGGCAATCCACGACAAGCACATCGAGATCATCATCCGGCAGATGTTGCGCCGGATCACGGTGATCGAGAGCGGCGATGCCAACCTTCTCCCCGGTGAGCTTGTCGAACGGATCCGCTTCGAGACCGAGAACCGTCGGGTCGTCGCGGAGGGCGGCACGCCGGCATCGGGTCGCCCGGTGCTCATGGGCATCACCAAGGCGTCGCTCGCGACTGAGTCGTGGCTGTCAGCCGCGTCCTTCCAGGAGACGACTCGGGTCCTCACCGATGCAGCGATCCACGCCAAGTCCGACTCGCTGCTCGGCCTCAAGGAGAACGTCATCTTGGGCAAGCTGATCCCAGCCGGCACCGGCCTGGAGCGCTACCGCAACATCCGCGTCGAGCCCACCGAGGAGGCGCGCGCGCAGGCATACTCGATCGACTACGACACCTACGACTATGACTTCGGTCCGTCCGCGGGTCAGCCGGTCGCGCTCGACGACTTCGACTTCGGCTCCTACCAGAGCTGACCTCGAAGCACTGCATCATCGGCGTTGGGCGGTCACCCCGGGTGGGTGACCGCCCTTCGGTGTCGGGGTCTGAGCGGGTCAGAGCATGTGCTGGATGTGACGGTAATGGTCGACTGCGGCGTCGGTGCCGCCAAGTCCATAGACCCGGAGCGCGTCGGCTAGGGCGGGGTGGTCTGGCTCCAGCTGTTCCGCGACGACCACCAGCTCTGCCCCTGAGGCGGCGTGACGCAGGAGTCCTTGGATCACCCGGACCGCGGCTCGGGGATCGATGGCGGTGACCGCCTGCGTCGTGGTCGAGAACGCCCCGCTGGCCTTGGAGATGTCACGGAGCCGCTCGTCGAGCTCGCTGGGCCCCATCGCGTGTTGCACGACGTCGTCAGCGAGGCTCGAGAGCGCCTGAACGCGCTGAAGCACGGCGGGGTTGCCGATCTTGACCCGTTGTGCGTTCATCAGCTGAGACATCATCGGCCGGGAGATACCGATGACGTCGGAGAGTTTGGCCTGGTTCAGCCCAAGCGTGTCAACGACTCGTCGGAACAGGTCGCCCAAGGGCTCGCCGTAGAGGTCGGCCTGGTTGGCGCGGTTACGCTCGATCTGCTCGGGTGTCACGGTGCCTCCGAAGGGATTTGCGAATGCGAACACTAGCCTGCCAGCTACGGAACCACTGAGCGAGGACCTCTTGACATTGCTACTGCAACCGGTTAGTTTGCAATAGCAAACGAAAGGAGATGGGCCATGACGACCCGACCCGACATCCGGACACTGGCGGGAGCTGCGCTGCTCATGCTTGCGGTCTCGACGCTTCCCCCTGCCTCCACAGCCCTTACCGCTTCGGAGGTCACGCCGCCCGTCCATATCCGCCAGGTTGCATCCGTCGGCGCCGAAGGCGAAAAGCGGGCGGGCACGTTGATGCTGGTGCTGGACTCCTCTGGCTCGATGGCAGAGCCGGCGGACGGCGGCCAGACCAAGATCGCAGCTGCCAAGCAGGCACTTCGCACGGTCATCGACCGGCTGCCGGCCAGCGCGCCCGTGGGACTGCGCGTGTACGGGGCGGAAGTCTTCGCCAAGTCCGAGCCTGGCGCGTGCACCGACTCGCAGCGCGTCGTCGACATCAACGCCTTCAACAAGTCCGAGCTGCGTGCCGCGATCGGCCAGTACCGGCCGTATGGCGAGACTCCGATCGGTTATTCGCTCGCTCGAGCGGCCGAGGATCTCGGGGACGAAGGACCACGGACCATCGTGTTGGTGTCAGACGGTGAGGCGACCTGCCCTCCACCGCCGTGCGAAGTCGCCAAGAGCATTGCCAAGCAGGGCATCGACATCAAGATCGACGTGGTCGGTCTCGACGTGTCGGCCCAGGCGCGCCGTCAGCTGGCATGCATCGCGGACCGCGGACGAGGGACCTACTACGACGCTGACAACGCCGACGACCTCGTGAGTGCCCTCGACAAGCTGTCCTCCCGGGCGTTTCGACCTTTCCGGCTCGTCGGCGAACGGGTCCAAGGGACGCGGGAGCCCTCGAACGCTCCGACTCTGACTGCAGGACAGTACGTGACCGACATGGGCCCCGACGACAGCTACGAGACGTTCGTGCTTCGGCGCGCCATCCCCGACTCCACGTTGCACGTCGGAGTCAACGGCATCACCCCGGAGTTCACGGATGGGGTCACCCTGTCCGCCTTTCCGCTGCCGCTGCCTGACTCCGGGCTCGACGATTGCGGCAAGGTCGTGCCGGGCTTCGGCCTGGGTCGAGGCGATGACCTGTTCAGTGCCTCGATCACCATCGACCCGAGGAGCTTCTCGACCGAGGAGGGCTGCATCGACGACGAGGTTCTGCTCTACCTCGGGCGTGGGCAGGGTGAGCGGGGTTTCGGCGGTGACGAGCCGCTCGATGTCGAGCTGGTGGTGACCGAGGAGCCGCCGGTGTACAGCCTCGTCGGTCTGCCTGGGGGCCTGCTCGACGCGCCGTGGGTCGCTCCGCGGGTGTCCGGACCGCCCCAACGAGTGGTCGGCGGCACCTCGTTCTCCGACGCCGGCACGGTCGAGGAGGGAATCGTCAAGAGCGACATCGTGCCCGGGGAGACTCTCGTCTACCGCGTCCCAGTTGACTGGGGGCAACGCGCGGTCTTCCGAGTGACGTTTCCCGCGCGTGGTGAGGCACTCGCCGACGCGCTGGGATACCTCGACGTGGCCGCGCGAGTCAGGGCATACAGCCCCTCCCGCGGAGAGATCAGCTCCAACGGCGTCACGGGCCCACGAACCTCGAACGCGCTGAACAACAACGAACCTTTGACGCTCGGGGTGGCCACGCCCGAGGTGCGTTTCCGCAACCGGGAGAGCCCAGCCGACGACGTCGCGGCCTCCGCACAGCCGGGCTACTACTACCTCGCGCTCAGCACGAGCAGCGACGCTGACGGGGAAAGCTACACCGTTCCCTTCCAGATCGAGGTCGATGTCGTTGGAAAGGTACGCGGCAGTCCGGAGTACGCCGGGACCGACCAGGGCTCGCCAGGCCCGACGGAACCGACCGAGCCGACCGAGGCGACCCCGACGCAACCGACCGCGTCACCCGAGACACCCGCGCCCACACCGTCCGACGGGGACGAGGACAACGAGGCTTCGCCCGCTGGTTCCTCGCGAGGCACAACTGCCACGTGGCTCTTGGCGGTAGGCGCCGGTACGGCGGGCCTGATCGCGCTCGTTGCTTCTGTGCTGCTGTTGCGTCGACCGGGCGGCTGATGCCGTCCAGTGGAGATGACGCGTTCATACGACGTCCTGGACCAGCAGCGTGGCGACCGTGAGCAAGATAACGCCGACGACTGCCAGCACCGCAGCAGAGGCGACGCGTAGGCGCGACACACGCCGCCGTCGGGGGTGCGAGATTCGGCCCTGCGCCGGCGAGGTAGCGCTCGGCTGGTCGAATAAGCCGGGCTCTCGCGCCTTCTGGTCGCTCTTTGACGGCGCGTCGAGTCCTCGGCGCCCCCGCCGAGCCGAGCTGCCCGGGGCTGATCCGGTCTCTCCAAAGGCCGACTCCCACGTGGGGGACGGGAGATGAGGTGGCGGCGCGTTGGACACGATGGGGCCGTGGCGGTCCCAGCCCGGCGGCAGCTCCGGGACTTGATCGAAGACCTCGACCTCACTGTCGCGTGGGTCGGCGTGGAAAGGCAAGCCGGTGTCGCGAAGCGCGGCCCTGGCGGAGGCCGATGACGCCGGACGGTCGGCGATGTCAGACGCAGCCAGCGCACACGTCAACTGCCATAGCGAATCGGGGCAACCCGACGGGCGCTCTGGCCACGACGTGCCTTCCTCACCGCCGAGGCCAGCCCCAGTGAGCATCTCGACCGTCACGACACCGACGGCGTAGAGGTCCTGTGCCGGACGCGGAGCTGCGCCACGCAACTGCTCGGGTGCAAGGTAGCCGGGAGTGCCGATCACCTGGCTGACTCTGGTGAGTCGAGGCTCGCTGACCGGGGCGGCCACCCCGAAGTCAGACAGGCGGAGGTAGGGGTGGTTTCGTCCGGTCGGTTCGAGCAGCATGTTCGCGGGTTTCACATCTCGATGGACCAGACCCATGTGATGCACAGCGCTGAGGGCCTGAAGTAGCTGGTCGACCAACACTGCCACCCACGACGGTGGCAGCGGCCCGAAGTCACCCAGCAGGGTGGACACCGACCCGCCCCGCACGATCGGCATGGTATACAGCACTCGGTCGTCGTCGCCCGCCCAGCCCAGGGGGGTCACCACGTGCGGGTGCTCGATCCGAAACGACTGTTCACGCACGAAGCGCAACAGCGACCATGCGTCCGACTGGTGCAGTACCTTTGCGGCCACATATCGCCCCTGACGGTGATCCCAGGCACGCCACACTCGTCCTGTTCCGCCCTCGCCCAGCGGATCAACCAGCTGATAGCGACCGGCGAACACCTCACCCACGTCGGACAGTCTGCCCTAGCATCGGTCGATGCCGGGTCATTGCCAGGTTTTGGCCTTCGGCATCGCTACTGTCATCGCATGAGCCACCCGAGCAGCACCCCAGACCCGCTCGTCGAGTCTTTGAATCCCCTCGTCATCCGTGGGAAGTTGAGCTCTGCGCAGGCGGACGAGGTCTACCGCGCCGTGAGCAGCAGCCAGACCCGGCCGGGAGGGCCCACCACCGATGCGGCGCCAGCGACGGGATGGCATCGACCCCGACTGTTCGCCGGACTGTCCGTGCTCGGAGGCACGCTCCTGCTGGCAGCACTTCTCATCGCGTCGTTCAACGCTCAGGGCGGTGTAGTTCCGTCGGAAGCTCCCGGAAACGACTTCTCCTGGAAGCCGTTCCTCATCATGGCGGGCATCACTTTGCTGCTCGGTGGTCTGACCGTCGCCGCCCACTTGCTGCTGTCGGATCGTCCCCACCAGCGCCTCGTGACATCGGTCTTCGGTGCGTTTGCCCTGGTTGCCCTGGTCGGGACGATCGTGGCGACGTGGGATAGCGACGCCTTGGTGTATCTGAGTGCCATGTTGATGCTGGTGGGGGGAATCGCTGGCTTCTGGTACTTCAGGGGGCAGGTTCTCGTCGCCGTTGCCGTCCTTGGCGGTCTCGTCTTCATCTCCCAGCTGGTGTCGGACATGCTCGACGATTACGACGGCGGCTCGGGCTCCCTGTTGTCCACCGGCATGATCTTCCTTGCCTACGGCCTGGTCGTGGCCGCTGCCGGGTGGCGCTTCTCCTGCCGAACCCTGGCCGCGATGCTCGGTGGCGGGATTGCCCTCGTCGCAATGTGGGTCACTGTGGTGGCGATCGGCATCCTCTTCCAGTTCAGTGCCGGCTCGGGGGAGCAGTCCGCCGGGCCCGACGGCTTGCGTACAGACATCCGGATCGCCTTGGTGCTCGGCATGCTGGTCGCTGTGGCGCTCGTCATCGGCTACGTGTTCACGTCCTACCCGGGATATCTCGTCCTCGCCTTTGTGGGCGCGGTGACGCTGCCTGGAACTGCCGTCGTGGTGGCGTCGACCGAGCACCCGCTGCGCTGGGCGATGTTCTACGCCGTCCTCGGAGCGGTCCTCGCGGCGCTGCCTATCACCCTGGGGTGGCGTCACCAGCGCGAGCAGACCGCCTCCGCCCCACAGGCGACCCAGCCCCCGGGGCATGGCGCTCCGCCGGAGGGACCACCGGCGGGTTACCAGGGACGCCTCTGAGCTCGGCCGATGAGTGGCGAGGTGTCTTGCAGGATCTCTTCAATGGATGTAATCTGGATTACATGATTACTGTAGAGCCAACTCAAGTCAACGCGTGGTTCGCCGGTCGCCTGCCCGCTGGCTGGACCAAGGTCGCCCCCGAGATCACCGTGGACCGAGAAGAGATCACCGTCCTCCTCACGCTCGAGTCCGTGGAACTCGGTTCCGACGCGTCGGACGCCGAGCGCAGCGAGGCTGCCGCCGGCCGGATCGCCGGCTGGCGGGACGAGACCCGCGAAGACCGGATGTCGATCGCCCGTGAAGCCGAGGCGCGGTTCGAGCGGAAGGTGTCGTGGGGGGCCCAGATCGGCGACCACAACGCGCTGTTCACCCATCTCGCGGTGCCAGTGATGACACGGCTGCGACAGCCACAGCGCCTCGTCCTCGACACGCTCGTCGAGTCGGGAGTGGCGCGCTCGCGCGCCGACGCGCTGAGCTGGTGCGTGCGGCTCGTAGGGCGGCACAGCGAGGAGTGGCTGACGGAGTTGCAAAGCGCGATGGAGAGCGTCAGAGCTGTACGCCAGCAAGGGCCCGCCTGATCGCCTGCACCCGGCGCCGGTGAACCGCACCGCCTTCATTGCAGTCGTTTTGACCCTGCACGGCACAGCCGGTAATCTTGAATACTGTGCCTGGACCTATCCAGGTCTTCTCGTGCGCCACTCGGGTCACGAGGTCTGCACACGACCACCACCTCGCCGTACTGTCTGGCTTGGATGACCGACGTAAGGGCGACACGCCCGAGCACGGGGGTCGCGACGCAGGCGCTATCCGTGCAGCCGACAGAAATGAGAACGACGCGGTGCCCACCATCCAACAGCTGGTCCGCAAGGGCCGCCAGGACAAGGTGTCGAAGACGAAGACGCCCGCCCTGAAGGGTTCTCCTCAGCGGCGCGGGGTGTGCACGCGTGTCTACACGACCACGCCGAAGAAGCCGAACTCCGCCCTCCGCAAAGTCGCCCGCGTGCGCTTGACCAGCGGCATCGAGGTGACGGCATACATCCCGGGCGTCGGCCACAACCTGCAGGAGCACTCCATCGTCCTGGTGCGCGGCGGCCGGGTGAAGGACCTCCCAGGCGTGCGCTACAAGATCATCCGCGGCTCGCTCGACACGCAAGGTGTCAAGAACCGCAAGCAGGCTCGTAGCCGGTATGGCGCGAAGAAGGAGAAGAGCTAATGCCTCGCAAGGGCCCGGCGCCGAAGCGTCCGATCGAGATCGACCCGGTGTACAGCAGCCAGCTGGTCACCCAGCTGATCAACAAGGTTCTCGTCGATGGCAAGAAGCAGGTCGCCGAGCGGATCGTGCACACCGCCCTCGAAGGGTGCCGTACCAAGAGCGGTACCGACCCGGTCCTCACCCTCAAGCGCGCGCTGGACAACGTCAAGCCGACGCTGGAGGTGCGCAGCCGTCGTGTCGGAGGCGCCACCTACCAGGTGCCCATCGAGGTGCGCCCGAGCCGGTCGACAGCGCTCGCCCTGCGTTGGCTGGTCCAGTACTCGCAGGCCCGTCGCGAGAAAACCATGTCGGAGCGGCTGATGAACGAGCTGCTCGACGCCTCCAACGGCCTCGGCGCTGCGGTCAAGCGTCGCGAGGACACCCACAAGATGGCCGAGTCCAACAAGGCCTTCGCGCACTACCGCTGGTGATGAGGGCGTACGTCGTCCCGGCTCGTTCGACCGAGCCCACGTCGCACCTCGAGCCCATCACAATCGACCCACCCATAGACCGTTAGGGAAGCACCCATCGTGGCTACCACCATCACCACCGACCTCGGCCGTGTCCGCAACATCGGCATCATGGCGCACATCGATGCCGGTAAGACCACGACCACGGAGCGGATCCTCTACTACACCGGAATCAACTACAAGATCGGTGAGGTCCACGAGGGCGCGGCAACCATGGACTGGATGGAGCAGGAGCAGGAGCGTGGCATCACGATCACGTCCGCTGCGACGACCTGCACGTGGAAAGACCACACGATCAACATCATCGACACCCCTGGCCACGTGGACTTCACTGTCGAGGTCGAGCGTTCGCTGCGTGTGCTAGACGGCGCCGTGGCAGTGTTCGACGGTGTCGCCGGAGTCGAGCCACAGTCCGAGACGGTGTGGCGTCAGGCCAACCGCTACCGTGTTCCACGACTCTGCTTCGTCAACAAGCTCGACCGTACCGGCGCCGAGTTCCACCGCTGCGTCGAGATGATCGAGTCACGGCTCGGTGCTGTGCCTCTGGTGCTGCAGATCCCGATCGGCACCGAGGCCGACTTCATCGGCGTCGTCGACCTTGTCGGTATGCGTGCGCTCACCTGGCGCGGCGAGACCGACAAGGGCGAGGAGTATGCCATCGAGGAGATCCCGGCCACGCACACGGACGCAGCTCGCGAGTGGCGCGACCGTCTCCTCGAGACCATCGCCGAGGCAGACGACGAGATGATGGAGCTGTACCTCGAGGGTGAGGAGCCCACGACCGAGCAGCTGCACGCGGCTATCCGCCGCGCCACCCTCGTCGACAAGCTCACTCCGGTGCTCACCGGCACCGCCTTCAAGAACAAGGGTGTGCAGCCGCTGCTCGACGCCGTGATCGCCTACCTGCCGTCACCGATCGACATCTCGTCGGTCGAGGGCCACGACGTCAAGGACGAGGACATCGTCGTCCAGCGCCGTCCCAGCGAGGACGAGCCGTTCGCGGCCCTGGCCTTCAAGATCATGGCCGATCCGCACCTAGGCAAACTCACTTATCTGCGCGTCTACTCTGGCAGGCTCGACACCGGCACAACGGTTCTCAACCCCACCAAAGGCCGGAAGGAGCGCATCGGCAAGATCTACCGCATGCACGCCAACAAGCGTGAGGAGATCGCGTCGGTCGGCGCCGGCCACATCGTGGCAGTGATGGGACTCAAGGACACCACGACGGGTGAGACCTTGTGCGACCAGGCCAAGCCGGTCGTGCTGGAGTCGATGACGTTCCCTGCTCCCGTGATCCACGTCGCCGTCGAGCCGAAGTCGAAGGGCGACCAAGAGAAGCTGGGCACGGCGATCCAGCGACTCTCGGAGGAGGACCCGACCTTCCAGGTGCGCACCGACGAGGAGACCGGGCAGACGATCATCGCCGGGATGGGCGAGCTGCACCTCGAAGTTCTCGTCGACAGGATGCGGCGCGAGTTCCGCGTCGAGGCGAACGTCGGGAAGCCGCAGGTTGCCTACCGCGAGACGATCCGCAAGGCCGTGCAGAAGGTCGACTACATCCACAAGAAGCAGACCGGTGGCTCCGGTCAGTTCGCGAAGGTCATCATCGACATGGAGCCGACCGGTGGCGAGGGTGATGGCGGCTACGAGTTCGTCAACGCGGTCACCGGTGGCCGAATCCCGCGCGAGTACATTCCGCCTGTCGACGAAGGCATCCAGGAAGCCATGGAGTTCGGCATCCTCGCCGGCTACCCGATGGTCGACATCAAGGTGACACTTCAAGACGGTGCCTACCACGACGTCGACTCCTCCGAGATGGCCTTCAAGATGGCCGGCCGGATGGTGTTCAAGGAGGCGGCCCGCCGCGCGAACCCCGTCCTGCTCGAGCCGATGATGGCCGTCGAGGTGACGACTCCCGAGGACTACATGGGTGAGGTGATCGGTGACATCAACTCCCGGCGTGGACAGATCCAGTCCATGGATGAGGGTCTTGGTGGGGTCAAGCTGATCAAGGGTCTGGTTCCGCTGTCCGAGATGTTTGGATACGTTGGTGACCTGCGGTCCAAGACGCAGGGTCGTGCGTCGTACTCCATGCAGTTCGACTCGTACGCCGAGGTTCCGAGAACCGTCGCCGACGAGATCATCCAGAAGGTCCGCGGGGAGTGACACCAGCAAGTGACCCAGCAAGTGACGCAGTAAGGTAACTCCCCGGCGTACTCGCAACGAGTCAGTTCTATCTAGGAGGAAGTCCAAGTGGCGAAGGCCAAATTCGAGCGGACAAAGCCGCACGTGAATATCGGCACCATCGGCCACATCGACCACGGGAAGACCACTCTGACCGCGGCGATCTCGAAGGTGCTGCACGACAAGTTCCCCAATCTGAACCCCCAGTTCGCTTTCGACGACATCGACAAGGCACCTGAGGAGAAGCAGCGCGGGATCACCATCTCGATCGCCCACATCGAGTACCAGACCGAGGCGCGCCACTACGCGCACGTCGACTGTCCCGGCCACGCTGACTACATCAAGAACATGATCACCGGGGCCGCGCAGATGGACGGCGCGATCCTGGTGGTCGCGGCTACCGACGGCCCGATGCCGCAGACGCGCGAGCACGTGCTGCTGGCCCGCCAGGTCGGCGTTCCTGCGATCGTCGTCGCGCTGAACAAGTGCGACATGGTTGACGACGAGGAGCTCATCGAGCTGGTCGAGCTCGAGGTCCGTGAGCTGCTGTCGGAGTACGAGTACGCCGGTGACGACATCCCAGTCGTCCGCGTGGCGGCGTTCCCGGCCCTCAACGGTGACGAGAAGTGGAGCGAGTCCGTCGTCGAGCTCATGGCCGCTGTCGACGAGGCTATCCCGCAGCCCGTGCGTGACAAGGAGAAGCCGTTCCTGATGCCCGTCGAGGACGTCTTCACCATCACCGGCCGTGGGACGGTCATCACAGGTCGCATCGAGCGCGGCATCGTCAAGATCAACGAGACCGTCGACATCATCGGTATCCGTGAGGTCAAGCAGACCACCACGGTCACCGGCATCGAGATGTTCCGCAAGCTGCTCGACACCGGCGAGGCCGGCGAGAACGTCGGTCTGCTGCTTCGTGGCACGAAGCGTGAGGACGTCGAGCGCGGCATGGTCGTGATCAAGCCCGGGTCCACGACCCCGCACACCAACTTCGACGCCAACGTCTACATCCTGTCCAAGGAGGAGGGCGGCCGACACACGCCGTTCTTCAACAACTACCGTCCTCAGTTCTACTTCCGTACGACTGACGTGACGGGCGTGGTGACCCTCCCCGAGGGCACCGACATGGTCATGCCCGGAGACAATACCGAGATGGCCGTCGAGCTGATCCAGCCGATCGCCATGGAGGACGGTCTGCGTTTCGCCATCCGTGAGGGTGGCCGCACCGTAGGCGCAGGCCGCGTCACCAACATCAGCAAGTGAGCTGAGCCCGACTTCAGCTCGAGCTTCATCGATAGCCCCTCGCGACAGCGGGGGGTTCTCGTGCGGCCGTGTTGGCTCCGGCGGCCGCTGACGGTCCTCGGTCGGCTGAGCGGGATGGGTAGGGTGACGGTATGACGCAGGAGCCGACACCCATCGCCTACACCGGTCTCGCCACCGGGACGCCGGTCCAGGCCAGTGACGGCAGCGAGTTCGGGACGGTCCAGGCCGTGCTCGACGTCCCCGACTTGGACGTGTTCGACGGGATCGTGGTCCTGACCGATGCCGGCTCCACGTTCGTGGACGCAGACCAGGTCGAGACGATCACGACGGCCTACGTCCGCTGCAAACTGACTCCCGACGAAGCTCGCGCCCTACCCGAGCCAGAGGCTGCTCCGACATACAGTGTCGACGCCCACGAGGACATCGGAAACTCGTTGGGAGATCGCTTCAGGCGCATGTTCGGCCGCGGCAACTGGAAGCGCGAGCAGTAAGTTCCTTCGAGAGGACCGGCGAGCGGTCGTCGACATCGATACGGCTCAGCGTGCCGACTCGTAGATCGACGTGATCATGTTCTGCACGTCCGGGACCTCCTCCGGCAGCGCGTCGATCGTCACGAGGACGATCTTGTCGCCGCTGGGCCTCTCCCACACGGTAGCGAGCACCAGCTTCACCAGGTCGGGGCCGTCGTCGGCCGGAGCTGTCTGTGACGCCGTGACGAAGTCGTCGGTCTGCTTGCCAGGGTCGATGAACTTTGACAGCGAGGCGACCTTGTCGCGGGCCTGCGCGACGGTGCATCGGTCCTCACAGTCGAAGACATAGATGTTGCCGCCCGACCCGGTCGGCCGGATCGGGAAGGTGCCGCCATCGTTGATGCACGTGACGTGGAAGATGCCGAGATCGCCTTTGCCCATCGTCATGCAGCCCCATTTCGGCGGGCCGTCGAACTCCGGGACGCCGGTGTTGTCGAAGTGGTACGTGTCGTCGCCCGGTTGCCACCCGCTGCTGAGCACTGCCACGGATGAGTCCTTCGGCTTGGCTGCCGGCCCGGACGTCGTCTGCGTCGGCGTCGAGGAACTCGTCGTGGTGCCGGTCGTCCTGGTGTCGGTCGTCGCGGGCGGGGTTGACGTGGGACCGGGTGTGGTGACCTCTGGCGTCATCCCCGACTGTGAGCTTGCACCCGACGGCGTGGGTGGTGGCGCGCCGCTTCCCCGAATGGCACCGATAGCCACCAAGATGGCGGCGATCACGACTCCCACCACGACGACGCTCATCAGCAGCTCGAACCGGTGCTCGTCTCCCGCGTCGGCATGGCGGTCCGCGTCGTATCCGGTCATCAAGTCATGTAAGCACACGAGTGTTCGCCGACAGTGCTTGATTTCCGTCCTGGCGGCGACCGAGGAAGGCACCGCCACTGGGACGGGCTCCCGAGACGGCTGGAAGTGGGTCAGTTCGAGGGCATGTCGGCCGCGGGTTACCGGGCGACGACGTGGCGTCCCTGGGTGTGTACGTACAGGTCGCGCAGGCAGGCCACCTCGGCCCCGTGGTGGATCAGCTCGCGGTGGATGTGTAGGACCAGCCGCGCAACCGGCTCGTCGGCCCAGTCGTTCTCGGTCGGACCGCACCGCCGGGTCAATCCCTCCTCGCCCAGGCCGCGGACGCCAGCCAGCCAGGTCTGGTACTCGCCGTCGAGCTGAGTCAGGGCCACATCGGCAGACCCGGCGTAGTCCCAGCTTTCCCAGTTCGCCGGGTCTCGTCCGAACTGGCCGGCGCTGCGCATGGCGAGCACCTCCACCGTCATGTGCGCTAGCCGCCACGCGATCGTGGTGAACGGCGCAGGCTCAGGATCATCGGGGGCGTCGTCACGCATAAAGGCCCCGACGCCGATCGGGGCGGGGGAGACAGCGGTCCCGCGGGGCCGGATACTCCACGACGACACCGGCTCCCAGAAACACTCCTCATCGGTGAGCCCCTCCAGCCGCGGCCGCAGCCGTCGCGTCCAGTGGCGGTCCATCTGTTCGACGAGCTGGAAGTTCCAGTTGGTTCTCATGCCGGGGATGCTACCCATCCGTTGTCGGATAGATCGATCTCGAAGGGCCACGGAACGCACGGGCTGACCGCGACGACCCGGCAGCGATTTGGCAGCGGCAGGGGGCGTCTGGCACACTATCGGGGTTGCTTAGGCGGGGTCGCCGGGGCGCACCGTGCACCACTCACACGCTGTGAGAAGGGTCGGCGGCGCCGGACCGGAGTCGCTGCCGAGGTCGGGTCTCCACCAGGGAGTGCCCGAGTCCCGCAACTCCCAGAACAACGGCTGATGCGAATCGGTGTGCCATGTGCTGGCAGCACGACACGCCCGACCGCGTGGGTCGGGCCTGGGACTGGGTCTCCACCGGAGGCTCGGAGAGATAGCGGACGAGTAGAAGGACGAAGCGAGAGCATGGCGGGACAAAAGATCCGCATCCGGCTCAAGGCCTACGACCACGAGGTCATCGACTCGTCGGCGCGCAAGATCGTCGACACGGTGACGCGTACTGGTGCAAAGGTCGCGGGCCCGGTGCCGCTCCCCACGGAGAAGAACGTGTTCTGCGTGATCCGCTCACCGCACAAGTACAAGGACAGTCGCGAACACTTCGAGATGCGTACTCACAAGCGACTCATCGACATCATTGACCCGACGCCCAAGACTGTCGACTCGCTGATGCGGCTCGAGCTGCCGGCCGGCGTCGACATCGAGATCAAGCTCTGAGGGACAGGCACCAATGAGCACGACACCAACCAAGACGGGGCGTAGCGTCCGTGGTCTGCTGGGCACAAAGCTCGGCATGACCCAGGTGTGGGACGCCAACAACCGCGTCATCCCCGTCACCGTGATCGAGGCTGCCTCGAACGTCGTGACCCACGTCAGGGCAGCTGACACGGATGGCTATACCGCCGTACAGCTCGGCTTCGGGGAGGTCAAGGCGACGAAGGTCACCAAGCCCATGGCCGGTCACTTTGCCAGGGCGGGAGTGACACCACGTCGACACCTCGTGGAGATCCGTACGGCGGATGCCGCCGACTACAGCCTCGGCCAAGAGCTGAGCACCGACATCTTCGCCGCGGGCGAGAGGATCGACGTCACAGGCACCAGCAAGGGCAAGGGCTTCGCCGGCGTGATGAAACGTCACGGCTTCCACGGCGTCTCGTCGTCCCACGGTTCACACCGCAACCACCGCAAGCCAGGCTCGATCGGTGGCTGTGCCACGCCAGGTCGCGTCTTCAAGGGGATGCGGATGGCCGGCCGGATGGGCAACGAGACGGTCACCACGCAGAACCTCACGGTCCACGCGGTCGACGTCGACAGGGGCCTCATCCTCGTCAAGGGCGCCATCCCCGGCCCTCGCGGCAGCATCGTCCTCGTCCGCACCGCAGCCAAGGGGAAGGGCGCTGACCAGTGACCACGATCGACATACTCGATGCCGAGGGAAGCAAGTCCGGCACCGTCGAGCTGCCTGCCGAGATGTTCGACACCCAGGTCAACATCCCGTTGATCCACCAAGTCGTCGTTGCCCAGCTGGCGGCCGCCCGACAGGGCACCCATGACACCAAGAGCCGGGGTGAGGTCGCCGGTGGCGGTCGCAAGCCCTACCGACAGAAGGGCACCGGCCGAGCCCGCCAAGGCTCGATCCGAGCGCCCCAGTTCGCCGGCGGCGGCGTCGTGCACGGTCCCACGCCGCGCGACTACTCCCAGCGCACCCCGAAGAAGATGAAGGCTGCGGCGCTCCGCGGCGCTCTCTCCGACCGGGCCAGAGAAGGCCGCGTCCATATCGTCGAGGACATCGTGACGGGGGAGCTGCCATCCACGCGGTCAGCGCTTGCGCTCCTCGCCAAGCTGACCGAGCGCCCCCGAGTGCTCGTGGTCGTCGAGCGGGGAGACGATGTCGCCTGGCTGAGCCTGCGTAACGCCTCGACAGTCCACACCCTGACTGTCGACCAGCTCAACACGTACGACGTGCTTCTCAGCGACGACGTGGTCTTCACCAAGGCCGCCTACGACTCGCTCGTCTCCGGACCCTCAGCTGCCAGGCCGACCACGGCCGCACCCACGTCGTCGCGGGCCGAGGTCGCAGACGACAGGTCGGCGTCCGACGAGGGCCCGTACGGTGCCGGCTCGGCCGAACCTCTCGAGAGCGGTGACGCACCAAACGGCTTCACGATCAAGGGGAACACGACCTCGATGAAGTACCACCAGCCCGACGGCCGTTGGTACGAACAGACCGAGGCCGAGGTGTGGTTCGCCAGCACGCAGACCGCCGAGCGGGCCGGGTTCGTCGAAGCCGGCTCGAAGGCATCCGTCGAGGCGACGGCGGCGAAGGAGGAGGACAAGTGAGCGAGCTTGCGAGCGAACAGTTCAGGAGAGCAGCAGTGCTCACGAGCCTGACGAGCGATAGCGAGGCAGCGAAGTGAGCAACCTCTACAAGGACCATCGCGACGTACTTCTCTCACCGGTCGTGAGTGAGAAGTCCTACGCGCTCCTCGACCAGAACAAGTACACCTTCCTGGTGCACCCGGACTCCAACAAGACCGAGATCAAGATCGCCGTCGAGAAGGTGTTCAACGTCAAGGTCACGAGCGTCAACACGATCAACCGTCCGGGCAAGCGTCGCCGCACCCGATTCGGGTACGGCAGCCGTCCCGACACAAAGCGCGCCATCGTCAGCATCGTCGAGGGTCAGCGCATCGACATCTTCGGAGGTCCGGTCTCCTGACCGGGCTCGACAACGAGGACTGAGAACTCATGGGTATCCGCAAGTACAAGCCGACGACGCCGGGCCGTCGCGGCTCGAGCGTCGCAGACTTCGTCGAGGTCACGCGCTCGACTCCGGAGAAGACTCTGGTGAAGCCGCTGCCGAGAAAGGGTGGCCGCAACAACCAGGGCCGGATCACGACCCGCCACCAGGGCGGCGGCCACAAGCGCGCTTACCGCATCATCGACTTCCGTCGCTATGACAAGGATGGTGTGCCGGCCAAGGTGGCTCAGATCGAGTACGACCCCAACCGCACAGCTCGCATCGCCCTGCTGCACTACGCCGACGGTGAGAAGCGCTACATCATCGCTCCGAACGGCCTGAAGCAGGGCACGCACGTCGAGAACGGCATCGGGGCAGACATCAAGCCAGGGAACAACTTGCCGCTGCGCAACATCCCGGTCGGCACGACAGTGCACGCGATCGAGCTCCGACCAGGCGGTGGTGCCAAGATCGGCCGCTCCGCTGGGGTGTCGGTGCAGCTCGTCGCCCGCGAGGGTAGCCGAGCTCAGCTGCGGATGCCGTCCGGCGAGATGCGCTACGTCGACGTACGCTGCCGTGCCACCATCGGCTCGGTCGGCAACGCCGAGCAGTCGAACATCAACTGGGGCAAGGCCGGGCGGATGCGCTGGAAGGGCAAACGCCCGACCGTCCGCGGCGTCGCCATGAACCCGGTCGACCACCCGCACGGTGGCGGCGAGGGTAAGACCTCGGGTGGCCGTCACCCGGTCTCTCCTTGGGGCCAGGTCGAGGGCCGGACGCGCAAGCGCAAGGCCAGCGACCAGCTGATCGTCCGTCGCCGTAGATCCGGCAAGCGCTGAGAAGGGCCTAGACATGCCACGTAGCCTGAAGAAGGGCCCGTTCGTCGACGACCACCTGCAGAAGAAGGTGGACGTGCAGAACGACAAGGGTACGAAGAACGTCATCAAGACATGGTCTCGTCGCTCGATGATCGTGCCGACCATGATCGGTCACACGATTGCCGTGCATGACGGCCGTAAGCACGTTCCGGTGTTCGTCACCGACTCCATGGTGGGTCACAAGCTGGGCGAGTTCGCTCCGACCCGAACCTTCCGTGGGCACGAGAAGGACGACCGCAAGAGCCGCCGCCGCTGAGCGCTGGGACACCGAGACCATCGCCGTCGAGACCAGATCTCCGAAGAGAGTTGACTGAGAAATGAGCGTTACCGAGCGCAGGCGCATCAGCGCCCGCCGTGAGAGCCTGCTGGGCGACCAGCCAGGAGCTTTCGCTGTCGCGCGCTTCGTCCGCGTGACGCCGATGAAGGCTCGACGTGTTGTCGACATGGTCCGTGGCGTGCCTGTCGACGAGGCTCTGGCCACGCTCCGCTTCGCGCCGCAAGCCGCGGCTGAGACCGTGTACAAGCTCCTCGAGAGCGCTGTCGCCAACGCGACGACGACCGAGGACCTCGAGCGCAACACCCTCGTGGTGTCGAAGGCCAAGGTCGACGAAGGCCCGACGATGAAGCGGTTCCGCCCCCGGGCGCAGGGTCGCGCGACCCGCATCCTCAAGCGCACGAGCCACATCACGCTCGTCGTGCAAGCCGCTGACCAGGTCGGCGACCAAACTACTGGAGGTGCCCGCTAATGGGTCAGAAGGTCAACCCGCACGGTTTCCGTCTCGGGATCTCCACGGACCACAAGAGCCGTTGGTTTGCCGACAAGCTTTACAAGTCGTACGTCGGTGAGGACGTCGCGATCCGCAGGCTCCTCACCAAGGGGATGGACCGCGCCGGCATCAGCCGGGTCGAGATCGAGCGCACTCGCGATCGCGTCTCGGTGACGATCTACACCGCTCGTCCTGGGATCGTGATCGGTCGCCGCGGTGCCGAGGCCGACCGCATCCGCGAGAACCTCGAGACGCTCACCGGCAAGCAAGTCAAGCTGAACATCCGTGAGGTCCTCAACCCGGAGGTCGACGCACAGCTCGTCGCTCAGGGTGTGGCCGAGCAGCTGTCGAGCCGGGTGGCATACCGCCGGGCCATGCGCAAAGCCATGCAGACCTCGATGCGGTCGGGTGCCAAGGGCATCAAGATCCAGTGCTCGGGCCGACTTGGCGGAGCGGAGATGTCGCGCTCGGACTTCTACCGCGAGGGTCGCGTTCCCTTGCACACGCTGCGGGCGGACGTCGACTACGGCTTCTACGAGGCGAAGACCACGTTTGGCCGCATCGGTGTGAAGGTCTGGATCTTCAAGGGCGAAGTCGCCGGGACTCGCGCCGAGCGCGAGACTCAAGCAGCGCAGCTTGCGCAGGCCGGGAACCGGAACCGTCCGACGAGCCGAGGCCGCCGTCCTGAGCGTCCCGAGCGGAGCGACCGCCGTCCAGCCGCGGACGCCCCAGCCGTGACCGAGGCGCCCGCCGGCAGCAGCACCGCAGGCGGGTCCACCCCCGCTGAGACCACCGGACAGGTGGGCTGACCCATGCTGATTCCTCGCAGGGTCAAGCACCGCAAGCAGCATCACCCCAAGCGCACCGGGATGGCGAAAGGTGGCACCGAGCTCGCCTTTGGCGACTTCGGCATCCAGGCGGTCGAAGGCCACTATGTCACCAACCGCCAGATCGAGTCCGCTCGTATCGCCATGACCCGTCATATCAAGCGTGGCGGCAAGGTGTGGATCAACATCTACCCCGACCGGCCGTTGACCAAGAAGCCGGCCGAGACTCGGATGGGATCCGGCAAGGGCTCTCCCGAGTGGTGGATCGCCAACGTCAAGCCGGGGCGTGTCATGTTCGAGCTCTCGGGCGTGTCGGAGCCGATCGCACGTGAAGCCCTCAGCCGTGCCATCCACAAGCTCCCCATGAAGTGTCGCTTCGTGAGCCGTGAGACAGGTGACTTCTGATGAGTGCCACCACGGCAGCCGAGATGCGCCACCTCGACGCCGACTCCCTCGAGGAGAAGCTGCGCGAGGCCAAGGAAGAGCTGTTCAACCTTCGTTTCCAGGCGGCCACCGGCCAGCTGGAGTCGCACGGGCGTCTGCGCGCCGTACGACGCGACATCGCCAGGATCTACACGATCCTGCGCGAGCGTGAGCTGGGCATCTCGGCCCAGGTGACCACCGACGGTGAGGGTGCAGCATGAGTGAAGAGAGCAATGTGAGCCAGACCGCCACCACCGAACGCAACCGCCGCAAGGTCCGCGAGGGCCTCGTCGTGAGCGACAAGATGGACAAGACAGTCGTCGTCTCGGTCGAGGACCGTGTGAAGCACCCCTTGTACGGCAAGGTGCTGCGGCGTACCAGCAAGCTGAAGGCGCACGACGAGACAAACCAGTGCGGCATCGGCGACCGGGTCCTCATCATGGAGACCCGTCCGCTCTCTGCCACCAAGCGCTGGCGTCTTCTCGAAGTCCTCGAGAAAGCGAAGTAACAGCCATGATCCAGCAGGAGTCGCGACTCAAGGTCGCCGACAACACCGGTGCCAAGCAGATCTTGTGCATCCGCGTGCTCGGCGGCTCCGGTCGTCGCTACGCCGGTATCGGCGATGTCATCGTCGCCACCGTCAAGGACGCCATCCCTGGCGGCAACATGAAGAAGGGCGAGGTCGTCAAGGCCGTCGTCGTGCGCACCGTCAAGGAGCGTCGCCGCCCCGACGGCTCCTACATCCGCTTCGACGAGAACGCTGCCGTCATTCTCCGTCCGGACGGTGAGCCGCGCGGCACGCGCATCTTCGGACCAGTGGGCCGTGAGCTGCGCGACAAGAAGTTCATGCGGATCATCTCGCTTGCCCCGGAGGTGTTGTAAAGCCATGGCTCGAAACATGACAATCAAGAAGGGCGATGTCGTCCGCGTCATCGCAGGCAGGGACAAAGGCGCCGAGGGCAGGGTCATCGCCGTCGTGTCCGAGGACAAGCGCCTGATCGTCGAGGGTGTCAACCGCGTGAAGCGGCACACCAAGGTCGTCAACCAGGGCGGCCGAGCCGGCACGACGGGCGGGATCATCACCCAGGAGGCGTCCATCCACGTCTCCAACGTGATGCTGCTGACCGAGGTCAAGGGCAAGAAGGTCCCGACGAGAGTCGGCGCCAAGCGGGTTGAGGTGCAGAAGACCCGCCACGACGGCACGAAGTACACCGCGCACCGCAGCGTGCGTGTCGCCACCAAGAATGGCGAGGAGATCTGACGATGACCACGACCGATACAGAGACAACCACGACCGCGACGAGGCCTCTGCCCCGGTTCAAGTCCAGGTACCGCGAGGAGATCCTTCCCGCGCTGAGGGACGAGTTCGGCTACGCCAACGTCATGCAGGTGCCCGGCTTGACGAAGATCGTCGTCAATATGGGTGTGGGCGAGGCCGCTCGTGACTCGAAGCTGATCGAGGGTGCCGTCAAGGACCTGACCATCATCACCGGCCAGAAGCCGCAGGTGACGAGGGCCCGCAAGTCGATCGCCCAGTTCAAGCTGCGTGAGGGTATGCCGATCGGCGCGCACGTGACGTTGCGCGGCGATCGCATGTGGGAGTTCCTCGACCGGCTGCTGACGCTCGCGCTGCCCCGGATCCGCGACTTCCGGGGCCTCTCGCCCAAGCAGTTCGACGGCAGGGGCAACTACACCTTCGGTCTGACCGAGCAGGTCATGTTCCACGAGATCGACCAAGACAAGGTCGACCGCCAACGCGGCATGGACATCACGATCGTGACGACCGCCACCACCAACGAGGAGGGGCGCTCGCTGTTGAAGCACCTCGGCTTCCCCTTCAAGGAGAACTGATGCAGCGCGGAGCGATGGATATGCAGAGTAAGGAGAACTGATGGCCAAGACATCACTTGTCGTCAAGGCAGCTCGCAAGCCCAAGTTCAAGGTCCGCGGCTACACCCGCTGTCAGCGGTGCGGCCGACCCAAGTCCGTCTACCGCAAGTTCGGCCTCTGCCGCATCTGCCTTCGCGAGATGGCTCACCGCGGAGAGCTGCCCGGCGTAACGAAGAGCAGCTGGTAAAGGAAGGACACGCGTCGGCTTCGCCGCCGCGTGGCTGCACACTGGGGCTCCTGCCCCAGACCCCGATTTTGTGGTCCAGTAGCTCGAAGACTGACCACCAGAAACACAACCGACGTATCACCGGAAACGCTGCAGGTCGGCACCCAACCGAAACCACAGCAGGAAGAGGCCCCCGGCCATGACGATGACAGACCCCATCGCAGACATGCTCACACGTCTGCGCAACGCCAACCAGGCGCACCACGACACGGTCAGCATGCCCTACAGCAAGCTGAAGTCCGGCGTGGCAGAGATCCTCCAACAGGAGGGCTACATCGGCTCCTGGAAGCTCGACGAGCCGGCAGACAAGGGCGTCGTGGGCAAGACCCTGGTGATCGACCTCAAGTACGGCCCGAATCGTGAGCGGTCCATCGCCGGAGTACGGCGCATCAGCAAGCCGGGCCTGCGCGTCTACGCCAAGTCCACCGGGCTGCCCAAGGTGCTCGGTGGACTCGGTGTCGCCATCATCTCGACGTCGACCGGCCTGTTGACCGACCGCCAGGCAAACCAGAAGGGCGTGGGTGGGGAAGTCCTCGCCTACGTCTGGTAGCCGAGACAGACCGCAGGAGGACGACTCATGTCACGTATCGGCAAGCTCCCTATTCCGGTTCCGTCCGGCGTCGATGTCGCCATAGACGGCCAGCTGGTCACCGTCAAGGGCCCGAAGGGAACTCTCTCGCACGCGGTGCGCGAACCGATCGAGGTCGCGAGGACCGACGACGGGACCCTCGAGCTGAAGCGGCCCAACGACGAGCGTCAGAGCAAGGCGCTGCACGGGCTGTCACGCACGCTCGTCTCCAACATGGTCACCGGCGTGACAGCCGGGTACGAGAAGAAGCTGGAGATCGTCGGCGTCGGCTACCGCGTCGTGCCGAAGGGCCCGACCACGCTCGAGTTCGCCCTCGGCTACAGCCACTCCATCACCGTCAACGCGCCTGAGGGCATCGCGTTCACGGTCGACGGTCCGACGAGGCTCACCGTGCAAGGCATCGACAAGCAGGCAGTCGGCGAGGTCGCCGCGAAGATCCGCAAGCTTCGCAAGCCCGAGCCCTACAAGGGCAAGGGCATCCGTTACGCCGGCGAACAGATCCGGCGCAAGGTCGGAAAGGCAGGCAAGTGATGGCTATCGCCCTCAAGGCCCGTAAGCACACCGCGGCAAAGACGGCGTCGCGTACACGCCGTCAGGTGCGTGGCCGCAAGAAGATCCACGGGTCGGCCGAGCGTCCTCGTCTCATCGTGACCCGGTCGAGCCGGCACGTCTTCGTCCAGGTGGTCGACGACCTGGCCGGCAGGACGCTGGCGTCCGCCAGCACGATGGAGACGGACCTCCGCACACTCGACGGCGACAAGACGGCCAAGGCGAAGAAGGTGGGCGAGCTCGTCGCCGAACGCGCCAAGTCCGCAGGTGTCGACTCGGTCGTGTTCGACCGTGCCGGCAACAAGTACCACGGGCGGGTCGCCGCCCTGGCTGAGGGTGCCCGCTCGGGCGGCCTGGCCTTCTGATCCGACAGCGACTGACGTAAAGAGAGAAGGTAGTTCGAATGAGCGGACCCCAGCGCCGCAGTGGCGGTGCCGGCTCCGAGCGCCGCGGACGCGACGACCGTCGCGGCTCGGCAGCGGAGAAGACCGCCTACATCGAGCGCGTCGTGGCGACGAACCGTGTCGCCAAGGTCGTGAAGGGTGGTCGTCGCTTCAGCTTCACCGCCCTGGTCGTCGTCGGTGACGGTGACGGCCACGTGGGTGTGGGCTACGGCAAGGCCAAGGAGTTCCCAGCGGCGATCGCCAAGGGCGTCGAAGAGGCAAAGAAGTCGATGTTCCAGGTGCCACGCATCCAGGGCACCATTCCGCACCCCGTCCAGGGCGAGAAGTCCGCAGGTGTGGTGCTGCTCCGCCCCGCCGCCCCTGGTACAGGTGTCATCGCGGGCGGTCCGGTCCGAGCCGTGCTCGAGTGCGCGGGGATCCACGACGTCTTGAGCAAGTCGCTGGGGTCGTCGAACGCCCTCAACATCGTGGGAGCCACGATCACGGCGCTTCGGATGCTCAGGACGCCTGAGTCTGTGGCGGCGCAGCGCGGCCTCACCATCGAGCAGGTAACGCCGGCAGCCATCCTCAGGGCGCGCGCGGAGGTGACCGAGTGATGACCCGCCTCCGGGTGCAGCAGACGAGGTCGTCGATCGGTCGCTACAGAAACCAGCGAGAGACCTTGCGAAGTCTCGGCCTCAAGCGCATCGGCGACGTCGTCGTCAAGGAAGACCGTCCAGAGATCCGGGGCATGATCGCCACGATCCCGCACCTCATCGCAGTCGAGGAGGTTGACTGACATGACACTCAAGCTTCATCACCTGCGCCCTGCCCCCGGCGCCAAGACCGCCAAGACCCGTGTGGGTCGTGGTGAAGGCAGCAAGGGCAAGACCGCCGGTCGCGGCACCAAGGGCACCAAGGCGCGCTACCAGGTCTCGGCGGGCTTCGAGGGTGGACAGATGCCGCTCCACATGCGGCTGCCCAAGCTCAAGGGTTTCAAGAACCCCTTCCGCGTCGAGTTCCAGGTTGTCAACCTCGACCGTCTGAGCGAGCTCTTCCCTGAGGGTGGCGACGTCACCCCCGCGGCCCTCGTGTCCAAGGGTGCTGTGCGTGACAATGCTCCGGTCAAGGTCCTGGGTGGCGGAGACACCAGCCTGGCATTCAACGTCAGCGCACACGCCTTCTCGGCGTCGGCCAAGGACAAGATCGTTGCTGCGGGAGGGACCGCCACCGAGCTCTGAGCCAAGGCCGGACGTCGACGCACGTTTGGGCTGGACTGTTATTGTCCGGAGGTGCGGCTATCCGTGGACGTGCCGCTCGGACCTGACATGACACGATGAGTCTCCCGCTCGGGGGATCACTGGGAGGACCTGGTGCTAAGCGCCTTCGTCAACGCGTTCCGGACACCGGACCTGCGGCGCAAGCTGCTGTTCGTGCTCATGATCGTCGTGCTGTTCCGGCTGGGCTCATCGATCCCCTCGCCTGGAGTGGACTACGTCAAGGTCCAGGCGGGTCTCGAAGGTCTGGACGACCAGGGCATCTACGGCCTCATCAACCTGTTCTCGGGTGGCGCGCTGC
>Ga0136622_10000088_pt1 | contig 32756 bp, 28 predicted proteins | sample AntDrymUQ4482106_2_FD_104803 | JGI IMG/M metagenome (GOLD analysis project Ga0136622, IMG submission 104803) | Polar desert sand microbial communities from Dry Valleys, Antarctica - metaG UQ448 (21.06) | ecosystem: Environmental > Terrestrial > Soil > Desert | place: Antarctica: Dry Valley...
CAGCCGATGCGCCCCCTCGGCGCGCTCGGCCACCAGCACGTCGCGCCCCCAGAACGCCGGCTTGTCCCACCCGACCGCCCAACCCAGCCGGGCCTGCACCGGGGTGATGTCAGGGCCGAGGTCCTGCCCGTGCAGCGGGTAGCCCATCTCGGTCCGAAGCGTGTCGCGCGCGCCCAGCCCGCACGGGCGCACCCCCAGCAGCTCCCCCGCGCCGAGCACCGCGTCCCACACCTCGCCGGCCGTCTCACTCGGCGTGACCACCTCGTACCCGCGCTCGCCGGTGTAGCCGCTGCGGCACACCACGAGTGGCACGTCGTCCAGGGTCCCCGACTCGAACGACATGTACGGGTGCCCCACCGGCAGCCTCAGCGCGCCCAGCAGCTCATCGCTGCGGGGTCCCTGCACCGCGAGGACCGCCTGGTGCCGGTCGACCACCTCGACCTCGTCCGGCGCGTCCGCACGCAGCCGGTCGGCGACGTCCTCGCTGTTGGCGGCGTTCGGGATCAGCACGAGGTCGGCGTCGTCGATCAGGTAGACGATCATGTCGTCGACCACCCCGCCGGTGTCGGCGTCGCACGCCAGCGTGTACTGCGCCTGACCGGGCCCTATCCGGTCCAGCGCGTTGGTCAGGCACGAGTCCACGTACGCCGCCGCGCCGGCGCCGCGCACCCGTACGTTGCCGAGGTGGCTGACGTCGAAGACGCCGACCGCATCGCGGACCGCCGCGTGCTCCTCGAGCACACCGCCCCCGGCGTACTGCATCGGCATCTCCCAGCCGCCGAACGCCGCGGTCTTGGCGCCCAGCGCGAGATGCCGCTCGTGCAGCGGCGACGTACGCAGGCCGGTGTCCGGCGAGTCGGTCATGGCCCGGAACCTACCTGGCAGCGCCCGACGCCGAGTGGCGTGATGCGGGTCCCAGGGCCCCGACTCGCGACCCCGAACGCGCCACTCGGCGGCAGCAGCGCTCCCGCTAGCCTCAAGCGAAGCCCACCAGCACCTTCGCCACCCCCACCCGCCGGAGGTCATCGCCCGTGCCCACCACGCTCAGCGCCCGCACCGCCAAGCCCAGCACCGTACGCACCGATGCCGTCGTGATCGGCGTCGTACGGACGAAGAAGGGGCTCGCAGCGGTCGACTCCGCCCAGGACGTCGCCAAGGCCTTCGGTCGCGGGTTCGTGCCGATGCTGTCCACGCTTGGCTTCGAGGCCGAGCCAGGCCAGGTCGCCAAGCTCCCGTCCGGCCACCTGGTGAAGACGTCGCTGGTGGTGGCGGTCGGCCTCGGCGACGAAACCGACGTCGACCGAGAGCGGCTGCGCCGCGCCGCGGCCGCCGGCATCAAAGCGGTCGTCAACTCGGTGTCGGTGGCGCTGGCGTTGCCGGTAGCGGGCGCCGACGACGTGCAGGCGGTCGGCGAGGGGGCGCTGCTGGGGATGTACACCTACGACAGATACCTGTCGAAGAAGTCCGACGACCGGCCGACCGACGTCGTGGTGCTCACCGACAACGCCCGCAGCAAGGACGTCAAGCGCGCGGTGGAGACCGCCGAGACGGTGTGCCGGGCGGTCGGGCTGGCCCGTGACTGGGTCAACACGCCACCCAACGACCTGACCCCGGCACTGTTCGCCGAGGCGATCTCCGGCTACGACGGCAAGGCGAAGGTACAGACCTCGGTGCTGGACGAGAAGGCGCTGGCCAAGCAGGGCTGCGGCGGCATCCTCGGGGTCGGTCAGGGCTCCGACAAACCGCCGCGGCTGGTGTCGGTGACGTACTCGCCGCGCCGAGCGAAGGCCCACATCGCGCTGGTCGGCAAGGGCATCACGTTCGACTCCGGTGGCCTGTCGCTCAAGCCCGGGGCGTCAATGACGACGATGAAGTGCGACATGAGCGGCGCGGCCGCGGTGGTCGCCGCGACGTACGCGATCGCCGAACTGGGGCTGCCGGTGGCCGTCACCGCCTACGCGTCGCTGGCCGAGAACATGCCCGGCGGCGCCGCGTCCCGTCCCGGCGACGTGCTCACGATGCGCAGCGGCAAGACCGTCGAGGTGCTCAACACCGACGCCGAGGGCCGCCTGGTGCTGGCCGACGCGCTCGACCTAGCGGTCGAGCAGAAGCCGGACCTGCTGGTCGACGTTGCCACCCTGACCGGGGCGGCGATGGTCGCTCTGGGCACCCGCGTCTCCGCTGTGTTGTCCAACGACGAGCACCTGCTGGACCTCGTGCCGCAGGTGGCCCACCGCGCCGGCGAGACCATGTGGCCGCTGCCCATACCCGAGGAGATGAAGACCAAGGTGGGTTCGTCGGCGATCGCAGACCTTCGCCAGCACAACCCGGAGCCGTACGGCGGCACCCTGTTCGCAGCCGCGTTCCTGCGGGAGTTCGTCGGGGACGCCCGCTGGGTGCATCTCGACATCGCCGGCACGGCGTTCAATGACGGGGAACCACACGGCTACACACCGAAGGGCGGCACCGGTTCGGCGGTGCGCACGCTGGTCAGGCTGGCCATCGAGGTCGCCGACGGCGGGTTACCGGCACGGGGCTGACCGGCCACTGTCCGGCCAGGTGACCGCGCTACTGGTCGGGCGGCCGACTCGCTCAGCCCCGGGACTCCTTCTGCCGCCGGTTCCAGTCCCGCATCCGCTGCGGGTAGCCGACCACGGCGGCGTCGTACGTCGGGACGCCGAGCTTGTTGGCCCAGCCGTGCGCCCACTGCGCTGACGGGACCCGGCGCCGGGTCCACTCGCCGTCGATGGCCACCAGCAGCAGGGTGGTCTCGGTCACCACCGTGCGCGGCTCGAGGAAGCCCTCGACGCCGGTGCGGCTGCTCACGAACTCCTCGAGGTGCGCCCGGTCGACCGACGCTGCCTCCCGGTCCATCGTCGAGGGCCCGTCGCCACCACCGCGACGCCGTCGCCGCCGGAAGCGCATCAGGGGCTCTCCTTCGTCTCGGGCTCGGCAGGGTCGCCCGGGTTCGGCCGGTCAGTCCCGCACGGTGCAAGTGTGACACCCGGGCGCTGCCAGCAACCGGAATCACCGCAGCGCAGCCCGGGTCGGCCCTTGCGTTCGTCCTGCAAGGAGTCCAGTGACAGGATGCAGACGCGGTCGGAACCGGTGACCGTCACAGCACGTCCGTGGAAGGGGCGACGGTGAGCGACGACAGCTACGACGTGGTGATCCTCGGGGGCGGCAGCGGCGGCTACGCCTGCGCCCTGCGGGCGACCCAGCTGGGACAGAGTGTGGTGCTCGTCGAGAAGGACAAGCTCGGCGGAACCTGCCTGCACCGCGGGTGCATCCCCACCAAGGCGCTGCTGCACTCCGCGGAGGTGGCCGACCATGTCCGCGACGGCGGCGCTGTCGGCGTGAAGGCCTCGTTGGACGGCATCGACATGTCAGCGGTCAACAGCTACAAGGACGGCGTCGTCGGCCGGCTGTACAAGGGCCTGCAGGGGCTGTTCGGCGCCGCCAAGATCGAGATCGTCGAGGGGGAGGGCCGGCTCGTCGCCAAGGACACCGTGGAGGTCGACGGGCGCCGCCTGACCGGCCGCAACATGGTGCTGGCAACCGGCTCGTACGCGCGCACCCTGCCCGGGCTGGAGATCGGCGGCCGGGTGATGACCAGCGAACAAGCCATCGGGATGAGCGACGTACCGGCTAGCGCGGTGATCATCGGTGGCTCGGTGATCGGTGTCGAGTTCGCGTCGGTATGGCGGTCCTTCGGTGTCGAGGTCACCGTGGTCGAGGCGCTCCCCCGGCTCGTCCCGGCCGAGGACGAGGTGCTGTCCAAGAACCTCGAGCGGGCGTTCAAGAAGCGCAAGATCACCGTGAAGACCGGCGCCAAGTTCGAGTCGGTGGAGCAGGGCGACGCGGGGGTGACGGTCACCCTCGAGGGTGGCGACACGCTCGAGGCCGACATCTGCCTGGTGGCGGTCGGCCGCGGCCCGGTGTCGGAGGGACTCGGCTTCGAGGACGCTGGGATCACCGTCGACCGTGGGTGGGTGCCGACCGACGAGCGGCTGCGCACCGACGTGGAGGGTGTCTTCGCCATCGGTGACCTCGTCCCTGGACTGCAGCTGGCGCACCGCGGCTTCGCGCACGGCATCTTCGTCGCCGAGGAGATCGCCGGCCTGAAGCCGATGCCGATCGTCGACTCCAGCATCCCCCGCATCACCTACTGCAACCCCGAGATCGCGTCGGTCGGACTGACCGAGCAGCAGGCCAAGGAGCAGTACGACGACGTGGAGACGTACGAGTACAACCTCGGCGGAAACGGGAGGAGCCAGATCCTCAAGACGGCTGGACTGGTCAAGCTGGTGCGCGAGAAGGACGGGCCGATCGTCGGGGTGCACATGATCGGCGACCGGATGGGCGAGCAGGCGGGAGAGGCGTCGCTGACGGTCAACTGGGAGGCGTACCCCGAGGATGTCGCCGCCCTGCTGCACCCGCACCCGACGCAGAACGAGGCGCTCGGGGAGGCGTCGCTCGCCCTGGCCGGCAAGCCGTTGCATTCGCACGCCTAGAGATCATTCGCACACCACCGCTGACTCCGACAGACAGGGCACACCATGTCGACCCCGGTAAAGCTTCCGGCGCTCGGTGAGAGCGTCACCGAAGGCACCGTCACCCGTTGGCTCAAGCAGCCGGGTGACTCCGTCGAGGTCGACGAGCCACTGCTCGAGGTGTCCACCGACAAGGTGGACACCGAGATCCCCTCGCCGGTAGCCGGCACCCTGCTCGAGATCAAGGTGAGCGAGGACGAGACGGTCGAGGTGGGCGCCGAGCTGGCCACCGTCGGCGACTCCTCGGAGTCCGAGGGCGGCGGGGGGTCGGACGACTCGGCCGAGGACGGTGCCGAGTCCGGCTCCGAGCCGGAGCCAGCGGCGCAGAGCGAGTCCGACGAGTCGGCGGAGTCCGAGGAGTCGGCAGAGTCCGAGGACGCGGCGGAGCCCGGGCTGGCCGGGGGGTTGGGCGGTGAGGAGGGCGACGGTGCCTCCGAGGCAGGAAGCCAGGAGGGGTCCACCGGCGAGCAGCAGACCCGGGCCGAGCCGGAGGATGACGCCGAGGACGAGGCCGAGCCGGAGGACGAGGCCGAGCCGGACGCCGACTCTGACTCCGACGCCAGCGGGGACGACGAATCTTCCGACGAACAGGCTGCCCCGGCGACCGAGAAGTCGGAAGATTCGTCCGGCAGCGGAGGGGGCGGGGGCGGCGGAGGCGGCGGGGGCGGCGGGGGCGGCGGAGGCGGCGGTACGGCGGTGAAGCTGCCGGAGCTGGGCGAGAGCGTCACCGAGGGCACGGTGACCCGGTGGCTCAAGGAGGTCGGCGACTCCGTCGAGGTCGACGAGCCGCTGCTGGAGGTGTCCACCGACAAGGTCGACACCGAGATCCCCTCCCCCGTGGCCGGGACGCTGCTCGCCATCAAGGTAGACGAGGACGAGACCGTCGAGGTGGGGGCCGAGCTGGCCACGGTCGGCGACGCGGACGACGCGCCGGCCACCGACGCATCTTCCGACGAACAGGCTGCCCCGGCGACCGAGGAGTCGGAAGATTCGTCCGACGGTCCCCAGGACGAGGGCAAGAAGCCGGAGCCACAGCCGGAGCCCGCGCAGGATCAGGCCGACGAGACCCCGCGGGAGGGCACCGCCGAGCAGCAGCCGAAGGAGGCGCCCAGCCACGCCAGCGGGTCGGGCGGCGGTGGCGACGACGCAGGGGCGTACGTGACCCCGCTGGTCCGCAAGCTTGCCGCCCAGCACGACGTCGACCTGTCCGGCATCAGCGGCACCGGCGTCGGCGGGCGGATCCGCAAGCAGGACGTCCTGGCCGCGGCTGAACAAGCCAAGCAGTCCCAGTCGGAGGAGCCCGCCGGGCAGCCAGCCGCGCAGGACAAACCCGCCGGGGGCGACCAGCCGGGGGCGCCGGCCGAGGTCAGCCCCTTGCGGGGCACGACCGCCAAGCTGACCCGCCTGCGCAAGGTGATAGCCGCGCGCATGGTTGAGTCGCTGCAGACCTCGGCGCAGCTGACGACGGTGGTCGAGGTGGACATCACCTCCATCTCCAGGCTGCGGGCGCAGGCCAAGGACCAGTTCACTGCGCGGGAGGGCGTCAAGCTCAGCTTCCTGCCGTTCTTCGCCCGGGCCGCGATCGACGCCCTGAAGACGTACCCGCAGCTCAACGCGTCCATCGACGTCGACAAGGGCGAGGTCAACTACCACGTCGGCGAGCACCTCGGCGTCGCCGTCGACACCGAGCGCGGCCTGCTCGTGCCGGTGATAAAGGACGCCGGCGACCTGTCGATTGCCGGGCTGGCGCGCAAGATCGCCGACATTGCCACCCGTACCCGCGACAACAAGATCGGACCCGACGAGCTGTCCGGCGGCACCTTCACGCTGACCAACACCGGCAGCCGGGGTGCCCTGTTCGACACCCCGATCATCAACCAGCCGCAGGTGGGGATCCTCGGCACCGGCACCGTCGTCAAGCGGCCGGTCGTCATCGACGACCCCAACCTGGGCGAGACCATCGCGATCAGGCAGATGGTCTACCTCGCGCTGACCTACGACCACCGCCTGGTCGACGGGGCCGACGCTGCCCGCTTCCTCAGCACCGTAAAGCGCCGGCTGGAGGAGGCGAAGTTCGCGGCCGAGCTCGGCCTGTGACGATGCGAGTCGTCGTCGCCGGTTCGTCCGGCTTTCTCGGTACGGCGCTACGGGATCGCCTGGCCCGGGACGGGCACCAGGTGTTCCGGCTCGTACGCGGCGAGGCGTCCACGTCGACGGAGTCGTCGTGGGACCCCTACGCCGGCCGGGTAGACGACGACCTGATCGACAGTGCCGACGCCGTGGTCAACCTGGCCGGCGCGCCGATCGCGCACTGGCCGTGGACGGAGTCGTACAAGCGCACGCTGCTGGACAGCCGGCTGTCCACCACCTCGCTGCTGGCCGGGGCGATCGCCCGTACCGGCGGAACCACCGCGCTGGTCAACGGCTCGGGGATCGACGCGTACGGCGACACCGGTGACGCCGTCCGCGACGAGCAGGCGCCGTACGGCAGCACGTTCCTGGCCGACGTGGTCCGCCAGTGGGAGGCCGCCACCGCCCCGGCCGCGGACGCCGGGGCGCGCGTGGTGCTGCTGCGCACCGCGCCGGTGCTGCACGCCGATGGCGGGGTGCTGGGCCTGGTCAAGATCCCGTTCCTGCTCGGCCTGGGCGGGCGGGTCGGGTCGGGGCGGCAGTGGTTCCCGGTCATCAGTAGGGACGACTGGGTCGACGCGGTGGTGTTCCTGCTCACGCACCCCGAGACCTCCGGACCGTTCAACCTGGTCACGCCGAAACCGGTGACCAACGCCGAGTTCACCCGGGTGCTGGGCCAGGAGCTGCACCGCCCCGCCGTGGTTCCGGTGCCGGCGGCGCCGCTGCGGCTGGTGGCGGGCGAGCTGTCTCAGCAGCTGCTCGGCTCGCTCGGCGCCGCCCCTCGCGCGCTCACCGGGGCCGGCTTCGAGTTCCGGCACCCCGATGTGCATACCGTCGTCCACGCCGCCTTCGCCCGCTGACCCCTGGCGCTTTCGCAGGCTAGCCCCGGTCAGCCGGAGAGGGCGCGGATGGTGGCGATCCGCCAGCCGTCGGGGGTATGCGTCAAGGCGATGCGGTGCGCACTGAGCCGGTCCCTCGGCAGGGCCCGGGTTTCACCACGCGGGCCGACGGCGACCGCTGGGCCGAGCCGGTCGACCGTGCGCAACAGCACCGAGCGCGGCGCGTGGTCGACCACCGTCACCGTCCGCAACCGCACGCTCGCCCCCTCGACCAAGAGCCCACGCCGCTGCCAGGCCCGCAGCACCTGCTGGTCTCTGCGCAAGACCTCTGCGCCAGGCAGGTACACGCCGGCGAGCAACGCGTGGTCCCCCGCCGCAAACGCCTCCGCTCGCCTGGCGAGCAATCCGGTCAGCACCGACTCCCACAGCGAGCCGTCCGGCTCTCGGACACTGGCGCCACTGGCGCCACTCGGCTCACTTGCGCCACTCGGACCACTCGGACCACTCGGATGCTCCGGCCACCCCGACCCCGCGATGGCCACCAGACCACACAGCGCCGCGCCCGCCAGCACGAGCAGCACGGAGCGGCCACCGCGGTCTGCGGCGTGGCGTCGAGACCGGCGCATCAGCACACCCTGCCGCATCACGCCAGGTCCCGGCGGCGGTTGTCCACAGCCCTGGCAGGCCCACCCGTACGCTCGTCCCCGTGCAGATGCAGCGGATCGGCCGAATGCCGTACGAGGCCGCCTGGGACCTGCAGCGCACCCTGCACAGCCGGCGGGTCGACACCAGCGGGGTGGACACCGTGCTGCTGCTCGAGCACCCGCCGATCTACACCGCCGGCAAGCGCACGCAGCCGCACGAGCGACCCCTCGACGGGACGCCGGTCGTCGACGTGGACCGTGGCGGCAAGATCACCTTCCACGGCCCCGGCCAGCTGGTGGGCTACCCCATCGTGCGCCTGCCCGACCACGTGTTCGTAGTCGACTACGTCCGACGGGTCGAGGAAGCGCTGATCGCCGCCTGCGCCGACCTGGGTGTCGGCACCGGACGGGTACGCGGGCGCACCGGGGTCTGGGTCCCCGGTGCCGGCGACCGGCCGGAGCGCAAGGTGGCGGCCCTCGGCGTCCGGGTCGCGCGAGGGGTCACCATGCACGGCTTCGCCGTCAACGCCGACGTCGACCTCGACTGGTTCGACCGGATCGTTCCCTGCGGCATCGCCGACGCCGAGGTCACCTCGCTCACCGCCGAGCTGGGGCGCCGGGTCGGCGTGGGCGAGGTCGCCGACGCGGTGGAGCCGCACCTGCGCCGGCTGCTCGCCTGGGGCCCGTACGAGCGCAGCCCTGACCTCTCGCTCCCCTCGCTCGCCGCATCGACGTCAGCGCCGTTCAGCTAGCGGCACGAGGCACACCGCCCGTGGGGCGGCGGAGCAGCTCGCGGTACGTGGTGCGCCGCGACGTCTGCAGCAGGGTCCGTTCGTACCACCGGGCGCCAAGCCGGATCAGCAGGGCGGCGGCGACCGCCGCGAGCAGCAGCGATACGACCGGCTGCCACCAAGCGACGTCACCGGCGACGAGCCGTACCGGCATGGTCATCGAGGACGCGATCGGCACGAACGAGGCGATCTCGATGGCACGGTCGTTGCCGGACAGGGCGACGAGGTACGGCACCAGCAGCACGACCTGGCCGGGCACGGTGGTGGCCTGCAGGTCCTGCTGCCGGGTGGCCAGCGAGCCGGCCACCGACCACAGACTGGCGAGGGCGAGGAAGCCGACGGCGAAGAACGCCACGAACCAGACGCCGGCGACTCCCACCGCCGGCACCGTGCCGAGGTCGCCGACAATCAGCACCCCGACCACGGCCACGACACCCACGGCGAGCACCTGCGCGAGCGCCAGCAGGCTGTTGCCGGCGACCTTTCCCCACAGCAGGGCGCGCAGCGGCAGGGCGGCGGCGAGGATCTCGACGATCCGGTTCTCCTTCTCCGCGACGACGCTCTGGGCGATGGCGATCCCGAACGCGATCGACGTCATGAAGAACACCAGCGCCATCACGAAGCCGATGCCGCTGACGACGTCGGCCGGCACCGCGTCGGTGGCGGTCACGTCTTCGATCAGCATCGACCCCGCGGTCAGCCGCTGCACCGTTGTCCCGGTCTGCTCGGCGTTGGTACGCAGCACCGACAACGACAAGGCGCTCGACGCGGCTGCGAACAGGTCCGGTGGCACCTCGTCGCGGCCCACCAGCGCGTAACCGTCGCCGGTCGGAACCAGCGCGGCGTCGACCCGCTCGGCATCCACCGCCGCCCGGGCCGTCGCCTCGTCCACGACCTCAGTGGCCGTCACCGCGGCCCCCGACGCCCCGGTCTGGGCCCGCAGCTGCTGCTCGGTGCCCACCACCAGCTCGGCGCCGGCCCGGTCGATCACCGCCACGTCGTACGCCGGCGCCCCGGCGCCGAGAAGCCCGCCGATCACGATGCCGCCGAGAACCAGGGCCAGCAGGACACCGGTGCTGATCAGGAAGACCTTGTCCCGGATGCGGGTCGAGACCTCGCGCGCGGCGACCAGCCGCCACCAGGCGACGCCGGTGCTCACTGCACCGACTCCCGGAAGATCTCGGCCACGGTGGCGGTGCGGCGCCGCAGCTCGCGCACCGGCCCCCGCCGCATCGCCTCGCGCAGCACCTCCTACTCGGCGTCGGCCCGCCCGAGCTCGAAGGCCGCAACCTGGTCACCATCAGTCCCACGTCGCAGGGCGACCATGCGGACGCCGGGGATGGCGCCGACCCAGTCCAGGTCCGACCCGGACTGCACGTGCAGCTCGTAGGCATCCCCGCCGGAGCGTCGCAGCTCGTCCACGCTTGCGGCGGCGACCACGCGGCCGTGGTTGAGGATGACCAGATCGTCGCAAAGTCGCTCGACGAGCTCGAGCTGGTGGCTGGAGAACAGCAGCGGGACGCCGCCTTCGACCCGTTCGCGCAACAGCTCGGCGAGCACGTCGACCGCCAACGGGTCCAGTCCGCTGAACGGCTCGTCGAGGATCAGGGCGGTCGGGTCGTGCACGAGGGCGGCGGCGATCTGCGCCCGCTGCTGGTTGCCCAGGGACAAGGTCTCCAGCACGTCGTCGACACGCGGCGCCAGCTCGAGCCGCTCCAGCAGCGCAGATGTACGGGCCGCAGCGGCCGACCGGTCAACCCCGTGCAGCCGGGCGAAGTAGCGCAGCTGCTCGCCGACCCTCATCTTCGGGTACAGGCCGCGCTCCTCCGGCAGGTAGCCGAAGGCCCGTCGCTGCTCGACGGTGACGGGTTGGCCGTCTAGGCGCACGGCACCGGCGGTGGCCGACAGCACCCCGTGACGATCCGCATCGTGGTGGTCTTGCCGGCGCCGTTGGCGCCGACGAAGCCGGTCACGCGCCCGGGGCGTACCGAGAACGACACCTCGTGCAGCACCCGCCGGTCGCCGAAGTCGCGCACGAGCTCGCACACCTCGATCCCGGCGCCGGCTCGCACCGGACCACCGTACGCAAGGCCGGGTGGGCGTCGCCGCAGCCGCGTAGGCTGAAGGGGTGACCATCGCACCTGAAGCCTCCGCTCCGAACGGCAGGCGCCTGCTGCGGCTCGAGGTCCGCAACGCCGAGACACCGATCGAGCGCAAGCCGGAGTGGATCAAGACCCGCGCCACCATGGGCCCCGCCTATCGCGAGCTGCGCCAGCTGGTCAAGGACGAGGGCCTGCACACGGTCTGCCAGGAGGCCGGCTGCCCCAACATCTTCGAGTGCTGGGAGGACCGCGAGGCGACGTTCCTCATCGGCGGTGACCAGTGCACGAGGCGCTGCGACTTCTGTCAGATCGACACCGGCAAGCCCGACGCCCTGGACCGCGACGAGCCGCGCCGGGTCGCCGACAGCGTCCGCACGATGCAGCTGCGCTACGCCACCGTCACCGGCGTCGCCCGCGACGACCTCGCCGACGGTGGGGCCTGGCTGTACGCCGAGACGGTCCGCCAGATCCACGAGGTAAACCCGGGCACCGGGGTGGAGCTGCTCGCCCCCGACTTCGACGCGGCGCCCGAGCTGCTTGGACAGGTCTTCGCCTCGGGACCCGAGGTGTTCGCGCACAACATCGAGACGGTGCCGCGAATCTTCCGGCGCATCCGTCCCGGCTTCCGGTACGAGCGGTCGCTCGGCGTCATCACGGCGGCCCGCGACGCCGGTCTGGTGACCAAGTCCAACCTGATCCTCGGTATGGGTGAGGAACGGCACGAGGTGAGCGGGGCGATGGCCGACCTGCGAGCCGCCGGCACCGACCTGCTGACGATCACGCAGTACCTGCGGCCCAGCGTCCGGCACCACCCGGTAGAGCGGTGGGTGCCACCTGTGGAGTTCGACGAGCTGGGCGCCGAGGCGCTCGAGCTGGGGTTCGTCGGCGTGATGTCGGGCCCGCTGGTGCGGTCGTCGTACCGCGCCGGCCGGCTGTACGCCCAGGCGATGGAGGCCCGCACCTCGCCGCAACCGGTGGGTGCCTGATGGCGGCCGCGCCGGCGCAGCCGAAGACGAGTCGCCGCAAGCAGATCGCCCAGGCGTTCCGCATCGCCAAGAAGAAATACCCGCGCATCGGCTGGTTGCTGCTCGGGGTGTTCCTGCTCACCGGCCTGGTGATCGGCTTCGCCGGCTGGGTGTGGGTTCACCCGGTGGCCGGTGTGTCAACCGGCGTGATGTGCGGGCTGCTCGCCGCAGTGGTGCTGTTCGGCCGCCGGGTCGAGAAGGCGGCGTACGCGCAGGTCGAGGGCCAGCCGGGTGCCGCCGCAGCGGCGCTGCAGATGCTGCGCCGTGGCTGGGACGTCAAGCCAGCCGTCGCGTTCACCAAGAACCAGGATGTGGTGCATCGGGTCGTCGGCCGACCCGGCATCGTGCTGGTCGGCGAGGGCAATCCGGCTCGGGTACGCAACCTGCTGGCCGTCGAGCGCCGCAAGCACGCCCGACTGGCTCAAGACGCGGCGATCCACGAGATCGTTGCCGGCGACGACGAGGGCTGCGTGCCGGTGCCCAAGCTGGTCAAGCACGTGCAGAAGCTGCCGAAGTCGATCACCCCGTCCGATATGACCGACCTGCTGCAGCGGCTGCGCGCGCTGGACGCGATGCGGCCGCAGGCGCCGATCCCCCACGGACCGGTGCCCACCACCGCCAAAGGGATGCGCAAGATGATGCAGGGCCGCTGAGTCTCACTCTGCCAGCTTGTACAGCCGCGTTCCAAGGTCACAAGCCGCGTTGGCGAACACGCATGACTCGGAGACGTCCCCAATCGGGACGAAACCTTTGTAGCGGACCTGGAGATAGTCCTTGGGCTCGGGTGATGGGACCTGGCTCGACACGAAGCACCCTTGACCTGCTGGGGGTGGGGGTGGCCCCTTCTTCGTGTTGTTGAACTTCCAGCCGCATACCTTGATCGAAAGGAAGCCGACCACCCGGAACTGCGCATTGCTCCCGTTTCCTGATAGCAGATCGTAGACCGGAATAACGATCTCGTCGTCTAGCATCGCATTCATGGCATCCTCGAGCTTCCCGGGCTCCGGGGCCCCGGTCTCGCCCGGAATGTAGATCGGAGGTGCGATTGAGATCGGCCCGTTGTAGCCGTCCTTGATCCACTGCAATGCCTCGTTGGCGCCTTCGGGAAGCTGCTTGTCGTCACCGTCGAAATCCATCATCCCCCAGTTTCCGGAGGCACCACCGCACCCGAAGTCGGTCTTCTCTAGAAGCAACATATGGTTGACGGTGGGTTCGTCGATCACAGTCTTGGCGAGCCCAAGGCACATGGCGAAGGGGCGCAGGCCGATGACGGTCTTGGCTGGGGCTACAACTGCCTTGGCAGACTGCGCCAATGAGATACCGTCCACACCGGCAATTCCCCCGAAGAACGTGGTTGATTCCTGCGCCGCGTCAACGCCTACGAACAGTTGTGTGGCCGAGTTCCCGCAGGACAAGACTGGATCACTGTGGGCCGCACCTGAAGTTGAATGATTGTGCCCGAAGTACTTGTCGGCGATGGCAATGACCTCGGGATCGCCCTCCCATCTAGCCTCGAGCTCTCCGCAGGTGGCAGTTGGATCGCCATCCACGGCGATCTTCTGCGCCACCGCGAGCGCGGCGGCGTCTACGCCGTTCTGCATCGCTCGCTTATTGGTATAGGCCAGACCGAAGTCGGTGACAAAGGCGAGAAACCCGACGATCACCACCATGGACACTGCAATAATTACAGCGACGGCACCGTGATCGCTACGACTGTCCAATGCAGTCCTCATCAGTGGTACTCACACCTGGACTCGGCAGATTTCACGAGCGTATCGGGCGTGAGCATGCTGCCGCCTGGAATTGGGATTGCGAAGAGCTGGCGGTCCGTAAGTGTTGTGGTGACGCGAATAGATGCCTCGGTGGCCGCGGTGGCTGCCGCATTCGTGCAAGGAGTAGTGGCATTGGTGGGAGTCGCGGAATAGGGCGCGGCCGAACAAATTGTCACCGGGGTCCCAGCCGCGTCCACCCGCTCAACGCTGACTCCAACATCAGACACCCCTGTCACCTCGTCGTAATTTGCCCCGATGGTCTGCGCTTGAACTCGCGCCCGTGTGATGACGTCATCGCATGCATGGTCGCCAGCCGCAATCAGGACGCCGCCGTTGACGGAGCCGAGTCGCGCCCCCTCGCGGGCACCGCTGGCGAGGGAAGCCGACTGGGCCATGGCGAACCCGAAAGCCATGATTCCAAACAGGGCCATCATGAGGACGGGCATGATGATCGCGAACTCGACGGCAGCAACTCCGCGGTCGTTTTTGGGCCATCGAGCCGGCGAAGGCGCGAGCGGCGTCCCGCGCTGTCTCACCTGCATGTTTGCCTCCGCCCAATGTTGTCCGACCTTGAGTGTTGGGCAAGGGTGTGAGCGGCGGAAGCGGGCGTCTGCCGTATCAGCCGATTGGCCCCCACGATCCGTGCGATTGGCTCGTCTTAGACCCCACTGGCCACCCCCTCACCAATCCGGCAACAAGGTCTGGGGTGTCGCGTCTCACGCGGTTTGGCTGGAGTCTCCGCCCGGCATGACTGCTGACGAGCAGCGACGGCAACACTCCCGTGGCCGGACGTAGCAGGCTGCGTGCCCTGCTCGGAAACGGTACGCGCAAGCGGTTACAGGAGGGGCCGCACACCAAAGGCTTCGTTGACGCGTGGCGGCGGTGATGCCGGCCACCGGGGTACGGGTCCAGTTACCGTGTTCTAAGGCAAGCTGGGAGGGGCACTGATCATGGGCAGCGGGGACGGCATCAGGCACTGCGCCAGAAGCGGCAGCCAGCACACGCCTGTGACGGCGGGGAGCGCTTCGGCTGGGTTTCCCCCTCGCGGATCCGGCGACACCACCATCCCCTGAGAGTGACGAATCTGTCGCGACACGCCGATGCACAAAGGCGCAAGCGTCACTCTCAGCGGGTGGTGGGCGCGCTCAGGCGCGGACGACGGCGGTACGGGCGGCTCGGTCGTGCAGGCCGCGGCCGTCTGCGTCCATGATCAGCGGCGGGATCGCCAGGCACAGCAGCGCAGCGCGCAACGCCGCGCGTGGCAGGCCCACGGGGTTGCCCGGGGGGCCGGCGCCGGTGACGTCGACCACCCGAACCCGTACGACCCGGTGGCCGATCGTCGTGCCCAGCAGGCCGACGAGCACCGTGTGCTCACCGAACAGCACGAGCAGGGGTGCGACCGCGACCCAGCCGCCACCGGTCCAGACGTCGAATCCCACGAACAGGCTCACGATCAGCAAGCAGGCCACCCAGTCGACGACCAGGCCCAGCAGGCGCGCCCCGAGACCGGCCTGCTCAGCGGCACCCTCCACGGCAGCCGAGGCTAGCGGTGGGTGCGACCGCCCCGTAACGTCGGTGAAACGCCTGGGAGACTGTGGAGTAACCATCCGCATTTACGGTGGGCCGATCTGCGGGCCGTACCGAGACGAGGTCGCCGAAGCGCGACCGAGGAGGATGCATGTTCGACAGCTCCGACGCGATGCTGCAGTACATCGGCAGGGAGGGTGTCGAGTTCATCGACATACGTTTCTGCGACCTGCCGGGCGTGATGCAGCACTTCACTGTGCCGGTCTCGTCGTTCGGCCAAGAGGTCTTCGATGACGGGCTGATGTTCGACGGATCCTCGATCCGCGGCTTCCAGGCCATCCACGAGTCGGACATGGCCCTGTTCCCCGACGCCTCGAGCGCCTACCTCGACCCGTTCCGGGAAGCCAAGACGCTGTGCCTCAACTTCTTCATCCACGATCCGTTGACCGGCGAGGCGTACTCCCGGGACCCGCGCAACATCGCCCGCAAGGCGGAGGCGTACCTGAAGAGCAGCGGGATAGGCGACACCGCGTTCTTCGCCCCGGAGGCGGAGTTCTACGTCTTCGACAGCGTGCGGTTCGAGACTAAGGCGGAGGCCGGGTACTACCACATCGACTCGGTCGCGGGCGCGTGGAACACCGGCGTCGAGGAGGAGGCCGGCAACCGTGGCTACAAGGTCCGCTACAAGGGCGGCTACTTCCCGGTGCCGCCGACCGACCACTACGCCGACCTGCGCAACCAGATGGTGACGCAGCTGGAGGCCAGCGGGCTGCTGGTCGAGCGCGCCCACCACGAGGTCGGCACGGCCGGCCAGGCCGAGATCAACTTCCGCTTCGACACCCTGCTGGCCTGCGCGGACAACACGATGAAGTTCAAGTACATCATCAAGAACGTGGCCTGGGCCGCCGGCAAGACGGCGACGTTCATGCCCAAGCCGATCTTCGGCGACAACGGCTCCGGCATGCACTGCCACCAGTCGATCTGGAACGACGGGGAGCCGCTGTTCTACGACGAGGCCGGGTACGCCGGGCTGAGCGACGTCGCCCGGCACTACATCGGCGGGATCCTTGCGCACGCGCCGAGTCTGCTCGCCTTCACCAACCCGACCGTGAACTCCTACCACCGGCTGGTGCCAGGCTTCGAGGCGCCGGTCAACCTGGTCTACAGCCAGCGCAACCGGTCGGCCTGCATCCGCATCCCGATCACCGGCGCCAACCCGAAGGCGAAGCGGATCGAGTTTCGCTGCCCCGACCCGAGCAGCAACCCCTACCTCGCGTTCTCGGCGATGCTGCTGGCAGGGTTGGACGGCGTCCGAAACAAGATCGAGCCGCCTGTGCCGATCGACAAGGACCTGTACGAGCTGCCGCCGGACGAGCTGGCCGACGTGTCCACCGTGCCCGCGTCACTGCCGGCAGTCATGGATGCGCTGGAAGCCGACCACGAGTTCCTGCTCGCCGGTGACGTGTTCACGTCCGACCTGATCGAGACCTGGATCGACTTCAAGCGCACCCAGGAGATCGACCCGATGCGGCTGCGTCCCCACCCGCACGAGTTTGAGCTGTACTACGACATTTAGCGTCTACAAGCCTCTGACCTGCGGAAATGTGTCTGAGGTTGGCCCCTTTGCCCGCATTGCCCGCACGGGAAAACGTTGGCTGACAGACCCGCGCGGGAAAACTGACCCTTGAGTCAGTAGAAACGGCCCCTCTCGAGGCCGCAGGTGACATCGACGCGTGCCCTCAACACCGCCCCCTGGCGGCCCTCTGGCCGGGTGCACCCCCTGGCGGGGTATGGCGGGGTGGCGGGTGATGCATCTTAGGGTCGGTCAGCCGCACCCGCCGCCACCCCGGCCGCTACCCAGCTTGGCGGCCTGTCGTTGCGCTTAGGGGCGGTTAGCGGTGTTATCTACCACGTTAGAGATCGACGGCAACTGCTTACCGCAGACGATGCCGTCGCGGTTCTTGTCGAAGGAGTCGAACTGCTCCTGGGTAGCGTTGGTGAACTCCTCTTGTATCTGGGCGAAGGTGTAGCGCTCGAAACTGTCAGGGCATCCGCGCGCTGGCTTGTCTGCCGACGCAGGCGATGCGCTTGCTAGCAGGGCAAGTAGCACAGCGGCCGCCCCGGTGGTCGTCCTCATGGCAGTCTCTCTCTGCTCGTTCGTCGTTGGACCGCAGATTGCGCTCGCATCCGACCGCGCACAGGTTGGCACTCTCACCCGTAGACCGTCCAGGGCGGGATTTGGCGGACGGTTCACGGGCCGTGAGTGGGCCGGTGTGTGGAGTGGCGAGCCGTGCCCGGCCGGTCGGTGTCCAACGGAATCAATTCACGCAGGGAGTGTTTTGAACTGATTACGACATCTAACAGGCGGGGGTATGCGATCTGCGGCAACCTGCGGCGACCCGCCCGTTGTCCCGTGAAGGCGACGCGCATGCGCGGACCGTCGTCGAGACCGGCTACGTCGAGGTAGGCCAGCCGGCGAGCGCAGTGGAGGCGTCGACGGTGTCGTGCCCGGCCTGTTGCACGGAGCCCCAGGTCAGCACGACGTGCGCACCCGCCGACGAAGTTGCATGGTTGAGCATGGTGGGGAATGGGCGCGGCCGGAGGCTGGACTCGACGGCCGCTGCGGAGCTGCTCGGGGTCACCCGGCGGACGGTGGTGTCGTACGTGTGGCGGGGCACCCTGCCCCCACCAGACGGCAAGGACGGCCGGCACCTTTGGTGGTACGAGCAGACGCTCCTCAACTGGCAGGCCGGTGCAGCCGGACGAAAACGGCGGAGACCCAACGCCGGCAGATGACTCATTTGGTCGCATTGCGCTACCAGTCGGCAAGAGCGCGGTGCCGTCGCGCACTACCTCGAGCTGCCTCGACTGGACAGGCTCAGCGCGCGAGCGCGTTCAAAAGGATGGTGAGGCCAACTGACAGCACGACGGAGACGAGGATCATCACCAAGCAGCCAACGCTGCCACCGAGGGGGCGGATCCGAACCGGGCTCATGGCTCACCTTTACGTAGACAAACAAAATCGCCGCTGCCCAGCCTGGACGGCGGCGTTGGGGCCGGTGGCCGACGGACGGGGACCCGGTCCGTCGAGCCTGGTGATCACTCGTCGTAGGGCTGGTGGCTCCCGGCCTTGGCGAGGCCACGGGCGATCATGTAGCCGATGGTCAGATACGTGACGAGGCGCCACGCGTCGTAGGAGCCAAAGTCCTCGCTGTCGACCAGCGCTGAGGCAACCAGCACCCCGATGACCGCAGCTACGTAAGCGATCATCTCGCTCGTCTTCACCGATGCCTTCGTCTCGGTGGTCAACCGACGTGGTTGCCGGCCCCTGTCTCGGTCGTGATCGTGGTCACGTGTGTGACCGGAGGTTGTACTGGATGTCTGACTCATGCAGTGGTCCCTTTCGCCGGGTTCCGCTCGGTTGAACGAAACTTCCCCCTCGACGAGACGTATGCCTAAGGGGTCAAAGTCAAGTCTCGTGACCCACTTCACCCGCGCGTCCACGAATGAACAACGCGTCCGCGGGCCCCTTCCGGGGTCCCTGGGGCGCGTCACCCTGCTTCCAGTTCGGCTTGCCGAGCGGGCGAACACCATCGTCGGTGGGCTGTCTTTGAGGGCTTATGAGCCCGGGTGTCGAGCAAGATGCAAGCCGGCAGAGCCGTCTGCGCCTCGGCGGACGCGGATGGGAGGGGCGGGAGCCACTCGCCCCACAACTTGCTCAGTCTGTCGCCGGGGGTAGCCCTTCTGACACAAAAGGGGCCGCCCGCTGTCGGCGGACGGCCCCTTTGGCCTATTGCGGGTGAAGCGTGGTCAGCTGCGGCGGACCCCGAGATTGACGTTGCCGAGGCTGAGCCGGCTTTGCACCTGGCTGCCGTCCAGCAAGGTGACGTAGACCGCGGTCACCTTGATGCCGTCTGCAGTGTGGGTTATACGACCCACACTGATCCGGGCGACGCCGGGAACCGTCAGGGTCTCGCCACGAGCCGGAACGGGCTGCCGCTTGCCTCCGACGGTGATGCTGCCCAGTGAGGTGCCCGCGGCGCTGCGGTCCCGGGTGCCGTCACTACGGAGCCGGACGAGACCCTCGGCGCGGATACCCTTCAGCACGATCCCGCGGCCTGCCAGGCTGGCCCGGGTGATTGTGGAGGTTCCCTGTGCGTACGCCGTGTTGCCGCTCTGGTCGCCACGGACCCGGCTCACGACCTCGCCGAGACTGGCGACGCTGGGGAGCTGCACATCAGCGACACGGTTGGATCGCCAGTCGCCGTTTGTGCCCAGGCACGGCAGCGGCCGCAGGGCGGTGCGGCCGGAGTTGGCAACGCCGCCGGCGCCGGTGAGCTTGCTGCCCCAGACCGGTGCGTGCATGACACCCGCGACCGCGCCACTGTCGATCCTGGAGAACGCGTGTCCGATGAAGATGGTGCTGCTGGTGATGTCCAAGTCGATCCGCAGGCCTGTCGCCGTGACGGCAGCGAACTTGTCGGTGGCGGTGCCGCTGGGCTGACCGAAGCTGACCTCGGCCAGACCCGGCACGTCAACGCTCCGGCCGGGGTTCGGTAGCGGGACTCCCACTCCATTAGTGAACAGCGTCACAGATGCCACCGTGGTTGACCCGCTCTGGTGAAATCCGGTGCCATTGTGGAAGGCGAGGCTGCTGGTCCGGATCCCCTCAACAACCAACGCGTTCCCGGCGGTGTCGCCAACCGTTACGCGGGACACCTTGTTCAGTGCGTGGCTGCTGACGGTGCCGCCGTCCTTGCGCGTCCAGGCGCGGGTCTCGGTGGCGCCAACGTCGACCAGCGGCTGGTCGGCCGGCAGGTTGACCGCGGCGGTGTTGTTGCTGGCGTCTCGGCCGGCGTCCCGGGTGCACAGCACGTACGCCAGACCGGTGGGACCCGATCGGGCCGCGATGTCACCCCCGCGGACCTGCGTGCTCCAACCCTTGGCTTGCAGACCGAAGTCGGTGCGGACGGGCTCAGCTGCGGCTGCTTGCGCGGCCGGGGCTCCCGTCGCCGCGACCAGTGCGGCTCCGGTGAGTGCGCTCGTCGCGAGCAACGCGAGCGCTTGACGTACACCATTCATAGTCGTCTCCTCGATGGACGATGGCTGCCTGACGGGCAGTGCCCTACATTGGGCTGGCCGGGGAGTGTATACATACGGTGATCGCGTAGTCACTACTTGTAGTCAAGAAGGTCTCGGCGTCCCAGCCCGAACCAATTGAGCGCCGCTGGCCCCCGGCGAGCGAGGCGCTGCCAGCGTCAGACCAGCAGCGCCTACCACGGATGCCGCGCAACCGAGGACAGCGGCGGACTCGCTTGCGGGCGTGGTCCACCAAGTCTCACGAAACATCGCGCAGCCACAATGGCGCGCTCACGGAGAACTCGTTCCTGCTAGGGACCCTTGTCGAGCGGCTTGCTCAGGCGCTCGGCGCTGAGACTGTTGTGCCCTACCTTGTCCCGGCAGGGTGCCGAAACACCGTCCTTGAGGTCAGACCGGGGTGAGGTGCCGCTGCTACGACGATTAGCCTTTGCGCTACCCCTGACCTCGGCTGCTGCCCGACCCCGAACCTGCGGGATGATCGGATGACCGGCCGCCGCGGCAACCGGGCCCTCCTCCGCGACGCCAATACGGCTCGGTCCCCGCAAACGAATCACTCGGGCCCCGCGCCAGCCGCCCAAGTGAGGGTTCGTCGCCGTACGCAGGCGGCTGTCAGAGCCTGCGGCACTGATCTTCCTTGTTGCCACCGACCCGGTTGGCTCCACCAGTGGGGGCCGGGGAGTTTGACTTGCACTGCAGGTTGCCGTCGATCCGGTTGCCGGTGATCGCGATCCTCGCGTCGTTGCGGAACATCTGCACGTCCCCCTCGACCCGGTTGTTTCGAATCTCTGCAGACCCACCCTGCACGTGCTGGATGCTGCCGCCAACCGACGAGCCGCGTACGACCACCCTTCTGGCGTTCTCGGACTGTACGTTGCCGACCACCCGGACCCGCTCGGCCCGCAGGGTTGCACGGGCTTGCACGGGCTTGCACGGTGATGGTCCCCTTGACGGTGGTGCCGTTCAGCTTGCAGACCGCCCCCTGCGGAACGCGCAGGTTGTCCACCGTGGTGGCGCCAATGGTGCCGCGGCAGGTGCGCTCGTCGGCGTGCGCGGGTGAAGAGACGAGCATGGACGTTGCCAGCGCCCCGGCTGCGACGATGACGCAGGTGAGCGTGCGAGTCATAAGTGTCTCCCTCGGTTTGGTTACCGAGAGCGTCAGTCGAGGAGGTGGCATCCACATGAGAGTGGGATGAGACCGCTCTCATTCCACCGGCTGGTCGTGCTCCGAGGGGGCAGGACTACCCGATGTCGACCGTCACCTGGTCGAGATCACCTTGCAGGACGTCGTCGCCGTCGATCTTCGAGCCGAGGATCACCTGCTGGTCGTTGGCGATGGAGCCAGCCGCCTTGGTGGTCGTGAAGGTGCGTGACTGCCCGTTCGTTACCACAACGGCCGTTACCGCGGTGCTCGTCTTAGTGCACTTCAGCGTGTGCGCCCTGCCGTCGACGATGTCCATGTTGGCAATCCGCTGCACCGCCACTCGACCGCCGCCGTTCACAACCCCCTTGAAGACGCAGAGGAGCTTGCCGACGGTGGGGTCCGTGCCACTGCGCTTGATCTCCATCTTCCAGTTGCCGCCCGGGGTGGTGGTCACACCCTTGCGCACGATGTCATAGCTGTCGTCGCGGATCTGCCCGTCCTCGACCTTGACAGTGGCCGTCACGGTGATGTTCGCGGCACCGGGGTCGAGGTCAGAATCGTCGGCGACGGTGACGGCGGAGGAAGTGCCGTCGAACCTGTACGCGCTCCCCGAGACAAGCCCCGGCACACCGGTCGTCACGCTGCTGAGCGTTCCGTCGTTCGAGCCACCCGCTGCGGCGGAATCCGTCATGGTGCCAGCACCGGCGGGCTCGTCCATCCGCCACTCCGCGACCGTTTCGGCGGAGGCAGTCGCCGGGAGTGCCACCAGGGCCGCCATCGTCGCGAGCACGACAGAAACCCTGTGCTTCATTGACTCTCCGTCCGGCTTGCCCCATGCCCGGTCCGCTCGCGATTATGGCGGCGACCATAACATGCGGCCCAACCCGGGGTAGACCCTTTGCGGTCCACGGCCGACGCACGGATCAGCCGCACTGCCGGGCATCGGTCCCCTTGGGCTGCGACTACGCATACATCGCCGGGTCGGCGAGCGGGAGCCGGACGGTGAACCTCGCCCCACCCACCGGTGAGCAGGTCACCTCGATCGTGCCCTCGTGTGCCGAGACGATGCCGGACACGATGGCCAGGCCCAGCCCGACGCCACCCCCGTCCCGATCGCGGGCAACGTCCAGCCGGGTGAAGCGGCGGAAGACGTCCGCCCTGTGCTGCTCGGCGATGCCGGGCCCGTCGTCGTCGACGGTCAGCACGGCATGTGTTCCGTGGCGAGACAACCCGACGTGGACCGCGGACTCCGCGTGTCGCAGCGCGTTGTCGAGCAGGTTGCGGACGACCTGTTCCAGCAGGTCGGCGTCGCCGCTCACCTGAACGGGCTGGACCGCAGTCCGGTCCAGCGGGACGCGGGCATGGGCCAGCGCCGACGACACGACGATGTCGACCGAGTCGTCGAAGTCGACGGTGCGCCGGGTGCGCAGCAAGGATTGGTCGTCGGAGCGTGCCAACAGGAGCATCTGGTCAACGAGAACCTGCATGCGCAGGGTGTCCGCCAGCAGGTCGGGGCGGAGCATCTCGATCCGTCCCTGGGCGCCGTCACCGTCGCTGGCGGTCTCGATCTGTGCCCGCAGGCTGGCGATGGGACTGCGAAGCTCGTGTGCGGCGTCGGCCACGAACCGTTGCTGCCGGTCGGCGCTGCCCTGCAGCCGGGCGAGCATCGCGTTGAACGTGCGCGCCAGCCGTCCGATCTCGTCGTCGTACGCCGGTTCCGGAACCCGCCAGTCGAGGTTCCGGCCACTGATCGCCTCCGCGCGGTCCCTGATCGCGTCCACCCGCGCGAGGGTGCGCCCGATGACGGTCCACATCACAGCGCAGACCGCCAGCACCAGCAGGGCAAGTCCGATGACCGCCACCCGGACAGCGGCGGCGACCGTCTCTTCCACGTCGTCCACCGCGATGGCCACGTAGATGGTGGCGCTACCGCTGGTCAGGGAGACGCCGCGGGCGGTGACCCGGTAAGGGCCGGCTTCCGCCAGTGGCAGGTTGGAGGCCTCGAGCACGCGGCTGGTCCCCGCTGGCTGGCGGGGCAGGTCGACCGCCGCAGCGCCGGCGAGGTTCGCACTGGCAGACACCACCTGGCCGCCCGCCACCACCTGGACCGCCGCCTCTTCGTCGCCGACGGCCAGCAGCGTGGGCGGCAGGTCCCCCTGCCGCGCCAGCATCACTAGCTCACGCGCCCGCGATTCGCCCGCATCGTCGGCCGCGTCGACCAACTCGCCCCGCATCAGCTGCACGATGATGGCTCCACCTGTGACGACGACGGCGACCAGTACGAGCGCGGTCGCGATGATGATGCGGGCCCGCAGCGAGATCCGCCGGTACCAGGTCGCGAGCGGTTTCCGGTTGATCACGCCCTGTCGCCGAGTCGGTAGCCCTGCCCCCGCAGGGTGCGCAGACTGGCTGTCCCGAACGGCTCGTCCACCTTGCGTCGCAGGTAGCCGATGTAGACCTCGACCACGTTGAGATCGCGTTGTGGGGCGGCGCCCCATACTTCGTCGAGAATCTCCTGCTTCGACCGCACCACCCCACGATGACGCATCAGGTACTCGAGCAGGGCGAATTCGCGGCGGGTCAGGTCGATGGTGACGTCGCCACGCCGGACTGTCCGTAAGGCGACGTCGACCACCAGGTCATCCGCACTCAGCAGCGGTGGGCGTTCCGCCGGACCCCGCCGCAGCAGCGCCCGGCAGCGCGCAAGCAGGACCGGGTAGGAGAAGGGCTTGCGCAGGTAGTCGTCGGCACCGGCGTCGAGGACCTCGGTCTCGTCGGCTTCGCCACCCCTCGCGGTGAGCACCAGGATCGGCGTCCAGCGCCCCTCGGCCCGCAGCCGTCGGCAGACCTCCACCCCCGACATGCCGGGCAGCAGCAGGTCGAGCACGATCACATCGACCTGCTCCTGTTTAGCCAGCTGGTACCCCTTCTCCCCGTCCAGCGCCAGCTTGACGTCGAAGCCGACGTTCCGCAGCCCGTTCGCCAGGGCTCGCCCCAGCCGCTCCTCGTCCTCGACCACCAGGATCGATGCCGCCTCGGTGATGGTCCCGCCTCACGCCTGCTGTGGTGCTTCCTGGGCCGTCACGGTGCCGGACCGACGCGCGAAGCGAAGGTACAGAGGGGGGACGACGAACAGGTTGAGCAGCGTGGCGGTGATGAGCCCGCCGAGGATGACCACAGCCATCGGATGCTCGATCTCCTGGCCCGGGATCGAGCCGGACACGATCAGCGGGATGAGCGCCAGACCGGTGGTGAGCACGGTCATCAAGATCGGCACCAGCCGCTCGGTCGCCGCGCGCATGACGAGGTCCGGACCGAACGGCACGCCCTCGGACCGCTCCAGGTGCTGCGCATGGCTGATCAGCATGATGCCGTTGCGGGCCACGATCCCGAACACGGTGAGGAACCCGACCAGCGAACCGAGCGAGATCACCCTGTCGCTGAGGAAGGCCGCCAACACGCCGCCGACCAGGGCAATCGGCAAGGTGACGAACGACAGCGTGGCGAGCCGCCAGCTGCCGAAGGACGTCTGCAGCAGCAGGAAGATCAAGAGCGCCGCGCCGCCGGCGAACAGCAGCAGCCGGTCCTGCGCGGCCTCCCGCTCCGCGTACTCCCCAAGCATCTCGGCCCGGAATTCAACCGGCCAGTCGACCTGGTCCAGCTCGGTCTCGATGTCGCCGACGACCGAGCCGAGGTCGCGGGACCCATCGAGGCTGGCGCCGACGTCGATGGACCGGAACAGGTTCTCGTGGTGCACAGTGTTGGGAACGGACAGGACCTTGATCCGCGCCAGGTCGGTCAGCGGCAGCTTGCCGCTGTTGGGCGTGTCGATCGGCAGGTTCTCCAGGTCGGTCACGCTTTGCCGGGCTTGCGGCGGGCTCCACACCTGCACGTCGTAGGCGCGGCCGCCGCGGTAGATGTCGCCGGCCTCCTCGCCGGCCATCTGCACGGCCGCCTGGCGACGAACGTCGCCCGGCTTGACGCCGTGGCGCTTCGCGGCAGCGAGGTCGACCTCGACCTGCAACTGGGGGATCTCGTCCTGGAACTCGACGTAGCTCTCGCTCACCCCGTCGACCTGGCCGATTATCTCGTCGACCTCCTCGGCCTTTTCTCGCAGCAGGTCCAGGTCCTGCCCGGTGATCCGGACAGTAATCGGGTCGCTGGTACCGGTCAGGACCTCCCGGATGCGTTCCTTCAGATACGTGAGCACGTCGCGGTACAGGCCCGGGTAGCCGTCGACGACATCCTCGACGCGGTCCACGGTCTTCTCGTAGTCGACCGACGGGTCGACACTGATCCAGTTCTCGCCGAAGTAGACGCCGTATGGCTCGTCGCCGAAGAACGCGTTGCCGATGTGCGAGCCAGCGTTGCGGACCCCCGGGATCTCCAACAGCTCCGCGTTCACCAGCCGGGTGGTCCGTACCTCCTCCTGCAGGGAGGTGTCCGGCTTGCTCACCCAGTGCATCAAGAAGTCGCGTTCCTTGAACGACGGCAACAAAGCGTTTCCCAGCAGCGGCAGCAGCACGATTCCCACGACGGTGGTCGCCACGACCCCGAGATAGGCGCCGGTTGGCCGGGTGACGGTTGTGTTGAGAACCCGCTGGTAGGCCCGCTTCAGCGGTGGAACGACCGGCGACTCCCGCTGCTGCAGGGACTTGGCGCTGCGGAAGAAGATCAGGCTCAGCGCCGGCGTCAGCGTCAGCGCGACGACCATCGACGCCAGCAGCGCGAGGGCGTAGGCCAGTGCGAGAGGCTGGAAGAACGACCCGGAAAGCCCGGCCAGGAAGAAGATCGGGATGATGGCGACGATCTCGATCAAGGTGGCGTAGACGATGGCGCCGCGCACCTCGAGCGAGGCATCCAGGATCACCTTGGCGGTCGACGTCGGGCTGCCCGCGGCACGGTGCTGACGCAGCCGGCGTACCACGTTCTCGATGTCGATGATGGCGTCGTCGACCACGTCACCGAGCGCTATCACGAACCCGGCAAGCACCATCGTGTTGATGGTGACGTCTTGGAAGTTGAGCACCATCACCGCCGCCAGCAACGACAGCGGGATCGCCACCACGCTGATGACCGCGGTGCGCCACGAGTACAGGAAGATGCCCAGCATCAGCACCATCAGCAGGGCACCGAGCACCAGCGCGCTCGTCAGGTTGTCGATGGCCTCCTCGATGAACGTCGCCGGACGGAAGATCTCGGCGTCGACCGCGATGCCCTGCAGGCTGGGCTCCATCTCGGCGAGGGCGGCCTCGACGCCCTCGGTCACGTCCATGGTGTTGGCCCACGGCAGCTTCTCGACAATCAGCATCAGCCCGGAACCCTCATTGATGACGGCGTCACCGATCAGCGGCTGATGGCCCCGGCGCAGGTCGGCGACGTCGCGGAGCTGGATCTGCCGGCCGTCGCCGGCGGTGATCGGCACCTGGCCGAGGTCACCGGGCTGCACCACCGCCTGCACGTGCTGGACCCCGACCCGGCGCTCCGGACCGTCGATCCACCCGCCGCGGCCGATGAAGTGCCCCGCGGAGTACTGCAGCAACCCGGCGTCGAGAGTGTCCGCGGTGACATTCATGACCTGGTCGAGGGTCACGTCCTGCGCCTCGAGCCGCTTCGGGTCCGCCTGCACCTGCAGCATCTCCAGGCGCTCGCCCCAGATCGGCACATTGGCGACGCCGGGAACCTGCAGCAGCCGGGAACGGATCTTCCAGTAGGCGGTCATCGACAGGTCCATCAGGTCGAGGTTCGGGTCCTCGAGCGACAGGCCGATCTTCAGCACCCGGCTGGTTGCCGACATTGGCTGCAGCATCACGGGCGGAGCGGCCCAGGTCGGCAGCGTCGGCGTGATCGTGGCGATCCGTTCCGCTACCAGCTGCCGCGCCTCCAGCAGGTCGGTGCCCTCGTCGAACAGCAGCACGATCTGGGACAGCTGCTCGACTGAGTTGGACCGCACGGTGTTGACGCCGGGGATGCCGCTCAGCGACTGCTCCATTGGAACGGTGATGAGCTCCTCGACCTCGGTGGGGGCCAGACCGACGGCGAGCGTATGGATCTCGACCTTCGGCGGCGCGAACTCGGGGAAGACGTCGACTGCGGCGTTGTTGACCTGGTACACGCCCACGAACACCATGGCAGAGGCGAGCGCCACGACGATGTAGCGGAACCTGAGACTGGAAGCGACGAGCCAGCGCATGATCAGCCCTCCTGCCCGTTCATCTCAGTGCCCGACCTCTGCTTCGACCCCGAAGAGCTCGGCGACCCCCACGGTCACCACCTCGGTCCCGGGCGGCGGGCCGCTGGACAAGAACGCTTGGCTTCCCGTCTGCCGTACGATGTCGATCTTGTGCCGCATGTACTCGAGCGGCTCGTCGGTGGTGTAGACCCACCACTGGCCGTCGGTTCCGACGAACACCGCTGCCGACGGAACCACGGTGCCCGTTGCCTTCCCAGCCCTCTCGATCCGGCTCGTGTCGATCTGGAGCCGGTCGGCGGCCGACTGCTCCAGCACCACCCGGACCTTGTGGGTGCCCTTGATCTTCTCGGTGTGCCCCGGGTCGTTCTCCACGACGTACTCGTCCGCGACGGCGCCGCCGCAAGCGGTGCCCAGCAGCGCGAGGATGCCCACCGGCCACATCGCCCTGGTAGCCCTGCGGTGCATCGCACCGGCCGGCTGGCCGGTCGTCTCGGTCCCCCGCTGCTCGGCGACGTCGTCGAACAGGTCTCGGTGGGCATCCGCCCCGCCGCCGCACCCCAGCCGTGGGTACAGCGCCGGCACCACGAACAGCGTCACCAGTGTCGTGGTCACCAGGCCGCCGATGACGACCAGCGCCATCGGGCCGATGATGTCGAACCCGGTGGCACGGCCGAGCACGGCGAACGGGGTGAGCACCAACGCGATGGCCAGCGCCGACGTCAGCGTCGAGGCGAGGCAGTCCTTCGTCCCCTGGAGCACGATCTCGGTGCTCGCCCCGGCGCCCCAGTGCCGCTGCAGGTGCTGGTAGTGCCGGATGAGCACCACCACCTGCCTGGCGGCGATCCCGAGCACGGCGAGCAACCCGGCGACCGCGCCGATCGTGATCGTGCCGCCAGTGAGCAGCACCGCGACTAGACCACCCACGAGCGAGACCGGCAAGGTCAGGAGCACGAAGCCCGCCAGCCGCCAGCTCCCGAATGCTGCCTGCAGGACGAGGAGGATGGCGAACAGGGCGCCGAGCCCCGCGGCGATCAGCTGCCACTGGTCGGTCTGCACGCCGTCGGCAGTGATGACCTCGGCGTGGTGCTCGCGCGGGACCTCGAGGCCGGAGACGACGTCGTCGAGATCGGCCTGCACGTCGGAGACGTCGGCACCAGACACCTCGGCGACGACGTCGAGGTACGGCGAGACGGCCTCGTGCCGGATCATCGTGGGGCTGTCCACGATGCGTACGTCGGCAACCGAGCCGAGCCGGACCTGGTCGCCGCTCGGCGTGTCGACCAACAGCTGCTCGACGTCGCCCTCGCTGTTGCGGATGCTCGGGGCCCCCCACACCACGACGTCGAACACCTTCTGGTCGTCGAACAGGTTCCCCACCGTGATGCCGCCCAGCAGGCTGGCGGCCGCGCGGCGCACGTCTCCTGGCTTGAGGGCGACCGCCTCGGCCTTGTCGAGGTCCACCTCGACCTGCATCGCGGCCTCGACGGGCGCGCGGTCGACTGTCACCTCGCTCACGCCGTCGACGTCTGCCACCACCGGCTGGATCTGTTCGGCCAGCGCGTCCAGGACCTCTGGGTCCTCCCCGTACGCCCGCACGATGACCTGGTCGTCGGAGCCCCCGAGTACGTCGGCGACCCGCTCCTCGGAGTAAGTGAGGACGTCGGTGGTCACGTCGTCACGCGACCCGACCGTGGACTCGATGGACGCGACGGTGTCGTCGAAGTCGGCGTCGGAGGCGAGGTGGACCCACACCTCGCCGGAGTTGACGTCGACCACCTGGTCGGCCATCATCGCGCGGCCGACGTGGCTGCCGACGTTGTCGACCCCGGACAGGCCCGAGATCTCCTGCACGAGCTCGTCGGTGATCCCGGTCATCTTCGGCAATGAGGTGCCCGGTGCGGCCTCGACGTGGACGAGCACGTCTCGCTCGTCCAGCGCCGGACGCAGCGCGGTGTCCAGGAAGGGGGTGACGATCAGACCGACCACGAGTACGCCCACCGCGACCGCGGCGGCCAGCGGCGCCCTGGTGAGCAGCCCGGGAGCGACCCGGTCGTAGGCACGCCGTCCCCGCTTGCCGAGCGGCGCCCCAGGCCGACCCGCCGCCGCCGCGGTCAGTAGCACGACCGACAGGGCCGGCGTGACCGTGACGTCGACCAGCATCGACACCGCGACGGCGAGCAGGTACGCCAGCGCGACCGGCGGCAGGAATGCGCCGCCCTCGGCGTCGAGGAAGAACAGCGGCAACGAGGCGGCGGCGACCACCAGGGCCGCGTACAGGACGGAGCGGCGAACCTCAGCGGCCGACTCGACGACGATCTGCCACCCGGACTTGTGCCCGTTCGACTCGCGGCGGCGCAGCCGCCGCGCGACGGCGTCCACGTCCAGCACGGCGTCGGACACAACGACGCTCAGGCCGACCACGAGTCCGGCGGTAACCATCAGGTCGACCGTGGTGCCAAGCAGCTGGAGGACGACGACGGCCGCCGCGAACGACACCGCAATCGCGGCAACGCTGGTCAACCACCGGCGCCAGTCCCAGAACAACGCGTACAGGCCGATGAGCAGGAGCAGCGCACCGGCGAGCAGTGCCCAGCCCAGGTTGGAGAACGACGACTCGACGAACGACGCCGGCCGGTAGATCGACGAGTCGAACGTGATGTCGGCGAGACCCGGCTGCAGCGCCGCCACCGCGTCCTCGACACCCTCGGTGACCTCGACGGTGTTGGCGTCCGGGAACTTCTCGACCACCAGCAGCAGGCAGTCCTCGCCGCCGGCGCAGGCGGTGTCGCCAATCAGCGGCTGGTGGTCCTCGACCACGTCGGTGACGTCGCCGAGGGTGGCCGAGCCCGTGCCGCCGCCGCCGCGGGCGCCGGCACCCTCCAGCGGCACCTGGGCCAGCTCGTCAGCGGTCTTGATGGCCTGCTCGTGGAAGATGTTCAACCGCTGGTTGGGGGTGTCGATGAACCCGCCGGTGCCCGGCGTGGAGGCCTCCAGGAACGACAGCGGTGAGACCTCGAGCGCGTTGCCCGCGGTCCGCACGACCTGCTCCAACGTTGCGCCGTTGGCGGCGAGCCGAGCCGGGTCGACGTGCACCTGCAGCTGCCGCTCACGGTTGCCCCAGGTCACGACGTTGGCGACGCCGGGAACGCTCAGCAGCCGCGGGCCGATCACCCAGCGCGCCAGGACCGACACCTCGATCGGGGTCAGGTCCTCCGACGACAGCTTCAGCATCGCGACCCGGCTGTTCGACGACAGCGGCTGGATCATCTGCGGCGGTCTGGACACGTCAGGCAGACCGGCCACGCCGACCGCCTGAGTCAGGCGTTCCTGCACGACCTGCCGGGCGTCCAGCAGTTCGGTGCCCGGTTCGAAGACCATGACGACCGAGGACAGGCCGGGCATCGACGTCGACTCGATCGACTCGAGGAAGGGCACGCCGGCGAGCAGGTCCTGCTCGAGGGGCACCGTGATGAGCTGCTCGACCTCCTCGGCAGACAGCCCCAGTGCCTCGGTCTGCACCTCGACCATCGGCGGGCTGAACTCCGGCAGCGCGTCGGTCGAGGTGTTCCCGACCTGGATGACACCCACCACCAGGACACCCGCGGCCACGGCCAGGATCAGCCGTCGGAACCTCAGGCTCGCATCCACCAACCACGTCATCGCGCACCGCCTCGAGAGGATTGCCTGTGAGAAAGTCCCGGCGTCCTCAGGGTCCGCTCAGTTTCTTAGAACGAACATGACGAACTATGTGGGTATCCGGATAGTCATTTCGGGTGGTCAGGAAGTTCCGACCGGTGTGAGTTCAGTCGGTACGGGTGAGTCCGCTCATCCCCAGCTGCTGCAGCAGCACCGCCATCCGAGGCTCCAACCGCAGCAGCCGGACCTTGGTCCAGGCGTGCAGCATCGCAGTGAGCAGGTCACACGACTCCCAGAGCAGGACGCGCGCTCGCGAGACCGGGGCGTACGCCTCGTACGCGACCAGGAACTGGTCACACAGCTCGTCGAGCAGGCGCAGGTTGGCCGCGAGCGGCTCACCTGACAGTGGCTGACCGCTGCCGGTCAGTGCAGAGATCCCGATGTCGCGCAGCTTGGCGCGGAACCTGGCGAGATCCAGGCAAGGCTCGGCCATCGAGGCGCCGTCGAAGTCTCGATGAACCCGACGCCGCTTGAGCACCACCGGCTCGTTGTCGGCGGCGAACACACGTACCCGCAGTAGGTGAGCCGCCGGCTGAGCCGCGCCGGCCAGCCGTACTGCGTCGCCATGTCGAAGACGTCTCGGGAGCCGTAGACGAGCACGTCGTGGAAGTGGCGCTCGACGGCTTCGAGCGCTCCCTCCAGCTGCCAACGCCGCCGCACGGTCGCAGGGGCGTCCAGGATGTCTCGGAGTCCGAGAACCGTCCGGACCGGGAACGGCTCGAGCGCCTCCAGGGTCGGCACCAGCTCACCCATGGCTCCATGGGGCATGTGGTCGACCAGCAGCACATCGGGCTCGAAGCTCAATGCGGTCGCCCGGATGGTCTCCCGCCGCATGGCCAACACGTCGGAGAACGGGGACGACAGTGACACTGGGGACCAGTTGCCAGGCCCCGCCTTGCGTATGGAGGGCAGCTCCAGGTAGTCGTGGCCGGGAGTGGCGTGAAGAACTGGCCGATGGGCGAGTCGGAGATGGTCAGCACGCTGACGTCCGGACGTGCCGCCAGGTCCGGCGCAGATGACCCAGCCCGAGTCCGTCTGGGAGTAGATCAGCAGTCGCTCTTCGGTCAGCCTGGTGGGCACAGCTAGCCACCAGTGGCCGGGCTGAGTGCGGTGTCGTGGGTCCCCCCGAGCTTGGGTTCCCGGATCTCGTCGGTTCCGCGCACCGGTCGCTCGTCGCGCAGCTCGCGGTGCCACGCGATCTGACGGGTCAGGCCGGTCCGCAGGTACGTTGTCGGTTCCCAGC
>Ga0136622_10000090_pt1 | contig 32514 bp, 28 predicted proteins | sample AntDrymUQ4482106_2_FD_104803 | JGI IMG/M metagenome (GOLD analysis project Ga0136622, IMG submission 104803) | Polar desert sand microbial communities from Dry Valleys, Antarctica - metaG UQ448 (21.06) | ecosystem: Environmental > Terrestrial > Soil > Desert | place: Antarctica: Dry Valley...
CGGCGGCGCTGGGGCTGGGGGCAGCGGCACAATTCTCCGCTCACGGGGTCGGCGGCAACATGCCGACCAGACTTCCCGGCGCACCGCTGCCATCATAACGGTTGACTGCTGCGTAGCGGGGCAGGTAATGTAGGTGAAGATTCAACTAGTCGCCCGGGAGCTCGCGATGCCAGTCACCCGCCTCAACCACGCGGTCCTCTACGTCAGAGACGTTGCCACCAGCGTTGACTTCTATGCCACCACCCTCGGGTTCAGGCCGGTCATGCGGCTCCCCGGCGCCGCGTTCCTACAGGCGAGCGGCAGCAGCAACGACCACGACCTCGGGTTGTTCGGTATCGGTACGCAGGCCGGCTCGTCCGGAGCCGGCCGCACCACCGTCGGGTTGTACCACCTCGCGTGGGAGGTCGACACGCTGGAGGAGCTCGAGCATACGAAGACACGCCTCGCCGACGCGGGCGCACTGGTCGGGGCGAGCGACCACGCGACCACCAAGGCGCTGTACGCCCAGGACCCCGACGGCATCGAGTTCGAGGTCAGCTGGCTCGTTCCGGCCGAGCTGCTGACGCCCGAGGTGCTCGCCTCCCGCGACCAGGTCAAGCCGTTGGACATCGCCCGGGAAAAGGCGACCTACGGTGCCGAGACCCACGGCGGCATCGGCATCTCCTGGCCGTCCCCGGTCTGAGCGGAATGCCGGGCAGCCCGAGCCGGTTGACGCGACCATGGCAGTAGAGCAGGTCCCCCGCGCGTCGGTAGGACTCCGCTCCGAGCGAGGGCCGGTGCTGCTGGCGGTGATGCTGAGCGTCGGGCTCGTCGCCATCGACTCCACGATTCTCGCCACGGCGGTCCCCTCGATCGTCGACGACCTCGGAGGGTTCGCCCAGTTCCCCTGGCTGTTCTCGGCCTACCTGCTCGCCCAGGCCGTCTCGGTGCCGCTGTACGGCAAGCTCGCCGACCTGGTCGGGCGCAAGCCGATCATGCTGGTCGGCGTCGGTCTGTTCCTCATCGGATCGGTCCTGTGCGGCGCGGCGTGGGACATGCCGACGCTGATCGGCGCGCGGGTCGTTCAGGGCCTCGGCGCCGGAGCGGTGCTGCCGATGAGCATGACGATCATCGGTGACCTGTACTCCGTCAGCGAGCGGGCCAGGGTGCAGGGCTACACCGCGAGCGTCTGGGGCATCTCCGCCATCGTCGGACCGGCGCTCGGGGGCCTGTTCTCGGACTACCTCAGCTGGCGCTGGATCTTCTTCGTCAACGTGCCGCTCGGCGCCATCGCGGTCTGGGTGCTGATCCGCCGGTTCAACGAACAGGTCACCCGCCGCACGCACGCGATCGACTACGCCGGAGCGGTCGTGCTGACGGGCGGTGCGAGCCTGCTCATCCTCGGACTTCTCCAGGGAGGGGTCGAGTGGGCCTGGTCGTCGGTGACCAGCCTGGCTGTCCTCGGTGCTGCTGCCGCGCTCCTGGCAGCCTTCGTGCTCGTCGAGCGCAGAGCCAGCGAGCCGATCCTTCCCGGCTGGGTGTTCACCCGGCGCCTGCTGGTGGGATCGAACCTCGCGAGCTTCGGGGTCGGTGCGCTGCTGATCGCGCTCACGTCCTACGTGCCGCTGTTCGTCCAGGGTGTCCTCGGCACCAGCGCCACGGTCGCCGGCTTCGCCCTGGCGGCGATGACGATCGGATGGCCTCTTGCGGCCGCCATGGCCGGCCGGTGCTACCTGCGGATCGGCTTTCGTGACACCGCGCTGATGGGTTCGGCATTCGTGGTCACCGGTGCGGCGTTGCTGATGATGCTCGGCGAGCAGAGCCAGGTCTGGCACGTGGCTGCGAGCTGTTTCGTGGTCGGGCTGGGCCTCGGTCTCGTCACGAGCCCCACACTGGTCGCGGCCCAGTCGTCAGTCGACTGGGGAGGTCGCGGGGTGGTCACGGCCACGAACATGTTCGCGCGCTCGATGGGCAGTGCCGTGGGCATCGCGGTGTTCGGGGCGATCTTCAACGCGTCGATCTCCGGGCGGATGGCGATCGAGGGTTCTGCGACGGTCGACAGCGTTCCCAACGGCACACTCGACCCGGCGATCCATGGCGTCTTCCTCGGATCAGGGGTGGTCGCTCTCGCCGTGGTCGCCGCGGTCTGCCTGGTACCCCGTCGCGTCCGCACCGCCGACCGCTAACGTCACCGTGTGACCCCGCCCCCCTCCGTCGCCGTCGCGGCGCCCAACGACTCCGCGGCCGAGGCGGGCGCGCGTACCGCCGCCGCAGGCGGTAACGCGATCGACGCGGCGCTCGCAGCCGCACTGGTCACCATGGTCAACGAGGTCGGCATCGTCTCGCTCAGCTCCGGCGCCTTCGTCACCGTGCTGCCGCCGGACGGCACATCGCCGCAGACCGTCGACGGGTGGGTCGAGATGCCGGGCCGCACGCTGGGTCCGGACCGGATCGGCGGCGGCACCTGGGATGTCACGACTGCGTACGGCGGGGGAGTGACCACCGCGGTCGGTCCCGGGTCGGTCGGCAGTCATGGCTCCCTGGCCGCCTTCGGTGCGGTCCATGCCCGCTGGGGCAAGGTGCCGTGGGCGGAGGTGGTCGCACCCGCCCGCGAGACCGCAGTCGGCGGCTTCGCGTTGAGCAGCGCGTCCCGGCACTACCTGGAGTACGCCCACCGGGACATCTTCGGCTGGGACCCGGTCAGCCGTGCGGTCCTGCACGACGACGCCGGGCAGCTGCGCGGACCCGACCACCTCATCGTCGTGCCCGGGCTCGCCGACAGTCTCGAGGCGATAGCGCGCAACGGTGCGCAGGAGATGTACGACGGCGAGCTCGGCGCCGCGATCGCCGACGCGGTCGGCGCTGGTGGGGGCCTGCTGACGCGGGCCGACCTCACGGCCTACGCACCAGTGACGCGTCCGAGCCTTGCGGTCCAGGTACGCGACTGGGAGCTGGCAACGAGCCCGCCACCGTCGATCGGCGGGGTGTGCATCGCCGCGATCTTGCGGTTGCTCGGTGACCGCCCGCGCGGGGCGTGGAGCGAAGCCGACACTGCGCTGCTCGTACGCGTGCAACACGCCGTGCTGCGGCACCGGGTCGACGAGCTCGACGCCGCCACCGACGTCGCCGCCGCCGCACAGGCGTTCTTGGACGAGGTCGACGCCGCCGCTCCGTTCGAGTCCGGCTCCACCGCTCATGTCTCTGCGGTCGACGTCGATGGTGCGGCGTGCTCGGTGACCGTGTCGTCGGGCTACAGCTCCGGCATGGTCGCGCCCGGTACCGGCATCTGGCTCAACAACTGCCTGGGCGAGCCGGAGCTCAACCGGCACGGTCTGCATGCCCACCCACCCGGCACCCGGCTGCTGTCCAACATGGCCCCCACGGTCGGACGTACCGGTGACGGGCGGGTGCTCGCTGCCGGCTCGCCTGGTGCCGATCGCATCTCGACGGCACTGGCGCAGGTTCTCGCCGGGTTCGTCGGAGGTACGCCGCTCGCGGACGCCATCGACCATCCCCGCCTGCACGTCCGCGTCGCCCGTTCGGCCGCCGAGACCGACCTCGTGCAGTACGAGGAGGGTCTCGTCCTGCCCGAGACTGGGATCGCCTCGCTCGCGATGCCGGCCCGGACGATGTACTTCGGCGGGGTGTCGGCTGCGCTCTTCGAACCGGTGGCCGGCTTGTCCGGTGCGGCCGACCCACGGCGCGGGGGCGCTGTCCGGGTGCGGTGAGCCCTCAGCCGTTCCAGGAGCGCCACAAGGACGCGTAGGAGCTGTCCTGGGCCACGAGCTCGTCGTGGCTGCCGATCTCGGTGATCATGCCGTCCTCGACGACCGCGACCCGGTCGGCGTCGTGGGCGGTGTAGAGCCGGTGGGCGATCGCGATGACCGTACGTCCGTGCAGCACCGCGCCGAGCGACCGCTCCAGGTGCCGGGCCGAACGGGGGTCGATCAGGGACGTGGCCTCGTCCAGCACCAGAGTGTGTGGGTCGGCCAGCACGAGGCGGGCGAGCGCGAGCTGCTGGGACTGTGCCGCGGTGAGGTGCTGGCCACCGGAGCCGACGATCGTGTCGAGGCCCTCGGGCAGGGCGTCGACCCACTCCAGGGCGTCCACCGCGTCGAGCGCGGAGCGCAACCCTGTCTCGTCGCTCAGGCCGTCGATGGCGAGCGCGAGGTTGTCGCGGAGGGTCCCGACGAACACGTGGTGCTCCTGGGTCACCAGGGCCACCTGCCCGCGCAGGTCGTCCAGCGGCAGCTCGGTCAGGCCGACACCGCCGACGGTGACCGTGCCACCAGAAGGCGGGTGGATGCCCGCGAGCAGCCGCCCGAGCGTGGACTTGCCCGCGCCGGACGGTCCGACCACGGCAAGACGCTCCCCGACGCCCAGCTCGAGGTCGACACCGTGGAGTACCTCGCGGCCCTCGGTGTAGGAGAACCGCACGTCGTCGGCCCGCAGCTCATCATCGGCCGGGACACGGCCCGTCGGCGTGCGGTCGTCCGGGACCTTGGAGACGCCGAGCAGCCGGGCCAAGGAGGCGCCGCCGATCTGCAGCTCGTCGGCCCAGCTCAGCAACCTGTCGACGGGGTCGATGAGGAACTGCACGTACAGCGTCGCCGCGGTCACCTCACTGAGGTCGGCGTTGCCGGACTGGTACAGCAGGCCGCCGATCACCAGCGTCGCGACCGTCGGCACCAGATAGCCCATCTCGGCCACGGGGAAGAAGACGGTGCGCAGCCGCAGTGTGTAGCGCTCGGCGGCGAACGACTCGGCGATGTCGGCATCGATGCGCGCCCGACGCCAGCGCTCCAGCCCCAAGGCCTCCACGGTGCGCGCACCATCAGCGGTCTCCGCGAGCGTCGTGTTGATCCGCGCGTACGAGGCGTTCTCACGCAGGTAGCCGTCCTTGGCCCGCCGCAGGTACCACCGGGTGCCGACCCACAGGATCGGAACGCCGAACAGCATGGGCAGCCCGACCCACAGGCCGACGAACAGGCTCGCCACGATCGTGAAGACCACCGTCACAAAGGCGATGATCATCTCGGGGACGGCGAAGCGTACCGACCAGCCAAGTGCCTCCACGTCGCGGGAGGTACGGGTCAGCAGGTCGCCGGTGCCGGCGCGCTCGACGACGCCGATCGGCAACGCCAGGGAGTTCTTGACGAAGTCCTCGCGCAGCCTGGCCAGCACCGTCTCGCCGAGGGTGAAGGACGCGAAGCGCGCGTACCTCGTCAGCACGGTCTGGGCAAGCAGCGCACTGCCGATGATCAAGGCGATCGTGTCGATCCGGCCGGTGGAGGTGCCCTCCTGCACGGCCTCGACGAGGTCGCCGATCAGCCAGGGGATGACCAGACCGGCGATCGCGGCCGCGGCGTGCAACCCGATGGCGACCTTCAGCGCGCGTGGGTGGCTGCGGGCGATCTCGCGGGCGTGCTTGCGGACGTCGACGGGGGTGGCGACCGGCAATGTCTGGCTCATGCGTCCTCCTCACGGTTGACGACCCGGTGGTAGGCGGGCATGTCGGCCAGCAGGGTGCGGTGCGGCCCCGACGCGACGACCTTGCCGTCGGCGATGAAGGCGACCGTGTCGACCTCGTCGAGCAGAAGCGGGCTGAGGCTGGCGATGACAGTGGTGCGACCCTTGCGGTGCTGGCGCAGGCGCTGCGCGATCCGGGCCTCGGTGTGGGCGTCGACGGCGGAGGTCGGCTCGACCAGGACGAGGACGTCGGCGTCGGTGAGCAGTGCGCGGGCAAGGGCGACCCGCTGGCGCTGGCCGCCGGAGAAGGAACGGCCGCGTTCCTCCACGAGGGCGTCGAGCCCCTCGGGAAGGGCGTCGATGACATCCTCGGCCGAGGCGGTGTGGACGGCAGCCTCCACAGCCGCCGGGTCGGACCGTCCGGACACGTCGAGGGTGTCGTGCAGGCGACCACTGAACAGTGCGGTCGCGGTGTCGTTGACCACGATGCGCCGCCGCACCACCGCGCGCGGGAGTGCGTCCAGCGGTACGCCACCGAGCGTCACGTCGCCGGGTGCGTAGCGGCCCAGCCGGTCGGCGAGGGCGGCGGAGACCGCCATGTCATCGCTCACGACGGCGGTGATCTCGCCCTCGCGGGCCACGAGCCCCACCTGGTGGTCGACCAGCTCGTTGCCGGACGGTTCGGGCCGGGGCTCGGTGGGGTCGTCGATCTCGGGTTGGAGCCGCAGGATCTTGATGACGCGGCCGGCGGCGACGTGCGCGCGGATCATCTTGTTGGCGAACTCCGTGGCCGTGCGCAACGGCAGCAGCAGGAACGTGGCGTACCCGTAGAACGCGACCAGCTCGCCGGGAGTGATCACTCCCCGCATGGCGAACCGCGCACCCAGCCACACCACGAAGACGACGAAGATGCCCGGCAGCAGCACCTGTAGCGCGTCGAGGGCAGACTGCAGCCGTCCGACCTCGACGCCTGCCTTGCGCACCCGCTCGGACTCGGCGACGTAGCGGCGGTGGAAGACCTCCTCGCCGCCGATGCCGCGGAGCACGCGTAGACCGCCGACGATGTCGCTGGCGCGGTTGTTGAGGTCGCCCTGCATCTCCCGCGCGTGCATGTTTCGCCGCTGCAGGGGCCGTAGCAGCGGGCCCACGCACACCATCAGCAGGGGGACCCCGATAAGCACGATGAGGCCGAGCTCGACCGAGCTCGCGAGCAGCAGGCCGGCGACGACGAAGAACGCCACGATCGAACCGGCGGCGCGGCCGAGGACGTCGACGGAGTTGCCGATGTTGGCGATGTCGTTGGCGCCGACGCTGACCACCTCGCCGGTGGCCACCCGCTTGTTGAGCGTTGCGCCGAGCTGGGTCGACTTGTCGCTGACGAGCTGGACGGTGCGGTACGCCGCGTTGAGCCACATCCCCACGGAGTACCGGTGACGCACCACGCCGGCGGCGGCTTGGACCACGCCGACGGCGAGCAGTGCGCCCGCCCAGCCGATCAGGGCGGCGCGGTCCGGGACGCGGACGCCTTCGTCGATGGCACGGCCGATGATCGCCGGCATCACCGCCTGCGCCACCATCCAGATGATCCCGAAGCCGATCGCCCCCCCTACCGCTGCGGCCTGTGAGGAGATGATCCACCACAGATAGCGGCTCGCCGAACGCAGATCTGGCGTGCCGGGGTCGGCCAACGGGAGATTCTTCATGACCGGCCTAGGCTACGGACCGACCCCGGCCCGCCGCCAATCAATAACGCCGCCTCAGGGCCGGGGGTGTTGCTCCTGCTCCTGCTCGGGGTCGCGCACGAGGCGCTTCGTCGGGACGTTGCTGGCGTCGCTCATCCCGGCTCCTCGCTGGTCGGGCCGGTGGTCGTGGTCGCGCCGGTGGCGGGCGACTCGCGTCGGGTCCTTGTCAGGGACGCGGTGATGCCGACGGCGCCGAGGACGATGAGGCCCACGGGAGCACCGAGCGTCAGCTCGTGCAGGTCGAGGAGCCCGTTGTCGTAGGCGAACCACGCCGCCACCGCGACCGCGAAGACCATGCCGATGACAAGCGCTGTCACGTCGATCCGATGACGTCTCATGGATGGATCACCTCAATCTCTCCGGCTCTCTGACCGATCACGAGCCGCAGCCGGTCGTCAGGAGGGCCGCTATCTGAGTAGGTGAGCGCGGCGTTCTCGCCCTGCTCGGACTCGCCGAACACCTCGACGCTGCCCCGGCTGGTGGCGCTGACGTCGACGGGAAGGTCAACGGGCACCAGGACGCGGATGGACCCGAGCCCTTGGGAGATGCGGACGGTCCGCCCGGCTAGCGCGTCGAGGTCGCTGACGTCTGTCAGGTCCAGCACGGTCTCGCCGAGGCCGAGGCTGTAGACGTCCTGTACCGCAGCGGCGGACTGCGGCGTCTCCAGCCGCTGGCCGACGGTGATGGACGGCAGGGTTGCGGCGAGGGCGAGCCCGGCAGACAGCACGAGTGCCACGGGCACGAGCGGACGGCCGTTGCCGATGAACGCGCCGACGAGGATGCCGGCGGCGACCACGGCCGTCGCGACGGCGAAGGGCGTCGCGACCGACACGCCGTCGACGGTCATGGAGTAGACCCACACGATCCCCATGGCGATGCACACCGCGAACACCGTCAGCCAGAACAGGCGGCCGCCGTCGTGCCGCGGGTTGGACGGTCGCGGCGACGGCTGCCGGGGTGGAGGCAGGTGAGTCGCGGTCGCCGTCGGGGCTGAGGCTCCGGGCGAGGTCACCGGACCGACGACAGCGGACGAATGGAGCTGGCGGCGCTGGTAGGGGCGGATCGCGAGCACCCAGAAAACGCCGAGCGCCACCAGGGCGAAGAACGGGAACGGGGCGCCCCAGCCGTCGCCGTCGAGCATTCCTGCCCCCGTGACGACAGCGATGATGCCGGCGACGATGAGTCCGACGGTACGGACCTGCGGCTCGTTCTCCTTGAGGCCGAACCACTCGGCGGCGACACTGCGCGGGGCTCCGGTCTCGGGCAGCAGCAGCCACGCCGCGACGTAGAGGACGAGTCCGGCGAACCCCACCAGGCTCAGCACGGCCACGAGGACACGAACCACGACGGGGTCGATGTCGAGGTACGCAGCGACACCGGAGCAGACGCCGGCGACCACCTTGTCCTCGCGTGAGCGCCGGACGTCGAAGATGCTGCGCGACCGCTCGGGGTCGACACGTGTGTCGGCGTGCGGGCCGCTGTCCGCGCCGCCGCTGCTCGCGTCGGGGTGGGAGGGGTCCTGGTCGGTGGTCATGTCTTCATGGTGGCCCCGCCAATCTCTGATGGCATCGGGCATGACCCTGGTTCCCAGCCCGAGTCGCCCCGACATAGGGAGTGCCATCTCAGGGTCCTCCCCGTGGCGCCCGCCCCCGCGCCCGTGTGACGATCGGGTCATGTCCGCCGCTGTGCCGCCACCGACCGTGCACGCGTACCGGCGCGCGTACCGTCCGGCCGGAAAGCGGATGATCGGCGGCGTGGCGCAAGGGTTGGCCGACCACCTCGGCGTGCCCGTCATCTGGGTCCGCGTGGCCTTCGTCATCGCGACCTGGCTGAACTTCGCGGGCATCATCGCGTACGCCGTGTTCTGGCGGCTGCTGCCCATCGCCGAGGCGGCGCCGACCTCTCCAGGCCTGGCGGCGGCGACCCGTCGAGGGTTGCGCACGTCGCAGCAGGCCAACGGCACCGCGGTGCTGGACGGTCTGCAGACCGCAGCGCTGCTGGCGTTCGGCGGCGGCGTGATCTTGCTGATGAACGTCCTGGGCTGGGGGCTCGGTGGGCCGCTGTTCGTGCCCATCCTCGCGGCGGTCGCCGGCATCGCGCTGATCTGGCGTCAGGCCGACGACGCCCGGTGGAGCCGGTGGGTCGTGGGCACCTCCGGGTGGGAGGCGATCACGCGCCTGGCTCTCGGCGGCCTGCTGCTCGCGCTTGCACTCGCGTACTTCGTGGCGCGCTCGGGCGGCGTCGCGGTCGCAGCCGACGTCGCGTCGGCGATCGCTGTCGCGATCGTGGGCCTAGCACTGCTCCTCGGCCCGTGGATCTATCGGCTCACCAGTGACCTGACCGCCGAGCGGCGCGAACGTATCCGATCCCAGGAACGCGCCGACGTCGCGGCGCACCTGCACGACTCCGTCCTACAGACGCTCGCACTGCTGCAGAAGAACGCCGCCGACCCGGCCGCGGTCGCGACGCTGGCCCGCCGGCAGGAGCGGGAGCTGCGGGACTGGTTGTACGGCGAGGCTGCACCGCGCGAGGACAGCCTGCGGGGTGCGTTGAGCGCGGACGCCCTCGACATCGAGACGATGCACCAGGTGGCCATCGAGGTCGTCGGCGTGGGGGACACCGCGATGGACGACGACGTGCGCGCGATGTGCCTCGCGGCGCGAGAGGCCATGGCGAACGCGGCGAAGCACTCCGGAGCCGGCCGGGTCGACGTGTACACCGAGGTGTCGGCGACCGCCGCCGAGGTCTTCGTGCGCGACCGTGGCGCGGGTTTCGACCTCAGCGGGGTGGCTGCTGACCGGATGGGTGTGCGGGGGTCGATCGTCGACCGGATGCGGCGCCACGGCGGCACCGCGACCGTGCGCAGCGGCCCGGACGAGGGCACCGAGGTGCGGCTCAACCTGCCACTGCGCAGCGGCGGCTCCGCCGCCACCACCGTCACGAACAAGGAGACCCCATGAGCCTGCGCGTCGTGATCGTCGATGACCATGCGATGTTCCGCACCGGCGTACGGGCCGAGCTCGGTGGGCGCGTCGAGGTCGTCGCCGAGGCCGAGGACGTCGCGTCCGCCGTCGCGGCCATCAGCACCGCAGACCCCGACGTCGTGCTGCTCGACGTCCACCTTCCCGGTGGCGGCGGGGTAGAGGTCATCCGGCTGGTACATGCGCGCAGGCCCGACGCGCAGACGAAGTTCCTGGCGTTGTCGGTGAGCGATGCCGCCGAGGACGTCATCGGCGTGATCCGGGCCGGGGCCCGTGGCTACGTGACCAAGAACATCACCGGCCACGAGCTGCTCAACGCCATCGGGCGAGTCGCAGCCGGGGACGCGGTGTTCTCCCCGCGGCTCGCCGGATTCGTCCTCGACGCCTTCGCGGGGACGATCGAGGTGGCGCAGGTCGACGAGGACCTCGACCGCCTGACCGTCCGCGAGCGCGAGGTGATGCGCCTGATAGCCCGCGGCTATGCCTACAAGGAGGTTGCCAAGGAGCTGTTCATCTCGGTCAAGACCGTCGAGACCCACGTGTCCAGCGTGCTGCGCAAGCTGCAGCTGTCCAGCCGGCACGAGCTGACCCGATGGGCAAACGACAGGCGACTGATCTGAGCGGGCTTGCGCCCGCCCGAGCGTTGCCGCCGGGCCCTTCTTGACAAGGCCGCAGGGTAGCAGCGAAGGATAAGCACTATGACAACCTCTGGAGCCCACGAGACCAGCGTCGAAGAGCCTCATGTCATCGTGCTCTTCGGAGCAGCCGGCGACCTTTCCCGCCGCAAGCTGCTACCCGGTCTCCTGCACCTGTTCCAAGAAGGGTTCGCCAACGACACCAGGATCGTCGGCACCTCGCTCGAGGAGTTCGACGACGACTCCTTCCGCGAGTTCGCCCGCGAGGCGTGTGAGGAGTTCAGCAGCCATGAGGTGAGCGAGGAGGAGTGGCAGGACTTCGCCGCGCGGCTGCGGTACGTCCCCCCGGACGGCGGGGCGCCGGCACTTGCAGCGGCGGTCGCCGAGGCCGAGGCCGAGCTCGACGGCGAGCCGCGCCGCCTGCACTACCTGAGTGTGCCGCCCGCCGCCGCCCTGCCGGTCGTGCACCTGCTGGCCGAAGCCGGTCTGACGAAGCGCTCTCGGATCGTGATGGAGAAGCCGTTCGGCACCGACCTGGACTCGGCCAAGTCCCTCAACGCCGAGCTCCACGAGGTCTACGACGAGCAACAGATCTTCCGTATCGACCACTTCCTGGGCAAGGAGGCCGCACAGAACATCCTCGCCTTCCGGTTCGCCAACGGCCTCTTCGAGCCGATCTGGAACCGCAACCACATCGACCACGTGCAGATCGACGTCCCCGAGACGCTCGGCCTGGACGGGCGAAGTGCGTTCTACGAGGCGACCGGGGCGTACAAGGACATGGTGGTGACCCACTTGTTCCAGGTCCTGGCCTTTGCGGCGATGGAACCGCCGACGGCCCTGGCGCCGGGCCCGATCGGTGAGGAGAAGAACAAGGTCTTCCGTTCCATGTTGCCGATCGAGCCGGCAAACGTCGTGCGGGGACAGTACGCCGGCTACCGCGACAAGGACGACATCGCCCCAGAGTCCGACACCGAGACGTTCATCGCACTGCGGTGCGAGATCGACAACTGGCGTTGGGCGGGCGTCCCGTTCTTCCTGCGCACCGGCAAGCACATGGCCGAAGGCGCTCGCATCATCTCCATCGCGTTCAAGGAACCGCCCCGCAGCATGTTCCCGGTCGGCTCGGGCGTTGGGGCGCACGGCCCCGACCACCTCACCTTCGATCTCGCCGACGCCTCGAAGATGTCCCTGTCCTTCTATGGCAAGCGACCCGGGGTCGGCATGAAGCTGGACAAGCTCAGCATGCAGTTCGCCATGCAGGAGACGTCCACAGCCGCCGGTGCGCTCGAGGCGTACGAACGGTTGATCCACGACGCGATGCGCGGCGACCACACGCTGTTCAACACCGCAGAGGGCATCGAGAGCCTGTGGGACCTGTCCAGACCGCTGCTAGCGGATCCGCCGCCGGCGCGTATCTACGCCAAGGACTCGTGGGGACCCAACGCGATCCACCAGCTGATCGCGCCACACGCGTGGCGCCTGCCGTTCGAGCGTGGGTGGCGCCAGTCCAAGCCTGCGGACTGCTGATCTCAGGATGCCGATGTTGGCCTGCTGGTGTCACCCAGACGTCAGCGCGACCAGGCCGACTCGACCAGCCGGATGGCCTCGGTGAGCGAAAGACCGTGCATGCGGGCGGTCGCGGCGTAGTCGTCGGCACCGTGCCGCACAGTCCCCGAACCTGCTCCGTCGACGGCCCCGCTGCGTACGGACGTGCCGCGCCTGCCCTGTGTCACCACGACGCCGTCGGACTCCAGCTCACGGTATGCGCGGGCGATCGTGTTGACCGCCAACCCCAGCTCGGCGGCCAACCGCCGGACGGTCGGCAGCTTCTGTCCAGGGCCGAGCCCCCCGCCGGCGACCCCCGCGGCGATCTGGCGGCGTACCTGCTCGAACGGAGGCTCGTCGCTGGTCGCGTCGACGTCGATCTCGATGTCGGTCATCGTGAGGCACCTCCGTGCTGTCGAACCTACAGCGCCGTCCTGAGCCTGTCCGTCCAGCGCCGTAGGCTTGGTGCGTCATGACGTCGCCGTTCCCCGTGCCCTCGCCTCCGACCGAGGCGCGTCCTGCGCGCTCGGGCATCGACGCCCAAAAGCTCCTGGACGGGCTCAACCCGGCCCAGCGCGCCGCGGTCAGTCACCCTGGCGGCCCGCTCCTGGTCGTGGCCGGTGCCGGGTCGGGCAAGACGCGCGTCCTCACCCGTCGTATCGCCTGGCTGATCGCCGAGCAACACGCCCACCCGGGGTCGATCCTGGCCATCACCTTCACCAACAAGGCCGCGGCCGAGATGCGCGGTCGCGTCGCCGATCTCGTCGGCGGGAGGGCCAGGGCGATGTGGGTCTCGACCTTCCACTCCGCGTGCGTCCGGATCCTGCGCCGGGAGGTCAGCCGCTTCGGCTACACGTCGGCGTTCTCGATCTACGACAGCGCCGACTCCAAGCGCCTGATGACACTGGTGTGCCGTGAGCTCGACCTCGATCCCAAGCGCTACAGCCCGCGCGCCGTCCTGGCTTGGGTGTCCAACGCCAAGAACGACCTGCTCGACCACGAGGCGGCCGCGGCGCGGGCGAGCAACGGCACCGAGGAGGTCTATGCCGAGGCGTACGCGGCCTACCAGCAGCGGCTGCGGTCGGCCAACGCGATGGACTTCGACGACCTCATCATGCTGACGGTCCACCTCTTCCAGGCGTTCCCCGACGTCGCCGAGACCTACCGTCGGCGGTTCCGGCACGTGCTCGTCGATGAGTACCAGGACACCAACCGCGCCCAGTACGTCCTGGTCCGGGAGCTGTGCGACGAACCCGACTCCGACCTCCTCGTCGTCGGCGACTCCGACCAGTCGATCTATGCCTTCCGCGGTGCCAGCATCCGCAACATCTTGGAGTTCGAGGCAGACTTCCCGCAGGCACGCACGATCCTGCTCGAGCAGAACTACCGCTCGACGCAGACCATCCTGTCCGCCGCCAACGCCGTGATCTCACGCAACTCAGGTCGCAAGGACAAGAATCTCTGGTCCCAGCAGGGCGACGGCGAGATGATCGTCGGTTACGTCGCGGAGGACGAGCACGTCGAGGCACAGTTCGTCGCTGACGAGGTCGACCGGCTCGGTGATGAGGCACTGGCCCGCCCCGGCGATGTGGCGATCTTCTACCGCACCAACGCCCAGAGCCGGGTGTTCGAGGAAGTCTTCATCCGGGTGGGGCTGCCCTACAAGGTCGTCGGTGGTGTCCGCTTCTACGAGCGCCGGGAAGTGAAAGACGCGCTGGCGTACGTCCGCGCGTTGGTCAACCCGGCGGACTCGGTCTCGCTGCGCCGCATCCTCAACGTCCCCAAGCGCGGTATCGGTGACCGGGCTGAGGCATGCATCGACGCGTTCGCGCAGCGCGAGCGGCTCACGTTCTTCGAGGCGCTGCAGCGCGCCGAGGAGGCCCCGGGGCTTGCCACCAGGTCACGGGGGGCGATAGCCGCCTTCACCGAGATGATGCGCGAGTTGCAGGCGCTCGCCGCCTCCGGCGAGGCCGCCGACGCGGTGCTCGAAGCGGCCCTTGCGCGCAGCGGCTACCTCGAGGAGCTCGAGAGGAGCAGCGACCCGCAGGACGAGACTCGCCTGGAAAACCTCGCCGAGCTGGTCGCCGTTGCCCGCGAGTTCGTCTCCGATGCCGCCATCATTGAGCCCGCGGACGTCGAGGATGCCGAGATCGCCGAGGACGAACCGATCGCGCCGGGATCGCTGGCCGCTTTCCTCGAGCGGGTCGCGCTCGTCGCTGACGCCGACTCCATCCCCGACGAGGGAGCGGGGGTCGTGACGCTGATGACCCTCCACACCGCCAAGGGCCTGGAGTTCCCCGTGGTCTTCCTGACCGGGATGGAGGACTCGGTGTTCCCGCACATGCGCTCGATCGGTGACGCACGCGAGCTCGAGGAAGAACGCCGCCTCGCCTACGTCGGCATCACCCGCGCCCGCGAGCGCCTCTACCTCACCCGCGCCGCGGTGCGGTCGGCATGGGGAGCGCCGTCGCACAACCCGGCCTCACGCTTCTTGGAGGAGCTGCCCGCGACGCTCATCGACTGGCGGCGCACCGGCGCCGACGTCACGTCGTGGGCCGGTCATGTCGCGTCCTCCTTCGGCGAGCGCCGGGCGGCACCGATGCGCAGCGCCGCTGCAGCGCGCAAGAGCCAGGCCAAGCGCCCGGCCATCGCGCTGTCGCCCGGTGACCGTGTCGTCCACGACACGTTCGGCATGGGTACGGTCGTTGCGATGCAAGGCGCGGGGGACAAGGCGGTGGCATCCATCGACTTCGGCTCCGAGGGGGTCAAGCGGCTACTGATGCGTTACGCCCCCGTCGAGAAGCTGTGACCGCCGCAGCAGGGACACACCACGTCAAGGTGTGACGTTGTGCTCCTGCAAGGCGGCATAGGGGTCGACCGGGTCGCCGCCACCTGGGCGTACCTCCAGGTGCAGATGCGCCCCCGTCACGTTGCCCGTCGCACCGACGCTGCCCACCGGGTCACCCGGCGCGACGCTCTGGCCGACCGCGACACTCGTACCCGACTGGTGGCAGTACCACACCTCGGTCCCGTCCTCGAGCGTGATGATCGTGCGGTTTCCATAGGAGCCCTCGTAACCCACCTCGGTCACCGTCCCTTGTGCCACGGCGACCAGGGGGGTGCCCTCGGGAGCGGCGAAGTCCAGGCCCGTGTGCACGGTCGACCACAAGGAGCTGCTCTCGCCGTACCGTGCCGTGAGCTGGTAACCCGCCACGGGGAGAACCCACTGGTTGGTCGTGGGTGCCGCGGTCGGGCTGCCGGCCGGGCTCTTGGCCTGGTTCTTTGCCTCGGCCCGCTGCTTTGCCTCGGCCCGCAGCTTTGCCTCGGCCCGCAGCTTTGCGGCCTGCTTCGCGGCAGCCGTCTTCAGCTTCGCGGCCCGCTGCTCACTCTTCTTGTTGAGGGCGGCGAGCGCTCGGGTACGTTGCTCAGCCTGCACCTCGGTCTGCTCGGCCAGGACCTCTCGATCGACATCGCCGCCACGACTCGTCCGGGGATCAGCACCGCGGCGCAGGTCCGATGCGGTGTAGCCCTGCGCGTCCTGCGCCACGCCGACGGCGGCCGTGGTCACGGTCGGCGGGGATCCTGCGCCGTTGTCGGCGGCCATCGCACCGCTGGCAGCCAGGACCATGGCGAGTGCTCCGAGAGCAGCCGGCAGTGGTGCTGCGGAGACGCGGCTGCGCGCGGCGGCATGGGACCGGGGTGGCGTTCCCCGGTGCTTGCGGCGCTCAACAGTCACTCCGGCGGTCTTCCCTGTCTGCGTGTCGGACGCCCGATACCGCGTGGCGGAGGGCACCAAACCGCCGACTCTATCGGCATATCGGCCCGCACCCAAACCAGGTCCGAACGAACCGGCCGCGCGGGGTCAGGGGGTCACGCCGTGGTCGACGAGGATGGCGTACGGGTCCACGGGGTCGTCACCGGCGGGGCGGACCTCCAGGTGCAGGTGCGGACCAGTGACGTTGCCAGTCGCGCCGACCGAGCCGATCGGTTGGCCCGGGTCGACGACGTCGCCCGCGCTGACGGTGGCCGCGGTCTGGTGGCAGTACCAGATCTCGGTCCCGTCATCGAGTGTGATGACGGTGCGGTTGCCGTACGCCCCTTCGTAGCCCACCTCGGTGACGGTGCCGCGGGCCACCGAGACGATGGTGGTGCCGGACGGGGCGGCGAAATCTGTGCCGGTGTGGACGGTCGACCACAGCGAGCTGGTCTGGCCGAATCCTGCGGTCAGGCGGTAGCCGGCGACCGGCAGGACCCATTGCTCTGTCTCGAGCTCCTGGGCCCGCTGCTGGGTCTTCTTGACCAGCTCGGCGAGTGCGGCGTCGCGCTGCTCTGCTTGTTGCTCGGCCTGCTTCTCCAGCAGGTCGCGGTCGAAGTCGCGGCTCACGTCGATGCTGTTGAGGTCCTCCACCCGGTCCGATCCGACGTTCGAGGACAGCGCCTCGTACTGGGAGGTGAGCGGCTCGGGTGCCTGGCTGGTGGAGACCGCTATCGCACCTACCCCCGCGACGACCAAGGCCAACGCTCCGATGAAGGCAGGGGTGGGCAGCGCCGGGAAGCGGCGGGCCTTCGTACGCCGGGCGGCTGCCGCAGTACGTCCACCCACCGGGTGGCGCGAGGTCGTGGCGGCGCGCCGACTACCGGCTCGCGGACTGGCCGACGGCGCGCGACGCGCACCGGTGCTCTTGGCCGTGCCAGGCGCCGATCCCGCTGAGGGAGCCGGCTTGCCGGCTCGTCGCTTCGGCGCAGGACGCGTGGTCACTAACTGAACCTCCCGAGTGGTGGGCAGTGCCACCCGATGGTAACGGAACGGACACGCCATGTGGACCGCCGAAGTGCGGCAGACCAACAAGCGTGCTGTACGACGACCGACCCCGCGGCTGCTGCGACCATACGCTGGTGTCGGGACTCGGGAGACCCCAGGGCGGTGGTCGGCTACATTCACCCGAAGAGTCTGCGCTCGAGAGCATCACGAGGAAAGGAGCCGACGTGAGACCTCCGGTCGCGCCGAGACGGATCGTCGTCGCCAAGCCTGGTCTCGACGGGCACGACCGCGGCGCCAAGGTGGTGGCGCGGGCGCTGAGGGACGCCGGGCACGAGGTCATCTACACCGGGCTGCACCAGAGTCCGGAACAGATCGTGCAGACCGCCATCCAGGAGGATGCAGACGCGATCGGCGTGTCGGTGCTCTCAGGGGCCCACATGACGTTGTTCGCCAAGGTCGTCGGGCTGCTCCGTGCGCGAGGTGCCGGCGACATCGTGGTGTTCGGTGGCGGAATAATCCCGCAGGAAGATCTGCCCGCCCTCACCGAGCTCGGTGTCTCAAGGGTTTTCACACCGGGGGCGACGACCGCGGAGATCGCCGCGTGGGTCGCCGAGCACGTTCCGGACTCGTCGGCGGTGACCGGCTGAGCACGGTCAGGGTCGTTCGACCGATCTGACCAGGCCTGCCACCGCTGTGGCGACCAGCTCCGGATGCGTGCGGGGGACCCAGTGGCCGGCGTCCACATCGACCCGTTGCAGCGTCAGCACGCGGTCCTCCAGACCGTCGTACAACGCTGGCGTCAGGAACGCGTCGTGCTTCGGCACGATGAGCTGGACCGGCACGTGTGTCGGTGCCGGTGCGCCGCCAGGCCCGGGGGCCTTGATGAGGTTGGCGCGGTAGAGGTTCACGCCGTTGGCGCCGTCGGTCGCGAATGTCGGCCCCCAGTGCGCATCGCTGCCAAGGCGTTGTGTTCGTGCCAGGCTGCGGCGCAGGCTCCCACCGAACCTGCGGAACACCAGCTCCGGCAGGACCGGGACCTGGAAAGCACCGATGTACCAGGAACGACCGAGCTGCCTGGCCAGGGTTTTCCAGTGCCTCCCGCGGACCGACCTGCGCGCGAAGCTCGCGAACTGCTCGGCGGGCGGGCAGCTGATCGAGGTGAACGACCCGATCCGCCCGTGCAGACGATCGTCGGTCCGCTCGGTCAGTACCGCGGCCCACAGCTGTGCGGCTCCCCAGTCGTGGCCGACAAGGTGGGCGACCCCGTCGGGGCACACCGCGTCGAGCACCGCCACCAGGTCGTCGAGCAGGCACGCCATCGCGTACCCGCCACGGCTCGGCGGTGCCGACGAGGCACCGGCACCGCGGACGTCGTAGGTGACGACGTGGAAGTCCGGTTCGAGGAGGGTGACGACGTACCCCCACATTGCGTGGGTGTCGGGGAACCCGTGCAGCAGGACGATGGTCGGCTGCTCCGGATCGCCGCCTTCCTGCACGGCGAGCTCGATGCCGCCTGAGGCGACGGTGCGGGTGGACGGTCGCATGTGGCTCCCTGGTGCTCGCCGGGTGGTGGACCACTGTGGCCGTGTCATCGTAAGGAGACTAGAGTCCCTGCACTGTCTCACTCACCGTCGTCGACCTGCTGAAGGACGGACATCACCGTGGATCTCATGGAGTACCAGGCGAAGGAGCTGTTCGCCAAGCACGACGTGCCGGTGACCCTCGGAGTCGTCGCCGAGACCCCCGAGGAGGCGGCAGCCGGTGCGTCGAGCCTCGGCGGGGCCGTCGTCGTCAAGGCGCAGGTCAAGGCGGGCGGTCGCGGCAAGGCCGGTGGCGTCAAGCTGGCCAAGGACTCCGACGAGGCCCGGCAGCACGCCGAAGCCATCCTCGGAATGCAGATCAAGGGGCTCACCGTCAACCGGGTGCTCATCGCCCCCGCCGCCACCATCGAAGACGAGTACTACTTCTCCTTCCTGCTGGACCGGTCCAACCGCAAGTACCTGTGCATCGCCAGCATCGCAGGCGGCGTGGAGATAGAGGAGGTCGCCAAGACCGACCCCGACGCCGTCAAACAGATCCCGATCGACGCCGGCACCGGTGTCGATGAGGCGAAGGCACGCGAGATCGTGGACACCGCCGGTTTCCCGGCCGTCCTGACCGATCAGGCCGTCGACCTCGTGCAGAAGCTCTGGAACGTTTTCGTGCAGGAGGACGCCACCCTCGTGGAGGTCAACCCACTGGCCCGCCTGGAGGGGGACGTACTGGAGGCGCTCGACGGCAAGGTCTCCCTCGACGACAACGCCGAGTTCCGCCACGAGGACCACCTGACGTACGAGGACAAGGCCGCGGCGGACCCGTTGGAGGCCAAGGCCAAGGCCAAGGGTCTCAACTACGTGAAGCTCGACGGTGAGGTAGGGATCATCGGCAACGGTGCAGGCCTGGTCATGTCGACCCTCGATGTCGTCGCCTACGCCGGCGAAAGGTACTCCGGCGTCAAACCGGCCAACTTCCTCGACATCGGCGGCGGCGCCTCGGCGCAGGTCATGGCCGACGGCCTCGACGTGATCTTGGGCGATGAGCAGGTCAGAAGCGTGTTCGTCAACGTCTTCGGGGGAATCACGTCGTGCGACGCGGTCGCGTCCGGCATCGTGGGTGCCCTCGAGCTGCTCGGTGACGAGGCATCCAAGCCCTTGGTCGTACGCCTTGACGGCAACAACGTCGAGGAGGGCCGTCGCATCTTGAGCGAGGCCAACCACCCCTTGGTAACCCTGGCAGAGACGATGGACGGCGCCGCGGACCGCGCCGCCGAGCTCGCAGTGAAGTGAGGCGCTGACATGGCAATTTTTCTCGACGCTCAGTCCAAGGTCATCGTCCAAGGCATCACCGGGGGTGAGGGCAGCAAGCACACCGCCTTGATGCTGCGGGCAGGCACCGACGTCGTCGGGGGGGTCAACGCCCGCAAGGCCGGGACCACCGTCACCCACGGGGAGGTGGAGCTGCCGGTCTTCGGCACCGTCGCCGAGGCGATCGACAAGACCGGTGCCAATGTGTCCGTCGTCTTCGTTCCGCCGGCGTTCACCAAGGATGCCGTCGTCGAGGCGATCGACGCCGGGATCGGTCTGCTGGTCATCATCACCGAGGGCGTACCCGTCCAGGACACCGCCGAGTTCTGGGCGTACGCCCAGGCAGCCGGCAACAAGACCCGCATCATCGGCCCCAACTGTCCCGGGATCATCACGCCTGGGGTAGCCCTCGCGGGCATCACCCCTGCCAACATCACAGGCCCCGGTCCGGTCGGGCTGGTGTCGAAGTCGGGCACCTTGACGTACCAGATGATGTTCGAGCTCCGCGACTTCGGATTCTCCACCGCCATCGGCATCGGCGGCGACCCGATCGTCGGCACCACCCATATCGACGCCCTCGCGGCGTTCGAGGCCGATCCAGACACGTTGGCGATCGTGATGATCGGAGAGATCGGTGGCGACGCCGAGGAGCGCGCGGCCGAGTACATCTCCGCCAGCGTCACCAAGCCGGTCGTCGGGTACGTCGCCGGCTTCACCGCGCCCGAGGGCAAGACGATGGGGCACGCCGGCGCCATCGTGTCCGGATCGTCCGGCACCGCCCAGGCCAAGCAGGAGGCGCTCGAGGCAGCCGGCGTCAAGGTAGGCAAGACGCCGTCGGCAACCGCAGAGCTGGTACGCGAGATTCTCAAGACTCTCACCTGAGCTCAGCGCAGGTACGCCAACCGTTCGCCGGCGCGTACCGCGAGCTGCTCGAAGGCGACCCGGCTCACGTCGTACCTCTTGGCAGGAGACAGGGTCACCTGGGCGACGGTCGGCCCACGACGGACGATGCTCGTGCGGTAGTAGATCTCGTTGTCGCGGTCGACCTCGAACGCCAGGCGCCACGTCCTGCCCGCGACGTTCCTGCCCGAGACCGCGGTGGACTCATCCAGGCTGGCCGAGAGGTTCTTGTCAGCGCATGCCTCGATGCGCCGCTCGACGGTGGCGACGAACGCTTGCGCGGTCGCCGGCGAGCTGAACCTGGCGACAGTCTCGGCGATGCCGAACTCCTCGGGAATCTGCCGCTCCTGGGGGATCACGAAGATGCGAGCCCGCGCCTCGCGGACCGCGGCACCGGTGAAGTCGGCCTTGTCGCACACCGTCGACGCCGGGTTGGAGTCGGCACGGGTGGATCTCGTGCCGGCCCAGACGCGGTCGACCCCGGTCACCGGCGGCAGGTCGACGATGTTGAGGAAGGCCGGGTCGTTCCCGGCCGGCAGCGGCAGCCGGGGTGACACTGTCGCATCGCTCCTGCACCCACCGCCGCCGTCGGCGCACACCATCGACGCACTGTCGCTGACGGCCTGTGCGAACTCTGCGATCGGCGGCCCCTTGCGACCGTCCACCTCGTGCACGAGGGCAGAGGTGATGACACCGGTACGGATGATGCCGACACTGACCGTGCGGACCGGCTCGGTGAAGCTGCGCAGGCGCATGATCGTGATGCCGTTGCTGCTGTAGGTGCCGGCCAGCTGGGTACGCGCGCTCGCGCAGTCGGCGTACCAGCGCTTCATGCGTTCCTGGGTACGCGCGGCAGCCTTGGCGTTCCGGGAGACCTCGAGGGCTTGCAGGGCTGTCTCACGGTGACCGCCAGAGGACTTGAAGCGGCGTACGTAGCCCGCGGTCAGTCGCGCGTCGGCGAACCGGGTCTCGGCGCACATGGCGTACGGCTTGTCCTCGGATCGGCCGCTCGGGCTCGCGGTGCCGGAGACGTCGGTCACCGCGACGGACCAGTTCTGGGCGGGGTTGAGGCGCGAGACCTGGTCGGCGTCGAGCAGCTGGCCCTCGGTCGCGGTGAACTTCGGGCCCGGCGACGCTGGCGGACGGATCTGTTCGCGAGAGACCTGCGCCTCGGCCTGCTGGAACGGACCGCCCTCGGTGACGCCGAGACCGGCGGCCACCACCGCCCCGCAAGCGGCCGCGACCAGCACAGCGGTACGGCGCCGAGAGCGGCGGCGGGACTGCCGGCGGATCGCCGGCGGCCGAGGCATCGCCACGCGCCGGGTGATGGCTCCGAGAGCCACCAGGCGGGCCTCGATGTGGTCGAGCCCGGCGGTCAACGCGTCCTCCAGGTCAGCCAGTGCCGCCCTGGTCTGGACGAGCGCTGCCTGCTCGGTCAGGCCGACGTCACTTGCGGCGGCATCCAGATCCAGCTCGCCGAGCGTCTGCAGCACAAGGAGTCGGCGGCTCGTCAGCGGCAGCTCCTTGAGCGCTTTGAGCAGCTCAGCGTCGCTGTCGTCCTCGTGGCGCCGTCGCCACGGGTGTGCCCCGACCGAGAATGCCGCGAGCCGGGCCGCCTCGCGGCGGACGTACTGCACCGGGTCCTGCGCGCGCAGCCTGGTCCAGTGCTGCCACGTGTGCCGGTACGCCTCCTGTGAAGCCGATGACGCCGCGTGCCTGTCGCCGCACACCGCATAGGTCAGGTGCAGGATGTGACCGCGGGTGGAGTCGTAGAAGGTGTCGAACTCGCTGACGCGCGTCATCGACCCTCCTGGCGTGTCTTCGTGGCGACGGGTGCTCGGCGTGGCTCATCGTCGGCCCTCAACATTACAGGGACGATGGGGCGTGATGACCGGCGTGCTGGACCGACCCAAGACGACGCCGGCTGACGCGCCGCCACGCCCAGCGGTACTGTCCGGCGCTGCCACTGCCCTGGCGGTCTCCACCGGCGGGGTGCTGGGGTTCCTCGGCCTGGCCAGCCTCGCCTGGGTCGCAGATCCCGGGGGCTCCGTCGGCTCGGCGCTTCGTGCCGGTGCGACGGCGTGGCTGATCGGGCACGGCAGCGGGCTTGATGTCGGCGCCGTCACCGTGACTGCCGTTCCGTTGGGCTGCGCACTGCTCGCGGTCGGCGCCCTGACCGCGCTCGGCCACCATCTGGGCATCGCCTCCGCCATCGACACCGGCACCCGACTGGTCGCCTTCGTCGGCGGATGCACGGTGACGTACACCTGCATCGTCGCCGTCGTGGCGGCGCTCGTGTCCGGCTCGTCGGTGACGGTGAGCGTGGCGCGCGCCGTGCTCGGAGGGCTGTTGATCGGTCTCCTCGGTGGTCTCGGCGGCGCGGTCGCGACCCCGGTCGTGCGCGCTTGGCGGCGGTCACTGCCTGACCACGTCCGCGCTGCCATCCTGGGCTCTGCCGCAGGCGCGTCCGCCCTCGTTGGTGCCGGTCTGGTGCTCGTCCTGGCCTTGCTCGTCGGTGACGCGGGCACCGCCTACGACCTGTGGGCCGGACTCGCGCCGGGCGTCAGCGGTGGCATCGCCCTGCTGGTGATCAGCATCCTCGTGCTGCCCAACGCCGCGCTGTGGGCGGTGTCGGCGATGCTCGGCCCCGGTTTCGCCGTTGGCGCCGACACCTCGGTCTCGCTCACCCACGTCGAGCTCGGCCCTGTTCCCGGGTTCCCGTTGCTCGCCGCCCTGCCCGGCCCAGGAGACACCCCAGGGCCGGTGGTGGGGCTCGCGATCGTGCCGGTCCTGGCCGGTGTCCTGGCCGGTGTCGTCGTGGCGCGCCGACTCCTCGGTGCCGGCCGCGGCCGCTCGGTGCTCGTCGGCGCCATCGCAGGAGCCTGCGCCGGCCTGGTCGTCGCCGGGCTGCTGGCCGTGTCCGGGGGAGCGATCGGTCCCGGACGGATGGTCCAGACCGGACCGGTGGTCCTGCTCAACGCGGTGATCGCCGTCGCCTCCATGGCCGCAGGTGGCGCGCTCGGCGCGCTGGGCGGGCACTATCGTGTGGCGGGTGCGCATGATCGTCCCGCCCGTGACAGAGCATCGCGGCCGTCTCCTCGTCCTGGTGTCGGGCGCGGGCACCAGTCTCCAGGCACTTCTGGTGGCGTGCGGTGACCCGGCGTACGGCGCGCAGGTGGTGGCGGTCGGCGCTGATCGCGACGGGATCGATGGCCTGCGCCGGGCGGCAGACGAGCGCGTACCGACATTCATCGAGCGGGTCGCGGACCATCCAGACCGGGACGCGTGGGACGCCGCGCTCACCGACAAGGTCGCGGCGTACGCCCCGGACCTCGTCGTCCTCGCCGGCTTCATGAAGTTGGCCGGGCCGCTGTTTCTGCGGCGCTTCGCCGGCCGTACCGTCAACACCCATCCGGCTCTCTCGCCCTCTTTCCCCGGCATGCACGGTCCGCGGGACGCCCTCGCGTACGGCGTCAAGATCACCGGCGCGACATTGTTCGTCGTCGATGAGGGGGTGGACAGCGGTCCCATCGTCGCCCAGGTTGCGGTGCCGGTCGCTGCGGGGGACGACGAGCACTCCCTGCACGAACGCATCAAGGTCGGTGAGCACCAGATGCTCGTCGAGTCAGTGGGACGCATGGTTCGTGAAGGCTTCACCCTCGACGACAGATCGGTCAGGTTCGGAACGTGAGCACCGCGGCGAGCAGTCCCGAGAGGCATCCGTTGCGACGAGCTCTGATCTCGGTCTACGACAAGAGCGGGCTGGAGGAGCTGGCGCGGGGACTGGACGAAGCGGGGGTCGCGCTCGTCTCCACCGGGTCGACCGCGGCCCGAATCGCCGCGGCGGGCGTGGCCGTGACCGCGGTCGAGGACCTGACGGGGTTCCCCGAGTGCCTCGACGGCAGGGTCAAGACGCTGCACCCGCGGGTCCACGCGGCCATCCTGGCCGATCGGCGGCTGCGGTCCCATAACGAGCAGCTCGCCGATCTCGGGATCGAGCCGTTCGACCTCGTCGTGAGCAACCTGTACCCGTTCGTGCAGACGGTGACCTCCGGCGCGGCCCCCGATGACGTCGTGGAGCAGATCGACATCGGTGGCCCGTCGATGGTGCGGGCCGCGGCCAAGAACCACCACTTTGTGGCGATCGTGACGTCGCCGTCGAGGTACGCCGACCTGCTGCACGCCGCCGCCGCCGGTGGTTTCACCCTCGGTGAGCGCAAGCGGCTCGCCGCGGAGGCGTTCGCGCACACCGCGGCGTACGACGTGGCCGTCGCCTCCTGGTTCGCCAGCGGCTACGCACCCGCGGACACCGAGCCGTTTCCGACCTGGGTCGGAGCCACCTGGGAGCGGGCAGCGGTGCTCCGCTACGGGGAGAACCCCCATCAGCCGGCAGCGTTGTACCGCAGCCCCCGTGGCGGGCTGGCCGCCGCGACGCAGCTGCACGGCAAGGAGATGTCCTACAACAACTACGTCGACACCGACACCGCACGCCGCGCCGCCTACGACTTCGACGAGCCCGCCGTCGCCATCATCAAGCATGCCAACCCCTGCGGCGTCGCCGTCGGCGCCGACGTTGCCGAGGCACACCGCAAGGCGCACGCGTGCGACCCCGTATCGGCGTACGGCGGTGTCGTCGCGACCAACCGGCCCGTCTCGGTCACGATGGCCGAGCAGGTCGCTGAGGTGTTCACCGAGGTGGTCGTCGCTCCCGGGTACGAGGACGGTGCACTGGAGGTCCTGTCGCACAAGAAGAGCGTCCGATTGCTGTTGGCACCGGCCGATGTGCGCGCTGACCTGGTCGAGTTCCGGCCGATCAACGGCGGAATGCTCATGCAGCACGTCGACCATGTCGATGCGCCCGGGGACGACCCGTCCGGCTGGATCCTTGTCGCCGGTGAGCCGGCCGACGAGGTCACGCTCGCGGACCTCGCCTTCGCCTGGACCGCCGTCAGGGCGGTGAAGTCGAACGCGATCCTGCTGGCCGTGGACGGCGCCTCGGTCGGCGTCGGCATGGGCCAGGTCAACCGGGTGGACTCCTGCCGGCTCGCGGTCGAGCGCGCCGGGTCGTCGCGGGCGGCCGGTGCCGTGGCGGCCTCCGACGCCTTCTTCCCCTTCGCCGACGGGTTGCAGGTGCTCCTTGATGCCGGGGTACGCGCTGTGGTGCAACCCGGTGGGTCGGTGCGCGACGCGGAGGTCGTCGAGGCCGCTGCGGCCGCCGGCGTCACGCTGTACCTCACCGGCACCCGCCACTTCTCCCACTGACCCGTCGCCACCGCCGGACGTGAGAGACTCCTTCGCGTGACAGCACAGATCCTCGACGGCAAGGCGGCGGCTGCCGCGATCAAGACCGATCTCGGCCAGCGGGTTGGCGACCTCCGGGCGGCGGGCATCGTGCCGGGGCTCGGAACGATCCTCGTCGGTGCCGACCCTGGCAGCCAGATCTACGTGGCGGGCAAGCACCGGGACTGTGCTCAGGTCGGGATCGAGTCGCTGCGTGTCGAGCTGCCGCCCGAGGCAAGTCAGCGCGAGGTCGAGGACGCTGTCGACAGGCTGAACGCCGATCCCGCCTGCACCGGTTACATCGTGCAGCTGCCACTGCCTCGGGGACTTGACGAGCACGACGTGATCGCGCGGATCGACCCCGCCAAGGACGCCGACGGTCTGCACCCGATGAATCTCGGTTGGCTCGTCCTCGGCAGGCCGGCACCGCTGCCGTGCACGCCGCGAGGCATCGTCGACCTCCTGCGCCGCCACGACGTCCCGATCGCCGGAGCCCGGGTGTGCATCATCGGTCGCGGCATCACCGTGGGCAGGTCCCTGGGCTTGTTGCTGTCCAGGCGCAGCGAGAACGCGACAGTCACCCTGTGCCACACCGGCACGAGCGACCTTGCCGCGGAGGTCCGCCGTGCCGACATCGTGGTGGCCGCCGCCGGCGTGCCCGGCATCGTCGGAGCCGACATGGTCAGACCTGGTGCGGCCGTGCTCGACGTCGGAGTGAGCCGGGACGCCGACGGCAAGATCGCCGGCGACGTGGACCCCGAAGCGGCCGAGGTCGCGGGGTGGATGTCACCCAACCCGGGGGGCGTCGGCCCGATGACGCGGGCGATGCTGCTGTCCAACGTCGTCGAGGCGGCCGAGCGCGGAGCATGAGCGATGCCAGCCGGCCGGTCGGCACCCTCGTCTACGCCCTCCTGCTCGCCGCGATGGCGTTGGGCCTGCTCCTCGTCGGCCTCGGCCCGTGGCGCCTGGGTCTCGCGCTCGCCGGCATCGCCTTCGTGCTGGCCGCGGTTGCGCGACTGCTGATCGGCGAGAACGCCGCCGGGCTGCTGCGGGTCCGACGACGCTGGTTCGACGTCGCCTGGATGGGCGTGATCGGCATCGCCCTCGTCACACTGGCCGCGATAGTCCCCGCGGCCTTCAGCTGAGGAGCCGCAGGCCTCAGATGAGACCGAGCGACCTGACGGCGTCGCGCTCCTCGCTGAGCTCCCGGGCGCTGGCGTCGATCCGGTGTCGGGAGAACTCGTTGATGTCCAGGCCCTGGACGATCTCGTAGGTCCCGTCGGTCGTGGTGACGGGGAACGACGAGACGAGACCCTCCGGCACGCCGTAGGAGCCGTCGGACGTGACCGCCATCGAGAGCCAGTCGCCGCTGGCGGACCCGCTGAGCCAGTCGCGGGTGTGGTCGATCGTCGCGGACGCCGCCGAGGCGGCAGACGAGGCGCCACGCGCCTCGATGATGGCGGCGCCGCGCTGCTGCACGGTGGGGATGAAGTCGGACTCGAGCCAGTCCTGATCGACCAAATCTGGAGCTGGCCTGCCCTCGACCTCGGCGTGGAAGACGTCGGGGTACTGCGTCGCGGAGTGGTTGCCCCAGATCGTCAGCCTGCGGATGTCGTTGACGCTCGTACCGGCCTTGGCGGCGAGCTGGGCGAGCGCCCGGTTGTGGTCGAGGCGGGTGAGCGCGCTGAACCGCTCGGCGGGGATGTCGGGGGCGTTGGCGCGGGCGATCAGCGCGTTGGTGTTGGCGGGGTTTCCGGTGACCGTGACCCGGATGTCGTCAGCGGCGTGGTCGCTCAGCGCCTTGCCCTGCGTGGTGAAGATCGCGCCGTTGGCCTCGAGCAGGTCGGCGCGTTCCATGCCTTTGGCGCGCGGCCGGGCGCCGACGAGCAGGGCGACGTTGACACCGTCGAAGACGACGTCGGCGTCGTCCCCGATCTGGACCGACTCCAGCAGGGGGAACGCGCTGTCCTGGAGCTCCATCACCACACCTTCGAGCGCCGTGAGCGCGGGCGTGATCTCCAGGAGTCGCAGTTGCACGGGCGTGCTGGGGCCCAGGAGCGCGCCACTGGCGATGCGGAACAGCAGGCTGTAGCAGATCTGTCCGGCGGCGCCGGTGACGGCGACCTTCACAGGGGTAGTGCTCACGGCGGGGCTCCTCGGTGGGGGTTCGCGGGTACGCCGTTCCGACGCTAGCAGCGTTCGCCGACACCGCTCGTCGAGGGTCCCGAACCGCTGCGGTGCCCGGCGGGCTCGCGTTCGCACTCGTGAATCGGGTCAGTTATCTTGATATCAAGCAAGTTCACGAGGATGCATCGGAGGCTGACAGCTGATGGCCAAGATCAAGGTCGACAACCCCGTCGTCGAGCTCGATGGCGACGAGATGACGCGCATCATCTGGCAGTTCATCAAGGACCGACTGATCCACCCCTACCTCGACATCGACTTGCTGTACTACGACCTCGGGATCGAGGCGCGCGACGCCAGCGACGACCAGGTCACCATCGACGCGGCCAACGCGATAAAGGAGCACAACGTCGGCGTCAAGTGCGCGACGATCACCCCTGATGAGGCCCGCGTGGAGGAGTTCGGCCTGAAGCAGATGTGGGTCTCGCCCAACGGCACGATCCGCAACATCCTCGGCGGCGTCGTCTTCCGCGAGCCGATCATCATCTCCAACATCCCGCGTCTGGTGCCGGGCTGGTCGAAGCCGATCATCATCGGCCGTCACGCCCACGGCGACCAGTACAAGGCGACGAACTTCAAGGTCCCCGGTGCCGGAGAGCTCACGATCACCTTCACGCCGCAGGACGGCTCCGAGCCGATCCACCACGTCGTCGCCAACTACCCGGCCGGCGGAGGCGTCGCGATGGGGATGTACAACTTCAACAAGTCCATCGAGGACTTCGCGCGGGCCTCGTTCAACTACGGCCTGCAACGCGGCTACCCGGTCTACATGTCCACCAAGAACACCATCCTCAAGGCGTACGACGGCGCGTTCAAGGACATCTTCCAGGAGATTTTCGAGTCGGAGTTCAAGGCCGAGTTCGACTCGCAGTCCCTGACGTACGAGCACCGCCTCATCGACGACATGGTCGCGTCGGCGATGAAGTGGGAGGGTGGCTACGTCTGGGCGTGCAAGAACTACGACGGCGACGTGCAGTCCGACACCGTCGCGCAAGGCTTCGGCTCGCTCGGACTGATGACGTCGGTGCTGATCACGCCCGACGGCAGGACGGTGGAGGCCGAGGCGGCGCACGGCACGGTGACCCGGCACTTCCGCCAGCACCAGCAGGGCAAGCCGACCTCGACCAACCCGATCGCCTCGATCTACGCCTGGACCCGCGGGCTCGCCCACCGCGGCACGCTCGACAACGCCCCCGAGGTCACCGGCTTCGCCGAGACGCTCGAAGACGTCGTCGTCAAGACCGTCGAGAGCGGTCAGATGACCAAGGACCTGGCGCTGCTGGTCTCACCCGATCAGGGCTATCTCAGCACCGAGGAGTTCCTGGCCGTGCTGGACGACAACCTGCAGGCACGCCTCGCCTGAATGCAGCGGAGGGGGTCAGGCGAAGGTGACGGTGCGGTGGCCGTTGAGCAGTATCCGCGACTCCGAGTGCAGCTCCACTGCCCGGGACAGGACGCCGGCCTCGATGTCGCGGCCGGCCCGTGCCAGGTCGGCCGGGAGCATCCGGTGCGTCACCCGGGTGACGTCCTGGTCGATGATCGGCCCCTCGTCGAGGTCGCGCGTCACGTAGTGCGCGGTCGCGCCGATCAGCTTGACGCCGCGGTCGTAGGCCTGGTGGTACGGCTTGGCGCCCTTGAAGCTCGGCAGGAAGCTGTGGTGGATGTTGATGGCCCGTCCCTCCAGCGCCCGGCAGGTGCTGTCCGCGAGAACCTGCATGTAGCGGGCCAGCACGACGAGGTCGATGTCGAGCGCGCCGACGAGCTCGAGCATCTCGCGTTCGGCGTCGGGCTTGGTCTGCGGCGTGACCGCGATGTGGTGGAACGGTACGTCGTAGCTCGCCGCGAGACGTTCGAGGTCGCGATGGTTCGACACGATCGCCGGCACCTCGATGTTGAGGGCGCCGATGCTGTGACGGAACAGCAGGTCGTTGAGGCAGTGGCCGTACGTGGAGACCATGATCAGAGTGCGGAACGGCGCGTCGGCGACGACGAGTCGCCACCACATGGAGTACGTCCCCGCGGTTCCCGCGAAGGACTGGCGCAGCGTCTCAAGGCCGGTGCCGTCGGTGAGGGTGAACTGCAGGCGCAGGAAGAACTGCTGGTCCGCCGGGTCGCTCCACTGCTGGCTGTCCTCGATGTTGCCGCCACGGTCGACGATCCACGATGAGACGGCGAACACCAGGCCGGGCCGGTCCGGGCAGGCGAGGGTCAGGACGTACGACGCGGGCATGGGGGAATCCTAGGCCAGCAGGTCGTAGCTGACGAGATCGTCGTAGGTGCCGTCGGCGAGCGGCTCGGCCCGGCGCGCGAGACCTACCTGGACGAAACCCAGGCGGCGGGCGAGCGCGTTGCTCGGTGCGTTGCTTGCGGCAGCGAGCAGCTCCAGGCGGCGCCGACCCAGTCCACCGGCCGCGCCCGGCCTGAGCGCGTGTGCGATCGCAAGGCCGGCGGCCTCGGTCATGATGCCTTCACCCCGGGCGTCCGGACGCACCCAATAGCCGACCTCACCGGCGGAGGGGTCCAGCTGGTCCATGTGCAGGATCGCGACGTTGCCGAGCACCTCGTCGGTACGACGATCGGCGACGCACCAGCCCACGGCGGCGCCCGTGGCTGCCTGCCAGAGTCGGGCAAGGACGTACTCACGAGCGGTGGCGACGGTGTAGGGGGCGGGCAGGAACGACATCCAGTGGCGGGTCGTCCCGTCCGCCAGCGCCTCGGCGATCCGCGGGGCGTCCTCGGCGCGCCAGGGCCGCAACCGCACGCGCTCGCCCTCCAGGACGGGGACGTCCCACCAGGTCGTACGCGGTGATCCCTCGTCGCCGAACGTCAGCGAACCGGTCCAGGCGTCGATGACGCGGTCCTTCTCGTACAACAGGCCTCTTGTCCTGCCGTGCAGCTCGAAACCGCACGCCCAAGCGACCCGCAACGAGGTCGTGTTGCCGACATGGGCGCGCCAGTGCACGATCTCGACGCCGCCTTCGGTGAACGCCCACTGCGCGGCCAGGCGTACCGCGCGCACCATCAGCCCGCGTCCCCGGGCCCACGGGTGGAGGGAGAACCCGATGTCGGCCACGGGTGCGCCACGCACGTCCACGTTGCCGGCGAAGCGTGCGGTGCCGTCGTCACCGGCGGCCTCGATCGCCCACCCACGGTGGTCGCGTTCCTCCCACCCGGTGCGCATGATCACCCGGACCCACCGCTCTGCGTCGCCCGGACCGTAGTCGGCGCCGATCTGGGTCCAGTGCTGCATCTGCTCGTCACGACACATCTGCACCATCGGCTCGATGTCGGCGTCGGTGTGTGCCCGCAGGGTGACCACGCCGTCGGTCAGGACCGGTACGTCGACGGGATAGCGGTACGGGACGCTGGGAGTCACGGCGGCGCGGCCTCGGCGCGGAACGGGTCGGCGGGGTAGACCCCGAGCAGCGTCACGTCGGTCGAGAAGTACGCGAGCTCCTCGAGCGCGCGAGCGACAGGGGGATCCTCGGGGTGACCGTCGACCTCGGCGAGGAACTGCGTGGCGGTGAACTGCCCGCCGACCATGTAGCTCTCCAGCTTGGTCATGTTGACGCCGTTGGTGGCGAACCCGCCAAGGGCCTTGTACAGCGCAGAGGGCAGGTTGCGGACGTTGAAGACGAAGGTGGTCACCGTGGGCCCGGCCGCGACAGCAGGCACCTGCGGGGTCTTGGACAAGATGACGAAGCGAGTGGTGTTGTGCGGCTCGTCCTCCACGTCCGCAGCGAGCGTCTGCAAACCGTAGATCTGCGCGGCCAGCGACGTCGCCAGCGACGCCTTCGTCGGGTCCCCGGACTCGGCGACCTCGCGGGCAGATCCTGCGGTGTCCCCGGCGGTGACCGGTTCGAGGCCGTGTTGGCCGATGATCCGGCGGCACTGCCCGAGAGCGTGCAGCTGGCTGTGCACGGTGCGGATGGTCTGCAGGCTCGCGCCCGGCACCGCGAGCAGGTGGAAGTGGATAGGCAGGAAGTACTCGGCAACGATGTGAAGGTCTGCGGTCGGCAGAAAGTGGTGAATGTCGGCGACCCGCCCGGCGCTGGAGTTGTCGATCGGAATCGCCGCGAGCTCGGCGGCCCCGTCGCTCACCGCGGCAAAGGCGTCCTCGAACGACGCGCAGGCCATCGGCTCCCAGCCCGGGTATGCCTCCTGGACCACGATGTGGGAGTTGGCGCCGGC